>Ga0209542_10004463_pt1 | contig 28827 bp, 31 predicted proteins | sample RifCSPhighO2_01_FD_184028 | JGI IMG/M metagenome (GOLD analysis project Ga0209542, IMG submission 184028) | Soil microbial communities from Rifle, Colorado - Rifle CSP2_plank highO2_0.1 (SPAdes) (version 2) | ecosystem: Environmental > Terrestrial > Deep subsurface > Rock core/Sediment ...
CTTAGAAAAGCAGGCGCGAGTTTCTCTTTGATAAAAGGAGCTTTAGCTCAAGGTCCAAAAACTTAAATTCAATCTCATCAAATTTATTAATCTCACTTTTTTAATCAATAAGTGAAAAAGAGCAAATCAAAAGAAAAACCTTTCTTCCAAGAAATAAAGCGCGCATTACTTCTTATAATAACAACAATTATTATAATCGCTTTAATTACTTTTGCATTCCATTTATTAAAACTATCAAATTCAACATATAGCTATTCCTTACCTATTCAAGAGCCATATGTCTCGGAAGTAATTGACGGAGATACCTTTATTTTATCTTCGGGAGAAACAGTAAGATTGCTCTGCATTAATGCCCCTGAAAAAGATCAGGAAGGCTATGAAGAAGCAACTTTCTATCTAAGATATTTAATTCTAAACCAACAGGTTATCCTAGAATCAGATCAAACAGACAAAGATTCATATGGCAGACTTCTAAGATACGTGTATCTTAATAATTCAGATAAAACATTTGTAAATCATCTTCTAGTAGAAAATGGATATTCTAAAATCTATAGATACGGCAATGATACAAGACTGTGCAATGAAATCTCCTCCTCTAACTAAATCAGCATTTGGTTTTTCTGGTGCAATTGTGATTAATCTCTTCATGTTTTTTCTACAAACAAACCAGATTTAAATTTGTAGGTATCTAAATGAATAAATACTGTTGGATAGGTGTCGTTAACTTTGGCTTACTAATTAGAATGATTTATAAATAAAGAATAACAAGAATTTTGATGATAAATTTAGCTGGAGATAAGGAAGCAGACGTATACATTCAAGAAGAATTGATTTCAGCAGGAATTGATTTAGTGAGAGAGAAAAGTAAAGGTGAAGTTCCATATTCATTTCAAGGGAGGTTAGGACATTGGAACTTTAAGCGCGCCTGGTATTATTGGAATGCTTCAGCGCCAGACGGTCAGGGGTTTCCTTTAGAAATAGCTTCAGAATTGCATGAAAAAAGATATCCTATAGTAGGAAAAAGTCAACCAGAAACGTATGGAAAAGTTATTCGTGTTGTAGGCCACTGCGGTTGTCCCCATCCAAAAGAATGGGCCTTCCCAAATAGATTAGAATTACAGTCACAGTTGAGAAAATTAGACAAAGAAAATATGAATTTTGGAGAACTCGCTGAACTTTACAATAATGGGACAATTATTGCACAAAGATTTGTTAATTCTTATCACATTGATAGCCAAGAAGGGATGAATGAATTTGCCAGAGTTATACGTAAAGTTGGAATATAATATTTAAACATCTTCCACAATATTTATATATTCCAAAATTTTCAAATTAAAATGAATAAAATTGTTATTAGCATCATAATAATAGTTCTTATTGCACTAGGAGCATTTTATTTATTAAATAAATCAAGTTTGACAGGTAATGTAGTGGTAGATACAGAAAAAATTGCAGGCAATAATGTAGGCTCAAATTCAAATGTTCAAGTTTTTGTTGTTGATTCTTCACACCTAAGATTCTATATTGATGGAGTGGAAAACCCAGATATGGTTGTAAAAAAAGGAGATAAAGTAAGAGTTGAATTTACAAGCTCTGAAGGATTCCATGACTGGGTTATAGATGAATTTGGAGCGGCCACAGAAAGAGTTATGCCAGGAAATTCAACTTCTGTAGAATTTGTAGCAGACAAAAAAGGCACATTTGAATACTACTGCAGTTTTGGCAAACACAGACAAAACGGAATGAAAGGCAAGTTTATTGTTGAGTAAAATTTAGATTGGTTTTGCAAATCAAGAACATTTAAAAAGAATTGAGAATTTTCGCAAGGAAGCTCTTGTAGTCTAGTAGTCAAGGACACGGCCCTCTCGAATCGTTGAAATCGAGTCGTTGAGACAGTGATTTCAGTCCCCTTGGGACAGGCGTTGAAATCCTAACGCCTCTTTACGGATTTTCTTGAAAGAGGCGATAGAGTACGGCCGGAACCCGGGTGCGAATCCCGGCAGGAGCATTTATTTTAATTGTAAAGCAATTACAGAAATCTGACTTAATAAATCAAAAGACAGAGAATCTGGTCTTTAAAAAATAATTCCATACCGCATCATTCTGCCACATAAAGACAACATTTATAAACTTTAGTTTATACGTATAAACTAATATGAAAAGCAATACACTTAAATGGACACGACTCCAGAATAGAATATTCAACTATTTGTGCTTAAAGGCAGGAATTTCAGTAAATCAAAATGAAATTGCAAAAGCATTAAAAGTATCTCCAACTGCTGTCTCTAAAGCACTAAAAAGGTTGAATAAAGAAACAATAATTATCTATAAAAAATATCCTAATATAAATCTGACTTCTGTAGAACTAAATAGAGATAACCAAAGGGCGATCCTATTAAAAAGAGTTCAAAATCTAAAAAACACTTATGAATCAGGGTTAATTAATACTCTTAGCAACAAATATCCTGGAACACTAATCATATTATTCGGAAGTTACTCGTATGGAACGGATACGCACAATTCAGATATTGATATAGCAATAATTGGTTCTAAAGAAAAAAGCGTTAGCTTAGAGCAATTTGAGAAATTTCTTGAAAAAAAAATAGTTCTGCAATTCTATAATTCTTTAAATAATATTCATAAGAACTTAAGAAGCAATATAATAAATGGTATAGTTCTAAAAGGAGTGATTGAATTATGAATAAAATAAGAAAATTTGAAGAATACATAGAGCGGAAAATTGTAAAGCGACAGCATTCAGATGTAATCAGGGCAAAAGATCTTGTGAAAGAAGCTGAAAAAGATAAGCGTTTCTTGGATGAAATAAGAAAAAAGATTTCATTAACCGATGAAAACTCAAATAATCTTATAGACCAAGTTTACAATATTGCTCTTAAACTAATAAGAGCAAAAATGCTTATTGAAGGATATAAAGCATCTGGTCAATCTGCACACGAAGCAGAAGTTTCTTATATGATAAAATTAGGCTTTTCAGAAGCAGAAACTGAGTTTATGAATGAAGTAAGATATTCAAGAAATGGGATATTGTATTACGGATCTAGTTTTGATAAAGAATATGCAGGAAAGGTCTTGCATTTCCTAGACAAAAACTATGTTAAGCTAATTAATAATAAATAACCCATACAACATCATCCTGCCATTGGAGCGATGTCCACAGTAGGAGCATTTCTCAATTTAGATAGATTTAAATACAAAAATTTAATTTGAATATTGTTAACTTGAGCTTTGTGCTCTTTAACAAAGTTAAATGAATGCGGGAGGAATAAAGTGAGTGCGAAAGTATACGTAGGCAATTTGCCTTTTAGTTTTACTGATAAGGAGCTTGCAGAAGCGTTCTCTTCTTTTGGAGAGATAACTGAAGCTGTAGTTATTAGTAACAAGTATTCTGGCAGGTCTAAGGGATTTGGTTTCGTAACCTTTGCTAGCAAAGAAAGTGCCGATAAGGCAATTTCAGAGATGAATGGCAAAGAAGTTGCGGGCAGAGCTTTGAAAGTAAGTGAAGCTGTTCCAATGGAATCAAGCGAAAGAGGACCACCAAGAAGAGACTTTGGAGACAGAAGGCCTAGACAAAGCGAAAGTTCTGACGAAAACAGCGAAGAGTGAGTACCTTTATAATATTTAATTTTTTTATTTTTTTAAAATTTTATGTCAAGAAACTTGACAGAAATCCATAAAGATTTCTCTAGCATCCAAGGCATGAGCGCCTTTTCAAACTCCACCTTTAAAGGTGGAATGGCACATCATGCTTTTGATCACAAAACTGCAGAAGGTATGAGACAATTTACAAAGGATATTATACAGGGATATGCTAATTTATTAGGTTATAAATTTTAAAAGGAGAGAGTAAGATGAAAGATTATAAAAAAACAATAGGAAAATTTGAGAGGGATTATGATAAAAAGACTGTTAGAACTCTTAATGATTTGAAAGATAGTTATTATGATAAAGAAAGTGTGAGAAATATTCTAAACACTAAAGGAAATATAGAACTATATAAAGTTTTTATAAGAGATTTTAGTCCAATAGATCTTGGATTAACTGTTGTTAAATCTGGAAAAATAGGAAAAGAATTTTATTTTACTAAGGGGCATATTCATAAAAATAGAGAGCCCGAATTTTATATATTACTTGATGGAATAGGCGAACTATTTCTTCAAAAGGGGAAAAAGAGTAAAACAATTAAATTAAAAAGAGGAGAGATATCATTAATTCCTGTTGGATGGGCGCATAGGCTTATCAATATTGGAAGTAATAAACTTAAAGTTTTAACGATATATCATCAGAATTCTAAGCCAGACTATTCTGTTATTTTCAAAAAGAGGTTTTTTGGTAAATGAAAAAGATAAATTTAAATAAAGTATTTGAAAAAGGAAAGGCAATGTATTTAGCTTATGATCAGGGACTAGAACATGGTCCAAGCGTCGATTTTAATGATAAAAATATAGATCCTCTTTATATCATTGAGATTGCAAAGAATGCAGGTTACAATGGGCTAATTGTTGGAAAAGGAATTGCAGAAAAGTATAATAAAGAAATTAAGAAAAGCAAAGTTCCATTGATTGTTAAGTTAAATGGAAAGACTAAATTGTTTAAGGGAGAGCCTATTTCTCTTCAATTGTGTAGTGTCAAAGAAGCAATTAAACTTGGAGCTAAAGCGGTTGGATATACTATTTACGTTGGAAGTGCTCATGAATCAAAAATGTTGAAAGAATTTGAAAGAATAGAAGAAGAGGCACATGTTCTCGGACTGCCAGTTATTGCATGGATCTATCCTAGGGGAAAGAGCGTTAAGAATTCAAATACAAGAGAAATGATTTCTTATGCTGCTCGCATTGGTCTTGAGATTGGAGCAGATATTGTAAAATTACATTGGAATGGAAATTCTAAGGATTTAGGGTGGGCTGTTAAGTCTGCAGGAAGATGCAAAATAGTTGTGGCAGGAGGATCTAAAATGAACGAGAAAGAATTTTTAGAAAATGTTAAGGAGATCATAAGTTCAGGAGCAGTAGGTGTTGCAGTAGGAAGGAATGTTTGGCAAAATGAAAATCCTATAGAATTATCTAAGAAAATAAGAAAAATTATTTTTTCTTAAATGCAAGACAAGTTGAGTTAATACAATATCTTTCTTTTGTTTTTGTAGGACCATCCTTAAATAAGTGTCCAAGATGACTTTTACAATTTTTGCAGATGACTTCTGTGCGATGCATTCCAAGACTATAATCTTCTTTTAGCTGGACATTTTCTGTATTTGCAGGAGAGTCAAAGCTTGGCCAGCCAGTTCCGGATTCAAATTTTGCATCTGAAGAGAAAAGAACTTGGCCACATGCAGCGCAAGTGTAATTTCCTTTATCTTTTTTATTTAGAAGATGACCAGTAAAAGGCGCTTCTGTTCCTTTCTCTCTTAATATCCTATATTGATCAGGCGTTAATTTTTTCTCCCATTCCTCTTCACTTTCAGGCATTTTTGTTTTCATAAATCCTAAAGATCTTTAATCCTTTTAACCTTTTTGATGTCAAGGAACTTGAGAGAAAATTTCATACTATTGTTAAATATGTTTTCTAAAATAAAGGACCCAAATTAGCAATAGATGACTACTTTTATAGACCTATTCTAGTTTATATCAATAATCTTTGGAGCAGGAATTACTCTACTTAAATAATTAAAAAGATGTTTAGCATGACCTCGCAGAGTAAAAACTTCAACCTCTTTTCCATATTGAGTATTATTCCAAGCAGGAGTTCCATCTATTTTTTCTGGAAATATTACTAAATCTTCCCAAGTTCTTTGTAAATAACTTACTTCTTGAAGAGTCGGATATTTAACTTTTAATCTATGAGCACAAGAATCAGTTTTACATTCTAACTCTAAACCGGATGCATGTTTTATAACACCTCTGGTTTCTCCATTAGTTGAATTTAAATTTAGTTTATAACCAAAATATTCTCCAATTGATTCCCAAAATAGCCTATCTGCCTCTGTTCTAGATTGTATTTCATTTAGATAAAAGATTTGTCTATCATGGTCTATTTTATCTATATGCACATTTAATATTTCCTTCTGTTCATTTGCAACTCTAAGTTGAATTTTTTCTTGAGTGCCTGATATCATATTTGAAATTGGATCAGTATCTGAAATTGGAGAAATACTTTTTCCATCTTCTAAATAAATTTGAATACTATTATCTCCCTCAAATTCACCTCTTTCACAATCACCAATTTCAATTCCTTTGAAACTTGGTTTCCAGATATTTAAATTTCTCGAAGCCATTACATTACATGAACTATAATCTTTATAAAAAACATTTACACGAGACATTCCATGAAAAAGAACAGTTCCTTTACATTGATTATCAGCTATGTCAACAATCCTCTTAGCTGCTTCGCTCGGATACAATTCTTCAATAGTTCTAGGATCCCACAATCTTTCTATTAAACACAAGTTTAAAGGGACTTTTAATAATGCCCTTTCTAATTCATTACAACTTTCTAGCGTTTCGTTAGTATTTGTCATTTTAAATTTCTCAAAAATTCTTTTGAGGTTTCATCCAAAAAAGGATTATACAATAGCTTTTTAAAGTTACGTATAGCAAAAACAAACCCTCAACTGGGAATCGAACCTTGGAACAGTAAACGGTCAAGATTAGCAATTGTTTTCTCATAAATTTCTATTATATCTCCCTCTATGATGTTTCCTTCATATTCCTTTACTAATTTTGCAGCTACATTTTATCTTTATTTCATTTTTAAACTTTTCTTTAAAGTTTAAATAGTAAATACTCTATTACTTAGAAGAGGTGGAACATGATAATTGTGAATTTTAAGAATTATAAAATTGGAAGTGATGTAATAGATTTGATTAAGAAGATTGAGATTTATTATAATAAGGCAATTGTTGCGGTTCCTTCTTTAGAGATAAAAGAAGCAGTTGGGAGCACTAGATTAGAAGTTTATGCTCAACATGTAGATTATCATGAGAAAGGCAAGGGTACTGGAAAAGTAATTCCTGAAGATTTGATAACTGCAGGTGTAAAAGGAAGCATATTAAATCATTCTGAGCACAAACTGAAGTTTGATGAGATAAAACAAACTGTTAAAAGATGTAATGAAATGAATTTTAAATTAGTTATTTGCGCTTCTAATTTAACAGAGGTGAAGAAAATTGCAAAATTAAGGCCATATGCGATTGCCTTTGAAGATCCAAAATTGATTTCCACAGGTAATTCTATAACTGAATATAAATCTGTGGACGTAAAGAAATTTGTCGGTTTATTAGATGGGACAGATATAATTCCTTTATGCGGCGCTGGAATTACTAAAGGAGAAGACGTTGCTGCCGCGCTTGTTTTAGGATGCAGAGGCATACTTGTTTCTAGCGCTGTGGCAAATTCACAAAATCCGGAAGGATTTTTGAAAGAGATTGGTGGTTTGATTTAGATTAAAATTTATGTCAAATGAATGTTTATCCTAATGATTTCATCTTTTCATCACCAGATACTCAACAGCCAATTAACCACTCGGAAAATTAAAACCTTGTACAAAATTATGTCTTTTGCAAGACCGAGAATATTTATAAAGTTCATTTAACACATTCAAATCGTAAAAGATGGTGTGGAAAAGGAAGATTCTTAGCAGAAGTTTATTTGTAACTATTGTTTTGTCTATTTCTTTGCTTTCTTTTGTTTTTTCTGTTGAGAGCGTTTCTGCTACATTTACTTTACAAGAAGGACAATGTCTTTTCTCATTTGGAGGATGGGGAAGAAATGGATGTGTTGACCTAAAGGCATTAGATAGTCTTGGATATACTGGAGAAAATAATATTCTTGATTACTGTTATCACACCAGAGGAGATGGCGATCCCGATGGAGATGGTCCTCTAGAGACAGGTGGTTGGCGTTCAACTTGCACATATGTACTTAGTGGAGGGTGCAAATGCACAGATATTGACCCTGCAACACAAGTTGATTCACCAAACTATAAAATTGGATATCAATGGGAATTTAGCGAAGACACGATGAATGTTTATCAGCCTGTTTTTGAGATGGTCTCCGCTGGAGGATATAACACAAAGATGGCTAATAATATGCTTGATCTTGCTTTAGTTTCAAAAAATGTTCCTACAAACACAGAAAGTATTCAATGCGCATCTCCTGAAATACAAGGATGGATTAGAGGAGGAGCTAATGCAAATACAAAAGAACAGTGTGATACTGGGCTTTATTGGTATGATGGGGGAACTTATTTCTCGTATCTTGATTGGGGTCATTATGACTTTAGAACGTGGCAGCCAAAAAATCCTCCTTTGGGAACCTTGTTTTATAAAGGAAATTGGGGAGAGTATGCTTATTCCCATGGAGTAACAAGGGGAACTTATTCTCCATATGGAGAATATTGTCTTCCTTATACTTATTCTCATGAAAATAAAGATTATACTATTTATACTCCTGTATATTCTCCTCCTTATTCGCCTGTTTTTGTAGGTATAAAAGAGTTTAATGTTGAAGATGCAAGGGTAGCCTATTCTGCCTCTTTAAGCAATAGATTAGTAAGAGACCCTTATAATCCGGATAATTTACTTTGCCAGACTTGGGTTTATAGTCCATGTGAAACTGAGTTGAATAAATATTCTGTGGAAGGAAGAATTGCTTCGGTAGACACGTCTTCCAGCGATCCTAATTATCAAGATGAGTATGGGAGCGAGTACAAACCTAAAACAATAATTGGAAGCGGGGGATTTAGTTTTTCTGGAAAGAGTGGAAATATTGCGATTGATACCGAGGTATATGGAAACGTCGCTAAAGATTATTTCTTATACGAATTTGGAGTTAGAAACCCTGATTGGGAATCTGATGAAACTGGGTATTATACTCCTGCTCCAGGAAAATTCCCTCCTTATCTTGCCTGCGATACAAAAATTAAGGAATTAAAAAAACCTTTTTGGAATACTTATATCTTTCCTGTTTGTGGGAACAAAATTGTTGAATCTGGAGAAAAATGTGATAATGGTGGAAGATGCCAATATGGAAAGTGGGAATGGAATGAGGAAAAAGGATACGAATACAAAAATGTTTTAACCGAGACTTCATGTAAATTGCTTAGTGATTGTGAGAAAATCTATGGCTATAGTGGAATAGCAGACGTAAGCTGTGTTCCTGTAAGCGATTGTAAAAATTGTCCTTCTGTCAGTTTTTTTGCTAGCAGAGATTCCAATGTTCCATTTAATTTAAGAATAAATGGAATTTCTGATTCTTCTGACCCTCTCAAACTATGGAATAAAGATGAACTTTATTTATTTGGAGATGATTCTTTAGGATGCAAATTTTCAGGAGGTGGAGAGATAAATTATTTTGAGGTTATTAGACTAGAGAAATCAGGAGACGGGATAGAAGATGTGGAAAATTTAATTTTAACTGTCAATGTTGAAGAGAAATCAAGTCATATTTTTACTAAAGGAGAGCTAACTAAAATTTATGAGGAATTAGCGGGTAAGGAAGATAAAAGAATTATTTGCAGGACAGAATCAAATGGAAATAAAATTGACTCTAATCCACTTATTTTGCTCTTTAATATGAAGGATAAAGATTATTACGAGGCTAAAGAAGATCGTCTTGTTTTTATCACTCATAATAAGGACTGGAAAATTCCTTTAGAAGTTTCCAATGTATGGAAAAAAAACTTTTATGATCTCTGGTGCAATGAAAAAATAAAGGAAGATGAAAAGGGAACTGGCGAGTGTAATTACCCTTTATTACAATATCATGTTGAAAAAGCCAAATTTCCTTCTGACGATTTTGTTAAATATTGTGGGCAAGAGCAAAAAAGAATTCACTCTGAGCTAGGATACTCTGTTACAAGTGCATTAAAGCCAAAATATTATGGCATAAATGATTGTGGATGTAGCGGAGAGTTTTCCAGAACGTCAGCACAAGCATTAAGAGATTTTAAGAAAGATTATCCTAAATTTAAGGATAAGGTTACTAAACAAAATGGATATACTATCTTTTATAATGATAATTTGGCACTAGCGGGCACAGAGAACAGTATAATTTATTCACCTTCAATTCCTGCAAGTGCTCTAGCAAATCATTTTGATTGTGGGGAAGATCCAGTTGCAAGCGGGGCTTATGTTGAGAAAGACTTTTATGTTTCCCCTGAGAACGAAGCAACCTTTGGAGCGAGTGAATTTCATAATAATCTAAATACCCCGATAAGAGACTTTATATCTAATACTGTTTATAATTCTAAACTTTATTACAGCATTGATTCAATTGAACAGAGTATACTTGATAAGATGGGAATTGAATCAGAGGGGTATGAAATTGATATTGAAAAAAATAAACTCTGGTTTCTGGATCAGTGGGCAAATGCAGACTTATTTATCGTTGTTGATAGAAGAGCAGAGTATGGTACTGATTCTGGAGAGGATACCGCAATTGAGAATGGATTGTTGGCTAAAAGATTAAGCTATTATTATAATGCCCCGATTATCTTCCTTGATCCATTAAATTATGAAGATTATAAAAATTTGTTGAAAGAAAAAATCTTATTCGTTATAGGAGGTTCATTGTGTCCTATTAATGGATGCTATGATGAAATTAAAGCTAATGGTGCTGTTTTAAGTTATGATCCGTCTGTTGGATTATATTACGACTCTGTGTATGGCAATGGTTTAACCTTTGATAGTCCTAATTCTATACAAATCTATTTTGATGACTTAGAAAAAAAGAAAGGAGATAAGTTGGTTCTTGTTAATTCTAAAAGTATAAGAACCCCTGAAAAATATGCTGAAAAGGAGAGTTTTGCAGGAAAGCTTGTTAGTGCCAATAGTGTAGGAGGAACAATAGCTCCTGAGATTTTTGCTAAGATCCTTTCTGTTAGGTCTGGACCCGCTCTATCACAACATGAATTAGATAAGCTAAGAAAAGTTGTTGAGAAGTTAAATAAAGAAAAGGTTAAAACTATTTTAAATGATAAAGAACTAACTAAGGACGCTGTTAATTTAGAAGTTTCTGAAGCTGATAAACAAATTAGTGCGCTTATGGAAAAAATTAATTTAAAGATTAATCAAAATAATCAAATAGCTTCCGAGATTAAGTATCTAGTTGGACTTTCTTTTGGTAGTGTTCAAGGCAATCCCAAAGTAATTACTTTGCTTGGAACAGATAACGCTTTCCCAAACTATAATTATCTAGGAGGAGTTAATTTTAATGAAGATTTTAGAATTCAAACTGGTGCTGAATGGTATGGAGATTTGAATTCTAATGGCTTTATTGGAATGAGTGTTGACGATGAAGGAAACTTTGTTGTCAGCGAGTCAGAAGACGCTTTAATCAATGTCATTTATAGAAATAAACTTTTGGAAGATCAGTCTGTTGAAAGTGCCGAAGTTAGGCTGGTATTTGGAGATGTAAAGTAATGCAACTGGAAAAATTGGAAAATGCGCGGAAGAAGGTTTTTATTAGCCTTGCGTTTATTGCTTTAATTGTTATCTCAAGCTTTTCAAATGTCTATTTTGTAGCTGCTGCTTCTGGGAATTATGAAATTCAGGGAGAGAAATATAATGATAAGGGATTTGGTGAAAGATTTTTTGATGGAATAGAAAAAGTAAAAGATGATGTGTCAAGAGGAATTAATAGTATCAAGAAAATTAATTTTGGCAATTTGAAATTGAAGTCAGGACTTACAGGAAATGTTGTTTCTGAGAATTCAATAACTGGTTTTGCTACCGCTGGAACACAAAGTTTTGCTGAATTTGAGGCTCCAAATGAATATCTTAGGGTGTATTTGCTTAAAAATAAGGGGGTTGGAGCTTATTACACACCTTCATTTTCTGATTATTATGGTTTAAGTGGAGTTAGGGAAGTTTTTGGCAGTGCCGAAAATTTAGAAAGTTTTTATGTCAGTGAGAAATTAACAGATATTGGGGCTCCTGTTAATTTAATTAGTGATGCTTTTAAAATTAAGAAATCAGAGGTTACTGGAAAATATTATTATCCCGTTCTTAAAGGGGAGATTTTAGATGATATTAGAATAGATGAAACAGAGAGGAAAGTTGCCGTTGGACAGTATTATAATATTATGAGTCTTCTCAGATATAATATGTTTGCTGCTGAAACAGCGATAGCAGGAATCGATGTTTTTGTTTGGAGATTAGATAATCCTCCTATTCCCTCTTTAAAATTAGATTATCCTGATATTTCTGAGAATCCTTCTTACTTTTCGTATATTAATGATTTGTATTCTCAACCTATTGAATTTGGGATTCCAGAATCTGAATTTTTAAAGGGGGTTGAATTCAAGAAAGAAAATCCTCTTGGACCTCAGCTTGTTGCTTTGAAAGGAGAACTAATTTCCAGTTTAAAGAATCAAAGAACAGATCCTTGGGTAGTTCTTCCAGAAACTTACAAGTTTCTTTTCCAGACAGTTTATCCTCTCGAACAAAGAGTAGAATGTATCAATAAATTATCAGATTATACAGTTAAACTTCAACTTAGTGCTGGTTTTCTTCCTGGAAATTCTCCCTCTCAAAATGTTCCTCAGACTTGCCAGGAATATGAAGATTTAAATGAGATTTATAATCTTGGCGGAATACATGGAGCAGAAAATGTTAGAGATTATCTTCTTGATAAGAATAATGATTTATTGGAGGAGGGAGATGATTTAGACTTAAGAGTTAATGCTTTAAAAACTATTAAAGCCCCATGGACTTTAGGATCTCAATTTGAAGCATATAATTTATTAGGTTATACACCCCAGGGAGTCAAAGATGGAACAAGAGCACAACTTGTTGCAAACAGAGCAGGTATTGTTAAACTTTACAATGATTTGCAGGAGGCGACTATTGCTATGAATGATCCTGAAATGTCTTACTCTGATATTAAAGATAAGCTTGATTTTGTTTTAAAACCAGAACTTGTTTCTCATTATCCTGAATTAATCGTTGAAGAAGATAAGAATCATTTTGAGAATTTAGAGAAAGTAAATGCCCAATTTTATCTTTATCTTTCAGATGTTAAGATAAAGTTGGATAAAGACGTTGCTAATTCATTCAAAGAAAGCACTCTATCTTTAAGAAGTCAAGTTATTTTTGCTCTGGCTTTGATACCTATAGGGTATTTTGCAGGACCGTTTGGTTCTTTAGTTGGATGGTTTAGAGCAGGTGCAACAGGAGCAAGATTTATCAGCGCGAGTGCCTTTACTGGGTTGGCTTTTATAGCAACTGATGCGGCTTTTGCAGCGGGAGCTATTGGAGAGGCTGTTGAAGTTTGCGATTCTATAATTCCAGACAAACCTCTTGGAGAGAATTCCCCCCAGGCTATTGCAGATTTTGGACCTCAGGAATTAGATGAGTATAAATCAGCTTGTTTAATTGCAGTTATTTTGGCAGGGGTTAATGTCGCTACGGTTGTTGTGCCAGATTTAGTTGGAGAATTTTTGGCCAAAGCTAGAAATATTGAGACTGCAACAGGAAAGGAAGCCCAAGTTACGAAGTGGGCTTTGGAAACTGAAATGGCTATGGATAAATTTAGAGCACTAAAAGCAGCTAGTTTAGAGGCCCATGGATTTCAAGGGATAGTAAGATTAGATCTTTTAAGAAAAAATAAGTTACTTCCAATAAAAATAGCGACTGGAAGTGATTTTCTTTCTGAAAATTTCATTAAGAATATAGAAATTCAATCCTACAAAAAGGGAGTAAGAGGTTTACCTTTGGAGAAAAAAGAACTTCTTGCCTTGAAAATGATAGAGGGTTATAGAAAACAATATGATAATGAAATAGTTAACTTGTTTAAGGAGAATAACTTGGTGGATACTACTGGATTTGAACTTCTATCTTCTCAGGAAAAAATGGCTTTTGTAGATTCTAATTTTCATTTAATTTCAGAAGAGATTTACAATGAAGCAAAAAAAAGACCTAGATTTGTACAAGCTGAAGCTCTTAAAGAAGTTGGGGAAAAGAATGCAGATCTGATAAAAGCAAACACAGATACTTTTTTAAGCATTGTTTATGAGAAAAAACCTTCTCAAGTTTATACAGTTGACTTAAATGGTGTTAAGTATGCTGGAAAAGAATATTTTGGCCAGGCTCATATATTTCAAAGTGATTTGGCGGATAAAGTTAAGACACTACACCCAGAGCTTGTTGTATTCAATGATGAAGTTTTGGAAATCGGAAGACTATATTTAGAAACAGGAGGAGAATTTAGCATGCTGGATCTTAGAGATATGTTATTGTCATTCCATGACCAACTTATAGCAACAGGTTATAGCGGAGGGGTTGTCTGGAGAATGAGCAATGCTGATTTCAGAGTTTATAAAGGGTTTTTTGGTGATACTGCTATTGATTTGGACATTCCTGGAGAAGTTGGACTTATAGATATAGGAGAGGGTAAAAAACTTCAAAGCAAACTTCTTTTTATTCCTCCAATGAAAGGAGGAGAAGTAGGAATAATTGGATCTCGTAGAGCTGTGGAAGAGGCTGGAACACTTTTAGTTTTAAAGGGACTTAAAGCACCTAAAATTAGAGCAAGATTGGTAGAGAACATTTACAATGAACAAGTTTATACTTCTGATCTCGCATCATTTAGAGATTTTCAGATTGTATTTAGAGAGCGTGCTAACAATGGTCAGCCAGAATTTTGGGGCAAATATATGATTGATACAGAAACGGGCGAATCTGTTTTATGGTCTTCTGGAGATTGGAATGTTCATCACATAGGTATTCTTGAAGCAATGTATAAAAAATCACATCCTGAATTAGATTATTCTCCTATATATTCTAATAAAGTAGATAGCGAAATACCCCTCACAGAATCGAGAAAATACCTTGGAGGAGAGCTTCAGTATAACTATGCAAAAAGAATTGTAACGGCTAATACAGATTCAAGTACAGATATATGGCTTGCAGAAGCCGCAAGAGAAGGAAAAGTCAAAGTTAGTAAACAAGCTCTCCAGGAGAGGAGAGATATTATGAATGAGATGTTGAAGAAAATTAATGAAGAATTAACTCCTGGAAATTCTTTTAATATAAAACTGAATGAGTTGTATTTAGATTCAAATAGCCAATTTTATATTCCTGAAAGTGCTCTTGTTGATGATCTCGTTCCTGTAGAAATTCCTATTCCTGCGCAGTGATCACTTTATAACGGTCCTTATTCTTAATAAATTTGGGACAAATCCGTCTGGTCTTCCACTTGATCCTGCGTAAACAGATAAATCTATATCGTATCCTCTAGCCAATATAGAATACCCTTGATCATCCAAAGGATTGTCTTCTGGGCGAGAAAAAGTAAAGTCTTCATCTTTTTCACTTACTATTATTAAAGGAACTCTCTTCCCATCTGCAGTTATGATTTCTAAACCCCTTTGTTTTGGAACAACTATTCCATCTAAGATTTCAAAGTTTCCCGAATTTCCTAAGCTTTCATATAATACACTGCTATTGTCTTTTGCCCAAATCAATGTCTTTATATAATCTTGAAAAGTCAATCTTTTTTTTCTAAGTGATAGCATTAAATCTCTTGATTGAATTCCAGAGATGTTAGAGATTTGTTGCCCTGGTTTTCCAAAATCTCGTGGATTTAATTCTAATTCCCTGCAGGCACTTTCAATTTCAGGAGTCATTTGCAAATAAGAAAGAGAGACCTGTCCTACTTCTGGAACTTCTATATATCTTGTTTCTTGAACTTTGTCTTTTTTCATGATTTTTTCAGCAAAAATAAGCTTATAAATCTTTCTATTTGTAACTACTAGACAGTTACTTATCTACTATGTGTGCTTCTGTTTTTTTATAAAGATAATTTTATAAGAGAGCTATGTTATTAATTGATAAGATGAAAAAAGAGTTTGGTTTATTCAGTTTATTGTTTGTTTGCATTTTAACTCTTAGTGTAATTGTTTCTGGAGCAACTTTTTATGCAGATCCTTTATATGATATGGAAAATATCTACTTTAAGATTTGTGCAGATACACAATGTCAAGACACAAGGGTTTTATTTGGACTGGCCGATTCTCCAGTATATATTCAGGCATATGATTATGGTGGTGCAATTTTTTCCGGGAAAATAACTTATCCTGATGGATCAGTTAGCGATTTAGATTTTAATCATTTATTTACAAATGATGATTATACAAAGATTAGTCTAAGTCAGACTGGGAAATATATAGGAGAAGTTTTGGCTGAGAAAGAGGGATTTATTCCTTTTTATTCAAAATTTGAAATCATAGTTGTTAATAAAATGCCTGAAAGGAAAGATTTTCCAGGAGAAACAGAAACAACTGAAGAAATATGTGAAAGTGTTACGCCTTTAAGAATTGATTATTTCAAATCTAAAATTATTTCTGACTCTTTGAATGACTCGGAAAAGAAAGACGCCGTATTTTCTACTGTTAAGGAAGCTATTGAAAATTCAGGTTTTAATGACTTTGTTGAAGGAAAATATTCTGCAAGTTCTGAATGGCAATGCCCTCCTTTAGATGTTCCAGAAGGAGTTGAATGTGGTGTTGTGAAAAATGTAAGAAAACTACATTCATATGTTCATTCTGGAGAAAAAGTTGAGTGTAGTGAAAGTGAAAAAGGAGATTTCACGTTGAGAGGAGAAAGAATATTACTTGGAAATAGAAAAGATACTATGAGAGATGCTTTGAGTGAGGCAATGGACGAACTAAAGATAAGATATGAAAATTATCAGTGTCCTACTGGATGTACAAAAACAATGGATTTGGGAATTTTAGATGCCCAAGATACGTTGTTTAACTTGCTTGGTGCTAAATATACTTTTGGATATGAACTTGGATGTGAGCAGGTTGAAAATACTGATAGCTTTGAGTTTGAGGTAAAAATAGAAGGAGAACAAAGATGTGCGACCATATCAGATAATAGAAATAATGTTCCTGACTCTGAGCCAGATCCAGTCATAACAAGTAGTTGTAAAACCTATATCGATTGCGATGATGGATTTTATTGTAATAAGGGGGAATGCACTGAGTTTATTGCTGATACAAGTTGCACTTTTGATTTTGATTGTACTTTAATAAACAAGGATTGGGAATTTAACTGTTGTTATGATAATCTCTGCGAGGGAAGAGATTATAGTCAAGATTCTTGGATGGCTGTGAATTATCCTTGGTTTAGTGAAGGCAGATTGAGTTATTGCCCTGCTAACGAAGCATGTGGGCAACAAGAGCAATGTACACAACTACCTTTTTTTCCTATAATTCACACTGCAAAATGTGTAGAAGGAATTTGTACCAAAGTACAAAGATATTCAACTGGACCGCCGTTATTATAGTTATGTCAAGAAACTTGAGCATCCTTTGATAAGAGAAGTAGAATTTATAAGAGATGAATAATTATCTAAATAGAGAATTTAGATGGTTGGATGATTATGTTAAATAAAAGAGGATTAAGTCAGATAGTTACTGTCGTACTCGTAATATTAATTGTTATAGTCGCTATTGTGCTTGTTTGGACTTTTGCAAAGCCATTTTTTTCAGAGTCTTCTGAAAAGTCTAAGGTTGAAGCAGAACTTATCGCAACAGGGTTTGATATAAAATCAGAGAGTGTTTTAGTAGATGAAGAAGAAAAGACGGTTAGTTTTATTGTGCAGAGAGAGACTGGAGGAGGTGATGTTGAGGGATTAAGAGTTGTTTTAGAAGATGAAAATGGAAATGCACAATCTTTTATTGTCAAAGGAAATATAAATGAACTTGAATCAAGAAATTTAAAGGTAGATTATTCTTCTTCAACACTTAGAAATATTGTGAAGATAGGGGTTTTTCCAATTGGAATGACTGATTCCAATATTGAAGTTATCAGTTCTATTGGAGATAGTATAGTTAAAAATAGTGACGGAAGCTTTTCAAACGGAGGAAGAGTAACGCAGAGTGGAGGTGGAGGAAGCAGTGGCGGAGATACTGGAAGTGGAGAAGAAGAAAATAATATTGTATGCGGAAATGGACTTGTAGAGAGTGGAGAACAATGCGATCTTAATAATTTAAATGGAAAGAGCTGTGAAACTCAGGAATTTAGTTCAGGAACTCTTGTTTGCTCAAGTGAATGTGTGTTTGATATTTCTTCTTGTGTTGGAAATCCCATAGAAATTTGTGGAAACGGTGAAGAAGAAGGAACAGAACAATGTGATGATAGTAATTTAGTTAATGGAGATGGATGCAGTTCTACTTGTACTATTGAAGAAACAGAAGAATCAGAACCTGTTCCAGATCCAGAACCACCACTAGAAAATGTTAATGTTGTTTGTGAGGATTCTGATTCCGAATTAGGAAATGCTCAGGCTCAGAGCCTAGAAGATGGATTTGTAAGTTTATGGTATAACGAATGTGAATCATTTACAGATTCTGGAACAGGGGCGTGTGATTATCTTGTCTCTGCAAGTGATGTTTGCAAAAATGAGAATATCCTATATGAACAAACTTGTGGAAATGACGACTTACAAACAGAAGAAGTTGTTTGTGCAAACAGCTGCTCTGCAGGAAAGTGTTTATAGATACAATTTATAAATAATAATTGTATTGTGCTAGTATAGAGGGAAAATATGAAAACTGAACTAAAAGTGATAAAGAGCGTAAATTCTGATAAGATGCATTTTAAGGTATCTATTTTTGGAAGTGCAAGAGTTGGAAACAAAGATTCTAATTATAAGGAAGTTTACATGCTTGCCAAATTACTTGGCGAGAATGGGATAGATGTTGTGACTGGGGGAGGGCCTGGACTCATGGAAGCAGCAAATAGCGGACATAAAATAGGAAGTAAGAAGACAAAGGCCCATTCTATAGGACTAGGAATAAAATTACCAAGAGAGCAGGGTTTCAATAAAAGCTTAGATTATAAAGAAACATTTATGAGGTTTACTTCAAGGCTTGATAAGTTTATGCTGCTTTCAAATGCCGTGATAGTTGCTCCGGGAGGCATTGGGACACTACTAGAACTGTTTTACACATGGCAACTAGTTCAGGTAAAACATGTTTGTCACATACCGATTATATTATTAGGCAAACAATGGAAGCCTTTCGTAAAATGGCTAAGACAATGGCCTTTGAAATACGAGTATTTTACTAAAGAAGATTTAGATTTGCTTTATATTGCTAATAATTACAAAGAAGCTGTAGAGATTGTTGAGCAAGTTTATGAAGAATTTAAAAAAGGGAATAAAGATTTTTGCTTAAATTACAAAAAGTATAAGATTTAATCTGGCATCATTTCAACATGTCTTGAAATAGCGTCTAAGAGGATTTTCATTCTTAAATCATTCTCATATTGAACTTCACTTGTTTTTCTTTCCTTTTCATAATTTGCTTTAATAGATAATTTGCTATAAGTTTTTGATTGTCTTATTGATTGAGGTTTATTAGGTAAATAGAGGTTGTTGTTTGAATTAGTTTGATTTGGAAAGAGGGATCCTATTGCTAGTGTAGCAGTTAGCTCAAGAGTGCCCAATAACAGCTTTGTTTTTGCAGACAGTTTTGTTTTGCTTAAAAGGTAAGTCGAAGCGATAGATGCAAGAGTTGCCATGACCATTCCACATTTAATTTTTTAGTCTTTTTATACTTTTCTTTACAACAACATATAAATAGAATTCTAATTTATTTTACATATGGTGAATAGATGAAAATTGGGTTTATCGGGCTTGGAAAGATGGGATCTAATATGGTCCTTAATTTAATTGATAAAGGAAATAAGGTTGTTGTTTTTAATAGAACTTTGGATAAGATAAAAGAAATGGAAAAGAAGGGGGCAATAGGGGCGTTTTCTTATGAAGACCTTTGTAGTAAACTTGGTAAGGATAAAATTATTATTTTAATGGTTAGTGCTGGAAAAGCAGTGGATGAAGTTATTGATAATTTGGCTAGATATTTGACAAAAGGAGAGGTTATAGTTGATTGTGGAAATTCTTTTTATGAAAATTCTATAAAAAGACATAAATTATTGGATAAGAAAGGGATAGGATTTCTTGATGCAGGAACAAGTGGAGGGTTAGAAGGAGCGAGGAAAGGAGCTAGTTTAACAATTGGGGGTGATAAAGAAGTCTTTAAAAAAGTAGAAAAAGTATTTAGAGATTTGGCATGCGATAATGGTTATGCATATGTTGGAAAAAGTGGATCTGGTCACTTTGTAAAACTTATTCATAATGGAATAGAGTATGCATTATTACAATCATATGGAGAGGGTTTTGAAGTTTTAAAAAATTCCGAATTTCATTTAGATTTAAATGAGATTGCAAGAGTTTGGAATAATGGCAGTATAGTAAAATCAAGAATTCTTGATTTTACTGAGGAAGTTTTTGATAAGAATGAAAGTTTAAACAATATTCCTGGAAAAATTGGAGGAGGAGAAACTGGGAAGAAAGCAATGGAAATTGCAAAAAAGGAGAAAGTTTATTTCGGTTCACTCAAATATGCTTTAAAGAAGAGAAAGGAGAGTCAGAGAAAAACAAGTTTTTCTACAAAGTTCGTTGCAGCAGTTAGAAATAAGTTTGGCGGGCACGACATAAATGGGAAATAAATATGTTGAGCAAAACTATTATAAATTGAATTGTTTTATGATATATGAAAGAGGATAATATGAAAATATATTTGGGGGCAGATCATGCAGGCTTTACCTTAAAGGAGAAGGTAAAGAAGTATTTTGATAAGAATAAGATAGATTATGTTGATATGAGTAAGAAAAAAGTAGATAGCGATGATTATCCGGATGTCGCTTTTAAATTAGGCGAGAGAGTTTCTGCTGAAAAAGTAAAAGGAATATTGTTTTGTGGATCTGGATCTGGAGTGGCTATTGCAGTGAACAAAGTAAAGGGTATTAGGGCAGCTAGTGCATATGATGAGGAAACTGCAAAGCTTTCAAGAGAGCATGGAGATAGTAATATTCTTACTCTCAGCGGCTGGAAAACAAATTCTGCTAGAGCGAAAAAGATAGTTGATGTTTGGCTCAATACAAAGTTTTCTAATATAGAGAGACATAAGAGAAGAATAAAGAAAATTGAGGAATATGAAAATGCAAATGTTTAAATATAAGAAAAGTATCCATTGATATCTAAAAGGTATAAAATGATTAAAGAAGAAATAAGATATCCTAACTTATCTACTGTGATTATGGTAGAAGATTGTTTGAGGAAAAATAGAGATGTTCCAATGACTATCGCAACTTTGAAAAAGAAACTACCAAAGCAGATAATGCATCAAACTTTAAAATTTATACTTGAATATTTATGGAGGAGTGGAAAAATTATTTATGGCCCGAAGGGCGTTCAGTGGATTTATGTTGAACCAGAACACTTAAAAAAAATGTTAGATGGAGGATTAGAAGTTTAAGATGTGGCTAGGAAAAGAGGTTAGAGTGGTGTTAAGAGATCAAGCTCTTCATGCTTTTTTAGAGTTAAAAAAAAGAAATGATGCTGATTCTATAAGATTAGTTAGATATATAGAAAGAATAATTGAGATATTAAAAGACAATCCTCAATTTGGTGAGCCTATAAGAAAAGATCTTTTTCCAAAGGAATTAATAGAAAAGGGTATAACTAACTTGTATAGGGCAGAGTTGTCTAATTTTTGGAGAATGCTTTATACGATAGAAGGAAATAAGATAGAAATCTTTGTTTTTGTTCTAAAGATAGTAGATCATCCAGAATATAATAAATTATTTGGTTACAGAAAAAGATGAGTGCCGTAATAATGCCAACAGTTTTTGCAACAACAAAAAGTGAGTTTAAAGAAAGATTTGCAAGACTAGTTAATAATTTTGAATATATACACATCGATTTTATGGATGGAAAATTTGTGAAAGCAAAAAGCGTCGATTTAGGGGACGTGCCTGACTTGCATGGATATCATGCATTCTTCGAAGCCCATTTAATGGTTGAAAGACCAGAAAAGATGATTTTTTACTTAAAAGAAAAGGGTTTTTCTAAAGTGTTATTTCATTACGAGTCTTATAGAAATAGTAAAAGTGTTCAGAACTTAATAGATATGATAAAAGATGAGGGAATGGAAGCATGGATAGTTTTCAATCCGCATACATCACTAGAAGAAATAGAGAAAACACTACTAGATGTAGATAGATTTAATGGTATAATGTTAATGGGTCACAATCCTGGAATGGAAAGACAGTATATAGACCTTCATATATTCAGAAGGATTCAAACTTTAAAAAGAATGTCAAAGAAATTTTTAATCCAAGTTGATGGAGGAGTTAATGGCAGTACAATATCTGCACTTGTTAATTCAGGAGCAGATATATTAAACTCAGGGAGTTTTATTTCAGATGCAAAAAATTCTAGAGAAGCATATAGAATTTTAAAAAATGAATTAAATTATAAAGAATAATAGGCTGAAGCTATTGCATTAGAGTTTATTTTATATTTTTCAAGTAATTGTTCTTGTTTTCCAGAATGGACTATTCCAGAGACAAAGAGGCGTTTAATTTTAATATCTGTGTTTGCTATTTCTGAAGAGATCATTTCACCTATGCCTCCTGCTTTGTAGTGATCTTCAGCAATTATGATTTTGTTCCCATGCTCTTTTACAAAGTTGATAAATTTTTTAGAATTAAATGGTTTTATACAGTATAAGTCTATAACTACTGAATGAATATTTTTCTTTTTTAATTGTTCGTGAGCTTTAAGTGCTTCATGTAGCGTGATTCCAGAGCCAATCAGAATAACTTTATCTTTATTAGATTTTTTTAATACCTTAAAATCGCCAAGTTGAAATTTTTCATTACTTTCATATATGACTGGAAGTTTTGATCTTGTTGATCTAATGTATTTAATTCCAGGAAGTTTTGAGGCCAATTCTACAAGGGCTTGAGTCGAAACAGCATCGCTTGGATAAAATACTTTAGAATAGGGGATAGTTCTGAATAAGCTTATATCTTCTAAACCCATTTGAGAAGCACCATCTTCTCCGATTGATATTCCTGCATGAGATCCACAAATGGTGAAGTTTGCAGAAGATAATGAGGCCATGCGAATTTGGTCATGTGCTCTTGTGAGAAATGCCGCGAATGTTGAAGCAAAAACATTAAAACCTTTTTTAGAAAGGCCAAGAGCTACAGAAATCATATTCTGTTCTGCAATAAACATTTCTATAAATTGATTTGCTTCTTGTCTTTTTACTTCATCTGCAAATGTGGAATTGCTTACTTCAGCATCGAGTACAATTACTAGGGAATTTGATTTTGCTAGTGAAGAGAGGGTTTTTCCATACGCCTCTCTGACTGAAATTTTTTCTCCTATTTTAAATTTTTGAAATTTAGCAGGTATGCTTTTTACTGAATAAGTTGTTTCTGGCGGAGGAATTATATCTATTTTAGGCATTTTGACATAGGGTATTTCTCCTAGTGCTTTGTTTAGTTCATTGTTTGACAGCACTTTTCCGTGAAAACCGTTTTTCCCTTCAAGGAAAGAAACTCCCTTGCCTTTGACGGTTTTAGCAAGTATCACAGTAGGTTTATCGGAAAATCTTGATTTTCTTAAAGATTTTAAAATATCTTTTATATTATGGCCATCAATTATCATTACGTTCCATCCAAATGATTCAAATCTTTTTCTATACACTTCTAAATTATAGCCTATCATTGTTTCTCCTCTTTGTCCAAGTTTATTGCAGTCCACAATTGCGATTAAATTATTTGATTTGTAATAGGAAGCTAATTGTGCAGCTTCCCAGACGGAACCCTCTGCAATTTCCGAGTCTCCAAGTAAAACAAATGTTCTGAACGATCTTGATTGTAATTTTGAAGCCATAGACATTCCAAGACCTGCCGAAAGACCTTGGCCAAGAGAACCAGTAGCAACTTTTATCCAGTTTAAAGATCTCGGGATTGGGTGACCTTCAAGAGGGCTGTTTATATTCCTCAATTTTTCAAGATTTTCATTTATGCATCCAGCGCGAAATAATGCGGAGTATAATATGGGCGCTGCATGTCCTTTGCTTAGAATAAATTCATCATTATCTGGATTGTTGGGATTTTTAACATCATATGCCATTTCTTCGAAGAACAGGGAAGAAATTATTTCTGCACAAGATAAACATGATGTTGCATGTCCTGATCCTGCAGCAGTAGTTGCTTTAAGTGAATCTTTTCTTAAGACGTTTGCTATATCTTGCAATTCTTTTATACTTGCCATTTTCCTCTTTTGTATAATGTTATTACTAAATTCAGATATAAAAACTTAGTTGTTTAGGGTTTGTAACGCATACGCCATAAATATTTTTTCCAAGATAGAAAGGTTTAAATATAATTTTTTAGCCAGAAATATATGGATAGAAACTATAAATTAATAATTGGAGGGGCGGCAGGATTAGCTGTTGGAGTATTTTCTAGTTGTTCAATTGAGAGTCATATAGAAAATCACTATAATTGGGGTGACGTCGTTAAAATTAGAAGAATGGAAAGCGAAGTTGAGGGCATAAATCCTTTAGAATTTAATTATTTGTTGGTGGCAGATTCACAAGCTGGAAAGGATTTTAGGGCGAAAAATCAAGAAATGGTTAATGAATATAATCATTTAAAAGATCATCCAGGAGTAAAAGGTGCTTTGAAGAGAGAGACAAATTGGAGGGGAGCAGAATATTTTAGTATGGCTCTTGCTGCAGTTTCTATGATTGTTAGCGGAATTGGTGCAGGTCTTTATATAGGAAGGATAGCGAGTCCTCCAATCACCCCGGCAACAACACCGCCGGTTACATCAACACCTTAAGTTTTGATATGATAAAAGTTGTTGCTTTAGATATTTATGGAACTGTTCTTGCTATTGATGATGAAGATAATGTTTATCCCCCAAGAAAGGGAATAGAAAATTTCTTTGATAATTGTAAATCGAGGAAAATAAATGTAGTTTCTGCTTCCGATGCAGATATAGGTGCGGTTAAAATAGATTTGGAAGAAACGTTTAGTAATCATAATTCTGTATTTAATATTTTAGGTGAGTTTGATGGGTTTTTTTATCTTAATCAGTTACCAGTAAAGGATTTTTCAGTTATAATTGGGCATTATGATATTTTGCCTAAAGAATTGCTTGTTATAGGAGATAATGCTGTTAAGGATGTGGGAGGGGCTAAGAAATATGGATGTTTATTCCTGCACGTTCCAGAGTACTTTACCAGGATTCCAGATGGTTTTGATTTTGCAATGGTGAATTTAAGGAGAGATTAATTTTATAAGCCACATCGTGCTTAGATTGAAATGCAAAAAGAGAAGTTGACTTTCATATTGTTTGGAGGAACGGGGGATTTAACGAATAGGAAATTAGTTCCTGCGTTTGCTGATTTAATATTAAAAGGAAAACTGGACAAGGACTCTATGATTATAGGCATAGGAAGAAAGGATTTTGATGATAAAACTTATAAAGATTTTATCATGGGGCAGATAAAAAATAATATTGATAGGGAGCATATAGATAAATTAGATATAAAATATTACAATGCTGATTTTACGAAGCAGGGATCACTAGAAGGCTTAAAAAATTTGGTTAAACACTGCGAAATAGAAGGATGTAACAGGATTTATTATTTGGCAACAAGTTATAAGTTCTTTGGGGCAATAGCGAAAGAGCTTAAGAAGCATAATCTAACCAAACAAAAGAAAGGGATTACTAGAATTGTTTTTGAAAAGCCATTTGGAGAAGATTTGAAAAGTTCAGATATACTTGAAAAGAATATTCATGAGTTTTTTAAGGAGGAGAATGTTTACAGAATAGACCATTATCTTGGGAAAGAGACGGTGTTTAATTTGAATGTATTAAACTTTACAAATCCGATATTATATTCTACACTAAATAAAGAATTTGTTGAGAGTATAGAAATTACAATTGATGAATCTATAGGTGTTGAGAATAGACTTGAATATTACAATGAGACTGGAGTTATAAAAGATATGATACAGAGTCATTTGCTTCAAGTTTTGTCATTGGTTTTAATGGACAGACCTAATGAATTTGTTTCTGAGAAAATTCATGATAAAAAAATGGAGGTTTTGAGAAATTTGGAAATAGTAAATAGCAAGAATAATACGATTGGACAATACGAATCTTACAGAAAGGAACTTGCAGAGAAAAATTTGAATGATAAGAAAACTGAGACATTTGTTAGAATAGAATTAAACTGTAAGAATAATAGATGGGATGGCGTACCTTTAATTTTGAGAACAGGGAAGAAATTGAAAAAGAAATTTGGACAGATAAAGATAAATTTCAAGCAGGTAGAAAATTTTGACTCTAAACTTGAAGGAGTAAGGAATAATAAGATAGTAATAGGTATTTATCCAAAACAGGATGTTAACATTTACATGAACACAAGGGATCCTTATAGTGATAAGATAAGAGATGTTAATTTTGAATTTTGCAGGGATTGTAATTTTGGCCCGAACACGGTTGATGAATATTCTGTTTTGTTAAATGAAATAATGAAAGGAAATAAGACACTTTTTACAAGAAGTGACGAAATTAGGGAAAGCTGGAAATTAGTTGATAAACTTGAAAAAATGAAGAGTAAAATGAAATTTGTTTATTATAGGGATGGAAGTGATCCTGAAACTGGGAAAAAGGATACTTTTCTTCAATGAAGAACTTTGTCAGCATAATGAGGTTTTAACCTTTCCAGTTTATTAAAGGTTTAATGTGTTTTATTATTTTTACAGATTCTCTTTGTGCTTCCATGACTTTACTTATATCTTTGTAAGCTCTTGGAGCTTCGTCAAGTGTTCCTTTATTAATAGTTCCTTTTATTCCTTCCATGGATTTTTCAAATTCTTGCATTGAAATTTCTACTTTTGCTTTAGTTCTAGACATTGCTCTTCCAGCTCCATGTGATGAAGATAAAAGAAATTTTGGATTCCCAAGACCTTTAACAAGAAAGTTCCCATCTCTCATATTTGCAGGGATTATTCCCCTTTCGCCTTTTTTAGCAGGAGTTGCGCCCTTTCTATGAATATAAACGTTCCTTTCTAAGATTGCATGGTTATGGTTTTTATTTACCCATAACTGCATTTTTAGCTTTTTCTTGAGAACTTTTTCTAAAACTGCTGTTATTTTGTAAGACATTTCAAGTCTGTTTAAAAGAGCAAAACTAAGCCCAAAATCTAAAATATTTAGATATTCTTTTCCTAATTCAGAATTTATGTCTAATGGAAACGTTTTTTCGTATCCTTTTTCAGATTTTGCCGCTTTAATCATGTATTTTTGAGCAATTTTATGACCTATTCCTCTCGAACCAGAGTGAATTACAATCCATAGCTCTTTTTTATAGAAACATAGTTCGATGAAATGGTTTCCTGCACCTAGGCTTCCTAGATGCTTCATTGCCGCGTTTTTTAGAAAGTTAAGTATGTCTTTATTATGTGGTCCTTCTTTAAATTTTTCTATTAACTTATTAAATTCTATTTTTGTTTTTTCTGTGATCTTTTCTTGTTTATTTGTTTCCCCTAGTCCAAGAGGAACTTCTTTTAGAACACGAGAATAAATTTCATCTTGATTTTTTTTGACTAGTTCTACTAAATTGTCTTTTCCTTTTACCTTTACCGCTATAAGTCCACAGCCTATGTCAAAACCAACCCAGGCAGGAACAATGTACTCTTTTGTAAGCAAGACAGAACCTATCGGAGCAACGTATCCTGAGTGTGCATCGGGCATTAAAGCAGCTGCTGTTACAAAGTCTTCATTATAACACTCTTCAAATTGTCTTTTTGTTTCTTCGTCTAGGTCAATTGCATGATTGTATATTTCTTTCTCCATGTTTATAATTGCAAATTAGATTTTATAAGGCTTTAGACAGGCAAGAATTTGCATTGAATTTTTGTATCTTTGAGTAGTTAAAAATAAGGATTTAGGGAAGGTTTATATAAGCTGATTTTCAGCTAAATACTCCACATCTCAAAATGTTAAGACCAAATACGTTTACACCGAATGGATTGAAGCTGCTTTTTAATATAAGCAGAAGTAAATCAAAAGCAGTAGGTGGAAGTGTGCGAAGTTCTCAAAGACTTGCAGCCGTAGACGAACTTATGCGAGATTACCAGTTACCAAATAGCGAAAGAACCAGAGTGGAAGCTTTAGTCACTCACTTCGGACCTAAAGACTTACCAAAACTTTTGCTTGATGCTAGAGATTATCACCCTAACGGCGAGAGAAGAGCCTTGCCTAATTATGATAAATGAGTAGGACTAAATTTATAAGATCGGTTACATTGTGTCCAATATATTAAGAGATAAATATTTATGGAAGATATTTAGAAACTGCACTTAAGTATTCTCGAACTCTTTTACTTGAAGCAAAACCAGCAGGCCAACCAGTCCAGATAAAGAAACTATCTTGATCTTTTCCTTTTCTAATCCCCCTTACTCCTAATGCTGGAATTAAATTTCCTATTCTTATGTTTGTTTCACCATAATCAATATGATGATGAATTGAACCTAAAGAATATCTTTCATAAAATTTATCCTTTGTTCTTGTTCCGTAACCCATATCTTCTGCCGCTTTTACGCAAGCTTGTTCGAGAGCTTCTCCAGTCACTTTTTTTGGTAAATCTACACGAATGGAAGGCATAACCGAAAAAATTCAATAAACTATATAAATATTATTGTGATTGAAAATTTTAACATTTAAGATAGATGGCAAATGTCCGACATCTTTATAATATGTTGCTCTAAAAATAGCACTATATTAAAATATCAACTTTAATTGAGAAGAAATCCCCACAGCTCTGCTGTGACTGGGTAAAAACTATATAGTTATCTTATTCTAAAATTTATGTATGAATTACATCATGCTTGTCATAAAGTTTATTCGATAAAATATC
>Ga0209542_10004464_pt1 | contig 28819 bp, 31 predicted proteins | sample RifCSPhighO2_01_FD_184028 | JGI IMG/M metagenome (GOLD analysis project Ga0209542, IMG submission 184028) | Soil microbial communities from Rifle, Colorado - Rifle CSP2_plank highO2_0.1 (SPAdes) (version 2) | ecosystem: Environmental > Terrestrial > Deep subsurface > Rock core/Sediment ...
GAGTGGCGGGGCTGGCTTCCTTGGTCTGGTTTCGTTCAGGAGTTTCGGATAAAATGAGTTCGAGCCAAACTGTAAAGACACACCAAAATCTGACTTTCAGAAAATTGACCGACTTCTTCATTGGCGGCGCTTTGCGTCGCCCACGATATGGCTCTCAAAAAACCGAAAAGTTTTGTCTTGGTGCCTAGGGGGAGAGTCGAACTCCCACGAGCTTGCGCTCAAAGGTTTTTGAGACCTTCGTGTATACCATTCCACCACCTAGGCTTAACTATTTTAGTTTAGTTGAAAGTGACTTGAAAGGCAATTTTTGGTATTATTTGGACATTATGTCTTCCGAGATCTATAACGATTCGATTTTCTGGATCGAGGTGGCTAAGATTAAACCTAATCCCTTCCAACCGCGGCGGGAGTTCAATGAAGATCGTTTGCGTGATCTGGCGGATTCAATTCGTCAGTATGGCGTCCTCCAGCCACTAGTTCTCACGCGTCAAGAGAATGAACGAGAAGATGGAAGTCTTTATGTTGAGTATGAATTGATTGCCGGCGAACGCCGCTGGCGCGCCGCGCAGATCGCCGGTGTTTCCCAAGTGCCCTGTGTGATTCGAGCTGGCGGCGACAATGATAAATTGAAGCTCGAAATGGCGATCATCGAGAATCTTCAACGGGAAGATTTGAATTCTGTCGATCGCGCGCTCGCTTTCGAACGACTGGTGAAGGAATTTAAGTTGAAGCACACCGAGATTGCCAAGAAGGTGGGCAAGAGCCGCGAATACGTGACTAACACCTTGCGAATCTTGGCCTTGTCGGAAGAGATGCTCGATGCGATTACTACTCGCCAAATTACCGAGGGCCATACGCGACCGCTCCTCATGCTCGTTGATCACCCCGAAGCCCAGAAAAATCTTTTTCAAGAAATTACCCTCAAACGACTCAATGTGCGTGAGGCGGAACAGATTGCACGGCGGATTGCCAATGACCGGGTACGCAAGAAAGAATATATTCTCGATCCGGCGATTGTTGAGCTCGAGCAGAAGCTGACCGAGACGCTCGGCGCTCGCGTCTCGGTGGAGAAGCGGGAATCGGGGGGGAAGGTGACGATTGATTTTTTCTCGGCCGACGATCTGCGCAATCTTCTTGATCGTTTAACCGCCAGCGATCTTGGCCCACTTGAAGTTATTGTGCCGACGGACCCATCTGTTGCCCCCGATCAAATATCTGATCCTGTTTCTAATCTCGAATCAGACTCCGAAGACGAGCTTTACAATATAAAAAATTTCACGATTTAGTCTTTAGTGGCTGGTGATTTGAACAAGCTTTGTCGGAGCAACGAACCGGAATTGTTTTCGTTCCTTCCATCATTAAGGCACCGCACTGGGGACAGAGGTTACCGGTCGGTTTCGCTTTGATGGCATTCTTGCAAGTGGGATAATTAGTGCAACCATAGAAGAGACCATAACGTCCGCGTCGTTCGGCCATTGTCCCCTTGTTGCAGACTGGGCATTTGACACCAGTGTCGGCCGCCGCCGTGGCCGTCTTATCTTGCTTCACAAATTTGCATTTTGGATAATTAGAACAAGCAACGAAGCGTCCGAAGCGGCCATCGCGCTCGACCAGTTTTCCATCTTTGCAATCCGGGCATTTTTCACCCGTCTCTTTTGGTCCGAGCATCGCTTCGCCTTCGGCGCTTCGCGACCCAGTGCAATCGGGAAACTGGGCACAGCTTAAGAATTTGCCATTGCGACCTAATTTCCACACCATTCCGCCATCACAAGTTGGGCACTTTATTTCCATCGGCCCGTCTCCTAGATTGCTAATCTTGGGAATTTTTTTCTTACTCAAGACTACCTGGTGAAATGGCCCATAGAAACTCTTGAGTGATTTAGTGTATTCGAGACGCCCGTTGGCGATCTCGTCGAGCTCATCTTCCATTTTGGCCGTGAAGGAATCGCTAATGTAATCGTGGAAGTTCTGGTCTAAGAAATCGCTAACCACCTCACCTGTTGCGGTTGGCTGGAGGGAGCGATTAATTTTTTCAACATAATTGCGATCAACGATCGTCTTGATTGTTGAGGCATAAGTGCTCGGTCGGCCGATGCCACGTTTCTCCAATTCTTTGACTAAGCCGGCTTCGCTGTAACGATTGGGCGGGGTCGTTTCTTTACCCTCGCTCGCGATATTCTCCAATTCAAGTGGTTCGTTATCATTAACCTTAGGGAGTTCCCTCTCTTCACCGCGGGCCGCCGGGTCAGCGCGGAGCCAGCCGTCGAAGGTGAGATGATAACCACTCGCGGTAAAGGTGGGCACGGCGGGGTCGTCGGTCACGGTGGTAATTGTGGTTTGGGCGCCTTTGGCCTCGGCCATTTGACAGGCTACCGTTCGTCGCCAAATTAGATCGTATAATCTTTTTTCACCTTCACTGCCACCGGCATGGTTGGTCCCAATTTTCGTCGGTCGGATTGCTTCGTGAGCTTCTTGAGCGTTCTTAGTTTTAGTTCGATAGAGTCGTGGTTTATCGGCGTAACTTTCACCGTATTCTGTACGAGCGAGGGCGATAATGTCGCGCACGGCTCCGGCATTCATCGTTGTACTATCGGTTCGCATGTAAGTGATGAGACCTGCTTCGTAGAGTCGTTGAGCGTGACGCATCGTAATCGCCGGCGAGAAACCGAGTCGTGAAGACGCGGCTTGTTGGAGAGTTGAAGTGGTGAAGGGCGGTCGCGGGTGGCGGGCGAGAGCTCTGGCGGTGACATTACCCACTCGCCATTTCGCGGTTCGTCCGGCTTCAGCGATTGTTTTGGCTTCTAGTTCCGTTCTCGGCTCAACAGTCGCGGTGAAGACAATTTCTTGGTCCTTCTCGGTTTTGAGCCAGGCGGTGATCACCCAATATTTCTCGGGAATGAAAGCACGAATTTCTTTTTCGCGTTCGACCAAGATGCGGAGAGCGGGGGACTGGACACGGCCAGCCGAGAGGCCATAGCGAAGTTTTTGCCAGATGAGTCCCGAGAGATCATAACCGAAGAGTCGGTCAAGGACTCGTCGTGCTTCTTGAGCCCGAAGGAGATTTTTATCAATTTCTCGTGGCTCGGTTAGCGCTTTCTCAACGGCTTCTTTCGTAATCTCGTGGAAAACTACTCGTTTTCTCTTTGAATTGATAAGACCAATCGCTTCCGCGATATGCCAAGCGATTGCTTCTCCTTCGCGATCGGGGTCGGTGGCAAGGAAAATGTTTGAGGCGTTTTTTGCTGCCCGAGTGAGTTCATCAACGATAGATTCTTTGCCCTTAACAATTTCGTAGTGAGGAACAAAGCCGGCTTCAATATCAACCGCGTTCTTATTTGATTTGGGTAAATCGCGAATGTGACCGACGCTGGCCAACACGCGATACTTTGAACTAAGATATTTGCCAATCGTTTTTGCTTTCGCCGGAGACTCGACGATGAGTAATTTTTTCTCAAGTTGTTTGGACATTGGATTACATTAGTACTACGGCTGAGATTTTTTTGCAAATGATTTCCAGTAAAAACAAAAAATTAGAGCGCATCGTGGGGTACGATGCGCTCGAAAAAGAAAACCGATTACGGAACACGAAGTTTAGAACAGTGGTCCGCCGACAGAACAAAGAAGAAACCAATCGGGAGCTCGAGGGAGCACTTCGTGCGGTGGAGTAATCATCCATGCACCTCCAACTCAGAAAAAAAGACAACCCCGTGACCAATCCGAGTGCGAGTTTAGCACGATCAGTTTAAGTGTCAAGCATTTGACCTGTGGATAATTGAAGACGAATTTCGCCGAAGGTTTCTTTTGTCAAGCCCCGCAGTTCCATTGTTACCAAAAGAACGTTGATCTCACTTACGGGTCGTTTTAGACGACGGATCAGCTCATCACGTGGCAATGGTTCAATTGAGAGGAGATCAACGATCTTTCGTTCGTCGGGTGAGAGCAAGTTAAGGTTAAGAGTTTCAATTTTATCATCGCCTATCTTAAGATCGAGCATTTCTAAAATGTCCGCACTACTGGTAATGGGTGTGGCACCTTGGCGGATAAGCTGATTAGTGCCATGAGATTGAGGAGAGAAAATGGAGCCGGGGACGACGCCGACCTCGCGGTTGTAGTCGAGGCCGAGGCGAGCGGTGATGAGCGTACCAGACTTCTCGCCGGCCTCAACGATTAAAATGGCTTTCGAGAGTCCGGCCATGATCCGATTACGGCGAGGGAAGGTATGAATGCCGGCTGGTGCGGTCGGGGGCAATTCAGAGAGTAATGCCCCGTCGGTTTCAAGAATGTGATCAGCTAGGCGGTAGTTGGATTGAGGGTGGAGGACAGCGCGATCAAGCCCGGAGCCGGGGATAGCGATAGTCGGAAGCCCAGTGTCGAGGGCCGATTTATGGGCAATGGTATCGGTGCCAATCGCCAAACCAGAGACAATGACGATTGGATAACCAGCGAGACCGTGAATCAAGAAATCGCAGGCCTCTTGGCCGTAGCGTGTCATTTTTCGCGAGCCAACGACGGTGAGATAGACAAACTCATTTGGATTGGGCAAAATCCCTTCCAGGTAGAGTTCCTTCGGCGGATCAGCCATCTCCATCAGCGCTGTTGGAAATTCTTCGGGTGTTAATTTCCTGATCTCATTCTTGGTTCGCACTCGGTGATTGTAGCATAAATTTTTCTCATCCAAATCAGCTGTATGCTAAATAATCCACGACGATCGTGGGCTATTTAGCATAGAGGGGGAAAATAAGAGAAAACAAAAAACCGCCCAGCGCGTTAATACTTCGGGCGGTTGGCAAAAGAATAAGTTTCAGACATCATTGCGTTTCGATCCGTGATAGAGTTCATCGGAATCCAATGTTATCGGTTTGAATCTTTGGAATTGCGCGATCTCGGTCCCCAACATAAGGCACAAATCCCGTTTTTAGCTCGAGTATCTCTTCCGTGCCCAAAACAGTTCTGGATCTCCAATGGCTTGTTGTGGCTTTTTGCCATATGATTTCCTTTCTTAACAAGGTTCTATCCGGAATCATTTTTTGACAACCAAAATTACACTATATTAATTTATCCACATTGTCAAGCAGTTAATTTAAGGTGTTTTTGCTATCCTATAGCCATGCTCGATATTAAATTTATTCGGGAGAATGCGGATTTGGTTAAAGATGCGATCAGGAAGAAGCGGGTGACCATCGATTTCGATGAGTTGCTGAAGGTAGACGCCGAACGGGTGGCGATTCTGGCCAAGGTTGAACAGGCGCGAGCGCGGCAAAATGTCGTTGGTCAAGAAGTAGCTAAGGCCTCGCCCGAGTCCCGGGCCGAATTGATTACCGAGATGGCCGAGTTTAAATCTGGGCTCAAGGTGGAGGAAGATAATTTGGTGGTGATAATGAAACGTTGGCAAACTCTGATGCTTCAGGTGCCCAACCTACCGGATGTTTCTGTTCCCGAGGGAGCAGGCGAGAAGGAGAATCAAGAAGTGCAAGTGTGGGGGGACAAACCGAAATTTGATTTCCAGCCAAAAGATCATATTGAGCTCATGTCGGCCTTGAAGCTGGTTGATTTCGAGCGGGGGATTAAGGTGCATGGTTTCCGTGGCTACTTTTTGCAAGGTGCGGGGACAGAATTGTCTTGGGCCCTCTTCAACTATGCTCGGGAATTTTTCGGCCAGAAAAGTTTTACGTCTTTTATCGCGCCGGCGATTATTAAGAAAGAATATTTTTATGGTACTGGTCACCTGCCACGCGAAGCCGATGATCTTTATAAAACTCAAGACGACGATTATCTCTCTGGCACGGCTGAAGTGCCAATGATGGCTTATCATGCCGATGAGATTTTGCCGGCCACGGAACTCCCAAGGCGTTACTTAGCATTTTCACCCTGCTTTCGTCGTGAGGCGGGGAGTTATGGCAAAGACACTAAAGGTTTGATTCGGGTCCACGAATTTTTTAAACTTGAGCAACTAATCTTATGTCGCGCCGATCACACCGAGTCCGCCAAGCTTCATGAAGAAATTAATCGCAATTATGAAAAATTTTTAGAGTCGCTCAAATTACCTTATCGTCGTTTGCTCATTTGCGGTGGGGATTTATCTTTAAGTAAGGTTAAGCAATATGACACTGAAATTTGGTTTCCAGCCCAAAATATTTATCGAGAAGGTTCAAGCGCCTCGTATTATCACGACTTCCAAACCCGCCGGTTTAATATTCGTTACCGAGATGAAAATGGCCGGCCGCGTTTTGCCCATTCACTCAACTCGACGGCGGTGGCCACTCCGCGGCTTATAGCCGCAATGGTTGAGAATTATCAGCAAGCGGATGGTACCGTCACCATACCCGAAGTTCTCCGCCCTTATCTCCATGGTCAAGCGATAATTGGGCATGGCATCGCATCGTGAAATTTTAAGAATCAATCGTCGCGCGCGGCGAAAAAAGTATTTTCGCCGCGCCGTGGTTATTATTCTCCTTTTCCTCCTCCTCTTATCTTTCGTGGCTTGGTATTTTTGGAACATCCCGTCATTTGCGTTAACTCGTTTGATTATTATTGGTAATGAAAAGATCCCAACCGCGCACTTAACTGGAGTGATTGATGGCGTTTTGTCTGGAGAATATCTCGGTCTTTTCCGCCGACGAGTTAATTGGTTTTATCCTCGCACAGTGCTTCTTGATATTCTCCATCGACAATTTCCAGAATTAGCGCTGATTAATGTGGCGAGTCCCGTTTTTGGAACACTGCAAGTGGTGGTTGAAGAACGCCAACCAGTTGCCCTTGGGTGTGGAGAAGACCAATGTTACTTTGTAGATAACTCCGGTCTTTTCTACGCTCCGGCCCCTCAATTTTCCAATGCCCCCCTCTTTACGTTGACCGGATTCTCATCGCCAATTTCAGTTGGTAGTCGACCGCTTCCAATGGCCGACTTCGAGCATCTGCTTAATCTCCGAGCGACCATTAATCGTTTACTCCAAACTGCTCCCGAGTTTGCCAATCAAACTGTGGATAAAGTTTCACTTGGGGCGCCGGTTGATTACAATTTTAATATTCGCAATATCCGACAGGATTCTCATGGTTGGTATCTTTTGGTGGCACGTCGTGATTCTCTGGTTGTTGTTGGTTCACGACTCGTGGCCACTCTCTCTTCCCCGGCTTTTCTCGCTGAGTACGATCTCCTGACCTCCGCACTCGAATCTTTAGATATTCGTTTTGAGCGTAAGGTTTTTTATAAATTTATGCCATAATAATGGGGTATGATCCTTTTTACATTTTTTAGTCGTTATTTCGCGTGGCATTATACTAATGGTTTAGTCGGTTGCATTCGTCTTCTAGCCGATTTTCTATGGTTTATTTACCATTTTTTTTCAATTCCAGTTTTGGGGCGAACACTGTTCACTCCTTGGCGACGATTAGGAGAATCTTATCGTCGAGGTTTCGATCCTGAAGGTGTTCTCGAAACCATCATCGTTAACGTCTTGATGCGGCTTTTTGGGTTAGTTATGCGTATTGTTTTTTTGGTTGTTGGTTTTGTTGCTTTGTTCCTCACTTCCTCTTTGGGAATTTTTCTCACGATTATTTTTTTCTTTGCCCCGTTGGTAATTGCCGTCTCATTTATTATTGGTTTCTATTTACTTTTTTTGACCTAAAATTATGTATCCCTATCGATCACAATTAGTTACTAGTCGTTTCTATCCACTCCTGATTCTCGACGGGATAGTCGGCCACCGTGAACGGCACACTTTGCTCCGTTTACTTACTTGGTTGGTGTTGTCACTGATCGTGGTTTTAATTATCGCCAGTTTGTCGCCAATTATTCCTAGTTTCGCCGCTCATTTCAATTTTCTTCAAGCTCTGGTTCCCAGACTGGTTGGCGGTTTGTTTGTTATTTTTTCAGTTTGGTTCAGCATCTATCTATTCGAAGCCTATTTCCGCGCTCATTATTTCACACCAGCTTCGGGAGGCGCCCAAGACCTTTTTACTTTCGAAATTGGTCGCCTGCTTTACCGCGCTGAAGAACCGGATCCACTCATTGCCTATCTTATCTCGGAAGAGGGTTTGTTTTTTATGCTCCGACTCGGTATTCCCCAAGCAGCATTACTCGGTTTCCTTGAGACATATCGCGGCACGCGACGTTCGGAGGGAGTGATTTTTCCCCCACCGATTGAACCGGGGAAACTTCTAACCCTCGAACGCTTGGTGGGTTGGCTTTTCGATCAGTTCCCCGATTTTGCGAAGTGGTTGCTTAGATTCGAGATTAGACGTGATGATTTGGTTGGCGCCGCGATTTGGTTTACTCGTCAATTATCTAGTGAACAACTGGCTGAAGCCTGGTGGTCACGCGAACGTCTCGCGCGTATCCCCGGGCTAGCTAAGGATTGGTCTTATGGCGAGACCGTACATCTCGACCGGTATGCCACTGATCTGCGCTTGTCGCCTGAGACCACGCTCCATTCTGACGATTTACTTGAACCAACACCGATCGTTGCTCAAGTAGAAACTATTTTGGCTCGCGATAAAGAAGCCAACGCTCTCTTGGTTGGTCCGGCCGATAGTGCCAGTTCTAAAGCAGTTATTTTCGAACTTGTTAAATTAATCAAACGGGGTTGGGTGGTGCCAGTGCTTGAGCATCGTCGACCAATGCTTTTCGAGACAGCTCGTTTCTTAGCCTCTTCGACGGTGGCTCAAGCTTTGGAGAACGAACTTCTAATCATCGTTCGTGAAGTTCTGGCTGCCGGTAATATCCTTCTGATCATTGATGATTTACCCGGGTTGATCGTCGGCGCGAGAACCGTCGGTGTTTCGATCGAGAAATTACTCAATCCCTTCTTAGCCTCTGCCGCCTTGCCGCTCGTGGCTTTAGCATCGAATGAAGCTTATCATCGAGTAGTTGAACCGTTGCCAGAATTAACTAACCGATTGGAAATTGTGATGGTTGTCGAAATGTCACCAGATATTTTGTTGGCGCAATTAGGAAATCGAGCTTCATTGCTCGAATACCACTATCACCTCACCTTCACTTACCAAGCCTTACTCACTATTCTCGATTTAGCCAATGAACATGTTACGGCCGGCTCGATCGAGAATGAGGCCGTCGATCTACTTTTGGAATTGCCGATTTGGGCGCACCAAAAAAAGATTGTGATAATCGGCAAATTAGAAGTGCTTGCTTATGCCGAGGAGAAATTGAAGATTCCAGTTGGTCCAGTGGGGGTCGCCGAACGGGAGAAATTGCTTAAACTCGAAGCTATGCTCCACGCTCGAGTGGTTGGCCAAGATCCAGCGATTGTCGCGATTGCTGGAGCCATGCGTCGGAGTCGAGCGGGGATTAGAAATATCAAACGCCCAATCGGTTCCTTTCTCTTTTTGGGTCCCACGGGCGTGGGAAAGACCGAAACAGCCAAAGCTCTGGCGGCTGTTTTCTTCGGTTCGGAAGAATCTTTCATCCGGCTTGATATGTCAGAATTTCAGGGTGACGGCGCCCTCGCGCGCCTGATTGGTTCGTCGATAAGTGGCGAGCCCGGAATGCTTGCCAATCTGGTTCGCGAGCGGCCTTATAGCGTTCTCTTGCTCGACGAGTTTGAAAAATCCGACGATGCCCTGCACGATCTCTTCTTGCAGATTTTTGACGAAGGTTTTTTTACTGATATGAAAGGGGAGAAAGTTAACGCTCGCCACTTGATTATTATTGCGACCTCAAATGCCGGCGCGCCGCTGATTTGGGATATGGTCAAGAGTGGTCGGCGACTCTTTGAGGCCGAACGGACGATCATCGATACTATTATCAAGCAAGGAATTTTCAAACCCGAATTGATCAATCGTTTCGATGACGTTGTTCTCTTTAATCCTCTTGGGGCCGATGATCTTCGGTTGGTGGCGAGACTGATGCTCGAAGCGTTGGCTGGTCGACTCAAAGAAAAGGGGATCATTATTAGTATCACCAATCCCTTGGTCGATCGGTTGGTGGAACGAGGAGCGGATCAACAATTTGGGGCGCGACCGCTACGCCGATTTATTGAGGTGTCGGTTGAGCAATTGATCGCTGACGCGATGCTCACCGGCCAACTGAAAAGTGGCCAAACTATCGAGTTCATTCCCACCATTCCCAGCGATAAGACACCATTTACTCTTCAAATTAAATGAAGCGGTTCATTCTTGGTTTTTTGGGCTTATTGACTCTAGCTCTTGTTTGGCTTCTGCCGAATGAACACGGAGACTACCCGGTGATTATCGGTCGTTTAGTCAGTCAAGTTTTTCGTGAGACGGTCACGCCAGAGAGTTTGCAAACCCGTTACGCTAGTGGGGCCTTCACCATTCTCCTTGTTCCCGGCCATGATCCAGAATACCCGGGAGCGATTAATGGGAATCTTCGAGAGGCGGATCTCACCATCGCTCTTGCAGAACGACTTAAAGCTGATTTAGAACGTACTGACAAGTGGCGAGTGCTTACCACTCGCGATTTTAGCACTGGTGAATATCAAGCAGATTTCGCCACTTATTTCGAACGCGAACGTGAGGCAATCAATTCCTTTCGTTCCAAACTTCGAATGGAATTTGCGTCACTGCTCGCGAATGGCGATGTGACCTTGTCTACTCAACCAATTCATCACAACTTTGCTCCGGATGAAGTTTCCACCCGGCTTTACGGCATCAATCGTTGGGCCAATGACAATCATGTTGACTTGACGCTCCACATTCATTTCAACGATTACCCGGGCCGACGGGGAAGTGGTAAGTATAGCGGTTTCTCGATTTATATTCCCGAACGGCAATTGCCCAACGCTCGGGTGAGTCGTGAACTCGCGGCGGCGGTCGAGGACGAGCTTGCGGCGGTTGTTCCGGTTTCCAATTTACCCGCAGAAGCCAACAGTCCGATTGAAGACCAGGAATTAATTGCGGTGGGGGCGAACGCTTCGCGCATCTCGGCCGCTTTCCTTATTGAGTATGGGTATATCACCGAGAGCCAATTCAGATTACAAGAGACACGAGAAGTTATGCTTGATGAATTAGCGCGCCGGACGGCGCGCGGTCTCACCAAATATTTTAATGCCCCGAAAACTTTATCCGAGACAACACTCTTGCCTCATATCTGGACGGCGCCACTCCAGGTGGGGATTAGGGGGAGTCGAGAAGTACTGATGCTTCAGAGTGTACTTCATCGTGATGGCCTCTATCCGCCGGTTGGTCGAGATCTTCATGACTGCCCAATTAACGGCAATTTTGGTCCGTGCGTGGAAGCATCCGTCATTGCTTTTCAAGTAAAAAATAATCTCTTGCCCATCAATGGCATTGTCTCTGGTCAAACTTTCGCCAAGTTCAATGAGTTTTACAGCCAACCATGATAGGTTAAGTTGTGAGCATGAAAAGTTTCTGGGATAAATTACCTAAACCCTTTTTTGTGTTGGCGCCGATGGCCAATGTCACTGACGTGGCTTTTCGACAGATCATTGCTAAATATTCGCGACCGGCTGGGCCAGCGGTTTTTTGGACCGAGTTCGTGTCGGCGGATGGTTTGTGTCATCCCCAGGGGCGACAGAAATTGCTCGTTGATCTCCTTTACTCCGAGAGTGAACGGCCGATTGTCGCGCAACTCTTCACGGCTCGCCCGGAGAAAATGAGAGAAGCGGCGCGGTTAATCCAAGACCTTGGCTTCGATGGTCTTGATATCAACATGGGTTGCCCCGATCGAACGGTGGAAAGACAGGGGGCCGGTGCGGCTCTCATCAAGAATCCAAAACTAGTTCAAGAGATTATCTGTGCGGCGAGAGAAGGGGCGCCTAAACTTCCGGTCTCGATTAAGACGCGCCTCGGTTATCATTGTGATGAACTCGATCTGCCTAATGGCGGATGGTTACCAACCCTTCTCGAGACCAATTTGGCCGCGATTACCATTCATGCGCGAACACGGAAGGAAATGTCAAAGGTGCCAGCACATTGGGAGGCGCTCGCACGAGCGGTCAAGATTCGCGATCAAGCGAAATCGAAGACGCTAATTATTGGTAACGGCGATGTCGCTGATTTGGTCGAAGCTCGCCGTCGAGTGGACGAAACTCATGTGGATGGAATCATGCTCGGGCGGGCAATTTTCGGTAATCCGTGGTTGTTTACTGATGGAATTAAAGGCGAGACCTTTGACCCCCAAGGTCTCGCCTTAGGGGAACGCTTGTGTGTTCTTATCGAACACACCAAACTTTTCGAGAAACTTTTAGGGAAAGTAAAAAGTTTTGCTCTAATGAAGAAACATTATAAGGCCTATGTTACTGGTTGGCCGGGGGCCGATCAATTGCGCCAAGAATTAATGAAAGCTCCCAACGTAGTCATTGTGGAAGAAATAATTGACAAATATCTGGCGAACGTGCTACACTAGTGGTTAGGAGTCAAGGATGGCCTTGGCGAACGATGTTGATCTTTTACAGGAGATTAAAAATGTCCGACACTGCACTTTTTAACATTACTGGAATGAAGGCTTGCCCATATTTTGGTTGCGATGGTGTGATTGACACATTCAAACAGAGTCATTTTACTGGTGGGGGGATTTTCGTTTGTCCGGCCTGTGACCGACGCGCTTTTGCCAGAAATGATGGACAACTTTCTACTCAAGAAGATTATGGACGTGATCTGGATAAGATGTGCGAGACTGGGTGAAAAAAAGGAGAGCCAACGATGGCGAAAAAAATAAAGAGGGAGAGACTGAACAACAATAGATTTTTTCGCCATCACATTTGTCCATGGTGTTTCCGCGAACTAAGCTTTTATGGGACATTCCTTCCCCGGAAGCCGTTGAGACAAAGGTGTTTGTGTGGTGGAGAATTCTCGTTGCAGATCTTTCATGGCAGACTCGTGACGCACAAGGTTCTAGAAACCCCCACCCCTATTGATGGTTAGTTTCGACCCCGCTCGCTTCACGGCCAGCGGGGTTACTTTTTTCCCATCAATTTTTCCGCTATACTAGGCCACATGTTTGAATTAGCCCTCTATCGCAAATATCGTCCCAATGGTTTCGCTCAAGTGGTTGGGCAAGAACCGATTATCCAAGTGCTTCAGGGTTCGATCAAACAAGGGACGGTGGCTCACGCTTATCTCTTTGCCGGTTCGCGGGGGACGGGCAAGACTTCTGTTGCTCGAATTCTGGCTAAAGAACTTAAGACTTCACCTCGCGATCTTTATGAAATTGACGCCGCCTCGAGCCGGGGCATTGATGAGATCCGCGAGCTCCGCGAAGCGGTGCGGACCCTTCCTTTCGAGTCGAAGTATAAAATTTATATTATTGATGAGGTGCACATGTTGACCAAAGAGGCCTTCAACGCTCTGCTCAAGACGCTGGAGGAACCACCGAGCCACGTCATTTTCATTCTTGCCACCACCGAATTACACAAGCTTCCTGAAACAATTATCTCTCGTTGTCAGACTTTCACTTTTCGTCAACCAGGGATCGATGAACTTCGCCTGGTGATTGCCCGAGCGGCCAAACAAGAAGGACGTAAACTTGAACCAACCGCCCTCAACCTAATCGCTATTCTCGGGGATGGTTCTTATCGCGATGCTTTGGGAGTACTTCAGCAAACTTTTGGGGCGACGGCGGGGGGAACTATCACCGCTACACTTGTTTCTTCAATCAGTGGTGCGCCGAAGAGCGAACTCATCTTTCAATTTATCGATGCTCTGGTTAGCCGAGATATTGAGAAAGGACTCACGGCAATTCGGCAAGTCACCGATCTCCATCGTGAGCCGCGGGTTTTTCTCAAGCTGGTTCTCAATTTAATTCGCCAGATAATGTTTTTTAAATTTGCGCCGACTCTTGGTCACGAGCTTGTTGCACCGTTAGGGGAAGCCGAGCGACAATTTGTTATCGTGCTTGCCGCTCGGCCGGAGTCGGCCTCACTCTCACTTATCCTCCGCGAACTACTCATGACCTACGATGAGCTCGGTCGATCATATATTCCTGAATTACCCCTCGAGCTTGCGGTTTTCCGGATTGTTGGATTGCTCTCTAAACATGTCTAAAATCCCAAATCAAAAAACCTTGCCAACCGTTTGGGATCTCTCGCCACTTATTCCGGGCGACGGGAGTGAGATCGCCTTCGATGCTGACCTCGCTCGCTCGAAGGCGACCGCGAGCGATTTCGCCGCTCGCTGGCGAGAGCGCGACGATTATCTCACTCAATCCAAAATTCTCGCTCAAGCGTTAGAGGAATACGAGAAATTAGAACGAGATAGCAGTGAAGACAAAGGTGAAGTTGGTGGTCGCGCTTCGCCATATGCCTTCTTGGCGAGCCAGCAAGATATGCGTGATACTGTGACGCGAGCGCGCCTCGCGCGAGCAGAGAAGGTAACACAAGAGATTGGCAATGATCTCCTGTTTTTCACTCATCGCTTAGCTCGAGTGAGCGCGGCCGTTCAAAAAAGTTTTCTCACCACCCCCGAACTTGAGCCCTACCGGCATTTATTAGAACGGCTTTTTGCCGAGGCGCGTTATCTCTTACCTGAAGGGGAGGAGAAAATTACGAATCTTTATTCTGGACCGGCGTGGGGAGATTGGGAGCGTTTAGTAGAGAAGCTTCTGTCGCGAGAAGAGAGAATGGTGCTAATCTCGATTGGGCAAAAAGAAGAGGTAAAAAGTTTCGCTGGCCTTCTCGGTTTGCTGGAGTCACCGGAGCAGGTAGTGCGCGATCATGCCGCGCTTGCTCTTGATGATATTTTTCGTACTCATGTTGATACGGCCGAGGCCGAACTTAATGCGATTCTCACCACCAAGCGAGTGGATGACGATTTGCGCCAGGTTACCCGTCCGGACTTGCTTCGCCATCTGGCCGATGACATCGATTCTCAAGTGGTGGACACTTTAATCTCGACGGTCGCCGAGCGTTTTGACCTATCTCGACGTTATTACAAGCTTAAGGCCAAGTTATTGGGGAAAGATCGCTTAGCTTTCCACGATCGTGTAGCACCGATCGGAGAATTGCCTCGTGATTGGAAATATCCAAAAGCCGTGGCTGTGGTCGCCGAAGTACTCGATAATCTAGATGGTGAATTTGCCAAAATTTTTGATTCCTTTACTCGCGATGGTCGGATTGATGTTTTGCCGCGGCCGGGGAAGGCATCGGGTGCCTTCTGTTGGCATGGACTTATTACTCAACCAACTTACATTCTCCTGAATCATAATGATTCGCTTCGCGATGTGCTTACCTTGGCTCACGAGGTCGGGCACGGGATCAATAATGAGTTGATTCGAGTGCGACAGAACGCACTCAACTTCGGGACGCCAACTTCAACGGCTGAAGTGGCGAGTACCTTCTTCGAGAATTTTGTTTTGGAACGCTTGCTTAATGAAACCACCGAAGCTCATCGTCTCACTCTTCTTATGGCCGAGCTCGATTCAGAAGTGGCGACAATTTTCCGTCAGGTGGCTTTCTATCGTTTTGAGCGTGAATTGCACACTGAACATCGCGCCGCCGGTTATCTGGCGCAAGAAGTGATTAGTAATCTTTTTTCCAAACACCTCGGTGATTATCTTGGTGAGGCCGTCGAGCGACCGGAATCAGCTGGTCGGTGGTGGATCTACGTCTCGCATTTTCGTCGACCGTTCTACGTCTACTCTTACGCTAGTGGTCTTCTCATTGCTAAAGCTTTCCAGCGATTAGTTCGTGAGGATAAAAGTAAAATTGTGGCAGTGAAAGAATTCCTCTCGGCCGGCCTCGCCGATTCGCCCGAGCGGATTTTCGCTCGCCTCGGAATCGATATCGGCGATCCGAACTTTTGGCAATCCGGCCTCGCTGAATTCGAACGCTTACTCACCGAGGCTGAAACTCTGGCGGAGAAGGTGGGGCCGACATTGCGCCCGACACAATAACCTTGTAAAGTTTGAGGGTTTGCCAGATCGTCTAATGGTAGGACATGAGCCTTTGGAGCTCAGTATCTTGGTTCGAGTCCAAGTCTGGCAGTTTGGAGTAAGCATGAACAGCAGATTTAAGTTTTCCACACCCAAGCTCTTGCTAGATAGGGCATAGGGGTATAGACTAACTCTCATACTTTATGAGATCTCCGTTTGTCATTTTGTTGCTTGTTAGTTTTCTTAGTTTGGCTGTCTTTGGTATTTTGGGTATGCATCTGGGTATGCAAAACCACAATGACGGCTGCATCGTGGCGGTCACTCAAGGAGTAGCTTGTCCCAAGCAGGTTGATCTGGTTGATTATCTAGCTTTCCATTTCGGGGCTTTTAAGAATTTCTCAACTGCTACTCGCAATGACATCGTGACTTTGTCGCTGATCTTTTCTTTATTTGTAGCGATTGAAGTTACTCTCAGCACTTTGTGGGGTAATTTGATATTACCCAAGCTGGCATATCGCCGGTCTAAGCGACTAGATCGATTTGACCTCAATTTATCTTCCCGACATAGACTTACTCGTTGGTTAGCACTTCACGAAAATAGTCCGGCGTTTCTCTAGGGTATCGACATAAAACCGTCCGCCGGTCAGCGGAATCGAACGGATTTTATGCCGCGTGCCCTCAATCCCTCTAAGGGGATTTTTTATTTTCTAATTCACTAATATCACTATGGGAAAAACAAAAACAATTATCATCAGCATAATAATCGTACTTGGATTCGTTGGTCTCATGTTGTGGGGTCGGAGTAGTCAAACTACCGGAGCTCTACAAAATCCTGGAGAAATAAGTTCTCTCTCAGCATTGGAAAAACTTTACGATTTCGGAACGATATCGATGAAGAATGGATTAGTTGATCATGTTTTCAGAGTTACCAACTCTTCAGACAAGGATATCTTGGTTAAGAAAATCAGCACTTCATGTATGTGTACCAATGTCTACATTGAGAGTATCGGCGGAGAAAAAGGACCGTTCGGCATGGAAGGGCATGGTGGATATGTGCCCCCGGCAAACGAAACCATTCGGACCGGAGAATCGCGAGAGCTAAAGGTTGTGTATGATCCAAACGCTCATGGGCCAGCCGGCGTCGGAGCAATTAATCGATTTATTTATCTCACTGACGAGTTTGGTGACACACTCCAGCTGGAGATAAAAGCAGTGGTTACCCCCTAACAATCATGAGAAGAATAACAACTATAATTATAATGACCGTCGTTGCCATTGTGGGAGTAGTGCTTTTGAAGTATAACTCTGGGACAGCCTCGATCATTTGGAACTTGAGCAATAAAGGGGCGTGGCTTTTGCCACTCGTTCTGATATCCGCTCTCCTCGACAGTGTCCATCCGTGTTCATTTTCTATTCTCCTCATTACCATTGCCTTCCTTTTTGGAATGCAAATGGCCAGAAAGAAAATTCTTCAGATCGGTGGCACCTACATTGCCGGAATTTTTGTGGCTTATCTCCTGATCGGGCTCGGTATTCTTAAAGTTCTGCATTTATTCAACACGCCCCACTTTATGGGTAAGCTCGGAGCAATGATTCTGATAGTCTTCGGAATTATCAATCTTCTCAACGAGTTCTTCCCGAAATTCCCGATCAAACTCAAAATTCCTTCGGTTTCCCACACGGTCATGGGACGCCTCATGGAGCAGGCTTCATTCCCGGCCGCGTTCGGGCTGGGACTTTTGGTCGGCATTTGTCAATTCCCGTGCATGGGCGGACCGTACCTGATGATCATCGGTTTGCTTCGTGATCAGGTTACTTATCTTACCGGCTTCGGTTATCTCGTGCTCTACAATCTGATTCTCACCTTGCCACTCCTGGTTGTTCTATGGATCGCGGCCGATAAAGCAATTGTTGATAAAATGCAGGAATGGAAGAAAACAAACATGAAAGGCGTCCGATTCTGGGCGGGGCTCGCCATGATTATTATTGGCAGTCTAATCTTCTTAATCTAAGATCAGACCTATGATTATTGCCATTATCTCAATCCTTATCCTAACTGGTTTGGTTCGGTTGATTAACCGGTTTCTTCCGTTATCGCTTTGTCCGATTTGTGCGGGGGTGTCTGGCACTTGGGCTTGGTTGTTGATCGCTCACTGGCTGGCTTATCGGATTGATCTTACAATCCCCGCCCTTCTTATGGGTGGGACTGTCGTTGGCTCAATGTCTAAACTCGAGCGATTTGTTGAACCGAAATTTGTTTTGGTTTGGAAAACAACTTTCACATCGCTAGGATTTTTGGTCGCCTATAGTCTGCTGGTCGGCAAGTGGTTGATTCTTGCTGGCGGAATGACCCTTGCTTTAATCGTGACACTTGTCTTCAAAATACGGGAAAGTGAACCAGGAAGGGGTAATCAAGAATCGAAACAAGCTGAAGAACTTAGAAAAAAGATGGAAAATTGTTGTTAAAAATTAATCGAAATTTATGTCAAAAAATATTTTAGTCGGAGTAATTATTATTGCCGGGGCGTTGGTTTACGCGACAGGAAGAGAAATTTCAATTTCTCCGCCGACGAGAGAGAGTGCCTTGGAAGAAAAAGTCTTACCGTCCGCAGGCGTTGTTTTGCCAATCCGTTGGGGGAATCTGGGGCGGAAATTAGTTGATGTTGGGGTAATTGACGAGAATAAATTTGAAACGATCTACAATCAGCGTGGAACTTTCACCGCTGAATATAAAAATCTGTTGCTTGGGCAAAATGATGGCAAACTTAAAATGACAATGGACAATGCTGGCTATCTGCTTAATTTGTTTTGGGCTTTGGGTCTGGCTAGTAAAAATCCCATCCTGGATTCTGGTGAGATGGTAGATCCGACATATGGTGGAGCCGAAAATTTCGCTTCCACTGGCGGTTGGACGCTGGCGAAGGGGAACGCTATGGATCATTACAGTCGACACGAGTTTTTTGCATTGACACCAGAACAGCAGGCTCTCGTGGATAAAGTATCGAGAGACATATATCGACCGTGTTGCGGTAATTCAACGCATTTCCCCGACTGCAACCATGGCATGGCCATGCTCGGCCTGCTAGAACTCATGGTCTCACAAGGCGTGAGTGAATCAGAAATGTACCAGGTTGCTCTAGTGGTTAATTCTTACTGGTTCCCCGACACCTATTTAACCATTGCCACTTACCTAGAAAATAAAGGCGTTGATTGGAAGAATGTAAATCCACAGGAAATTCTCGGTCTAAATTATTCTAGCGCTCAAGGGTACGCTAGAATTGTTTCTGAAGTTGCTCGGCCACAGTCACCGCGGGGCGGTAACGGGTGTAGTGCTTAAGTTAATCACTAAACATGGTGCGACAATATTATCCGATTGCAGTGATGTTCGCGATTGTTGTGGCTTACGCAATTTGTTTTACGGCAATTAAAACCGGCCTGATTTATGCCCCGCCATTCTTGTTTAGCGCCCTCCGCGTTTTAATTGGCGGTGTGGCGATAATGTTGACACTCTGGTTCCTAAAATTACCTCTTTGGCCGGAACGGAAATTGTGGCCTTGGATTTTGGTTATGGCGGTAACTGCAACTACGATCAATTACGCAGCGATGTTTTTGAGTGCTGGGCGCACGGGAGCAGGTATTGCTTCGATTTTGGGAAACATGCAACCATTGTTTATAGTTGTTATGGCCACAGTATTCTTGGGTGAACGCTTGTCAAAAAGCAGTTGGTTATCTTTGATATTAAGTTTGATCGGTATCGTTATCATTTTTTCTCCCACTTATTTTGAATCAACAATCTATGGTATCGCTGGTCCATTTTGGGCCGTAGTCGCCTCAATTAGTGCGGCGATTGGTAGCGTGTTGATGAAATATTTAGGACAGCCGACAGCGGTTTTATTAATAACCGCTTGGCAATTTCTTGTTGGTAGTATTCCACTGTTTTTCTTTTCCTGGCTTACGGAATTACCGAATTATAATTCTATTCTTGATTTGAAATTTATTGTTATTCTATTTTTATTAGCATTGTTTGGGACAGCGTTTGGATCGGTTGCCTGGTACCTGCTTATTCAACGGTGCGAGATCGGACGATTATCCCTGGGGTTTTTCTTGGTGCCGGTTTTCGGTTTGGGCCTCGCACTAATGTTGGGCGAGAGACTTACCTCGATTGAAATGCTCGGGGCGGGGGTGGTGATCATCGCAATTCTTGTTAGTTTGTTACCACAGACTAGGAAATTATCCACCGATTCTTATTTGACAGATAGGGTATAGGGGTATTGTATATAGGTAACTTATAAATAAAATTATGGTAAATCAAAAACTCAAAAATAGAGCTATTCATCGAGCAAAGATCATTCGCGGGCAACTCGACGGTCTAATTAAGGCAATTGAGAAAGAGGTATACTGCCCCGAACTCTTAGAGCAATCCCTCTCAATCCAAAGATCGCTCAAAAGTCTTGACGCTTTTATCCTTGAGAATCACTTACGGACGCATGTAAAGCATCAGATGCAAAACAAGGGGGATGCCAAAAAGGCAGTCAAGGAACTGATTAGGGTGTATACTTTATCAAACAGGTGATTTAAAGTGCGAAGATTAATATAATTCACAGTAAAAGAGAGTTTGAGGAAAAGAAAAAGGATTTAATGAGCTAATCCAAAAAAATATGAAACTACCAAAATTACTGCATATCCTCAGTGTCATCGTCGGTTTTACTGGAGTTATCGTATTCGCAGGGGCCATTCTGGGTGGATCGGATAATATTGTGTTCGGAATTACAAACGACAAAAAAGCCGTCCGGATATCGGGACGGCTTTCATTTTTTCCTGATCGAAAGACCTAATCTTCTGGTGGGATACTGACCGTTACCAAATCGTCCACTGGAATCCAAACGATGCCATGCTTCTCGGGTTCTCGCAGGTAAACTATAGGTATTTGCCCGGCATAGAACTCGTTTGCCAATTCCGGAATGAATTCAATTACCCTGGCTAATTGATAATCAACACTCCGGACATAGACCAAATCCCCAGCTTTCATTCCCAGCGGCCAACTACTTTTCAATCGAGACATGGTTGAACTCACTTCGGCGATCCGCTTCTAAATATAACACACTATAATTTTTAACGCAATATCAGTGGGGATAACCTGGCAATAAAAATTTACCAATCAGGTATAATATTTAGGAATGAAAGAGGTTGAATTGGTTGAACTTTCTTCCCCCGGGTGTACACATTGCCAAGCGTTTCAAGAATTTTGGCACTCGGTGGAGAAAGATTGGCCCGCGGTGAAGTTTCGCGAGGTTAGTATTACAACTGCCGAAGGTCAAGATCTAGCTAGCAAACACATGATCTTCGCTTCCCCTGGGATTATTTTAGACGGTGAATTATTTTCCACCGGTGGGGTCAATCAAGATAAATTTTTAGCTAGAATAAAAGAATTGTCACAATAATAATGAATCGTCTTAAACCAGAATTAGTTTTGCGTCTGTCGCTGGCCATTACTTATTTTTATTCCGGTTACAGTTTGCTCACCAATCCTAAAAGTTGGACCCAGTTTGTCCCTTTATGGTTTAAGGATGCCTTGGCGAGTATTAATTTTCCACTCACTACTTTCGTGCAAAGTCAGGGGGCGATCGAGATTCTACTGGCATTGATTTTCGTTGTCTGGTTTGCCCCGCGGCGTTTAGTGCGCTATGCCGCCTTTATCTCAACTTTGGAAATGGCCCTGATTCTAATTTTTACCGGAATTGATTTAGTCACCTTTCGCGATATTGGACTCCTCGGCCTTTCACTCGCCGCATTTTTAACCTACCGTGAACGGAACTAATTTGAAAAAGATTTTAGTTGGTGTAATTCTGGCGCTTTTGGTGCTCACGATTTTCGGTTTGCTTTGGGCTTTCGTTGGCCAGCGGGATACGACGGGTTTAATTTCTGGTAGTTGGGGTTGGTACTTATTTAGCTACGCCATGGGGTTGACGATGATTGTTTTACCCTGCACTTTACCACTCGCTTTCGTAATTGTGCCGATGGTCCTTAAGCGTGGAGCGAGGAAGGGTTTCAGTTTGGCCCTCGCCTTCGGTCTTGGTGTCACGATCACACTAAGTCTCTATGGAGTTTTAGCCGCGGCGGTGGGTAAATTGGCGATCGGTTCACTGGCCGCGCCGCTCGAGACGGTCAAGAATTGGGTTTACTTTGTCGCCGGTATTTTCGCTTATCTTTTTGCCTTGAGTGAAGTTGGTTTGATGAAATTCCACCTGCCGACTTATAAAGGTGCCGCCCCGGCTTTCATCCAGAAGCAAGGAGATTATTTGAAAGCGCTTTTGCTCGGTTTGTTTCTTGGAAATATCGGCGTTGGTTGTCCCCACCCGGCAACGCCGCTTATTTTAACCGAGATCGCCAGCTCCGGTGACCTTTTCTATGGCTGGACGCTTTTCCTTGTCCACGCGCTTGGTCGGGTCATTCCACTCCTGATCTTGGCGTTGCTGGCCATTATCGGTGTTAATGCTTTGTCTTGGCTGGTCGCTAGAAAAGATAAACTAGAACGGGCAACTGGCTGGTTGATGGTCTTTGTGGCTGGGTTCATTCTCACTCTTGGATTGTTCACTCATAATTGGTGGGTTAATTCTGGTCAACACACCTTGCTCGAATCGATTACTCAAGAAAAACTTTTGACTGGTAAAATTGCCACCGAGCTCGGTGTGGGCAATACTCACACCCATGGCTTGGCGATCGGCACTGGCTTATTTGGTTTACCGCTTCAGTGGGGAAATTGGTTTATGGTTTTCTTATGGACTTTACCTCTGTGGTGGTATTATAAGAAAAAGAGAGCTGAATCTATGGCAAAGAATTTATCAGAAAATCGTTTCTGGACCTATTTGCTCCTCACCCTCTTATTTATTGTCACCTTTGTTTATTATCTACCAGCGCGTTTTTTGCTTCAAGCTCAAATGCCGCATGATGAAATTACTGATGTTGGCCATGACGAGACGATGCTGGATACAGCTGGACATAGTGAGACCGTTTATCGTGAAGAAAGTGATGTGACCGTCGGTTTAGCCGTTAATTTATTGCTATTGCCGGTGGCGACCCCGACTGTCGGGTTGCCCACTGCGCTAAGTTTCTTCGTCAATGATCGGCCAAGCGGTTCACCGGTGCCGAATTACGCCTTGGAGATTGAGCATGAGAAACTGATGCATGTTATCGGGGTGCGCGACGATCTGGAAGAATTTTTTCATGTTCATCCGGCGCCGACGACCCCGGGTGTTTTCAGCGTCAATCATACTTTTACTGCTCCGGGGAGTTATAAGGTTTGGTCTGAGATTAAACAAGGGAACACGATTCAGATTTTTGGCCACGCGCCGTTTAGTGTCATTGGTGCCAGCGCAGATTTACCGACGCTTGGGCAAAAAGATTTTTCGCGCTCGGCCGAAGTCAGTGGTTACCGCGTGACGCTAAATCTTGACGAGTCAATTGTTGCTGGCCACGACCATGATCTATCTTTTTCCATTTTAGATTCAAATGGTCAGATCGTGCCGCTCGATAATTATCTTGGCGCGCCAATGCACCTCGCTGTCATCAAAGAAGATTTAAATGGTCTAATCCATGCTCACCCCACTGATGACAACTACCCCCATGCTTCTTTGCCTTTCCAATTTGTGTCGCGAGCGCTAGCTCACGGTGATGAGATTGATGAACACATGGATGAGGTTATGATTCCAGTGTTAGTCAATTCGGTGACGGACGCTATTCCCTTTGTCATTAATTTCCCCGCCCCGGGTCTTTACCGCGCGTTCGCGCAATTTAAACCGAGAGATGCTGATCTCGGTCCCGATGACTATCTGTTGGCCAGTTTTTGGCTTGAGGTAAAACCCGCGAATGAAGTAGCGAATACGGTTGTGCCCATTGTTAGGGCGCAGTTAAAAAGTCGGGCTTTGGCCGGCACCTGGAGTGCCGTGTGGTGGGGCCGATTAGTGTTTAGTCTACTCGCCATTATCGGGCTTAGTTTCATTGTCCGCCATTTCTTAAAAATAAAAACCGCTTAATTTATTTTATAATGAATAAATATATTATTCTACTCATTGTCGGCGTCGCAATTATTGGTGCGGGTGTGTTTTATCGTAGCGTTGTTCAAGACGAGGCTGATAAAGGGATTGATACGGGTCAGGTTAGAGAGATTATCGTCACTGCTAAGCGCGACGAGTGGCGGTTCACGCCAGAAGATTTTGAAGTTAGCCAAGGTGACACAATTGTGATGACGGCGATAAATGAAGACGATTACGATCATGGTATTGCGATTGAAGCCGCCGGTGTCTCCCAGAAGATGCCCGCTAATTCTACCGTCACTTTCACTTTCAAAGTAACGAAAGCTGGCGATTACCCGTTCTATTGCTCGGTACCTTGTGGTGATGGTGAGGTTGCTGGTGTTCACCGCGCGCACGAAGACATGATTGGCACGATCCACGCCCGGAGCGTGGTTCAGACACAATGACCAAACTCGTACTTAAAGTTAAGGGCATGCATTGCGCCTCCTGCGCGATCTTGATTGATAAGTTGGTGGGGAAGCAAGCGGGGGTGATTAAGGCGAGCACTAGTTATGGCGCCGAGAAGGTGACTCTCGAGTTTGACGAAACGGTGATCTCGCTTGAGAAAGTTGATCAACTCATCAATCAATTGGGTTACGATCTGATCCGGCCGGAGGAGGAAGGCGGGACACTTGAGGAAGAAGAGAAGAAAGAGGTGAAGCAGATCAAAGAGGCTGGTCGCCGCGTTCTCCTTGCCTTCATCATTTCGGCCCCGATCGTTGTTTATTATATGTTCATTCACATGTTTAATTTGAAACATGTGCATGAAATTTGGGGTTTGGATTTGAACTATGTTTACTGGGTGTTGTCCACCCCGATTCAGTTTATTATTGCTTGGCCATTCTATCGTAACGCTTTCACCGCCCTTCGTGTTGGCGTGGCCAACATGGATGTTTTGGTGGTTCTCGGCACTTCGGCGGCTTATTTCTATAGTGCGATCGGCTTTCTCTTTTTCAACATCGATCATCCGTTCTGGGAATCGTCGGCCGCCTTGCTCTCTTTCATCCTGCTTGGTCGCTATATTGAAGCGCGGGCCAAAGGTCGAGCGTCGTCAGCGATTAAAGAATTATTGAAACTAGAAGCGAAAGAGGCTCATGTTTGGCGTGATGGGCAAGAGGTGACAGTGCCGCTCAATGAGATCAAGGTTGATGATATTGTGATTGTCCGGCCGGGCGAGAAAATTCCAGTTGATGGTGTCATGATTGAAGGCAAAACACATATTGACGAGAAGGTGGTGACCGGCGAATCATTCCCCGTGGGTAAGAGTGTCGGCGACGAGGTCATTGGTGCGACGGTCAATCAAGATGGACTGATTAAATTCAAGGTGACTAAGGTGGGTAAAAATACCTTACTCTCCCAGATTGTAAAAATGGTCGAAGAGGCGCAAGCGTCTAAAGCGCCGATTCAGGATCTGGTGGATAAAATTAGTGAGTACTTTGTGCCGGCGGTGGTGGTGTTGTCAATCATTGTCTTTGTTGGCTGGGTCTTTTTCGCTGGTTTGCCTTTCCGCGCCGGTCTGATGAAGATGATTGCGGTCTTAGTAATTTCTTGTCCTTGTGCCATGGGTCTCGCCACACCGACAGCGCTCGTGGTTGGCATCGGCCGAGCGGCCAAGTTTGGCATTATTTTGAAAGGGGGTGAGGCGTTAGAGAAGGCCTATCGGGTGACCACGATTGCCTTCGATAAAACCGGCACTTTGACCATCGGTGAGCCCAAAGTAACCGATGTGGTGTTGGCTCCGGAAATGGATTACAAAACATTTCTTTCTTTGGCCGCGGCGCTGGAGGTTGGTTCCGAACATCCCTTAGCTCGAGCGGTGGTTGCCAAAGGCAAACACGAACTTGGGCACTTGCCCGCTGTCAGCGATTTCCGAGCTTTGCAAGGGATGGGGATTGAGGGGATGGTCGTCGGTAGAAAAATTGTGATTGGCAATACGGCACTTATTAGCAGTCTCAATTTAGCAGTGAACGACCTCGGGGCTGATTTTGAAAGATTGCAAAACGAGGCGAAGACGGTGGTCTATGTTTTTATTGATAATCAATTAGCCGGTCTCATGGCGATGGCTGATACTCTGAAGCCGAACGCGATCGAAGCGATCACCGCACTTAAAGAAATGGGTAAGGAAATTATCATGATTACGGGTGATAATCCGAAGACGGCGGCGGCGATCGGCAAATTGGTGGGGATTGATCGCGTAATGGCACAAGTTCTGCCTCAAGACAAAGAGAAGGTCATTGCCGGTCTTCAAGCCGAAGGTAGGGTGGTCGCGATGGTGGGGGACGGTATCAATGATTCGCCGGCGCTCGCTAAAGCTGATCTCGGTATTGCCATTGGTTCCGGTACCGATGTCGCCATCGCCGCGGGAGAAGTGATCCTAGTTAAAGATGATTTGCGCGATGTGGTCACGGCGATTCAACTTTCCGGTAAAACGATTAAAAAAGTTTGGCAGAATCTTTTCTGGGCCTTTATTTATAATCTGGTGGCGATCCCGATTGCTGGTGGTGTTCATCTTCTCTTTACTCAATCGTCACTCGGCGTGGCGGCGCCGTGGGTAGCCAAGTTTGCCGAGTCGTCGAACCGCTGGGGGAGAATTTTCTTCAACTTCTCACAAGCCACGCTCCGGCCCGAAATCGCCGGCTTCGCCATGGCCTTCTCCTCCGTGTCAGTTGTGCTAAACTCTTTATTACTTAAACTCTATATTCCAGCGATTGAGAAGAACGAGAAAATAAAAATGTAAAGCCAAAAATTATGGAAAAATTGGAAATGAAGATTGAGGGGATGCACTGCGAGGTGTATCTGTGGTAGTATGTAAATATGGCTAAAGATTGGACTAAAATCTATAAGAAATACAAAGGCCTAGGGGTCGCCTTGAAAGACGACGAAGTTACAGTGGTGGCTAGTGGAAAAACATTAAAAGAGACCATCGAAAAGGCTAAAAAGACCAGTTTCCCGTCCCCGATATTTTTCCGTGTGCCGACTGAAATTCTTCCATATGTCGGGTGATCTAAAATTTAAATATTTTAAATTTCCTCTACCTGTCCATTCTAGTTTCTTTGGTTCGTCAATTTTAAAACCAATCATACCGATACAGATTAAGGTTGGGAATAAGAATTTATGTTACGCGGCTTTAAAGGATTCTTCAATATTTTTATCGTCAAATTCGATTTAGTAAAAGAAGAAGTAGAGTTGAAATTAAGAAAATAAAAACCAGATAATTTTATGGAAAAATTGGAAATGACAATTGAGGGGATGCACTGCGGGGCGTGTGCGACCGGAATTCAGATGATCACTTCCGGTCTCGACGGGGTTAAATCTTGTTTTGTTGATTACAACGGCAAGAAGGGGACTTGGGAAATTGATCCAACCAAGGTGACCAAAGACCAAATCCAAAAGTCTATTACCGAACTTGGTTACACTGCGTCTTGACATTTTGCTTGCTCTTATTGTTGAATAATGTTAGGTTGTGAGAAATGATGAATCGTCAACCATTTCGATCTCGTGGCCCCAATCGCGGACCAAGTCATGGATCCCAAAGTCGTCGCCCGTCAGGCGTCGACTATCATCGTGGTCACCCTCGACCGCAATTTCACAATCGTGGACCACGCCGACAACATCTTGATATCAGCGCTTTTATCAATAAGGCGGTGGTGGTGGAAGAAGCCGAGGAGCGTTTTTTGCCCGAGCATTCTTTTGCCAGTTTTCCAATCGATGAGCGCTTGAAGAAAAATATTATTAGCAAAGGTTACCGTTCACCGACACCGATTCAAGATCGAGCGATCCCGCATATTCTTCAGGGTAAAGATGTGGTCGGGATCGCCAACACCGGCACAGGCAAGACCGCGGCCTTCCTCATCCCGATTATTAATAAGGTGATCAAGACTCCCCGCGAGCGAGTGCTGATCGTGGTGCCCACGCGTGAGCTCGCCGTGCAGATTAATCAGGGGTTCATTGCTTTTACGCCGCATCTCCAACTTTTTTCTGTTTGTTGTGTCGGCGGAATGAACATTGCGCCGCAGATTCGCGATCTGCGGCGGCAGAATCATTTCGTCATCGGCACTCCCGGGCGACTTAAGGATCTGATCAATCGGCAAGTGCTCAACCTCTCGACGACGACCACGGTCGTACTCGATGAAGCCGATCGCATGCTCGACATGGGTTTTATCAACGACATGCGCTTCATCATGGCACGTTTGCCGACTCTTCGTCAGACGCTCTTTTTCTCGGCCACCATCTCGCCGGAGATCAAGGGAATCATTCATGACTTCCTCCGCGAACCGGTTCACATCTCGGTAACGACACGGGCGACGGCCAACAATATTGACCAAGATATTGTGCGGCTCAAGAAAGGGCAAGATAAGCTCGATGCGCTCCACGATCTTCTGATTCGGCCGGACTTCCAAAAAGTGCTTATTTTTGGTCGAACTAAGTATGGAGTAGAGAAACTAACGATTGGGTTAGTGAAGCGCGGATTCAAGGCCGATTCGATTCATGGCAATAAGAGTCAGAACCAACGCCAACGCTCACTGGGACTTTTCAAAGACGGGCGGATCCAAGTATTAGTGGCCACTGATGTCGCTGCTCGCGGCCTCGATATTGCCAATGTCAGTCATGTTATCAATTACGATCTGCCAGCCACTTATGACGATTATGTTCATCGCATCGGCCGCACTGGCCGCGGAGCCGCCCTGGGCTCGGCCCTCACTTTCATCGAATAAACCAAAGGAGTTGGTTTATTCGTTGCATTAAGAACGCGCCTTTATCGAAGTGATGGAAAAGAGAATCGAGAAGTTGCAAAATGTGGTTGCTGGTCGTCGAGCCAATGGAGATTAAGCTACATTCAATAAGTAAGTGCACAACCGGTACGTTCGAATAATACCTCAAGCGGAGTTTTTCCGCCATGTCGTTTGCGTGGCCGTGTGTTCAAACGATATTCAAGTTGTCG
>Ga0209542_10004468_pt1 | contig 28802 bp, 34 predicted proteins | sample RifCSPhighO2_01_FD_184028 | JGI IMG/M metagenome (GOLD analysis project Ga0209542, IMG submission 184028) | Soil microbial communities from Rifle, Colorado - Rifle CSP2_plank highO2_0.1 (SPAdes) (version 2) | ecosystem: Environmental > Terrestrial > Deep subsurface > Rock core/Sediment ...
AGCCCGTAAAACATAGCGCCTTGAGCTGTCCCTGTATCGATCGTATCTTTGCAGGTGAAGCTGATCGAATGGGGTTTAAAATGCTCAATCGCTTTGATAATGAGAAGCTGATAAAAAATCTCAATACATTCCGCCACCAGAAAATCCTGCTCGCGCGGGTCTTTGGCCTCGAGAAGATTGAGCCCCAGCGGATGCTCAGTATCCGAAGGGTCAAATAGAATCACGTCTTCAAGGCGGTTTTTCGGAATACGCGCCAAGAGCCAGTCAATAGATTCGCCGTGCGGATCAATAAAACAAATGCCGTTGTTGTTGATGATGTCTTGCAGGGCCATGTTCTGAAAAACCGTGGATTTTCCGACCCCGGTTTTGCCAACCATGTACATGTGCCGAAACCGATCTGCGGCCTGATAAGGGATCTGCGTGGTTTTGCCCCGGTATTCATTTTTACCGATGATTATATTTTCCATAATTTTTGTTCAAAATAACTGGGGTTAAGAACCAGCGAGTATTGCGCCAAAAACTGTTTTCGCGCATCATCAATATTCAGAAGCGCTTGAAACTGACGTTTTTCACTATCGAGTTTTTCACTCAGCCGATTATAGTAAGCCAGGGAAATCGCCGGACGGATTTTTTCCAAAGCCGCCAGACGCGCCTTGCAAATCTGGTCCACGGCCTTAATGGTCAGCTCGCTTTCCCACGGCTGGAATTCCGTTTTTCTTTCAGCGGCCTTTTCACTCGATTTTAGAATTTCCGATTTTTTGATCATATAACTATTTAAGTAAGGCTTTAGCAACCAGAGTCTCGCATGTTTCTTCAATGAACCGCTTCACAGGGCGCGCGCCGAACCGCGGGTCATCAAGGGTCATGACTTTTTTGCGCAACACATCCGGATCAATCTGGAATTTAATATTATATTTCGCGGTCCGCTGTTCAACCTTTTTTATCTCCAGCTGGGCGATAGTGAGTAGGTCGTCAGCATCAAGCGGCCGGTAGATGATAATCGAGTCAAAACGGTTCAAAAACTCCGGACGAAAAATCTTGAACAGCACGGGCATGATCTTGACGCGCAAAAAATCGGGACTGAAAATGTCCTCGTCATTCTGCCAGCCGGCAAGAATTTCCGGAACTGCGGCGTTGGAGGTTGCCGCCAAAATGCTCTGGGTAAAATCTACTGTTTCCCCCTGGCCTGAGGTCAGACGTCCATCTTCCAGCACCTGCAAAAAAACATCGAAGGCCTTGGGATGGGCTTTCTCAATTTCATCAAGAAGGACAAGGCTATGCGGCTCATCACGCACCGCGTTGGTCAGATAGCCACCGGTTTCATAGCCAATGTACCCGGGCGGAGCGCCCAGTAGCCGCTGGACCGTGTGCTCCTGGCCGAACTCGGACATATCCAAACGCACAAATGTTTCCTTGCGGCCAAAAACTTTTTCTGCGAGCTGGCGGCAAGTTTCGGTTTTGCCCACACCGGACGGACCCAAAAACAGGAAAGAGCCGAGCGGGCGGCGCGAGTTTTTGAGACCAAGTTTGGCGCGCTGAATAGTTTGCGCCACAGTGCGGATCGGTTTGGTCTGGCCAATGACAACCGTGTTCAAATCTTTTTCCAGATTTTGCAGCAGGCTGCGTTCGCTGGCCATAAGCTGGGAAAACGGAATGCCTGTTTTGTCAGCGACTACCCGGTAAACCTGTTCTTCCTGCAAAACTTTTGCGCCTGTGCTTCTGGCTATGGCTAAACTCTCATCCAAAACATTGATATTGGCGCGCGGCGACTGTCCCAGCTTGGAAAATTTTTCCGAGAGCTCGCAGATGAGCCGCAAAATGGGCGTAGGAGCTTCCACCCGTTCTGCGGTCTGGATCTTTCGCGCTGTCAGCTCCAGGATTTCTGCCTGCTCCTCCAGCGACTGATTTTTTAAGGTCATAATCTCAAACCATTTTTTCAACCCCGGCTCAGTTTGCAGGATCCAATCAAGCTCAGCGGGTGCCAGGGTCAGCACTACTCTGACCAGCGGCGATACCAAGAGCGGTTCTAGCAAAATAAATAAATTTTGCAATAGCATGGTACGGTTGAAAACCAATGTACCAAAATCATCAATAAATAAAACTGATGGAGGAATGGCAGCGAGCGCTTCTTCATATTTTTCCATGACCACCGGAGTTGGTTTGGCTAGGCTGTGAAAATCTTCGACGCTGAGTTCTATGAGGAGAGGTGCATCATGAAGCCGGACGAAATTTTTCGCCCAACCACGAAACAGCGCGGTTTTGCCAATGCCGCCGGGCCCGACAATGAGGCAGTTGTTCTGCATCTGGCGGTCGACAATGCGATCGAGCCGGTCATGTTCCGGCTTTCGCCCGACAATATCCGGGAGAGTGCCACGCTTGTTTTCGTGCCTCAGGTCGTAGTATGAAATTTTATTAAACCCGGTAAGCATTTACGTGCGTTAGATAATTTCTTAAGTCTATGCGGCCAATTCTAATGCTGAATCACCAGTCAGATATTCAGGCTCAGTGCCGGTGTCATCAAGCGGTGTAACCGGCGCCACACTGCGGGCAGTCTGCGCTTCCCTGACAAATAATTCAGCGGGGCGGTCCTGCGGCTCTGCTTCCTTTTGTTGTTCGAAAACGAGCTTTATCCCTGCTTCGGCTTCAATCGCTCTCATCTCAGGAGACTTCGTTTCCGAAACCGAAGCTGTGGCGGCTTCATCTCTCTGATTTGTATTTGTCACGAGCCGAATCTGGACAGATGAATTCTGGGCTATTCTTTGCGCCCTCTCAAGTTCAGGCTCAGTGGCCTGCTCTTTTTGAGTTTCCTCGGTTTCTGCAGTTCTGGCTATTGAGATGCCCGTTGTTCTCTCTATGAATAGGACTTCTGCTCTAGATTGAGCTTCTCGATCTTCCTCGGTTTGCTGGATCTCCGCTGTTCGAATATTTTCTACTGCAAAATGAGTACGGGAATTTTCAGTCTGAAACGAACGCGATGCTGTTTGCCGGATTTCCTGAACTGTATTTAAACGATCATTCCCTCGATCTCTAATTTCTTTGTCGCCGGTATTTGATATTGCCTCGCCAGCCGAGGCCTTCATTGCTCGAAGCGCTTGGTTTATTTCCTCCTCTTCTTCATCTTCCAGGAATATCCGCCGCTGTTCTATCCTGCGGTTTTGTTCCTGCTGCTGCCGTTGCTGTTCTTCTTGCTCCTCTTTTTCCAAATCGATAGCGCGCTTTTTCGCTTCAAAAGCGCTTTCAGTTAAACCACCGTACAACTGTTCATTCCTTACATCTTCCTTATACCGATCTAGCGCGTCTCTGATATCTGCCATTGTTGGTTCTTCGATAGTAGTTACGCCGTTTGAGGCCTCAGGCGAAAACGAAATGTCCAGATGGCGATCCCTTTCCTCTAAATATGGCATGATTACATCGCGCATGTCCTCGGTTCGTGTTAGCTCAAATATATCTGGGGCATTGCTTTCACCTGGCTTCACCGCCTCCGCGACAGGGACTTCATAACCTCTTGCATCCACAAACAATCGTTCTTGAGATTCCGCGGCGTTAACAACTGTCCGTGGCGCGTCTGTTACCTCTACTACGGGCACTGGCCGGAGATCCATATCCACATCATCAAAATTTTCAAATTCCTCTGGGGCACTTTCTTGATTTTGCGGCTGTGGCTGCAGCTCAACCGCTGGTTGCGGGCTTTCTTTTAGATCAATCGTTTCCGGTAAATCAACTGCGCGCGCGGCTGTCTGTTCCAGACTCTCTTCTAAAACTAATGGCCTTGCGTTTTCCTCCTCATCTGCGACTGCGCGGAGATCCTCGGCAAAGCCTGCCGGCGTCGGAGCGATGTCCAAATCTGGAGCGTCAGTTCCGTCCAATGTTTTAATTTCTGAAGCGAGCATTTGAGATTCAACGGATTCCGAATCCTGCCCGAGACCTTCCCCCTGAAGAGCGGATTTCTCCGCGCTGACAGAGGCGGTAATTTCCTGCAAACCTGGAGCTGGGGAATTTTCAGCGTCTGACAGCCGGCCGGTAGCCGTTGGGTCAACCGTGTCTTCCAGTCCATCACCATCATCAATCAGTACGTTCTGTTCCCTATCACCCGCTTGTTTCTCAAAAACCTGGTAAGAAATATTTCCTTTCTCGTCGGCAAAATAAATCTCCTTGACTAAAATATCAGAATCGGACTTTTGATATTCAGATATGGAGAAACCTACATTGTACAAACTATCGAGGATTTCTTGGTGACGCTCTCCGATTGCTTGCGAACCAGTAACAGAAGCCCTCTCCCCGCTTTCATCTTTGTATAACCATTCACGGCCTTGGCTTTCTTTTTGCAAAATATCCCCGCCGGAAGATTCTGCGACTTTATTCCATTCCCGGACATTCACGCCGGCTGCGTCTGCAACTCCATCAATGGAGTTATGAGCGAATTTGCCGTCTCCGTTTTCGATCCGATTCCCAAACCGTCCATCAACACCTAGCTGGGCAAACGGATCAACACTCTCCGGAAATTGTTCGGAAATTCCTCCACCCCAAAAACCACCGGCTTCAGGCTGGTATCCGTACTCTTCATCCAATTCATCCATTTGCGGACTGATTATTTCGCTCACTGAAATTAAATTACTATTTAGATTACCCAGCCTTCGCGCGAGGCTACGGCGGGTCATTCGCAACCACTGCATACGCGGTTGCGAATGAAAAAACACCTCTCTCCGAGGTGAATAAAAAAACTTTCTATCCTGCTCGGGAGTCCTGAGCTTTTTAAGCGATCTGACTCGTTCCTACTTCGTCCCGACAAATCGGGACTACGATGGACTTTACAGTTGCGGCACAGTGCCTGAATCACGAAGCGATTCAATTAATAACTTATAATCAATGACAAATAACAGAAATTATTAAGTCATCAATTACGGGTTACCAGTTGAGCTTCAGCTCACAGGACTTCCCTTAAATAAGCGATTTATCATTGAAAAAGGACAGGGTTAATCTACCAGGGCATGCCTCATCTGTCAACTCAAAAAAATCCTATTTTAAAGGATTTTTTTGTGCATAAATAACAAAACCGAAACTACTTTACCGGGGTAAGCGGCGCCCTGCCACCAAGAACTGCAATAATGTTTTTGGCAGCTAGCTCGGCCATTGCGTTTCTTGCCTCAACAGTTGCCGACGCAGTATGCGGGGTCATCACCAGATTTTCCAGTTTCAATAATTCCCTGGTAATCTTTGGTTCAAACTCAAATACATCAATGCCTGCTCCCGCAATGATTTTTTTTGCAAGCGCGAAAGCCAAGGCCTTTTCATCAATCACTGGTCCGCGCGAAGTGTTCACAAGGATGGCGTTTTTATTCATGCTCTCAAACTCGCGTTTCCCAATGAGGTGTTTTGTCTGGGCAGTCAAAGGCACGTGAATGGAAATAAAATCTGACGCGGTCAAAAGCTTTCGCACGGAAACTGCTTCTGCACCAAGTGCTGTATTCATCTCTTTATTACTGTTGCCGTTATCATAGTAGATTATTTTCATGCCAAACCCTTTGGCCGCGATTTCCGCGACCCGGCCGCCGATTCGCCCAAGGCCCATGATACCCAAGGTTTTGCCTTGCAGTTCGTAGCCGAGTAGCAGTTCCGGCTCCCAGCCTTCATATCGGCCGGCTCTCGTAAATTTGTCTGACTCGACCACTCTGCGCGCCGCAGCCATCATCAGGGCAATGGAATGCTCCGCGACTGCTTCCGTGAGAACTCCGGGTGTATTAGTAATTATTATTTTGCGCTTTTTCGCGGCCGCAAGATCAATATTGTCATAACCGACCGCGTAGTTGGCCACGATCTTGAGCTGCAATCCGGCCGCCGCCAAAATACTCTCGTCAACCTTGTCATTGAGAAGCGCCAAAATCGCCTGCGCGCCTTTGACGAATTTTTTTAGTTCCTCCGGCTTCATGGACCCATCGCGAGCATAGACCTTCACCTGAAATTTTTCCTCAAGCAATTTCAGCCCCGCCTCGGGGATTTTCCTTGTTACAACAACAAGTGGTTTGTCCATTTTAAAAAAGAGTCATTAATAGACTTAGTACATCAGCCGCTTCAAGAAGCGTACCCTGAATCGCCGCGCCGCGGACAGCGCTGTCAAATTCGCGCGGCTGACCTTGGATTTCAGCCTGGAATTTTTGTTCAAAATTGTTCTGCATCGGCATAGATTCCTCTGAACGCGTGCCGTCAAGATTTTCTCCGCCCATTTTACAGTAATTTCCGGTCCATACTCCGCCCTTTTTGGAGCATTCGGCTCTCAGATCGCCTTCATAATCCCTGATGGCTTCCGGACTGGATTGCTTATCGCTTATGCACTCGCGGCCGTTCCAAACGCCCCCCAGCCTGTCGCATTTATATTTAGCATCTCGCTCCGGATCCGGCAGGTCTGCCTTGTCTTTAGACTGGCAATATCGGCCGTTCCAAATACCGCCTTTTTCCTTACAAACCCGCTCCATGTTGTCAGTGCCGGATTCGCCTTGAGGCGGGCGTTCAAATTGACAGTGATTTCCCGTCCATTTTCCACCGTCCCGCGCGCAAATCGTGTTCAAATCCTTTTCTCGCAGATCCATGTTGTGCTGTTCAAAAATCTTTTCAAAATTCGGAATCTCCCGCTGCAAAGTCCGATTTGCTTCCGGCGAATCTTTGCGAATATGTTCACGGTACTTTTCTACGTCTTCCACCCGCTCAAAGCTTTGTATTTTATCCTGAAAAGCCTCGGCAGAGCCCTCGATGGCTTTTTCAAACTCCTGGCGAAAATCTTTATCCTCAAAACTGCCCTGGAAATCTTCATAAAACGCAAAATCCTCAGGATTCGCCGTATGTATCCGATCAAAATATTTTTCTTTTTCGTGTTCAAATCTATCTTTTATCTCGTCCCTGCCCTGCTGCTCGATTTGGGCCACAAATTCTTTTTGCTCGTCAGTCAGCTCGCCTTTTAACTCTTCCAAAAGACGAAAAGTTTTCGGGTCGGGGTTGTTTCTGACCTGTTCAAAAAGCTTCTCAGCGCGATTCGCCACATCTTGTCCGCCGGCATCAGTAAATTTCTCGCGGAATTTTACCAAACTGTCCTTATGATGATTCGCGATTTCTTCCCTGACGTTTTCATCAATGCTGCTTGCTCTCAAATCATCCAAAATCCGGACATCGTCCAGATCCCCTTCCTCAAGATCATGAAAAAGCAAACCTTTGGCTTCAGCGGATTGAAAATTTTTGACTTTCTCGTTAAACCGCTCAGCCATTTTCGATTTCATCTGCTCCATCTCCTTCATTACATCATCAGGCAATTTCCCGTTCAACCGGATTTCGTCCAAAATAGCCATTCGCCCTGTTTCATTACCTGGCATATTTTTCACGTACTCCTGCATTTTCTTGGCGCGAACCTCTTCGGGAATCTCTCCGATCTTCTTTTCAAAATTTTCCCGCAAATGCTCGCGCGCCATTCTCATGACCCCGCGACCGCTCTCCGACGATTGCTCTTCAAGCCCTTTCAGAAATTCCAAACCTCTTATGTCTTTGAAATCCGAGCCCTCGCTGGAGGCCAGACTCTCCGAAAGAAACGCCGGCAGTTCTTCTGCGCTCGTAAATTTGCTCGCAGACTCTGCAAAATGCGCAGATGCTCTTTCCCTAGCTTCCTTGATTTTTACAAACGCCTGTTCTGGGACTTTGCCTTCCAATTTATCTAAAACCACGCTTTGCTTGAGATGAAACTGCACGGACTTTTTTTTCATATCCTTTACGCTTTGATCCGAGTTATCCTGGAGCTTTTCCGTTCTGGTCTTGAATGCTTCCATCTGCTCTTCGTACCCAGTCATGGCTTCTGCCAAGGCTTCTGTCTTTTTGCCTTCATCCATATTTTTGTCAGCCAATTTTTCCGCTTCAAGCAGTTTTTCCGAAGCATACTGCAGTTCTTTTTTGGCCTTGCCTTCCGCGGAAAAAGTAAAAGCTTTTTTCACACCGCGCCAGGCTTCTTTGAATCCGTAAAACCGCGAATCAGGCAGAAGGTGTTGTTCTTTTACCCCCAAATCTGAGGCTGATATCTCAATATCCGAGGCTGCCTCATCCTGATCCTGCGCGCTCGCAGTTGGTAATACGAAAAAAGACATAACAAATACCGCAAAAAAAACAGCAAAAAGTCTTGTTTTCATTTATTTAGTTTTAATTTTGTTTCAATATAGAACCTACTTAACACATATATTATAGCACAACCGGGCAAAAAATGCAACACTCGTCAAATTTTAGTACGGTACTTGTTCGGGGCCGCGGTTTATGAACGCGCCGATGAAACCGCGAATTTGCGGTTCGTCGAAATTTTCAAGCTTGAGCAGCCTGCCCCAGGCCGCCACAGCAATCGCTGAATCATTTTGCGGCCGCGCCGTCATGATAACCTTTAAGGAATAATCATCTGCAATATTCTTTAATTGCTCGACCAATTCCACATTCCCGGGATCGCGGTAAGAAATCCAAATCCCGCCGTGCTCCAGGTTATGGACAAGCTGTTCGTCTGGCAAAGCTTCTGCATATATTCCCCAATTGGCCGGCTGGGCATAGTGGTTTCCCGAGGTCGGCGGATTAGTATTATACTCCGGCCGGGGAGATTCTGGCGGAATGTGATCACGGCTCGCCATCTCCGGTACCGCCTCTCCCGGTTTGTTTTTCGACATAGATTTAGACCAAACCACCAGGGCGTAAACCGCTCCTGCAATCACGGTCACTATCATAAACCAAACTAAAGCCGTTTTTATCCGGCGCGAACGCATGGCTTTTAAACGATTTAACCGTTCTTGTTCGCCGCGGGAAATATTTTCATCCATAATTTAGAAAAAAGCTATTTATAAACAAAAACATAGTAATGGCCGCGGAAATGAGACAATAAAAACAATAATCTTTTATGGAAACAAACTGCACTGCCGTAAGAAATATGGAAAAAATTAAACCGCCGGTGGTTGCCAGCATTAATAGAGATTTTACGAGTCCGGAATCGGTATTTAAAACTATCGGCGACAAAGCAAACAGAAATACCCCGGCGTAAAACAACAGTCCCAAAAGTTCGTTGCGCACCCCGAAAATAGTGGACCATTTCGATTCTGTCACAGCGGCGCAGTCATGGTCAAGCGGGCAGATAAGAGATTTGTTTTCATTGCGGTGTTCGTAGTAAAGATACCCTGCGTCAATGATGCCGAAAACCGCGAGCACTAAAAACGTCGTAACAAAGGTCATTTTTTGAGAGCGGCCAGGGCCAGGGCCATAAACATTATCGCCACATCGCGAAACACTACATCCATACCCGGCGCGTTCATTATGACAATCCCGAGCATGGTCAAAGCCGACAAAATCGCAGTAGTAAAAACATACCGATCCCACAGCAGCAATGCTGCCAAAACCAATTCATAAACAGAAAAAATCATGAGCAGAGCTTTGAGAGGGATCATCCGGTCCATGAACGATGGGATAAAACTCGCCCATGTATCAGGATCCATGAAAGAAGCGATCGCCGCGTAAATAAACACCACGGCCAGGCCAATGCGAAGAAAAAAAGAAACCAGCCTCTGCCTGCTAAGATCTCCAGTAAGCATTTGTTTAAAAATTAATTATTCCATTTTAATAATAGCATACTGGGGGGATACTCAAAAAACCCTCTGACCGAGATCAGAGGGTTTCCCCATATTTATTGGGTCTTTTTTCCTGTTTGAGCTCTTGCCTGTTCGTTTTCGCTTCCGTCTTTATATCCTGCTTCTTCTGTTTGGTCTGGGTTTTCAATTCATCGCGTTTTTTTTGCGCTTCCTGCTTGATGCGGTCTTTTTCCGCTTTCGCTTTAGCGCGGGCCTCCTCGCGGGCTTTTTTCAGATTATCCCGCACCTGCTGGAGCTTGGCTTTGCGCTCCTCGCGCAGGGTCTTCAGTTTGGTCTGGAGTTCCTCGCGCAGGGTCTTTATCTTTGCTTCAATCTCGGCGCGAGCGGTTTTTTCTCTACCATTAAAATCCTTGGTTACTGTTGACTCGGTTTCTGCCGTGGCAGTAGTTGCGGTATCCTGGGCAGCGGCCGGTAAAACAGCCAGCGTGCCGATTACAAAGGTCATCGCTGTCAGGCTTGCTAAAAATTTTTTCAAATCTTGTTCACCCCCTTTCTTCTATTTATGTTTACCCCGTTAGAAATAAATAGTTAATTATACTCTGTCGTTGAAACACTATACATTTCTAACGGGGCTTATTTCAATATACCACTGTCTCGAATGAGTATCAATTTATCATCCCCACCTGTGGGATTGCCACGCCCGTCAGTGTTAGATGTTGTAAAATAGAGCCCGCCCAGCCATGTCTTCACTGCCCGAAGGCGGCCATATTGGCCTGCAAAATATTTTTTCAATTCCGCATTGCCGGGATTGAATGCATACAGGGTTTCTCCTTTCAATCCCGCGAAATAGAGCCGCCCTGCAAAAAACGCCAGCCCAGATGGCGCCCAAGTTTCATTCCTTCCTGATTCAATGACCGGTTTTTCCATCCCGGCCTTAGCCTCCTGCCCGCGGATGACAGGCCAGCCGTAGTTCTTCCCCTTCTCAATCAGATTCAATTCGTCGTTGCCGGTTTCTAGCCCGGACGGTCCGTGCTCTGCGGCCCACAGGCTACTATTATCGTCCCATGCCAATCCCTGGGGATTTCGATGGCCATAGGAATACACAGCGTTTCCAAAAGGATTGTCATCCGGGACAGAACCATCGTCATGCAGGCGCAAAATTTTCCCGTTGAGAGAGTTTTTATCCTGCGCCAGATTTTGGATATTCGCATCACCTGTGGAAATGTAAAGCATTTCATCGGGCCCGAAAGCCAGCTGTCCGCCGTCATGCACAGAACTGCCGGCGATTCCCTCGATAATAACTTTTCTTTCGGATAAGGAATTTCCCGCGAACACATAACGCTCGACCCGGTTTGTAATTTTGCTGCCGGTCTGCGAAGTAAGATAAAGATAAATCCACTTGTACCTATCAAATTCCGGATGAACCGCGATGCCCAACAGCCCACCCTCGCCCACATGGCGCACCCCGTCTACTTTGATAATTTTTTTGTCTTGGCCGATGATTAGTAAATTGCCCGGCCGTTCGGTGACTAAAATTTCTCCTGTTGGCAAAAAATCCACATCCCAGGGGATTTTCAGACCAGTCGCGATAATTTCGATTTGCGGTTCCTTATCTGATCTGCTGCCATCCGCTGACATTGGTGCTGGGGCCGAGTTATTTTGAGATTGCCGGTTAATCCTAATAACAATAAGAAAAAGCACGGCCCCGGCCAATATTAAAATCAGAATTATCTTCTTCATAAGTTAGATATAAATGGTTAATCATACGCAGCCGCAGAAACACCTGATATTTCTACGGGGTTTACAATATAATTATAACAAAAGAGCTTTCGCTCTCTTGTTATTTGTCACTTGTCAATGGTTACTCGTTCTCTATGCTCGGTATGTCCCGCCTCTCTGAAACAGTCTGCCCATGTAAATCAGCACGATTGCTCCCAGCACTGCCACCAATAAACTATAGAGATTAAACCCGGTAACGCCCGACTGGCCGAAAAAATTCATAATAAAGCCACCCAAAAGCGCCCCCAGAACTCCAAGTATCACGTCCATAAAGAGGCCCTGTCCGGAGTTGGTTTTCATGATTATGGAAGCGATCCAGCCGGCGAGAGCGCCAAAGATGATCCAAACTACTACATTCATCCCGTATATCAACTTTGAGAATTCTCCAACCGCGGTCGGAGAAAAAAAGTTGTCCTTTCATTTATTAATTGTTAGTGAAACTAAATCAAAACCTGTTCGTGAAGAAGTCATAATCCCGCATATAGCTCAAAAATTGTATCACGGGATTCATAATTTACTTCATCCCCTCTTGATGATTCTTAATTCTCAGAGCCTGTCTGAAAAGCTTGCTTTTGAGATAAAATGTTCGGGATTTTGAGGGAAAACTTTGAAAAAAGCGGAAGCGATGCTATAGCATCGGTGAGCTTTTTGAAGAGTTTGCAGCCAGAATCCTGACATTTTAGCCAAATCTGAAGTTTTCAGACAGGGTCTTATCTATTAACATCAACATTGATCCGATCCGGAACATTAATGTTAGTGCCACTGCCGTTGTTGCGAAGCGAAGGCAGGGTGTACGCGAAAAACAGCACGCCGAGCAAAATCACGACAAGGATGCCGATCAAAAATCCAACACCTTCAAAATCTTCATAGCTACGGTCCGGATTGTTAACTATTGTTGCCATGTGTTTCAAACACCTCCTCTCGGTGGAGTTAAGACTCGAACCAACTGCAGGAACAATGCCGCGACCATCGCGTAAACAATCATTGCCATAATCGTGGCCCATTCGATCGTCATGTTGCCTGATCGCGCGTTAGCAAATATTCCAAAAAATGGGCGCACCAACGGATCAGTCAGGCTGTAAACAAACTGGATAAACCCCGCGGCTGGATTTGCTGCGAATGCCCGGAATAGCAGCCGCAGCGCTAGCAATAGCTCAACCACATTCAGGACAAAATAAACGACTCTGCGAAGCATGGTTATCGCTGGCGAATGATAAGCCAGGGGAACTATGGTTCTTTCTTCTGTAACATATGCCATAATAAACGCGCCTCCCTTCCAACTTTAATAATTTCTCTTCATTCTAGCTTTATGCTTTCTAGCTTGGGACTAGACAAAAGACCAAAAAAAATCCCGACTTGTCAGGATTTTTGTTAAGTATTAAACATTTAAACTTTATTGCGCGAGTCCTTCAACAGGCAATTGCATATCTGGGATATTGGCCAGGACAACATCCTTGAACTGAGCGCCACGCGAGAACAACGCTTGGGGGGGTGGTTATCCCCTTCCTTCCGGAAGCAGTCAGGATCCAAACCGTGCCGGTATTATCAAGAACAAAAGTCCCTTCTAAATGCCTCATGGCCGCGCTGTCGATTACTGGTCCCACGGGCACGCCAGAAAGATCTGCTGTGATGACGTTTTTAAAACTAAACCCCAGTCCCAAAAAAACTTGCGCTGAGGTAAAACCGTGCTTTGCGCCTGCGATCTGGTAAATCGTACCGTTGTGATTAAAAAGCACGCCGTGTCCCCAACTCAGGAGCCCCATATCCGGCAAGGCCATGTCTGCGGAATTTGCCGGTACCACATTGGAAAATTGAAAACGGTGTGATTGAAACTTTATCAGCGAATCTACACCTTCACGCCCGGTGCCCTGGTCATTGATGCGCCATACCGTGCCGTTGTCCAATACCAGCGCGCCAGGCAAATGCACTGTGGGCGGATTGGGATTGGTTGTTGTCGCATCTACTACACCGCCGAAATCCGTAGTCCAGCGCGTACCGACCTTGCCGATACCGATGACTTTATAATTCGGACTGAGCATGTTCTTGCGGTGAGCGTAAGTACACGTCCCGCTGGAGTTCGGATCGCAGGCGTTTTTCCACCAGTCAAATGCTTTTTGAGCAGTACTGCCACCTGTGATATTTTCGCCTCGCCATGTCTGATAACCATAGCCAAATGCGGCCATGCGCTGGATAGCGCTTCGCCCGAGACTGTCCGTATGACTCATATAATTTTTCTCAACCATGTCAGTGCTCATCCATTGGGCTGAGGCTGTCAAAGCCTGCGAGACTTGCAATGAGGCTAGTCCGTTTTGCGCACGATAATCATTGATTAAAGAAAGCAGTGCCCATCCTTCATCAGCAACAGCTTTTACTGGCATAAGATTAAAAGTAGGCCCCAATAAAAGGCTAGTAATAATCTGGATAGTCGCCCAAATCCGAAAGAAAATTTTTGATATTTTAAGGCTCATGATAACTATGACTCTCCATCTGCCAAGCAATTACATATTTTTATAGATTGATACAAAAAAGAGGAGCGGCCGTCATACTGACGACTCGCTCCCCAATTATCCATTTTCGTTGGACGGTTGCGGATACTCTTTTCTTATCTTCCAATGCCGAAAAGGATATACATGCCCGCAACGCAGACACTTCCACGATCCGGTTTCTGGATCCGCGTCCAATTCGTGGACCATCCGCACGGTCAGATGGCAGTGCAGGCACATTGTCCGCACACTATAAATACATCGCGGCGGTGGTTTCTTGTACACATAACCTCCTCTCAAATGACGTCCATAGTGCCGTTTCTGTAAGACCTTTCTGTTCTGGGTATGGTAGGTTTGCCAGCGACCTCAATCGTCCTGTGGCTAAACCGAATTCCGTGACCGCATTTCGGACATTGCCAAGATCCATTAACCGGATCAGTGTCCAGTTCATGAACCATTTCCACAACAAGACGACATTGCGGACACTGAGTGGGCTTACTATATATCCATTGCGGCTGTTCAGCTTGTTCCATTTTTCCTCCAATTTGCACGTGAAATTTTCCTAAAGGTGAAGTATACTATATTGGAAAAATGACGCAAATCAAAAACATTTTAGCCAGGGAAATCCTTGATTCCCGCGGACATCCGACTGTCGAGGTTGATTTGCTTTTGGAAGATGGCGCTTTTGGCCGAGCGGCTGTGCCGAGCGGCGCTTCCACTGGCACGCACGAAGCGCACGATCTTCGCGATGGGGGCGTACGTTATCTGGGCCGCGGCGTTGAGACTGCAGTTAACAATGTCAATTCAACTATCCGGCAGGCGATAATTGGCAGGGATTTTAATCAGCGAAGTCTGGATGATACGCTCATCGCTTTAGATAATTCAAAAAACAAATCTACCTTGGGCGCCAATGCGATTCTTGGCGTGTCCCTGGCGTTTGCCAAAGCCGCGGCGCAGTCGCAAGGTCTCAATTTGTATAAATATTTCGCAAATCTGAGTCAGAATGAAAAGCTTGTTCTGCCTGTGCCCATGATGAATGTGCTCAACGGCGGCCGGCATGCCGAGCGCTCAACTGACCTGCAGGAATTTATGATCATGCCTGTGGGCGCGTCCAGCTTCCGGGAGGCTTTGCGCTGGGGTGCGGAAACCTTTCATCATCTTAAAAAAATCCTTTCGCAAATGGGACACCCGACAGGCGTGGGAGACGAGGGCGGGTTTGACGTGCCATTAAATGCAAATGAGGAGGCTATTAAATTGATTATTGAAGCAATAATCAATGCTGGCTATACTCCTGGTAAAGATATTGTCCTTGCTATTGACGCGGCCGCGAGCGAATTTTATCAGGACGGACAATACCGACTCGCCAGCGAAAATAAAGTTTATACCAACAAAGAGCTTATCGATCTCTATGGCTCATGGCTTGATAAATACCCAATTGTTTCCATAGAGGACGGACTCGCGGAAGATGATTGGGATGGCTATAAACTCTTCACAAAAAAACTAGGAGCTCGACTGCAGATCGTGGGCGATGATTTGTTTGTTACCAACAAGACACATCTGCAAAGAGGTATAGATGAACAATCCGCGAACTCAATTTTGATAAAACTTAACCAGATCGGCACGCTCTCGGAAACCATCGATACTGTGGACCACGCTCATAAAAATAATTTTTCAACCATCATCTCGCACCGCTCCGGCGAAACCGAGGATACCACAATCGCGGATCTCGCGGTCGGCCTCGGCACCGGGCAAATCAAAACCGGCTCCTTGTCCCGCAGTGAGCGCATGGCCAAATATAATCAATTACTTCGCATCGAAGAAGAACTCGGCAACCGCGCGCATTTCCCCGGCCGCAATATTTTCCGGTTCTAAAATGGAAAAATACGCGGCCCCTAGAGGTCGCGTATTTTCTTTGATTACTGGGTCTTTTGCAGACACCAGTAGTCAGCTTTATCATCAGTTGGGGATTTCCTGTGCTGAACCAACTCGATATCATAGCCCCACTCTCTGAGAAGTCGAGTCGATTCGTCCCGAGCTTGCCGCAGATACGGATAAGCTCGTTCGAGCTTTTTCTCTGTCATGTTCATAGCATTCAAGGCTGCCCGCCAATCCGTTGGATGCTTACCCAGTTGCCGCCAAACTCCTTGCAACCGTTGTTTATGTTCGCCAGCTTTCAGCGATTCAGCGATTCGCAATTGCACGAATCCAAACCACGGACAGTGGAATCTTGCTTCACCATCCGAAGTAATTATCCGGTTGATTTCCTGAAACAATCTCCGCGCCTGTTCTTCATTGAAGCACCACAGGTGCGGTCCGTTGCGAGAAAACAGCAACCTCACCGACTCGCTTGGCAAATCAATATTCACCAGAGCGTTCATTTGCCTGAGATTTGGTGTATCTGGTGATGGCGTGACTTGACCCGCGTAGATCGAAACTATACAATCAGTCCCCATCATTTGCGCGGCCCTACCGACTTGCCCTGTGCCGCAACCAAGATCAACTACCGAGTTAGGCTCTTGGTATGTGGCTAAGGCTTCCAGGCTTAGATCCACATGACCAAGTGTGCTTTCCGCATACTCTGCCAATTGCAAATCCACTAGCTGCTGAACTACCTTTGTATCCCCCATCCTGAGCCTCCTTTAGAATTTTCTCAATGCATATAAAACTGAAATTAAGATATAATAATATAACAATGCCACAGTTTAAGCAAGTCATCCTTATTATTCTCGACGGCTGGGGGTATAGAGAAGATACAAAGCACAATCCTATTGCCGCGGCAAAAAAACCGTTTTTTGATTATCTCTGGAAAACCTATCCGCATGCTCTTCTGGAAGCGTCCGGCGAAGCAGTGGGATTGCCGCCGGGAACTCTCGGCGGCAGTGAGGTCGGGCATACCACCATCGGTGCTGGGCGGGCCATGGATACGGATCTGGCGCGAATCAACAAATCGTTTGCGGCAGGCGAGGCTAAAACCAACCCGGCTTTTGCCGGTTTGTTTGAGCATGTCAAAAAACATAACTCGATCCTGCACATCCTCGGCATGGTCAGTGACAAAGGCGTTCATGCGCACCAGGAGCATTTGTTTGAATTTCTAAAAGCCGCACATGACGCCGGAATAAAAAAAATCGCGATTCATGCTTTTACGGACGGACGGGATACGCCGCCCCAGAGTTCGGATAATTATATCCGAGAGCTCGAGGATATTCTGGAAAAAATCGGTGTGGGCCGCATTGCCACAGTCTCGGGAAGATATTATGCCATGGACCGCGACAAAAATTGGGACCGTATCGAAAAGGTGGAGCACGTCATGTTTCACGGCAAAGGGCAAGCACATACCGGCCGTCCGTCCAAGGTCATCAAGATGCTTTATGAGCAGGGTCTGACTGACGAACATTTTGAGCCAATGGTGTTCGTGGATGACTCTGGTAAAAGTCTGACTGTTCAGGCAAACGACGGCTTGTTCTTTTTTAACTATCGCCCTGACCGCGCGCGGCAAATCAGCCAAAAAATTCTCGAACGCGCTCACGCTCAGAACCTTTGCTTTGTAACCATGACTGAATACGACGAGAGTTTTCAGTGCCTGGTGGCTTTTGAAAGCAAACCTGTAGAAACCACTCTGGCTTCGGAAATTTCCAAAGCAGGGTTCACTCAGGCCCACATCGCGGAAACCGACAAATACGCCCACCTTACATATTTTCTCAATGGCGGCCGCGAGGAACCACACGATAAAGAAGAGTTTGTGCTCGTCGATACCAGAAAAGACGTGAAAACCCATGACCTGGCTCCGGAAATGCGAGCAAGCGTTATCGCTGACGAGGCGATCGCGAGAATTAAAAATCAGGTCAATTTTATTGCCATCAATTTTGCCAATCCTGACATTGTCGGGCACAGCGGCAATTTTAAGGCCATGGTAAAAGCGATTGAAACGGTTGATGCCGAGGTTAAGAGAGTTGTGGAAGCCGCCCTCGCAAACCACGCGGTCGTCCTAATCACCGCAGATCATGGCAACGCAGAGATTAGTCATGATGAGGAGGTTGGCCAAAATCACACCGCGCATACCTTGAGTCCAGTGCCCGTGATTTTGACAATAAAAAATCTCAAACTAAAAAACGGCACTCTGGCCGATATTGCCCCAATGATTTTGAAATTATTTAATCTACCAATCCCCTCCTCCATGACCGGATCCCCTCTTTTTCCCTCCCCTTGATGGGGAGGGACTGAGGAAGGGGTGAAAATACCCTATATTAGCATGTTAACACGCTAATATATCTTCTTTCTGAATTTGCGAAGATTAATTTCACAAACTCGGAAAGAGGGGCTACAACAAGAAATTGTTGAAGTAGCCCACCATAACACGATAAACCGTCGTGTCGGCGGATAGAACGTTAACGTTGACGCCAGCAGAAAAGCTCTGCACTCCTCCTGGCGCAAAAATCACCGATTCCCTACAAGCCGGACAACTCGCCAGCTCCGGAAATCTGTAAATGATTGACAGGCTCTACGGCGTGAGCCGGTAGAGCATCCGCGGAAACGCAATAGTCTCGCGGACGTGCTCGAGTCCGCAGATCCAAGTAACCAGCCGCTCAATTCCGGCGCCGAAACCAGAATGTGGCACTGACCCGAATTTCCGCAGATCAAGATACCACTGGAACAAAGGCTGTGGCAAAACGTGCTCTTTGAAACGTTCGACCAGCAGATCATAGCTCGAAATGCGCTGACCGCCCCCGACAATCTCTCCGTATCCTTCCGGAGCGAGTACGTCAACCGAAAGCGAAACCTCGAATCGTGTCGGATCCGGATCCATATAGAAAGCTTTGATCCCGACTGGGTGACGATGAACCATGACTGGCCGGTCGAATTCCATCGAGATGATGGTTTCGTCGGCGCCGCCAAAGTCCCCTCCCCACTGAATTTCCGAACCATGCTTTTTCAGGATATCGATCGCCTCGTCGTATGAAATGCGAGGAAATGGTGTGGCGATTTTCTCCAGCCTGGATAGATCGCGCTCGAGCGCTTTCAGTTCTGTCGACCGGCGTTCAATTACCCGCCAGACAACAAACGTGATCATGCGCTCCGCGAGATCCATGGTATCTTCGACCGTTGCGTAGGCGACCTCCGGTTCGACCATCCAGAACTCGGTCAGGTGACGGCGTGTTTTGGATTTTTCAGCCCGGAACGTGGGTCCGAAACAATAAACTTTGCCCAGTGCCGCCGCAGTTGCTTCATTGTAAAGCTGGCCGGACTGCGTGAGAAAGGCCCTCTCGTTAAAATAATTGACCTTAAACGGGGTCGTTGTCCCTTCGCACGTATTTGCTGAGAGAATCGGCGCATCGCAGAGCGTGAATCCATCCTCATCCAGGAAATCGCGGACCGCCTTGATGATTTCGTGCCGGATTTTCAGAATTGCTCGCTGACGGGTAGACCGGATCCAAAGATGTCGCTGATCCATCAGGAACTCGATACCGTGTTCCTTAGGCGTAATCGGGAACGGCTCTTCTGTCACCACAACCTGGTGGATCTTCAGGTCTGTGAGATCAAGCTCGTATCCGCTAGGTGCGCGCTCATCCGCGCGCACTCTACCAGTGACCTCAATAGACGACTCATGCGTCAAACTGTCAGCCGCCTCAAGAATCTCGGCCGAAACACAACGTTTAACGACAACGGCTTGGATATAGCCGGTCCCGTCTCGAACGATTATGAACTGGATCTTACCGCCGGTTCGCTTGTTGTGCACCCAGCCGCGAATCGTGACTAGCTCGCCGTTGTGAGCAGCGATGTCTTGAATGTAAACAACGTTATCGTTCATGTCTAAAACTCCTCCTGCTTTCTTGGAATTCTCTTCAGGTTGTATTTGCCAAAAAACGGCACCTTAAGAGACTTTAAACTATAGCACAAATACCGCAAAAAAACAAGAGCCGACGGCCGGCACAAGCGATAAATACCAAAATTATTCCTCCCCCTTGAGGGGGGAGGTTAGGTGGGGGTGAAAAACAACTCTTTATTACCACCCCTCCCTCAATCCCTCCCCCTCAAGGGGAGGGAAAATACGTAGGAAAGTTTAAATTTCCCTGTTCAAAGCTAAATAAAAAGACCCACGATCGCAGCTGCGACGCGGGTCTTTTTGGAGGATACCAGGACACTGTATGGAAAGTGCTAGATTTTCGGCAGTTGGATGTTTCGAACCATGCGCAGGAAACCCATGAGCCAAATCACATACCAAGCCACATCGATCTGGTAAATCCTGAGCCCATGCCGCGCAGACCACGGCCATTTGTGATGATTCCGATGCCAACCCTCTCCCCAGGCTAAAACCGCTATCCACCATTTGTTGCGCGGCCGGCCTTTGGCATGCCCGAAAGAGTTCACCGACCAAATAAAATGCCAACAAACTACCACAGCGCACATCCATGCCAAAACATCGCCGAGTCCGCCGTACCAAAAAAGCAAGCCAGCAAATATTACCGGCGGCACCCAGAATGCTCGATGCATTAGACTGTAGAATGGATCTATCATGAGTTTTGGCGCATAATGCTTTAACTCATCGTCATGCATGAGGCGATTCTTGGCATAAACCCAACCAATGTGAGCCCACCAGAAACCATCCTTTGGCGAATGCGTATCTCCATCTTTGTCTGTATGGTCGTGATGTCTGCGGTGCGATGCGACCCAGCGCAAAGGATCCTGGAGAAGCAGAGCCGCAAAAATCACCAGCGAGTACTCAACTGGCCTTGAAGTTTTGAAGCCTCCATGCGTCAAGCCCCGGTGAAGCCAAATGCAAGTGCCGAGACACCCACAGACAAACCAAACTGCGAAAAATTCAACTAGCCTGCGGCCGTTGAAAAAAAACGGAGCAGCGAAAGCGCCAACGTGAAACAGTACGAGGACAAAAACAGTACCCCACTGTATTTTGGTGTCCTTCTTCATCTAACCCTCCTTAAGAAATTGTTACCTTCATTATAGCAAGAATAGCTGGACACGTTGACAAAAATAAAAATTACTGGTAAGATGACGAATCGGCTTGATTATCCGACCGGTAGCCGTTGATACTAAACACTGCATGACTTGGGATATAGGTACTGCAGAAAGAAAGGATCATCTAAATGATTGACGACACAAAGCCAGCCGCTACAGAAGCGACAGCAGCCGCCCCGGAACAAAAGCCGGCAGAAGCTGCGAAGGCATAACTGAAAGCCCCTCATCGTGAGGGGCTTTTTTATTTCTGTTTCATAATATTATTTAGAATCTTTTTGACCTTTTCGATACTGTCGAAATCATATATGGAAATCAGCAAGACTTTCGGGTTAAGTTTTTTCAATTTCAAAATCAACTTTTTCAGGTCCTTGGCCGGCAAAACATCGCTCTTGCTGATAAAAAGATGTTCCGGTTTTTTTAACAGGGCTTTTTCGTACGCTCCGAGCTCTTTACGGATGGTTTTATAATCCCTTGTCGGATCCTTCGCCTCCGCGGAAATAAAATGAAACAAAATTTTAGTGCGCTCCACGTGCTTTAAAAATTTGATACCCAAACCTTTTCCTGTGGACGCCCCTTCAATGAGCCCGGGAATATCTGCAAGAATGAGCGTATAGTAAACTCCGAGATTTGGCTCGAGCGTTGTAAAATGATAGTTTGCTACTTTACTTTTGCTGGCCGTGAGCTCGTTGAGGAGGCTCGATTTGCCGACATTCGGCAATCCTACAAATCCCACGTCCGCGATCATTTTCAGCTCCAGCCGGAGCTTGGCGCTTTCCCCCGGCTGGCCGAATTGAAACTGCGTAGGGCTGACATTCCTCCCCGAGCGAAACAAAAAATTTCCCTTGCCACCCTTGCCCCCCTTCGCCCACAAGGTCTTTTCTCCCACTTTTATTACTTCATGTTTGGTACCGGTTTTGAGATTGTGAATGACTGTACCGACAGGTACCTGGAGCGTAAAATCCTTGCCTGTCGTGCCGTCAGAAAACTGCGCCCGACCGTCCTGGCCATTTTCCGCCTGGAACTTTTTTTTGAAACGGAGACGGTTCAGAGCCGACAGGTCAGATACTCCCTCGATAAAAACATTGCCGCCGCGCCCGCCGTTGCCACCAGCCGGCCCGCGTTCCATTTTGGCATTATTAAAAGCGACCGCGCCCCGGCCGCCAGCCCCGCTGGATATTTCTATTGTAATGTCGTCAATGAGCATAAATAACTGTAACCTCATTATACAGGCAATCATAAAAATACGCCCAGCAGTCCAATCTTGGCCACCAGGCGTATTTTAATTTTAACGGCTCAGACGTGTCTGAGCCGTTCAGGTTATTTCCAAACCGCGAGAATGATGCCCATCACCAAAAGCGTGACGAGATAGTAGCTGTTGGTCAGCACCCAGAGCTTCCAGGGCTTGCCGTCCCAGAGCACATTGCCCATGGTCACCGGGGCGATGAATCCCAACCACATCCAAAAACCAGTGGAGAGTCCAGAGCTTACACCTTCTACTTTCATGTAACTTTGCGCGAACACAAGCGTGTGCGAAAGAACAAACGCCATGATGAGCGCGCCGACAAAGGCGATGAAATAGGATTTACCCATGCCTTTGCCGCCGCTTGCTTTGGCCTCGGCTATTTTCTCAGGCGTAAAGCCCATGAGCATCATCCATTGTTTGCCGAACAGCGGGCCGTACCACAAAAAGCCAAGCACCATATTGGAAACAGCCCCAGCCATCACCGCAAAATAGTTCACCTCAATACTCATATTAAAAAATGAATTATTAAGTCTACCGGGCCAGCTTGTTGTACAGCAATGCCCAGATGTAGCCCACAACCCAACCAGTAACTACCAGCGTGAACAGCACGCCGAAATTGAACTGCACATTGATAGGCGCGAGATCGGCCCCCATAAACTGAGCGTTAAACAGATACCGAAACATTTCCGGAGAGACCACAGCGATCACGTAAAACACTATGTAAAATATGGCCATGAGTCCGGCAAGCGACGCGGCAAAAGCGTTTGGTTTTAGCATTTTAGTTCTTGCCCCGTAGTGTCCGATCTGGATCGGACTACTACTGGGGTTCTTTTATTATTTAATCAATTCGACCTTTTTTCTATTATAGCAGAGTCGCTTCTATTTTTCCGAGAAGTCATGTATCTCTGCCCTGCGAGAACGAGCCAAGCCGCGGCCACCAGGCCCGTGGAAAAAACACTCAGCCACAGCGATAAAGAAGCATAAGTAAAAACATAAACCACCAAAATCACGCCGGTCATCAGGCTCGTTGCCAGCGGCGGCTTTTCTTTGGCACGGATAGCGGGGATGAGCGCTATGACAAAAATCCAGGAACCGACCGAGAGCACAATGTCTTGCCACGCCATATTATAACTCTCTTACGGATTTATTTTCACCCCGCAATTCCTCCAAAACTTTCTTGGAGATTTCTGCAAGATTGAGATCGCTCTTGATCCAAAGCTTTACACCTGGAACTTCGGAAATTCTCACGGTGATGCTGCTGTCGCTGAGATTAGTCAAAACTATAGCCTTTAAATTTTTGCCGCTAGCGTCTTCTCGGATTTTTTTGAGCATAGTAATCCCATCCATCACCGGCATGAGCATATCCGTCAGGATCAGATCCGGCCTTTCCGCAAGCGCGGCTTCCAGGCCTTCCTCGCCATTGCGCGCGGCCGCAACCTGAAGGCCCGATTGGCGCAATTCCCTGGTTATGAGCTCGAGAAGTTCGATTTCATCTTCGACAATTAAAATTTTTTTCCCTAGCACCGCTCGCATAAATTAGTCCTTTTTACCTCCTGGCTCCTGAATCGGCGGAGCTTCGCAGCCGTAAGATTTCAGAACTCTGCAAACGAGTCCGTAGAGTTCCTCAAAACTCGCGCTCTTGTGGATATACGCATCAAGACCGAGCTCTTTCCAAAATTTCTGCGCTTCTATCGATACATCCTCGTTCGTCAGCAAAATCACCGGCAAATTTTTCGTCGGCTCCTCGCTTTTGAGATAGCTTGTAACCTTGAGTCCGTCAAATATCGGCATCCGGTAATCAAGCATAACCAGCTCCGGCATCAGTCGCCTGGCCATTTCCCGCGCTTCATTACCATCACTGGCATAGATAACCTCAAAGCCGTGGCGGGCCAGCTCCCCGCCGATTATCCGGCGCATAATCTGGTCATCATCCGCATAAAGAATATGAACTTTTTCAACCATGCCTACAGTCTAGCTGATAGACCCAAAAATTCCAATTGTTCTTTAACGAGCGGCCAAACACAGTCGGCAAGCTCTCTTTGTCCCTCGGCTGACGGATGCCAGCCGTCAATAGTAGTAACATGTTCCAAAGAATCTGCGGAAAGCCGCGAGAGAATGTCAGAATAGACGATTCGCAATTTTCCGCCTCCATATTGATTTTCACAAAACCCTGCGCCTCGCTCCAGCTCTTTATTCATCATGTCAGCCAATTTGACCGTATGTTCCTTGTACTCGGGACGCATTGCAGGAAACATTTTGTATCCTTTTTCAAAATGGGGAAACAATGCTGGATTTTGTTCCTTAGCAGTTCCGGCCATCTCACGTATTTGAAATAAAGCACGGATGCTGATGAACCCTAAAACTATTATCACTGCTCGTTTATTTTCCTTTACCGCCCGCTGGCAAAGCCTTTCCAACTGCTTTTGAAAATCTTCTCGAAAATTCGCAATGATTTTTACAAAATCATGGTCTTTTTTGATGAGCCAGTTAAGGTCATTGTGCCCGATCCAAACGACGGTCATATCCGGAAATTCGCCGAGTGCCAAAAGCTCGCTGGTTTGCGTTTCCATATTTTTGATATGAAATAATTTATCGAGAAAATGGCCGAATATTTTGTCTGCCAGTTTCGAGCCGGCACTGCTGAAATTATGAGCTTTAACCGGAATGTTCTTCTCTATACGCTTGATGATTTCGGAAAACCAGCTGTTTTTCTCTGCCAGCCACATTCGAAAAAACATGTCAACATCAGTGGAAATATGAAAACCGGCAGTGACGCTGTCCCCGATCGCCGCGATTTTGAGTCCGCGATTCAGTTTCATTGATCCAAAAATACGCTCTTGTATTTTTTGCAGATAAAATACGCGGGCAGGATGAACATCAGAAAATGCCCCAGGAGGAAAAACACAGTCACCCAGCCGAGTAGGTGATGCTGGATAAAATACATGGCCTGAAGGATGACGGCCGGAGTGGCAGAGATCACTGTGGCCAGGGCAAAATGAGTGGTGATAAATTTCCGGAAAACCAGATACCCGACAAACGCCCACAGCGCGCCGTAAAAAATCTTGTGCGGGAAATACTCGAACGGCACGGAAAACCGGGCATCCATTTGGTGGACAATGTAATCAATCACTGTACCGAGGCTGATGATTATTAAAATTAGACCAATTCTTTTAAGCCAGATCATAAGCTAATTTGTCACCACCACCGAACCGGTCATTGACGGATGAAAAGCGCATTTATAAGTAAATGTTCCCATGCTTCCAAAAGTAAAGCTATATTTACCGCCTTGGTTCAAGGTCGGACTATTGAGACCTCCATCTCCTGTCACAGTGTGCGGCGCGCTGTCCTGGTTGGTCCAGACCACAGTGTCGCCCTTTTTGATTGTGATCGAGGCAGGCCCAAAAGCAAAATTGGCAATGCTCACCGCGCGCGTTTGCGGCGCGCTGGCAGGAGGAGGCGGTGGAGGTATGGGCTTCGGATTCGGCGCGGCTGGAAGCGCGGGATTGGGATTTGTCGGAGATGGATTCTGGCTCGGAGAAGTTGCTGGTGGAGGTGTGGTTGGAGTCGGTGAAGTTGTCGAAGGTGACGGCGAAACAGAATGATCCGTCTGTTCTTCTTGTGGTGAGCCTGTCGAACCATTATTAATAAAGTAGAGCACTCCGGCAGCTCCTAGAACTATGACAATAACTCCTGCAAAAAATTTGGAATTCATACTGTTTGTATTATATCAGACATCAACCATGACCTTAAATCCACCGTAGGCAAAACGCTTCATATCAAACGGCATATCTTTCATTGCATCCTTACCGTACTTTTTTTCATAATACGCCATGACTTTTTTGTTTACCGTGTCGCGGTGTGCCCGAGATTTATAAACTATAAACGAAAACCATACTGTCTCGTCCGGCTTGGTTTTCGCCATTTTTGGAAATGTGTTGATGACCCATTTGGGTTTCGCGTCATCGAGAATACACTCTTTGTAATCGAGAGCGCCGAATCTTTTCCATACCTTGGATGCATCGCTTGCCATCTTTTTGTATTTACCAGTGTTCTTTTTTGGAACAGGAATCACAAAACCGTCTACATACATAATTGTTTTAGTTATTAATAATAGTTATCGGTTATTATTGTAAGCCTTTTCTAGATCAGCAATTACGATTTTTTTCATTTGGAGCATGGCCTGCATCACGCGGCCGGCCTTGTCTTTATCCGGATCGGACAGCAACTCACCTAAAATCCTCGGGGTGACCTGCCAAGTGATGCCGTATTTGTCCGAAAGCCACCCGCATTGCCGGGTTTTAGGGTCACCTCCGGAGGTGAGTTTATTCCAAAAATGATCCACTTCTTCCTGATTTTCGCAATCAATGAGCAGAGAAATCTGTCCGCTTTTTGGAAAAATGCCGGGGCCGCCATCGAGGGCCATGAACCTCTGCCCGGCAAGTTCAAACACCGCAGTCAAAACTTTTCCATTCACTTCTTTTGGCCACGGCGGGTTTGGGATATTATCCGGATACTTCTGGATGCTCACTACTCGGGAATTGCCGGAACCGCCCGGAGCACTGTTAAATACTGCCACGTAAAAATTTACTGCCTCTTCGCAGTCTTTCTCAAACCATAGAAACGGAGTGATCTTTTGCATTATTTATTCTTTAATTTTTTTGACTTTCTACTTGCTGGCCAGCAAATCGGACACGGACCTTTTCCCGAATATTTATGGCCGCGGCTGCAGATTTTCATCACATTCCTTTCGGCTGCAGCATGCCCAGGCGGTTGCCTTCGGGGTCGATAAATGAAGCGAACAGCCCTACTCCTGGGATGTCGTCAAACTCCGCGCCCTGGCCGCCGATAAATTTCCCGCCTGCATCAATCACTTTTTGCTTGTGCTCGCGGATGTCATCAACCGCGATGACTATGGACGGAACATTGTCTTTATCAACTCTGGGGTAAAGCCCGCCATTGATCCTGTTAGTTTGTTTGAGCATGCCCATGCTATCCGTTTCATCTGTCGCGGCAAGGACATAGTTGTTCATCTCGGCTCCAAGCTGCTTGAGATTCCAGCCAAAAGTCTGCTGATAAAATTTTTTCATCCGCTCCATGTCATCCCCAGGAAGCTCAAAATGCACTACCGGATTCATTTTACCCATAAATTTCCGCTATTAATTATAAATCAATAATACCTCAACTGATAAAAATTTGCATATGTACAAAATGCCAGTGTCCTGCGATAGATTCCGCAGAACACTGGCATTAACGAACAACCGCGTTCAGGCCTCAACAACGATGAACTCATTACCGCAATAGATGCACTCGTTACGGCCCAAGCTCAGACTGTAAAGGCTGCGGTGGCAAGTCCGATTCGGGCAAGCCGCATCGTATGTCCCGGCGTAATACGACCCCGTCACTCTCGGGAGGCCGCGGCCTTGTGAGGTTCCACTGGAACCGGCTCCTGCTCGCGCAGCCATGACTCGCTGTTCCGGCAGAAACCGCCGGGCGACTTTTTCAGAGAGAACGATCCATTTGTGATCATCACCGACCGCTTCAATCACCTCTCTGGTTCCCGGCTCAAATTCCGGATCCCAGGGCTTGTTGCTGTCATATGGCCGGCGATCCACGATCTCGGCGCACTTCCGGGCAACCTCTCGGTCAAAAGACAGGGCGACGATCGGCGCGGAATTGTTCTTCCACGCCTTGTTGTCCGGCCGGAAATCGCGATCACCTCGCTGATCAGGGATCTCATCCAAAAACGTTACGATGCCGGACCGTTCAGTCAGACCGATAGCGCCTCCGTTGAACGATTGCTCCGCTCCAAAACATTGAGTCAAGGTGGCAAAGCGAACACCGGCAGTAGCTCGCCACAGTCCGCCCGATTGAGTTACCGCAAAAATCTGTTCCATAGCACTTACCTCCTGCTAAAATTTTCCTACATAACCGATAATTTACAGCAAATACCCGGCTTTGTCTATGCTTGCCGGAAACCCTTTTTTTAGATACCATGCCCCCACCAAACTTTCGGGAGGAAAAGATGAACAAGTTGCTGTTGCAAGTAATGCTTGCGGGTCTCGGGATCATCGTATTGGGTACTGCCCTCAGCGCGGCATTGGGGAAATCTCTGACGGCGAACCCACTCCACGTCATTGGTCTGACCGTCGTGATCGTTCCCTTGGCTATTTATCCCATCGTGGCACTCAAGGAAAAACTCGGTCCCGCATATTGGGGTACGTCTTTGTTCCTGGCAGTATCGCTGATCGTTGTTGCGCTGTTTCTAGGAGCGCATACCAAAGGCTTCGGAGAGCTGTTCTCAAGCTTCATACCGTAAACAATCAACAGAACTACCACAAAAAACTAGCCGTGGCCTTCACCAATCGGTGACTGGCCGCGGCTGTTTCATTTTATATTGGTAATTTTATAGACTTTACCCTTTTTATCATAAGTAATCCACTGCCCAGTCTGTTTGCCTTTTATAAAATGCCCGGAACGCATGAGACTGTCATCTTTTCTAAACCATTCCCAATACCCATGCATCTTCCCAGCCAGCAAAACTACCCTTGGCCCAGACCGAACCGTCTTTGTGATAATGAATGTGTTTGGTGATTTTCGGCATATTTCAATTATAGTAAAACAAGAAGCGCAGACATCCCACTTAAAGGATGTCTGCGCCTTGTAGTCTAGCGATAGGGCCTAGTCGTCGACCACAGCAATGAATTGACAACGAATGTTGCCGTAGCTGAGCTTTTCTTCGGT
>Ga0209542_10004469_pt1 | contig 28792 bp, 40 predicted proteins | sample RifCSPhighO2_01_FD_184028 | JGI IMG/M metagenome (GOLD analysis project Ga0209542, IMG submission 184028) | Soil microbial communities from Rifle, Colorado - Rifle CSP2_plank highO2_0.1 (SPAdes) (version 2) | ecosystem: Environmental > Terrestrial > Deep subsurface > Rock core/Sediment ...
CTTAACAACCTGAAGCACATCGGAATTCGGCACGCGTCCCGCCGCAACAAGGAGCTGTTCCGACTCAATTTTAATCTCCCTGCCTTTCTGATCAGCAGCCGTCGTTACAATATTCTTTCCTTTCATTGCGACGCTCTTAACAGCATATCCTGTATGCACTCTATTGTGCTTCGCAAATGCTGCAGTAAACGCGCGAGCAATCGTACTATCCTCGTTCTTGACCATGACATCACTGCGCTGAATCACTGTAATTTTGGTTCCCAGCGCGCTGTAAAAATCCGCAAGTTCCGCTGCAATATATCCGCCGCCGAGCACCGTCATAGACTTCGGCAATTCTTTCAATCGCAGCGCACCATCGCTTGTAATATACGGCACGTCATTAATACCTTCAATGTGCGGAACGCTTGGCCGCGTCCCTGCTGCAATAATTATCTTATCCGCAGTAATTTTTTTGTTTCCGACCTGAAGAATTTTATTGCCAACAAACACCCCATTTGTCTTAAATAGCGTCGTATAATCGTCTGAGCGCAGCGATTCTTCAATCTCTTTCGCTTCACTATCAACACGCTTTGACGCGCGATCGCTGATTATTTTTTTAAAGTCTACACCTAGAAATTTCGATTTTATGCCAAACACTTCTGATCGCTGAACAATTCGCGCAACATCTGCGCTATGAATCAAAATTTTAGATGGAATACATCCACGATTTAAACATGTACCACCCATTGGTCCCGGCTCAACAATCGCAACCTTCTTTTTTTCATCTGCCGCTGCCGCGCTCACGTTTAAACCAGAACCCGCACCAATCACAATAAAATCAAACGTCTCCATAAAAAAAAGCAATGCTCGTTACTTTAAATAGATTTGCTTGCCAGCAATCTAGGCGATTTCCTCAAGTGGGGTTTGTGCACAAACCCCACGACATTGTCCACGCGCCAAATCTAGTTATTCTCGTGCGGCAACAATGGCGCAGAGCGAGCCGAATCCTCGAGAATCACAGATTCTGGAGGTGCCAGAAGCTTGCTTCTAAGCAGGCGAGCGGAGGGCATGCGCAGCATGACCGACTGCTGCCAATGATGGTCGCCGAACGAAGTGAGCGCGACTAGCAAAGCGCACTTTGCGTGTTGCCGCAATAATAGCAATCACTCTAGAATTATTACTTCTGTTTCATTTCCCTCGCCGTCTCAACAAAATGCTTCCCGATCAACGCAAGACACGCTTTTTGTTTCGCTGGCACGTCACGTAATCGCTTAATCACTTCCGCATGTTTCCCCTCAAGCAGCGTAACGTTTTGTTCCAGCGGCGCATGCCTGCACATCTCGTCAATCATGTATTCGTACGATGAACAAAAAAGCAATATCTGGGATTCAATATGAGGAACTTCATCCGCCAATTGCTTCAAACTCGAATGAGGATCACGGATGACTGACTGAATGATCTGCTGAGCTTTCTTCGTATCGTTGAGCGCGCGCGCAATCTTTAAGTCAACGACATGATGCGCAAGCGACGTCAATTTCTCATTAACAGTCTGTGCAAACGCAACGTCCCGTGATGCGGACATGAGCGCAGAAAATTGAGAAGATCGTTCGCCCCACGAATCCTCGAACTCCTGTAAAAGCACGTCAACTCGTGGCAGCTGTTTCGCCTGTTGTTTTAGCTGATGAGCATCCATTAAAAGTCCATCGCGACGTCGTTCAGCATTCGTGAGGATGTAATCCCATCTCGAAGCGTTATCTTCTCACTTGCACAATAGGGACATTTTCGAACAAGTCGCGATTCTTTTCGAACGCTAAATTTATAGCTGCATCTCGAACATTGAAAATTTTCCCGCTCTACTGTTTTCTGTCGATCTTGCGTCTTCGCTTGCGAGCACGCAGAACAAATAAAACTCTTACCATCTGGCGCATAGCGCACGTTATCCGATGACACCTTCTGATGGCATCGCCCACAAAACACCTCTTGCATCTTAACCACCTTTTCCCTTTTTTTATCTTCCCCTTTTACATTGAACTTAAATTGCATAGGGCTCACCAATTTATAAGCATTTTTATGTGAGCTTATTTGCACTAAACTCAACTTTAGTAAGAAAGCTTTTTAAACCGCGTGAGAACAATGCTTCTCACGCGGGGGTAGCAAAGCCTGGTCAAATGCGCGGGACTTAAGAGTTCACTTGAACTAATATATCCCGTCTCTTAGTGGGTTCGAGAGTTCAAATCTCTTCCCCCGCATTTTCTCTACTTTTTTAGTCGTGAGGTTTGTAATTACAAATCTCACCTGAGGGCATGTCGCCTAATGCAATTGGCGTGAATATCTCCTCCCCCACATTTTTTTTGCGGTGTTTATTTACAATTAATCGTGAGGTTTGCGTTACAAACCTCACTTGAAAGCATTTCGCCAAGTGCAACAGGCGTGGTAATCTCCTCCCCCGCATTTTCTTAAATGCGTGATTTGAATTCTATCCATTTTTTATAACGTTCTCGACGAATTTCTAATGACTTTCTATAATATCCGCCATTTTGTACATAAAAATCATTTTCATCAAAATCTTTGATACTAATTATGTAGTTCCAATTATCCTGAAGAATTATCTTAATTACTTTGACTATGATCCCCACTGTTCTTGCTTCTCTATATGCATTTAAACTTTCTTGCGTGATTTCCAGATGCTTCTTATAGCTTCGCTCTTGGCTAATTGTTTTAACTTCTGAAATAATTATCTCCTTAACATTTCTGAAATCATCTTGTTTAAAATCAATTAAGTCAATACTTTTCCAGTGTTTAAAAAGAATTGTTTTTTGATTCTCAAAAAGTTTAAGATTTTTGCAAAAATAATACGGCGAAAACTCTACTGTTCTTATGCCCCCTGCAAAAGATTTTGCAATCAATTCACCTATCTTACCACGAAGATTATAATTTGAGGTTTTAAGATTGTATATTTCCATGAGTTAGGTAGAATTTGTAGGATTCTTAAACTTGTGCTGTAATGGCCATTACGACACTTCTTTAAAAAGAACTTAAATCCTTCTAAAAATATTTTCCCAAACCTGGAATTCGTTCAAGCACCCGTTTCCATAATGGTCTGTCGTCATACGACTTAAAAAATTTCGCTGTGCTTTCAGAGCTCGGTCGACGATGGCTTACAACGGGTCGGCTCGAAGCGTACCTCAAAAGCATATCAATTCCCTCATCGGGCAAAAAAGCAGTGGTATCTTTATTTACTGCAATTTTATACAATCCTTCCGCGCCTCGTAATCTTTTCGATCGATCCTCTGTAAGCACCCTGCATTCATGAGCGAGCATTTCATATCCGGCTGTCGAAACTTCAAGCCTCAATCCATTTTCCTGATAATGCTCTCTTGGCTCATCACCATCAGCAAATACAAGTGTAACTTCATCTCTTTCTTCAATTAAGTTCTCAAGATTCTCAGTAACGCTTCCTGCTTTTCTATAATACGCAAGGACACGTTTAATTTGGTCAGGTGTTCCTATAAAGAATGATCGTGCACGTTCGATCTGGTATTCCAGCACATGCATACTTATCGTATATTCGTCTATTATTTAACTTTTATGCTTCTGCACAAGACTTATAAACATGTGAGGAACGGCTTTGCCAGTGCCCTTGTAGCTCAGCCTGGCAGAGCGCGTCCTTGGTAACACAAGACAAAGAGGACGAGGCCGAGGGTTCAAATCCCCCCAAGGGCTGTTTCTTATTTTTGTCGTGAGGTTGTAAACCTCACTTGAAAGCATTTCGCCTAGTGCAACTGGCGTTCATATCCCTCCAAGGGCTGATTTTTTCAGACAGTGATTACATATCGGCTTTTATTCCCCACTGGTCTGATTAATAATCGGTCTAAATGTCATTTAGTAACCAGTATATTTTTCCAAACGCTTTATTTTAATGCGCCGTAATTTACCTGAGAATTAAGCTTGTACGGTGATGTTTCGTACATTTGAACATTTACAGGAGGCAACACTTGAGCTTCTGCGTCCTGGACTACAGTTTCCAGTGCTGATTCTTGTAGATTGCGCAAAGCTGTCCCAAGACTGTCGACGATGACACCAAGTCCAAACACGCCCATCACAATAAGAGCACTTTTGACCGCATCTTTTTGCGTCATGCCTCTGCGTCTCGCCATCCAATAATCAGTTTCTGCTACCATAGTCGTTATTATATTAAATATAAACAAAACTCCTCTTAAATACTCCTATTAAGAATATTCCAATCGGAATAATTCCGCACAATCGAAAAAGATATTAATGGTGCAACTGTAACCCATAAAATGAAACTCACAAGCCAAGCATTCAAGCACGAAGGAAAAATTCCATCGACATACACCTGCGATGGCAAGAACGTAAGTCCGCCGCTAAAGATCGAAAATGTTCCAAAAAGCGCAGTAAGTTTAGTTCTTATTATGGAAGATCCAGATGTTCCAAAACACTTTCGTCCAGATGGTATGTGGGACCACTGGATTGTATTTAATATCCCTCCGACAACAACAGACATTCCGGAAGGTACTGAACCTCAAGGTGTTCCAGGAATTACGACTCGCCAAAACATGATTTATGGGGGTCCATGTCCACCTGATCGCGAACATCGATACTTCTTCAAATTATTCGCACTCAACACCATGCTCAACCTGCCCGCGGGAAGTACAAAGAAACATGTATTTGACGCAATGCATGGCCACATCATTGAAGAAACAGTTCTATTGGGCAAGTACGAGCGAATAAAGAAATAACCAATCCTCTCTTCTCTATCACTTATTTCTCCGTCGTTAAACAAAGTTAATTTTAAATACTATACACTCATTTCAAAGTACATGATTGATTATTCGCGAGTATTCCAAACCAGTTTAAATATAGTAAAAAAACAAAAATCATTAGTTGTTCCCGCTCTGATCCAGTTTGTTATACCGTTAGTATTGGGTACTGCTCTACTCGGTGCAACAGGTGCATATTCACTGATTTCAGACCTCGTTACACTTGATCATGAGCTCAGTACAGACAAGCAGTTCTATTTAGCTGATCCAGATAACATCAATGACGACAAGTACACATCTGAATTTTTCAACTATATTGGTCGTGACAACAAACAGTCAACATACAATGACGATTTTGGCGAGCGCCTTGCCGAAAGTGGATATGATTGGTCAAGATTCTCATCACTGCTTACAATTCCTAACTTCATCCTTACAGGTATCGTTATGTTTCTCATTGTCGTAAACATTTTATATTTTTCGTGCATGCAGAATGCAATGATTACAAGTACTATCGGTAACACTAAATCGTTCGGTAAAGTCAAATCAAAAAGTTTATTCTCACGTACAAACCATTACTTTTTCCGTTTCACAGGCTTAATTATTTTTTTCTATCTTCTGATCATGGGCACAATTATAACATTGTTTCTCATCGGTCTTCCGTTAGCTTTTTTAAGTCCACTTCTCTTAATTCCATTCATCATCCTTGCAATTTTAGGATTAGTTGCGCTTGGAATTTTCTTTAATATTCGTTTGCTTTTCATAACGCCTGCTCTGTTCCTCGAAGATACAACTGTTGGCGACTCATTTCGCCGCAGCTGGAAATTGTCAAAAGAGCGTCGCCGTGACACACTTATCGCTGCAGCAATTATTATTGGTTGTGGCTATGCGATTAATTCACTTTTTGCAAATCCATTCTATGAAAGTTTCTTCAATTTCGTTTTTGGTGGAAACATTTTCCAAATCAGTCTCAATTTCCTGCTCTTCGTTTCGTTTATCTGCCTCACAGCGTTCGTTTACACTTTTCAAAGCATATTTCTATTCACCACATATATTGAATGTGATGATCGGAGGAACCTATAATGAATATGTCTAATGCAAAGTATGGTGGTTTTTGGATTCGATTAGTCGCAGCGCTTCTCGATGGTGTTATATTTGGAGTGCCCCTTGCAATAATTTCTGTACTATCAACGCTTGCAGGCGTCGCTACACTGTATTATGTCGTATATCTCGGTGTAATTATCTTAACAATTTATCTCGATGGCACAAAAGGTGGAACACCTGGTAAATTGATTCTCGGACTGAAAATCGTGAATGAAAAGGGCGATGTTATTGGAATTCCGTCAGCCATTTTGCGCTACATTGGTAAAATTGTCTCAGGATTAATCTTATGCATCGGATATATCATGATTGCATTCACCGACAAGAAGCGTGGATTGCATGATATGATCGCAAACACGTATGTCATAAAGACAAAGTAATTTTTTTTTCAGTTTTTTATTTAATCAACTTATACTCCACTAATCCTTTTCTCTTCCGTCCTTATCCTCTTCTTCGCCATTCGTAAATCTTCTTCCGCAGGCAAATTCTCCGGCTTTATCCCGCTCTTTGCAAGCAGTGCACGGATATCCTTGTTATTCTTAACATGTTCATCTGTAACACACGGCTCTCCAAGCAAGTCATCTTTCCGTACGTTGTAGTTTGTAATCTCTGTCGCCAAGTTTTTCGCGCTAATCGTGATTGTGGGCAAAAAATCTGCAAGCGCTCGTGGTTGTGGGATCATTAATTTCTCTTTCATCTGCGCTGTCTTATATCCGCCGAATAATGCTTCGTCACCTTTGCTGCGTATACGCGCAAATCCGTATTCATCTACACCACGCTCAAAAATAAGTTTCGACAACTCAGTTTCTGTCTCAATCAATTTTTGTCGGGCATTAACACGTTCAATAAATGCAATACGCTCTTCGATAAGCTCCTGTCGCCGCGTTTGCATTGCGAAATAACTCTGCGCAAACGCAATCTGATCTTTGCGTGGATCGCCGTTTTGAGCGATGAGATAGCACGCGTAACGGGTGAGTTTAAGATCGCTAACTTCTCTTTTTGTATCGGAACCAATTGTGACCATATTGCTGACCTCAGCAAAATGGTCAGTTACTGGCTGGTTAGAATTTCTGCATGCAAATTTCGCTTTATCTATAACTCCTAGAAAATTTCTCCATTGTTCATAATCCAACAGTTCCTGTAAATCTCTTGCATACCAAAATTCGATACCATCCTCATTACGCGCACTACATTCAAACAGAACACGTAATTTCTGAATCGTCTCTTTTTTCATGAAACTATCTTTCATTTTCAAGTACTTAAATTTGTGCTGTAATGTCCATTACGACACCTTGTTACCATTACGTTGTGAAGTCTACCATTTTGTTGGTGCGAACAATATGGTTTCAGCGTCTTTAGTACCATTTTCCCGACGTTAGGAAAATGGTCATTTTAATCCATCTACTCGTACCTTCAGAATTCTATCATCCGTCTCATACGGTGATCCACGACCATCCCTATTGCTTGTTCCTATATACAAAAAGTCGTCACGATAAGCAATCGTTCTCAACCGTCCGAATTGATTTTTGAACTGCTCCTTAAGCACTTTTGTCTCAGTATTATATTCGTAAAGCGCTTCTCCGCGTAATCCTACAAAAAATATCCGTTCGTCAAGCACTACAAGTGCGCTTGGTGCCCAAGTATCATCGGCACCTGAATGAATAACGGGCAACATCATGTCTTGCTGAGTTTCATCGCCCTGGACAATCGGCCAGCCGTAATTCTTCCCTTTTTCAATACGATTCAATTCATCAAATCCTGAAAGTAAACCTGATCGCCCGTGTTCTGTCGCCCATAAATTACCTTGTACATCCCATGCAATTCCCTGAGAATTTCGATGTCCATACGAATAGACTTCATTTCCAAATGGACTATCGGAAACAGCATCGCCACCATCATCAACACGAAGTATTTTGCCCGCAAGAGATGTCGTATCCTGCGATAGTTCTTCGACCGTTGCATCTCCTGTTGTTATGTACAAATAGCCATCTGGTCCAAATCGTATGCGTCCACCGTCATGAAACAGTGCGCTTGGGATACCTGAAATAATTATTTTTTTCTGTTCAATCTTATTGTCCTTGAGATTCAGATAATAACGTTCAACTCTATTTTCTTTTTCTCCGGTTGAATCTGATGTAAAATACAAGTAAATCCATTGGTTTTGCTCAAAATCCGGATGCAATGCAAAACCAAGCAATCCTCCTTCACCACGATCAATAACACCATCGATGGGTATTACTTTTCTATCCTCGCCAATGCGAATCAGATTGCCCGCACGTTCTGTTACAATCATGTCTCCGTCGGGCAAAAAATCTATCTCCCATGGAACGTTGAGGTTGTCAGCTACAATTTCTATGTCGGAATGTACGGATAGTTCAACTCTTTCAGAGCAAGATATCAACAATATGCACAACACGCACAAGGCAATCAGTTTCATAAAAAACGAAAACATTACTTCATTTATCTATTTTCCTCCGAATCCTCAAACTATTACCCACCACAGAAACACTCGAAAACGCCATCGCACCCGCCGCAATCATTGGACTCAATAATCCAAGTGCAGCTAATGGTAGTGCAGCAGCATTGTAAAAGAATGCCCAAAACAAATTCTGTTTAATTGTTTTCAACGTCAATCGTGCAAGCTCAATCGCTTCAACTACTTTTAATGGGCTTCCTTTAACCAGTACGATACTTCCTGACTCAATCGCAATATCTGTGCCTGTTCCCATCGCAATGCCTACATCAGCTTGAACAAGCGCAGGTGCATCGTTAATACCGTCGCCAACAAACGCAACACTTTTACCCTGCTTCTGCAGTTCTTCAACTTTCGATGACTTATCTTGTGGTAATACTTCAGCAAGGATGTTTTTAATGCCTACTTGCGCGGCAATCGCCTGTGCTGTTTTCTTGTTATCGCCGGTAATCATCCATGTGTCAATACCAATAGCCAGTAATTTTTCGACCGCTTCTTTCGCATCGACTTTCAACGTATCAGCAATCGCAATAATTCCAATAACTTCTTTATTTTTCGCAACTGCAATTACTGTCTTTGCTTGTTCTTCAAGCTCATCGACATGTTCTTGCGCAGGTTTTGACGAGATGCCATTCTCTTTCAGCATACGCAAGTTTCCAATACGAATAACAGCAGTACCCATTTTCGCAGAAACTCCTTTTCCCGTAATCGATTTGAATGCCGTAATTTTAGTCAGTGCAATCTTTTTTGCAAGAGCCTCTTGCACAATTGCCTGTGCTAATGGATGTTCTGATAATTTCTCAACGCTTGCTGCAATCTTGAGCAGATCATTTTCCTTGCCTTTCAGCGCAACAATATTCGTAACTTTTGGCTTTCCTTCTGTCAATGTTCCCGTCTTATCAAAAATTACTGTATCAATCTTACGTGAACGTTCGAGTACTTCGCCACTTTTGATTAAAATGCCCTTTTTCGCACCTATGCCTGTTCCCACCATGATTGCCGTCGGTGTTGCTAAACCTAAAGCACACGGGCATGCGATGACCAGCACAGCAACTGCAGGAACAAAACTTCGTTCAAAATTACCTGTGATAACATACCATATAATAGCTGTAACAATTGCTAATACGATGACTATTGGCACAAATATGCTAGAAATTTGATCTGCCAAACGTTGAATTGGTGCTTTTTTTGTCTGCGCTTCCTGAACTACCTTAACAATCTGTGCGAGAACTGTTTCACTGCCTACTTTCGTCGCTCTTATTTCTAACGAACCATTCATATTGATTGTCGCACCAAAAACATCATCGTTTTTTTTCTTTTCAACCGGCATGCTTTCTCCTGTTAACATCGATTCATCAATGCTTGATTCGCCCTTGACAACGTTTCCATCAACCGGTATCTTTTCGCCAGGCCGCACAATAATAATCTCTCCAACAACAACTTGATCTATAGGGATGTCAACTTCTTTCTTTCCACGCACAACACGAGCTGTTTTCGCACCTAATTCAAGAAGCTTTTCAATAGCTTGTGATGCCTGCCCGCGTGATCGTGCCTCAAAATAACGTCCTAATAGAATCAATGCAGCAATGATTGCACCTGTTTCAAAATAAAGTTCTGTTCTTCCAACAATCATCGCCCAGAAACTAAACACAAGCGCCGCCAACGTCCCAATAGAAATCAACGTATCCATGTTCGCAGAAAAATGACGAGCTGTCATAACCATTCCTCTATGAAAATCCCAGCCCATCACAAGAATAACAAATGTACTGAATATTGCTTGAATTATAATGCTTAAGTCGTGATTTCCAATAGGGATGCCAAACGTAATCCCAAACATGCCCAGAATCAAAGCAGGCACTGCAAATATCAGCGCAATAATTGCTTTTACTTTCGCTTCCTTTTGTTCTTGCAGGCTGTCAGCAGACGCACTGTATCCGCCGTGATTCATATGGCTCATATGATCCATTGGTTGCTCGTGCTTCATCTCTTTCTTCTCTTCCATTTCTGGAACACTATACCCCGTCTTCACAACTGCCTGATGCAAGTCGTGTTCTGATAACTTATTTTCGTCGTACTCAACCGCTGCCGTGCGCATCGCATAATTAACCGTCGCAGTTCTAACGCCATCTAACTTCAGCAAGCTTCGCTCGTTGCGCAGTGAACATGACGCACAATGCATACCCTTGATATGGAAATTGGTTTGTTTCATTTTTATTTCTCCGTTTCATTTGTGTTTTCTTCGTTTAGTCGGCACACCACCGTGGCGCAGAGCGAGGCACAGCCGAGCGGAGGGCACACAGCGTGTGACCGACTGCCGCCATGGAGGTGGTGTGCTCGTAAGCATCTATTTACTATTTTAATTCAACTTTATACTTCCCTAATTTCTCAATCTCTTTTTTAATCAATTTTATATCGACATCGTCATGCTCAACAACCGCCGTTCCTTTCTTGAAATCAACAGCACACGACGTAACACCTTTAACGTCCTTGCACACATCTTCGATTAATAATTTGCACGATTCACAGTGCATTCCTTTGATATTTAGTATTGTTTTCATTTATATTCACCATTTGTCGTGAGATTTGCGAAGCAATATCTCACTTGAGAGCAATTCGCCTAGTGCCACTGGCCAATGCATTCCTTTGATATTTAATTTCGTTTTCATAGTAGTACACCTCACTGCACATTAAAGTATCCTGGTCCAGCCATGCCCATGCCGCAGGTGAACATAATCTGCCCTGATTTTTCCGGTGTAAATCGAATAATATTCGGCTCACTTCTGCTTAATCGTTGTGTTATCTTCATCGATGGTATTGACAAAATCTGTGCACATCCTTGTGCTTTCGAACCATCAACCACCCATTCAACGGGCACACCTTTTTGAAGTGTGAACCCCGCTGGCACATAATCCAATCCGTCAACCGCCATTTCAACGCGCTGAACACCATCAGCAATAGCTACTTGAACTTGATTTTGCGGAACATCATTTGAAGGCTGTGCAACTCCTGTTAGGAGCAAACCCGACTGCACGTTAAACAAGCCTAACATTATAATGAGCACTGCCGCAAACGTCATCACATGCCGTTGTGTCCTTCCTTTAACGAAGCTTGATAGCGCGCCAATCGACATCAGCGATGGCATCGTCCCCAACGAAAATGCAAGCATCGTGAATGCACCGATGAGGGGATCGCCTTGTCCTAAGACATATAATTGAAGCGCCTGCGTAAAACCACAAGGCAAAAAGAATGTCGATGCGCCGAACAGGAATGCTCCTTCGGTGCTTGGCGCAGCAGATTCATTTTTGTCGTAAATCTTATGTGCAATAAACTTAGGCATCTTGATATTTATTTTACTCAAACCCGGAATAATCTTAAGCATCTGCAATCCGATAATCACCATGAGCACGCTTGCAACAAGTGTGATAAATCCCATCGTCTGAGATGACAGCGTCAATGCCGAACCTACCACGCCAATCAATGCACCAAAAACGGTATAGGACGCAACACGTCCGACATTAAAATAGATGTGCGGAATAAACTTTTGCCGTCCATTGAGATTCGGAAATTTTTGATGGTATTTCGCCGCAATCGAAAGCAACAGACCGCCCGATACTGCTAAACATGTCGATGTCGCCGCAATCAGCCCTAACACAAACACAAATCCATAACTCATGTTGTCTGTGATTCCAAAATTTTGCGGAATCACGTCAAACTGTTTCAATATAAGATAAACTCCAGCAATAATAATTACAGCAGCTCCTATTTCCCCCCAGCTGCGTTTTTCTTTTCTATGTGGTGTGTCCTGCGCATTATGTTGTTCTTTGTGCAATTCAATTGAATATTTCGGATCAACATTCGCTTTCAGCTGCTCAAGTGTCACGGCATCTTCACATTCAATGCGCGCATGCCCATTTGCGTGATTAACTTGAACTGAATCAACACCGTCAACTGCTTTCATCTTGCGTTCGATGAGTACTTCACAACTTGCACAGGTCATACCTTTGATGTTTAAATAGAGTGTTTTCATAGTCTCACTTTCGTTTTGTTACTCGCGTTTCTTTCCACAATTTTGCAATCCATAAGTACAACAGGACGACAATGCCAACAAGTATTAAAAGATAAACCAACCCAAATATTCCTCCCCAACCTCCCCATCCCATCATACCGTAACCTGAACCAACTCCAAAGCAGTTATATACCATGTTCATCGCCTCCTATTCTCTGTTATTTTTATTTTTGTCTATTACAATACTTACGTCACAATAAATCTCGACATCATTCCCGCTTCAAGGTGTTCGGCAATATGACAATGAAACATCCATTCGCCAGGATTAGTTACATCAACCAGTACATCGACAGTGCTTCCAATCGGAACAAGCACTGTATCCTTCCATACCTGATTTTTCACGGGAACACCATCGATTGCCAATACTACAAATCTCTGACCATGAAGATGCATTGGATGCTGCATTGGATGCATTGAGTTTGCATCGTTGATGATGCGTATTTTAACTTTATCTCCTATGCTTGCAGTCATGGCAAAATCCATGTTTTCACTGCCCGACTTTTCGTCGTGAATAATCCATTTTGTATTATCTGGAGTTGCTTGCCTGTTCATCATGCTCATCGTGTCTTCCCATTCGATTGGCTCGGTATTATCAAAACCACCCATCATGCTGCCATCTGCCATTCTGTGCTGCTGCATGCCGCCCATTCCCATCCTGCCACCCATCATCATTGCGGTGTCTACAGCTAATCGAAGCGTATAATCAGGCTGCTTATTTTGATATGCGCTTACGTCAATAGTTTGCCCGTTATCTCGAAGCGCATTAAATGCCATGCTGTAATCGTTGTCCGTTTTTCCCGCAACAACTACTTTTCCAAGAGTATAAGCTTTCATTGGATTAATATTCATAATGTTGTATTCACCTTCCTTGTCAAAGTATGCCTCAATAATATAACGTTCACCTGGCGCAATTGTTACTGAATCTACATACTTCTCTTCTTCATAAAGTCCAAGATCGCTTCCGACCAATTTTATTTTAGCACCGGGTATGTAAAGATTAAACGGTCGCACATTCGCTGCGTTAAGCACATAAAATCGTATGACGTCGCCTTGTGCAGCCTGTAATGAATAATCAGTTTTCCCATTTACCAACATGACATTTCCATATCTGCCCATTAATGCAAAATTTGCGTGTTCGCTAAATGGCACAATTTGATTGCGTTCAATTAATATATCGTCAAGCATGATAATCTCTTCACGATTCACTTGGTTGTAAATCACTTCTCTCGGCTGAACAATCATAGCGCCCGCCAAACCAAGATCTTGCTGTTGGTCTTCTCGCACATGAGGGTGATACCAATAAATACCCGCATCGGGAAAGTAAAGGTTATATTCAAAAGTCTCTCCAGGCTGCACTGCCTCCTGTGAGACATCAGGAACTCCGTCGCTCTTTACATCTTGGCGTAAGCCGTGCCAATGAATTGTCGTCTCAGAATTAATATTGTTTGTAAACTCAGCTGTTATTCGCGAACCTTGCGTTACTCGTAATGTTGGCCCGGGAATCATGTTATTATATGCATACATCTGATACTGATTTCCATTGATATTTTTAACAACAGGGGCAGCAATCATTTCGTAGCTTTCTCCGTCCTTAACATCAACAATTTCCGGAGATGTTGCAGTTGTTGCAACTTGCGCACACCCTGCAAATATGAGAACTAATGCGACTAACATCAGACTAGCTATCAACGTCTTTTTCATTTTCGTATAACCTCGACATCTTGCACGTTATCTTGTCTTGCATTATGCTGTTTTGGATAATCTTTTTTCTCGCTCCATTTATTCTGCTTAACAAGCCATACAATTAGCCAGATGACAAATGCCCAAAACGCAATCATAAATATGAATCCGATCATGAACTATAGAAAACAGCACGACTATTTAAACAAAGTGAAGCGCAACCATAGAGGCGTCCTCCATAACTAATATAAATCAAACACTATTTATCGTCTGAAAAAGAGGGTGACCTTATGGAACAAAATTTAGGAAAGTTAGATAGAATATTGCGCTTTGCGCTTGCATTCTGGTGGCTTGGGCCATTTGCGCCGATATACAACGCTGCATGGGTTAATCTTGTCATCGCCCTCATCGGTTGGATTGCTCTTATCGAAAGTTTCACCGGCTGGTGCGGGCTTCATAAAATTCTGCGCATCAAGAACAAGAATCAGTGAACAGAGTTTTTTTTATTTGTTTAGCTTTTGATAACAATGATGAATGTATGTTTCACTTTGACGCGAATAATCAGCAAATTTTGGCAATTCTACACATGCAAGTTACTACAGGCATTCGACGCCGTGGAACACCATGAGCAGATTAATAGTTGAATAGAGACACATTTGGGCGGCTGGGATTTTTATTTCTAACCGAAAGTCAGCACCTTATCAGACTCTTCAACTAAATTAATCAGTTCTTTCATCGTAGATACAGAACAAATGCCGCTTTCTTTTTTTCGCCTGATTTTCAAACAGGTCCCACATGCAAGAATAATACCACTATTTTTTATGAATTGCTTGACCGATTTTTCAAGTAGCGGAAATTTTGAATCTTTTACATTTTCAAGCTCAACACCTTTCCCAAGAAGAAATACATTGACGACATGATTATTGTTAATAGCTTCATTTCCTAATCGAAAAATATTCCAACATGTTTCTGCATCGTTTGTGTTTAAAATTATGCCTATTTTCATTGTTTCACCTCGCGTTATCTACCATCTCAATAACATCCTTTTCAACTTCTTCAGTTTCCTTCCGGTCTACTTCTGAAAACAATTGAGATATCATAGTCGGTTTCATTCCAACAATTTTAACTTTTTTATTTTCCTCCAGAATATTGATTTTACATGGCATACATAGAGAGATTAATCTATTTTTGTTGAGAAACTGATGTGCATACTTACCTGAACAGATTTCGATTATTTTTAGCGGTTCTTGGCTAAACCCTTTGGCAGCAAGCCTTTCCTTTACATCGTAAATCTGAAATAGTGCCCAGCCTTTTTGTTCAACAGCCTTCAATACGGAAACAACAGCTTCATCAAAACTTTTTTTCGTTTCAACAATATATGCAAAATCATCAGTTTTCATTGTCATACCTCATTTCAGTTCTCTTTTCATTTCTTCGAACTCTGGTTTGCCTATCTCGCCTCGGGCGTACCGCTTTTTCAGTATCTCGATAGCTGACTCGACGGGCGTGTGAATTTGTTCTGAATCCAACATATGACTCATGTTACAACACATCATAGGGTACCTCCATAGACTTTCTGGTTACAGCAAATCTCGATTATATTTGTTCATTATTGCGCTCGGAATACCACCTGATATCACCCGTGCAACACTGGTGGTATTCCAACATAACAATGAGTCATGCTATTAAATCTTTCTTCCTCTCTTCAAACTTTTTTTTGTTAATCTCACCTCGTGCATACCGCTTTTTCAGGATTTCGAGAGGGGAGTCAGACTGACTATCAGAATTCGAACCGCCTGATCGACTTGCATTGATAACAGTAATAACCAGCCCTATTAATACTCCCCAGAAAATCAGCATAAAGATGAATCCAAATCCCATTCCAAAACCCATCATACCATAGCTTCCCATTCCAAAGCTACCGAACAGGAAAAATAATACCACGACCACAAGAGCCAAGACCAAACCGTTTTGTTTTTTTTCCATAGGCATCATTCCTCGACCTTTTCAAAAGTTCTCATATCTTTTTTTTGTTTAATTTACATCGTCTTATGACGATACTTTGCCGTTAATGATGCCCTCTTTTTCCATGCCCCAAGATATGCATCAGAGGACAGAGAAGTAGCAGTATCCAAAATATACTTTTTCCTCCATAATTTGCGACAATAAAAACCGAGAAAATAACGATGAGAACGCATACTATAGTGAGAAATCCACGTTTCTGAAATCCTAATTTTTCGTGATTCATATTTTCGTCTCCCCGCATCTTCCGTGGTTGCATTCGCAGTGATCAAGAATCTTGCACATATCCACCGTCATTTCTTTATCGTATGTTCTGATGGTCTTCATGCATTCTTTACAGCTCATATGCATCACTTCTATCAATATAATTAATCATTTCGTGGCAGGTGGGCAGTCTATCATGCATTTCATAAAACACGACCCTCTGCTCTTTAACGAACAATTCTAGCTCTTTCATTTCGTTCATATAAAACACCTCGAACAGCACTAAGGATACGATAATTATATACTTAATCAAGCACTTCTCTGAAGCTCACCTCCAGAAAGATTATAAAGAGCAAAACGATGCTTGAATTATGCCTGCGCTCTATTCACCGTCATGGTTTACTGGATACGATGTCCTCTTCGAGCTTTTCTTTGCCATTATCTCGCTCGCGATTGCATTTTTCGCATACAAAATTTACACACTGAGCGACCAGCGTCCCGTAAAACTATTAAGCATTTCATTTTTGTTAATCTCATTATCCTATGCTGCGCGTTCGCTTCCTTTCAAAGAATTTTCCGTATATGCGCACGTTATTTTATTTTTAACTGGTCTTGCAATTCTTTTAACCGCAACACTCAGGCCGAAGAAAGCAACACTCTGTACATTAATCGCAGTAACACTCGGCTCATTAGTTCTCATCAGCAATATCCTGCTCGCCTATTACATCCTGTCGTCAGTTTATTTGGCACTCATCTCTTGGCATTACATCCAAAATTATCTCTCAAATAGACAAACCAAAACGCTTCTCGTTGCGCTTGCATTCATTTTCCTTTTTTTCGGAAGCTTCCATTTTTTCATGTCAGTTAATCACGAATTATTTTACGTCATTGGCTACTTCCTCGAGTTGTCGGCATATCTCTTAATTCTTGCAAATCTCTATCTGGTGCTCAAAAAATGAAGAAAAGAGATAGACTTGAAATTATTAACGATATTCTCGAACTTATCAGCACACGCAGCGTAAAACCCACGCAAATCATGTATAAAGCAAACTTGTCCCACGACATGCTGAACCAGTACATGAACGAATTGATATCTAAACAATTCATCCTCGAAAACAAAGACAAGAAAGGACAGCGCACATATTCGTTAAACGAAAAAGGATTGAATTTTCTGCGCGATTACAAGATGATTAAGAATTTCGTTGATTCTTATGGATTAAATGAATAATCCTAAATTATCTTCGATTCATTTCCTATCATTTCAATCCCTCTAAAAAGATAATATTAAATCGATATCTGCTTTTTTCTTTAACATTGACAAAACCTGCATTCATCATCAATTCTGGCATTTTTCCATTATAATTATCAAGTCCTTCTTCAAATAGAATTGTAAACCACGAAAAAACAGAAAAAAATGGATGTTTTGGTTTCCCAAAATCCACAAGCAAAAAGCGTCCGTCTTTTTTCAGTATTCTATAAATTTCTCTCATCGCTTTTTCCTTAGTATCAGATGTCAAATGATGGAATACGAGAGAACTATACACAAAATCAAATGAGTTATCGGGAAACGGCAGATCTTGAAGAAATGCTTCTCTGAAACTAATATATTGGTTCATTTTTCTCGCTTTCTGTTCTGCAATCCCCAAAATCTGCGGATCAGCGTCAATCGCTTCTAATAATATATTCGGGAATGATCTCCTAACATCAATAGCAAGACTACCACTCCCACAACCTGCATCCATCACGCGTAATTTTTGTTGAGCTAAATTCATAACTTCTATAATTTTCTTCCGGTAACCATTTCCCAAACCAACCAGAGAACAAAACGCATCAAAAAGGGGCGTTAATATATTGAATCGTGCAGCGGGTATGAATTTCTGTTTCAAATTATTCTCCTCCTCTTATAAACGCATGAATATGTCCAAGCAAGCCTATTATAATAAATGTAAATCCTACATACAACCACGCAGAACCAGCTACTAATAACCCAAGACCTAAACCTAAGCTTACGTGCATTGCATCCGTTATGGCGGTATGCCTCTTAAAATAGGCGTACATTCTTCTCATCACTTTTCCGATCAATGGATTATTGCAGAAAAACCTATCCCAATAATCATAATCTTTCATGATTGCAACCTCCAATATAGAGCACCGATTAGTAGTCCACTGCTTATAAATCCGAGCAACGGTCTATACGGTTCAAAGTATGTCGTCAGGGCAGTAGCTCCAAATAAAAACATCAGCAGTTTGTTGCAAACGGGACAAGCAAATGCAAGAAAACTACCTATGCCCCCTGTCGTTGCAACAGTATCACATTTCTTAATTATATTCTTCTTATAATAATGAACGCCAACATAAGCGCCAAGAAGGATAGAACTGGTCACCAAAAATAGTTTATCTAATCGTGTAGTCGGTGTCATACGAGCAAAGAGAGAGTTTGGCAGAAGACCAGTAACAACTCCAGACAGAACAAAGAATCCTATACTTACTGCAACGCCAATTATCAAATATTTTATCATTTGGTTCATATTAGTCTCTGTTTAACGCTCTGGTGATTATGTATATCACTACGATTATTCCGACGATAATCAATAGCCACCAGAAAGACGAAAAGCCCGCTGAACTTGCTGCGTCTGCTGCTTGCTGTGCACCTGCCATTGGATGATGTCCCATTTTTTCCCTCCAAACTAATATTTGTATTTCATAAAAAAAACAAAAATTAACTAAGTTCCGCTTCAATTATCTGCTGAAACACACTAAATGGTTGTGCACCGCTCACAAGCTTGCCGTTGATGACAAAACCTGGCGTTCCAGAGACACCTGCAGCCTGTCCATCGGCCATGTCTTTTTGTATTTCTTGCCGTTGTGCAGGATCAGTTAAACATTTTTCCCATTTGGCAGTATCTAATTTAAGTTCTTGTGCCCATTTCATATAATCGACACTAGTTTTCCCTGCTGCTCCGCCAACCTCAAAAATCTTGTCATGGTATTCAAAGTACTTTCCTTGTTCTCCTGCGCAATTCGCAGCAAGAGCAGCTGGTTCAGCTTGTTGATGAAAGCCTAATGGATAGTCACGATACACAAATTTGACTTTGCCCGTATCAATATATTGACTTTTGATTTGACTTAACGTTTGTGTGTAAAATCGAGCGCAGAATGGGCATTCATAGTCGCTCCATTCTATCATTACAACCGGCGCATTTTCATCACCTAAAAACGGATCATCATCCACTAATGTTTTCATATCCAGCGGAACAGATGGCGCAGGCGGTGCTCGTGGAGCGTCTCCGGAATCTCCTAATGCAGCAGCCGCGTTTGGTTGTGGGGCACCAGATGCTCCTGAATCTCTTATCCACACTAAACCAAGCACTATGAGTGCTGTCGCAAGTGCAACAATAACATAATTCTTCATATCACTTTGTTGACCACTATCTTTTTTATTTTCATCTTGTCTTTCCATAATATCACCAATTCGAAAAGAAAGAACAATGCCATATATACATTTGGGTCGAAACCGAACCACCTATAACACCTAAAACCTACAAATTTACGTAAAAGACCGTTTATAACCATCACCAGTCTTCAACTAAATAAAGAGCAAATGTTTTATCTTTTCGTTCTCTCTTCAGAATCGAGCGGCGTTCAAGCGCAGTAACGACAAGACTCAATTTCGCTTTTGAGAAATCAGTCCGTAAACGAAGTGTATGCTGAGTTATTCCTGGCTGCTCTTGAACCGCACGAACAACTTTCTTTTCATCGTCATCAAGTCCTTTCAGGAACAGTTCAAACTTATTCTCTTTTAATTCTTGATGAGAATCATTTTCTAAACGCTTCAGAATTGCTTCTTCGCCATTGCTAAAAACAAAAAGATAAAATGACAATGCAAATAAAAATCCAAAAATACCAAACGCAAAATGAACAATCGATAAGGAATTTTCAATCTGAACACATCCAGTATCTTGAAAACATCCAAGTTCTTGTGCTTGCGTTTTTAACAATCCTAACATTATAACAAAAATAACAACCAATACTCCACTTACCACGAGAAGTATCCCTCCAATCTTTTTATTATTCATTGTAATTACAATCTAATCATTCATTAAAAATCTTTTGTTTGCGTGCTGCGTCTTATTTTTTCTAATACGATTCAACTACATCTTCCTGCACGTAAACCTTCGAAACACATCATAGAATGCAAGATGCTCGTCTTTCTCAATAATTAATCCGGCCTTCTCCAAATTTTCACGCGTATTACGATTAATATTCGCTCCCGTCAGTCTACGAGTAATGGGATTATGTATCCACTGCAAAAATCTAATTATTGTATGTTCGCTTCGGACGTGCTCAATCAGGACAGCTTTTCCCGTCGGTTTCAGCACACGCTTAATCTCTCGAGCAGCCTGCACTGGGTCAGGTATCGAACAAAGCACAAACGTCGTTACAACAATATCAAAAGAATTATCTTTGAAATCCAAATGCTGCCCATCCATCAACTTGAATACAACATCAATATCTAACTTTCTAGCTTTCTCCTGTGCTCGCTGCATCATGTTCGAACTTATATCTATCGCAGTTACTTTTGCATTCTTTGTATAATACTTTAGATTTTTTCCCGTCCCCACGCCAATCTCGAGGACTTTTCCCTGAAGCAACGGAATTGTTTCTTTGCGTAATCGATGGAACAATCTCCGTTCAATAATACCGTCGACAACATCATATACTCGCGCAAAACGGTCGTAACGCTGTTTTACTTTTTGTGTCTCTGTCATAATTATTAGAAAGCTACCCAACTATAAAAATTATCTCAGTGTAATCGGCTGCCCATCATGCGCCAAAACATACTGCTTCATGAAACCTCCACTGCCCTGGATATAGAACAAATCATCGGGCGACACAGGGCAGACGTTGCCGTCGAACCGCTCTTCCGCATAAACGCGCGTTTCAAGTTTAAAATAATGCGGGTGATTCGCGTCATCAATCATCTTGCCGAACGCATTGCGCATCCTCCATTTCATATGATCACAAAATCCCGAGTTCTTGCTATATGTCTCGATGGCAACAAGCATCTGTTCCGGTGTAACTTCCCCATCGCCCATCGTATAAGAATAGGCCTGCATTTCAGTGCCCAAATGGAACGGGTGATTGGCTGACGTCCGCACCACAACAAACGTGTCGATGGTGGACTCTTCTCCCCAGCCATGGCGCGGAAGATTTTCTCCAAATGCTTTCTTCACATCCTTGCATACTTTTCTAAACACATCATCCTGAGAAATCCATTCTTGCCCTTTCGGAACATACGGTTGAATAATAATTCGTGACATAAAAACAAAAATAAGAAAACTCCTATATAAATTAATACCTCATCAACACTTCAACATCTTTCCCGAATATCTCGCGCAGTTTCTCAAAAATAGGCTCTTTAATGAACACGCGCGGCGGTATTTGCGAGCCAGAAATCGCTTTTTCCATTTTTTCAAGCGAGCTTTCCTCAGAAACGCCCAAGCCGCCGTCCGGTTTTATCGATGCCTTGCTGACTTTTGGCTTTTCAGCATCAACGTCATGGATAATGAATGCATCTTTTTCAAGTAAAATCACTTCACCGTACTTCTCACCGTACTTCACCTTAATCTTCGCCCGTTCAATTTCCTTGCCGCGCTTGCGCTGCATATATTCAACCAAGAACTTGATCAGCGATTCACTTCCTTGTCGCGCTTTTTCAATCTCAGATTTCGTGAGCTTGTCAGCATCATAATGTTTCTTTGCAAGAACAATCTCATTTAAGTCACGTAATATCTTCACAGGAACTTTTCCTTTCACAACTAGTTCATCTTCGAAAATCTTGACAATCTTGTCATCGCGCGCTTCTTGAACACCTTCTTCTTTCAAAACGTCGCGAATGATTGTGATAACTCGGTCATATAGCTGAACCATGCCTTCGCCTTCTTTGATCTTCTCAATTTGCTTGAACAACTCTTGAATGCGCTTGAGGTAGTCATCAGCATCTTTAAGCAACTGGTCTACTTCTTTGCCTGTTAACTCCTTCTTCGTTCCATGTTCGATGTCTTTTCTGATTGTAATGTTATTTTCTAAAATCTTAACATACTTGTCTTCAAGCAACTTCTCTTTTTTGACGAATATCTCGCGCATCATCTCCGGTGTTTCACGCGGCGTTGGCGGCGGAATACCGTACATCATAAGTGCAGCTTGGCTTGGAGTTAAAATAGCGTAATACGTATCTTCCATACCAATATCTTTCAACTTGAATTTAATGCGCTGCAACATCTGGTCGCCCGTGCTCATGAACAAATCTATAGCTTCTCGACTTGGCTTGATTTTCCCCATCTTCAACAACTGTTTCCAGGGCATGAATATGCCGCGGTCGTGAAAGGGAACACCATCACGTAATAATGTAAATATGACTGGATTCGCTTCGCGCAAGCTGTCCCAGAAATCGGTTATAATGTAGACTTGAATGTTAATTTTATTTTTAATTCCCGTAATTTCGCCTGCTTCAACGCCCATGCCAATAATGATCGCACGTAATTTGTCTTTCAATTCAACACGCGTCATCTTCTTGACATCAGTATCATCAATAACGATCCATACATCAACGTCGCTGCTGGGCGTTGCCCGTCCTTGAACTAAACTTCCTGCAAGCACGTATGCAACGATATATTTCTCGAATTTCTTCAAGACCATTGTGCGATGGATTTCAGCTAACTTAATTGCGCCAACCATTCCGGTATCATATACAGGTGCACCCATTGCAATGAGTTTGAGTAAATCGTATTTGCCATCATAACAGCTCTGCCATAAGTCGCTGAGCAATAATGGGTCCGGTCGAATATTCTCGTCGATTTCTTTCGCCGTTGAATCAAAAATAGCAATCAGCTTGTCCCGTAATTCCCATTTCGTCATCTTTTTGACGTCAGAATCATCAATTAAAACGAGAACATCAATACGTTTATCGTTGTGCGGTTGCTTCTGTTGATCATGTCCTGCTGAACCTGATGCAGATTGTCCGGGAGCACCTGCAGCTAGTGCCGCTGAACCCACTGCCATACCCTGCTGCGTTGGCTTTTGTTCGGGCGGCAATAACACAACACCAATAATATATTTGTCAAACTTCTCAATAATCTTATCCTTGAATTTGTCAAGCTTGCCCTTTAACTCCTTGAGCTTGTCTTCCATTTCTTTAGATAACTTAGGAGCGTTCGGTTGTGTAACTACAGCTTTCTCACTTTTGTCGTCGACTTTCTTTATGACTTTGACTTTTTTTGTTTTCATGAATATAGTGCGCTGTTATCGTCGCTATTACAATATCATCTCAAAACTGCTTTTAAAGACTTATATATTCAAGAATAATCAAGTGGGACTCTTTTGTCAGCTATTTACCATTTCAACCAAATAGAATTTGTATCCTCTTTATTTCCACCTCTATTTGTAACAACTGGATAGTGACTAATAAAACACAACCTTTAAATAATACCTACTCTAATTGCTTCTCAACGGTTATAACACAAGGTTTAAAACAAAAATGACACTTGATGCGATTGTGAGCGGCGGACACGGAGCAGGACACGCGGAAACTGAGCATCATGCACACGCAGCAGATCATGGTGGCGGTCACAAAAAGAAAAAGAAAGAAGCAAAGCACATCGAAACAATTGACGATTTCTTAGCTAAGTTTGATAAAGAACACTCAAAGGATCTTGGCGACGCTGTCGAAAAGCACCGTGCAGTGCGAAAAGAAGAGTACCAAAACGCTTACTTCAACAATCTATTTACACCAGCACAGCACGACCTTTATAATACCGTTTCAACACAATTGGATGAAGCAATTGGAGAAGACAACGAAAAATTAAACGGAAAAAAACCTGAATTACAAAAAGCTATTGCTGAAGGGTTAAAGGCATATTTCAAAAAGGTTCGTCCATCAGTAACCAAAGCACTAGAAGGACATAAATTCGATAAGCCAGATGATGAATATGCATTCCTCGTCGGCATGTACGACAACCACATTGGTGCAAAAGATGGCGAAGGATTATCTGATATTGTAGATGCATATTCGACAAACAAAAAAGCAACAGTTGGCGGACTAAAACGACTGTTACACACAACACAGGTCAAACATCAAGAAGGCGCACTCAATAAAATGCTTAACCAGCACTTAACCCAATACTTAGGAAAATATGATCCTATTGGATTCGCTCAGCATATCCGTCCCAAACTTGAAGAAGCTGGGTATGAGGTCGAAGATAAAATAAAATTTGCTACGCTTAATGCTGTTCAATTTTACAATGTTATGGAAGGTCTTGAATCAGGTAACTTCGGAAAAGATGGTCCTGGTATCTATGGTCTTAAGAAAAAAGAAAAAGAGCACAAAGGCGACCACGGTCACGGCGGTCACGAAGCAGACGCTCAGTAATCATTTTAATTAGTTTTTCTCAGCACAATCGGAGGGTGTTAACAGCAAACCATGACAACACTAGAACACATCCTCGCAAGCAACGGTACAGAATTCGCATTCATAACACCGACAGGTATGCACGTTTTTGATAATGGTGCGTCTGTAAATGATCGTGAATATCTAAACGGCGAAGCACGGCGTATGGCTGGGAAGTATAGGGGCTTTCTCAATCGAATCGGCATGGATTTCATTCAGTTTGCCGGTCCAAACAGTTTGCGCAATACGCGCCTAAAATTCGGAAAAATCGACGGCAAAAAACATGTTATTGCCTACCCTTCAAAATCAAAAGCATATCATCTGCTCGAGCAGCGATTAGCGGGCGTTGGATCCGTTCGTTTTGATCCTTATGTGGCTGATCCCCCTCATCGTAATTCTATTTATTTTGCACATGTGAGATCACCGCATCATCCAAACAAAAGTTATATCGTCAGCAACGGCTATGGCTGGGGTCTAAGTACGAGTATTGATGGAATGATGGCTGATCACAAACTCACACGCAGCCAAGCCTACGAATACGCAAACACAGAAGAAACATCTCACGCCCTTTACCGAACACATTCCGAAAGCCGCACTGCATTAACAATGTACACCTGGTTTATGCACTGTGCGGATAATGTAAAAGATCCTCACAATAAAGCGCGCTATAACGCACTCGCAAAAGTCGCAATGGATCGCTACAACATGCATTGTAAACGAGAAGGCAAGAAACCACAAAACCTCAAAGCTCCGAAGAGCGACGATCACGGTCATGGCGGACACGGCGGAGGTCACGACAGTCACGACAGTCATGATGCACACGGAGATAAACACGATCACAATGGCCATGGCGGTCACGGTGGACATGAATCAAACGGCCACGATGATGACGATCACGGTCATGACGCACATGCACACGGTCACGGCGGACATAAGCGCTTCGATGTAAATCATATGCAAAGAATTCGTCAATCCAATGGGAAGCCGAAGTATCAAAGCAGACAGTACCAAGGCAAGCCACAATATAGTCAGAGGAACTACTCAAATCAGTCAACTCAATCTAAGCAATACACCGGAAAATCTCCTGTCCCACAATCCCAAACCACGCAACAATCCTACACAAAAGCAGCGTAATCCGAAATCTATTTAAGCACAATAATCAATATCTTAAAAATGACAACTGAAACCAAACTGATCCTTCAAAAGCTTGACGCAATCCAGTCTGAATTACATTCAATAAAAGTACGCATGTTTGATGAAGACACAATACTCACTGAAGATGATCGTGAAGCTATAAAGAAAGCTGACGAAGACTTGAGATTAGGTAAAACAAAGAGGCTGTAATTGTGCACGTTGAACTATCTGAGCACGCTCAGCATTTTCTTAACAAACTCGATAATCAAATTAAAGATAGACTAGAAAATCGGCTGAGGAAGCTTGGTATCGATCCTATTCCTAGCGATGCAAAGTTTATCGAACGTGACAACCTCGGCGATAAAATATTCCGATATAGAATTGGAGATTATCGTGCACTTTACAAAGTCAAAACGAATCAAAATGTTCTCATCATTAAAATCGACAAACGACCACGAATATACGATTAACACTATCAACCTTTATAAACAAACATCTCATTTTAATCGTATGCACCAAATCGCCCAAGGCGCGGAAGCTGTACTGTATCACGACGATAAAAAGATCATTAAAGTGCGCGTTCCAAAGAGGTATCGTCATCCTGAATTAGATAAGCAACTGCGAACCCAACGAACGCGCCGCGAAGCAAAAATTCTCGAAACACTTCAAAAAGCACAATTCAGCAGTCCGAAACTCATCAAAGTGGATGACAAAACCGCTACACTTGAAATTGAATTCATCAATGGCACAATCGTCCGCAGTGCGCTCAATAATCTTTCAAATCCGAAGCAAAAAACGCTCATGAAATCAATCGGTGCATCAATCGCTCAGCTTCATCAGCATAATATAATTCACGGCGACTTAACAACTAGCAATATGATCATCAACAAAGATCAACTACATCTCATCGATTTCGGTTTAAGTTATACATCATTACGCGTCGAAGATAGAGCTGTAGATCTGCACGTCCTGGAACGCGCTTTTGAAAGCACGCACTGCGAGTATTATCCTGAATTATTTAACCTCATTATCACCGAATACAAAAAACAATACAAAGAAGCAAAAGAAGTTCTTGATCGTCTTGAAAAAGTCAAAGAACGCGGCCGATATAAAGCGAAGAACGGGTCGTGAAACCTATTTATTCTAGTTCTAAATGTGTAATTTAACTTTATCGAAATTAATCAGCTAATGGAGTAACAGCACGTCGAATCCGATAGTCATGCTGCGTTCCCAATTCGCTAATTTAAGCCGTAAACGTAAATTTCATTAATCAACAAATAAACCCACAAAACTAAATCTATTTAAACAATAAGCAAGTAACACACACCATGTCCACTCAAAAAGGCACAAAAGATTATCCGCCTGAAGAGAAACTTCTCCGCAACAATATCGTTCACACAATCAAATCTCAATTCGAAAAGTACGGCTTTCTCCCGTTAGAAACAGCAACGCTTGACTCGCTCGACTCATTAACATCAAAATTCGCAGGCGGCGAAGAAATCCTCAAAGAAATCTACAAATTAAAAGACCAAGGGAAACGAGACCTCGCTCTCAGATTCGACTTAACCGTCCCACTCGCACGTTTCATCGGCGAAAATCCGCACATGAAACTTCCGTTCAAGCGCTACGAAATCGGCAAAGTATTCCGTGATGGTCCAATTAAAGCCGGCCGTCTCAGAGAGTTCTGGCAGTGTGATGGCGACATTATCGGCGCATCAAGCATGCTTGCAGACGCAGAAGTTCTCACATTAGCAAAAAGCGTATTCAAAGATCTGAACATCGACATTATCATTAAAGTCAACAACCGCAAACTGCTCAACGGCATCATACAATCAGCAGGAATCACAAAAAACAAAGAAGCAGCGATTCTCGCGCTCGACAAAATCGAAAAATTCGGAAAAGAAAGCGTCCGCAACGAACTCCGCGACAAAGGATTCGATGACACACAAATCAAGCATTTATTGCATACAACCTCATTCAAAGGATCAAACGAAGAAATATTAGCGCACCTCTTCCCCCTAATCAAAGATGAAGAAGGCCTTCAAGGCCTCAAAGAAATCGAAGAACTTCTCTCGTATCTCAAGAGCTTCGGCACCAAAGTCCAATTAGACATGTCACTCGCGCGCGGCCTGAACTATTACACCGGCACAATTTACGAAGTATATACAACATCAAAAGAGATGACATCGTCCATCGCTGCTGGCGGCCGCTGGGACACGATGATTAGCAAATTTCTCGATACAAACCGAGTCTATCCAGCAGTCGGCATTTCATTCGGTTTAGAACCAATTACTACACTCCTTACTCAGTCAAATGCACAATCCAAGTCAACCGTCAAAGCATATATCGTTCCTATCGGAACACTTGACGACAGCATCCGCATACTCCAAAAATTCCGCGAGGCTGGCATCGCTTCTGACATTGACCTCCTCGGTCGCAACCCTGGCAAAGCACTCAATTATGCGGATGCAGCCGGAATTCCATTCGCCGTTCTTATAGGTGACGAAGAACTCAAAGAAAAGAGCGTCAAAATCAAAGACTTGAAGAACAGCAAAGAAGTCGTGCTCAGTGTCGACCGCGCAATAACATTGTTGAAAAGTAATTGAATTCTAAGTATGTAATTAGTCTGATGTCCTTTTGGCACTATTATCCTCCTCCTTGGCAGCGACGGTCACAATTGCAATTGTGCCCTCTTCCGCACTTCGTGCTCCAGCGCGCCACGGAGGATAATAGTGCCCGTGAACCACGACGGACTTATTACGTATGTTCTTCGTTGATCTCGTGCGGCAACTATGGTGTGGAGCGAGCCGAATGGCGAGCGGAGGGCATGCGAAGCATGACCGACCACCACCATAATTGTTGCCGCCGTTGTAGTATAATTTAGTTAGAATCTACTTCACAATCCTTTC
>Ga0209542_10004472_pt1 | contig 28781 bp, 36 predicted proteins | sample RifCSPhighO2_01_FD_184028 | JGI IMG/M metagenome (GOLD analysis project Ga0209542, IMG submission 184028) | Soil microbial communities from Rifle, Colorado - Rifle CSP2_plank highO2_0.1 (SPAdes) (version 2) | ecosystem: Environmental > Terrestrial > Deep subsurface > Rock core/Sediment ...
ATGACTTCTGGTTTTGACAGCTTTTAGGGATTTTGACAGTTTTGGGTTGGTTCAATAATTTTACAATGGTGTAACTTTATAGTAGGCAAAGGTTTATAAACTCCTTTTTTAGGAAATATGCATGGAAGAAAACAAATACAAATATGATTTAGCAAGTGCTGTTGCTGGTGCTGGTTTTGGTGCTGTTGCTGCTGGTGCTGTTGTTGGTGCTGTTGTTGCTGCTGGTGCTGTTGTTGTTGTTGGTGGTGCTGTTGCTGGTGGTGCTGTTGCTGGTGATGCTGTTGTTGGACCAAGAAATATTGTAATTGGGGGAATAGCTTCTTTAACACTTTATTCCGCTATGGTTTTAGCATCTGGAATTGGTTATAATCGCGGGATTGAAACAAAACTTGTTCCTTTTTCTGTTGAGCAGGACCAAGGGATAGTCATTCAAAGAGGAGATGACTCACAGATACCTTATGTTTTAAAGGATGGAGCTTATGTTCTATTTGAGGATTTGTCAAGAAAAGATTTGAGTTCTAAAATTGAAGAAGGTCAAAAAACTACCACAGGTCTAAACTTGGATTATCAATCTAGAAGATGGGCTATTTTAGAATCCGTAAAGGACAAGCAGAAATAATCTTTTTGAGCAAGATTTAAATAAGTGTTTTGTTTGTGTGATTTATGGTTGAAACAATATTATCAAGTCCGATTATATCTGAAGGGGTTTTACCTTTCATTTTGATATTTACTGTTGTTTTTGCAATATTGCAGAAATCTGCAATTCTAGGAAAAGACAAGAAACAAATTGATGCTCTTGTGGGGATTGTATTTGGTTTAATAACGATTACTTTTGCTCGTGCTGTAGGGATAATTAATCAGTTACTTCCTTTTTTGGCTGTTTCTGTAGTTTTGATACTCGTGTTTTTAATTTTAGTCGCCGTATTTCACAAAGAGGACAAAGAGTTTAAATTAGACGATACTTTTAAGAAAATAATAATGTGGCTGTCTTTTATTGCCGTAGTTATTGCAGGGCTTTTCTTTACTGGCGCTTGGGGTTATTTAGCGGATAAGTTTACTGGGGCAGATAATTCTAGTTTAGTTACAAATGTTGTTTTCATATTGACTATTGTCGGCGGATTTCTTATTGTTTGGTTCGGTGGTGACAAGGAAAAACCGAAAGAAGGCAACAAATAATTAGATGATTAGAGAAAATAACCTTATAAGGTCAGTAACTGAAAAAGTAGGTGAAATTGGCTCAACATATGTAAAGATTAGGTCTTTTTTTGAAATGCTGTTTGGAGTTATTTGCATAATAGTTTCGATAATACTTCTTTTCATGAAAATATATCCTTTTGCGATATTTTTCTTTGTTTTAGGAGTTGTTTTGGTTTTATTTGGCAAGTTTCTCACGGGAAGAAGATACTATAAAAGTCTATTTGGGGGAACTTTAAGAGTTGTTGATTCTAGAAAGTTTAAGTCTGGAGACACGGATTTTGAACCATTGCTTCCTAATCACTCTTAGCAAGATTGACGAAACATATTTAAAGAAAGTTTGTATTTCTTTGTGATGGTTATGCTTGGAACATTTATGCAGTTTTTCTCTTTATATGATTTATATGCTCAGTGGGAGACTTCTGGGGTGTTTGATTTTTTACTTCCTATGTTGCTTATTTTTTCAGTTATATTCGGTATTTTGACTTCGACTAAGGTTCTTGGGGGAAATAAAGGGGTTAATTTTGTTATTGCCGCTTCTGCCGCTTTGATGGCTATGAGATTGCAGATAGTTTCTGATTTCTTTAGTTTGCTTCTTCCTGGTTTGGGGATAGGAATTGCAGTCATTGTGGTTGTTTTGATAATGGCTGGGCTTTTCATGTCTCAAGGGAATATTCATGAATGGATGCCTACATTTTATTGGGGAGGGCTTGTTGTTGGTTTGATTATAGTAATTAGTGTTTTGAATAGTTTTGCTTGGTTTGGTTCTCCTTGGTTCCAGGCGAATTGGGTTTCTCTTATATGGACTACGATATTGATAGTAGTATTTGTTCAGTTCTTTAAAGAGCCTAAGAGCGCTGATACAAGAGAAAAAGAGAATAAGGCATACGGCGGAAGCGCTTATCCTATGGAAGCGATTCGCAAATAAACATGGCTGCTGACGTTTCTTCATTTGTTTATTTTGCTCCGGTGCTTGTGTTTTTAGTGGTGTTTGCAATAATGGTTGCTTTATTGCACAAGACAAAATTGATTGGAGAAAATATGTATATGAATATTTTTCTTTCTTTTGTTATTGCCACTATATTCATAACGGCTTCAAGCGTTAAGCAACTTGTATTGAATGTTATTCCTTGGTTTGCTGTTTTGCTTATTGCTTTGTTTTTAATTATGGCTCTTGTTGGATTTATGGGCAAGACTGATGCAATAATGGGCAAAACAATGGGATGGGTTTTCGTTGTCATTTTGATTTTAATATTTTTAATTTCTGGAATAAAGGTATTTTCTAATTCTGTGAGTCCTTATCTGCCCACGGCAACTAATTCACAAATCTCTAATGGGAATCCCACTTTAGTTTATTTTTTTAGTTGGTTGTATTCTCCACAAGTCAAAGGTTTCTTTTTACTGATTGGCGTCGCTATTTTTGTTACTTGGTTTTTGTGGAAGACTGGTGGAATTAGTCCGGCTGAGAAGTAAACACTCAATCCCTTAGTTATATTCCAATTTTTAGAGGTTATGTATGTAAAGATTTTCAATTAACATTAAGATCTATATTTGGGTTTGTATCCATTTTCTCTCAAATGCCTATTTATCCCTTTTCTTACAGCTTCCAACTGATATACTTCAAGAAGTTCGCTTACTTTATGTAATGCAAATAAGTACAACTCTTTCCTTCCTGCATCTGCCGGCACAAAATTTGTTCGATGAATTAATAATTCTTCTGCGATTCTTACATCTGCGGGTCTATTCAATGCTCTTTGAACAGTTTTATCTAAACTTTTCTTCATTTTTTATGTTCTTCTTTGTGATGCTTAGAGCCTAGAACTTTTGCAAATGTTTTTTGTGTTTCAATCATTTCATGTTTTAGGTCTTCGACATTAGTAACGTAGTCTCCCACTTTTCTGAGAACTGAAGCCTGTAAGGTGTCAATTATTTTTTCTATTCGCTTGAGACGGTCTTCCATCGCTTCTGTTTTTGTTTCAAGTTCTGTTTTGAATATAGATATTTTTTCCATTTTTTTACGCACATCTGATAGTTTTTCAGAAACTATTTGTTCAGATATTTCCATTATTGTGTCGCTACTTAAACTAGAAGACTGTCCTGAATCGTATCCTTGTTGCTGATATTCCATTCCTTGATTTTGAATTGGTTGCTCATTTGGAAAATATTCTTGTTGTGCCATCTCTTGTTGCGGGGGTGGCATTATTGATTGTTGCATTCCTTGAGTTTGAGGATATGTTTGATTATTGTCTAATGTTCTATCGCTTGGAGAAGGCGGTTCGGGGATTTGATTTTGGCCTTCAACTGCATCTTTTATTTTGCTTTGCGCCATTGCTTCCGATATAGCGCGGTAAGGATTTCCCTGTTCTTGAAGCTTGGAAATTATTTCTTCATCAGACAGACTTGATTGTCTCATTTGCCGGACTTCTTCCAAAATTCCCATTATCTACCCTTCCCTTGCGCAGTCATGAATAGTTCAATTTGTCTTTGGAGCATTAACAATTCCTCTTTTCTTGCAGATTCAGATAACTGATTTGCAACTTTCTTTAGAAAGTCTTGTATTTTAATGTTTTCCTCTCTTGTTTTAAATAAGCTTTTTTTTAATTCTTGCAATTCATTCATTATTGATTCACGGTCTTCAATAATATTTTTTCCAATTAATAACATACGATCTCTCATGAGTCTTTGTTTTTCTTCGATGTCTTTTATGCGACCGTTAATATCTGCATAATATTGCTCTTCCGACTGCTGATACTCCTGAACCATATTATTTTAAGTGATTTGCAGTTTAAAACTGTTTGTGATAATTTATTTTACATAACCTTAATTTATTTAAACTCTCTTTTGTTATGTTTTTGATGTTTGTTACTCGAATTATTTTAATCGTTTTGATTTTTTCGTTTTTTATAGCATCTGCTGTTTTCTCTTTTCAGAGTTTTACAGGTTATTTGATATCAGATGTTGCTAATAATAAAGCTAATTTAACTGCTTTTTTCTTCTTTTTGGCTGGTATTTTAAGCACTTGGTTGTATCTTGCGAGATTTAAGGAGCAATAAAGAGAATTCTGATTTGTCTAATAGTTTTTAGTTCAGAATTCTCTAATAGATAATTCTTAAAATTATTTAAAAAGAATTATCCATAACTATTTAACGAATGATTATTTTGATTATTTATGGTGTTTAAACTTAATGCTCCGGCGTATTCCACAGAAATACAGCGCAAGGAAGGGGAAACTATTTTATATATTAATTATTTGGGCGCTTCTAGCGTTCCGTCTATTGCCGATTCTGCAGAGACTATGGCTCGCGCTGTTGACGCTTTGACAGATAATCCTGAAGTTTCCAGGATAATTTTTGTTCAGCAGAGAAATTATAATTATCCTTTTGAGCAAGTTTCTATTCTTTTGGAGATATCTCAGTTATATACTTTTTTGCTTAAACAAGAAAGAATTCTTGCGCCTGATAAACTTGGCCTCTTTGTTAATCTAGAATTTGCGCCTCGTGAGCTGAGTTATTTGTTAAGTCTTTTGAGGCAGGATCCGGTTGCTTGTTATCTTGAAGTTATTAAAAGAATTGGAATATATAAGAAAAATTTAAAAGACTCGAGACATTTTGATGCTTATCTTGGGATTCTTGACAGATTTAGAGAATTATTGTTAAAGACTAGATTGATATCTTCTTTAATTGATGTTGTTGATACGTATGCGATTGGGGATAGAAAAGTTTATTATTCTATTTTTAGGCCTGACATTTTGCCTAATTTTACACTTACCCGTCTTGTTGCTCAGATGCCTGAGGATGCGGAGATTATGGACCAATATGAACTGAAGTCTGGTTTTGAAAGTGTTTCTGTGATGATATTGAAAGTTCAGGGAGATGCAAAATATTTATATCATATCATGCCTCCAGAATACGCTTTGAGTGAAGAGCATCATCTTTTACTTAATCTTGGAAAGAGTGTTTTGTTAGAGTATCAACCTAAATCTGAGGAGTTTGTTGATTCTGAGAAAGTACGCTCGCTTTTTTTTAATGTTGCGCGCGACTTACTTTCTGAATTGTCCGTGAATAAAAATATTCCTTTAAATTACCGAGAGCTAAATAGTCTTGCTAGAATTCTAGTTAGACAGACGATTGGTTTTGGATTAGTTGAAGTTTTGCTTTTTGATGATAAATTACAAGATATTTTTTTAAATTCGCCGATAGGACAGAATTATGTTTTTGTCAGGCATGCTAAATATGGAGATTGTGTTACTAATATATTGCCTTCTTATGAAGATGCTGATTCTTGGGCTTCTAAACTTCGTTTGCAGAGCGGTCGTCCTCTTGACGAGGCTAATCCTATATTAGACACAGATATATTTTTTGGAAATATTCGCGCCAGAGTTGCTGCTATACAGCGCCCTCTTTCTCCGACGGGAATTGCTTATGCTTTACGCAGACATAGAGAAGAACCATGGACTCTTCCTCTTTTTATTGAGAATAAAATGATTAATTCTTTTACTGCCGGGCTGATGAGTTTTTTGGTTGATGGTAATAGGACTATGTTAATTGCGGGGACTAGGTCGAGTGGAAAATGTGTTGATGGCAATACTCTTATTCAATTAGGTGATGGGAGCATTCAAAAAATAAAAGATTTAGTAGGAGCGGAAAAGAAAAAAATTGAGGATGGTATTATATATAATCCCCTTTTTGATGCCAAAGTTAAAACTTTAGATAAATTTTCAATTTCTTCTAAAACTATTACTGATGTTTGGGTAAGAGAATCTCCTTCTAAATTAATTAAAATAAAGACAAGGTCTGGAAAAGAAATTACCACTACTTTTGAACATCCTTATTTTGTTTATAATTATGGTTTAAAAAATAAGAGGGCAGATGAATTAAAGAAGGGAGATTTGATTGTTTCTCCCAGAACTTTAAGTATTATTGGGAAAGAAAAAACATTTGATTTGAGGAACAAACCTTATTTTAAATCCGAGACTGAATCCTATTCTCTTCTTGGTGGCGGAACTAACTCTTTATCAGTCAAATTTCCTAAAAAACTGACTAAAGAACTTGCAGAATTTATAGGGTTAGTAATAGGGGACGGACATCTTGATATTCATAAGCTGGAGTTTCATAATATTTGTAAGGAATTACGGGAAAGATACGTCTCTTTACTTGCAATGTTTGGTATTAAATATAGAATATTTGATTCCCGCACTACTACAGTCGTCCAAGTAACTGCAAGGGCATTGAATAAAGTTATTAGTGAAGTTTTTGAAATACCTTTTGGAAATAAATCTTCTAAAGTGGTTATTCCTAAAGTGATATTACAATCAGATGACTCTATATTGGCAGCTTTTTTAAGAGGATATTTTGACACGGATGGATATGTTTCTAAAAATAAGAGAGATATGGAGCTAGTTACTGCAAGTAAAATTATGTCTGAACATTTGCGACTTGCTTTGTTAAGATTTGGCATTACCTCCTTTGTTAAACCAAAAATAGTAAATGGTGTAACTTATTATAGAGTTTTTATAAGAGGCACATTTGTTAAAGAATTTGCCTCAAAAATAGGATTTAATCATCCTTCAAAAAAACAAAGGCTTAAATTTATTTTGAATAATCTAAATTTAGATAATACTAATATAGATGTTATTCCTCAAGGCAATCTTATTATGAGAGAATTGAGATATTTATTAAGAGTTTCACCTAAGAAATTTAGAGAAAGTGGCAAGGATTATTGGGCTTATGAAAATGAAAAATATAGAACTAGCAGAAAATGGTTTGGGAAGATTTCTAATTTTTACCATGATTATTATAATCAATTAATTTCTATGAAATATCAAATTAAATATTTAAAAGGTTTTGTTAATTTTGATTTAAATTCTTATATTAAGGATATCTCAAGGCTAAAAAACCTTTTAGGTTTATCTTACGCCTCTTTGGCTTTGGATATAGGTTTATCTGAAAGAGGAACAAGCAAGGCATTAAGTAACTTGAGCAACAGTGTAAATGTTCTACAAAAAATAGATAATTTAATTTGTTTATTTAACAATAGAATAAATAGTTTAAATTTATTAAACTCTGTTGAACCGACTATTGCAAATATTCCTTTATTTGTTAAGAGTGGATATACAACATATGCAGAAATTTCTACAGAAACTGGAATTTCAGAATCGATGTTAAAATATTATTGCTATGGAAATAATAACTCCACAATTCCTGTTAATAAGCAGATTATTGTTGAGAATAAAGTTTTAGAATTGAAGAAAAAATTAATTATAAATCTTGCAGAATCTTTTTCTATAATTCAAAGAATGTCTTCATTTAAATTTGTTTCAAATTATCTTAATGTTGGGCTTATTATTTCAAACTTTAGAAATATTTTAGATATTTCGAACGAAGAATTTTGCAAGGGGGATATTTCAATAACGACTGTTAGTAACTTTTTTACTGCTAGACATACTCCAAAATTTGAGACCTTACAATCTATTATCAAAACAGTAATTAAAATTTATGAAAATGCTACGTCTGATGAAGTTGAAAATCTTTTAATTGAAGCTAATGGTCTTGCCAATTCAGATATATTTTGGGATGAGATTTATAGCATAGAGATAATAGATAAAAAAGATGACTATGTATATGATTTGACTGTTGATGGCACTCATAATTTTGTTGCTAATGGGCTTATTGCTCATAATACATCTCTTTTGGGAAGCGTAATGCTTGAAGTTATTCCTTCTGTTAGAATGATAGTTGTTGAAGACACGCTTGAACTTGCTGTGGATTCTTTGCGCAAGTTGGGTTATAATATTCAGAGGATGAAAGTTAGAAGCGCGTTGCTTGAGGCTACGACTGAAGTTGAGGCAGCTGAAGGCATTCGCGCTTCGCTTCGTTTGGGAGATTCTGCTTTAATTGTTGGAGAAGTTAGGTCGTCTGAGGCTAAGGCACTTTATGAGGCGATGAGGGTTGGCGCCTTGGCTAATTTAGTTGCTGGAACTATTCACGGAGCTTCTCCTTATGGTGTTTTTGATAGAGTTGTAAATGATTTAGGGGTTCCTGTGACGAGTTTTAAGGCAACTGATATTGTAGTTGTTGCAAATCCGATTAGGACTCCAGATGGGATGCATTATAAGAAGAGAGTTACCCAGCTTACTGAGGTACGTAAACATTGGCTTAAAGATCCTGAAGAGGAGAAAGGTTTTGTAGATTTGATTAAATATAATGTAGAGAAAGATGAGCTTGAGCCGACTGAAGATTTGATGAATGGGGATTCTGAGATTGTGAAGGCAATTGCAGGAAGTGTTAAGGGATGGGCTGGAAATTGGGATGCTGTTTGGGATAATATTTTATTACGCGCCAAGATTAAGCAGGAAATTGTTGATGTTGCGCGCAAGTTGCAGATGCCTCAGATTATGGAGGCTAAATTCAACGCTTTATCGAATGATATGTTTCATCGCATAAGCGAGAAAATTACTCATGAAGTTGGTTTGCCTGTTTCTGAAAGAGTTTTTCCAGAGTGGAGAAGCTGGTTGATGAATAATGTTAGGAAGATTTAGAATTATTATCTATTTTCTTCATCGGTAACAGTTGATAGAGGACCACATTTGCACATGTTATTACAAATTCCTGTGACTATACTCCCCATATGACAGTCTGCGCCTGGATAAGGGCATTCCATTTCACTAAATAGAACCCAACTAGTTGGGAAACCCGGCAGTCCGCATTGAACTTTTGTTTTACAGTCATTTGAGCATGCGTCTTGGTTTTCTACATTTCCATCATCACATTCTTCTGTATCTCCTTGACCATTTGGTTCTTGTTTTACTCCATCACCACATTTTGTTTTTTTGCAATCCATTCCACAAGTGTCTGTTTCAATAAGGTTACCATCATCACATTCTTCTTCTTCATCTACTTTTTTATTTCCACAGGTTACTGGAACTCCTGAAACACATTTTTTATTTAATACATCTCCTACAGAACTACGTGTTGCAGTGAATCCAATTCTATGACTGAGGGCGCATCTACATTTATTTTTGCCGTCAGAATCAGTTACTTCTGAAAGAAACTCGTCTATTCTTGAGTAGCCTGCTGGAGAGTCGGAAAATGGCATTATCATATTAGGGGCATCAGACATAAATATATGATTGTTACCATATCTATTTTTAAAATAAGATTTGGCTCCACTGTCTGTATCGGTGTGGTAGTCGTCATCTGAAAAATCCTTTATATTTCCGTAATTTCCATTGCTGTAGAAATATTGTCCATTTGGAGCAATAACAATTGGATTTGTCGAAGCACTATGAAGAGAAGTAACTGTTGCGGAAGGATTTCCTGGAGGGGTGCTATCGGTTGTGGTTATAATCGTTGAACGCACTCCTTGTCCTTCAGGTTTGCAAAGTTTTGGTTCTCCATCAATATAGAAGTCTGTAGTAAATCCTGTTCCCATTGAAACTCCATCCGAAACTACGCCTGTTGCCGGATTTATGACTGGAATGGGATTAAAATAAGATCCTGGTGTTCGAACAATACCTGGTTCGGATAACGAATGATAAAGCATATCTGTTCTAACTTTTGCATCTTTGCACTTACAATCTTTTGCATCTTGTAATTCTTCAAACACTAAATCTTTTGTATTTTCAACTGAAAGCAAATCTTCTTGATTATTGCCTATTATAATTAATTCATCTAGCGTTCCGGTTATTTCAGTGTCTAAATCTTTTATTGTTGCGCGAATAATATATTCACCGTTTTGATACCTGTTAAAATCTATTAAGTAACTAAATAGTCCGTTTACTTTTCTGCTTGATAATGGGATAATTGGTGTAAAATCTTCAGTATCTTTGGGAGATATAAAAAGAGAGACTTCTAAACGATAACCTCTATTTTTAACTATGTTTTTCATAAAATAACCGCTTGCTTCATTACCTTCAATAAACTCTTTTCCTTTTAAAATTGGCATTCTTATTTCTTCTCCTGAATTAACTGGGTAAATTTCTGAAGAATATTGAGTGAATGGGTGTGTTAAGACAGGATAAAGTTTATCTTGTATTGGAGATTTGTATATGGGCTTATTTAACAAAAAAAAAGATATTGTAAAGATTATTACAATTATTGAAATGACTGGAATGTATTTTTTAAATCTTTTTTTCATATAAATAATAATAAACATTAGATTATAAACGTTCTCTTGTGATTTTGACTTGTTTTATAAATCGAAACATTTATAAACTATATTACTACTATAAAGGTATGAAAAATAAAAGAAATTTAGGACTTGCGGTTGCTGGTTTAATTGGAATAGCTGGAATTGCTTATTGCGGTTTGGATAGAGATAATTCTATTGAAAGACTGAAATACGGTCCATTTGGACGCAAGGAATCTTTTCCTGAAAACTTTTATGGGCGGGTCATTGAGCCTGATAATCTCCATTCTTCTCTTAGAGAATCTTATATGAATGGTTATGCCGGGGAAGAGGTTATAATTGGAGTTTTAGATGGGAGAACTGCCAATATAGAACCTCAGATTCCTCAAATTAAATTTTAGGGTTTGATTTTAACAGTTGCTTCTATTTTTCTTTCTGGCGATATAAATGCATATCTAAATTCATTTTCATCATCTTCTAATTGATCTTGTTTAAAATTAGCTTTATTCCAAACAATTATTACGGGAGATGCATAGTTATCTAAATATTCAATCTTGAGTTTGCCACTTGCAAACTCAAGTTTTATGATTATATAGTTAAAGACATAAATAATTGAGCAAAATTGCATGTCTTTCCCTAAATAGTCAAGGCACAAATGCTCAATTTTCAGTGTCCTTGACTATATCTCGTGGTTCTGCCCAGGTTGGGAGGTTCATTTCATGCGTTATATAGAAAATTCTGTTAGTCATATGACATTTCGCACAGAATTTTCTATCTGGATAATTCTGAAAATAAGCCATACAAACCACAGAATTATCCATAATTATAAAATTAAAAGAAAAATTATTTTTTTAACGAAAAAAACTCACGTAATGCTTTCTTGTCAAGATTACCTTTTCCAATTATTGCTTCTGCAAGATTTTTTTTTGATTGAATAATTTTTTCTATCTTTTCTTCTAGCGTACCTTGAGTTACGAATTTGTGAATAAAAACATGTTTGCGTTGTCCAATTCTGTGAGCACGATCACTTGCTTGATTTTCAACAGCGGGATTCCACCACCTATCAAAATGGATTACATGGTTTGCAGCTGTCAAGTTTAAACCGCTTCCACCTGCTTTAAGACTGCATACTAAAATGCCTGGGTTATTTAAATTTTGGAACCAAGAAACTATTTTATCCCTCTCAATGCGAGAAAGTTTACCATGAATTAAAGATATTTTTTCATGTATGTTTTTGCGAATATCTTCTGAGATAAGCGATGCCATTTCTGCAAATTGAGTGAAAATAATACAAGACTCGTTATTTTCAATAATCTTTTTTACAATGTCTCGTAATCGTTCAATTTTTCCTGAACGATCTCCCAGACTTTTTGAGTCTTTAAGAAAGTTAGTTGGGTGATTGCAGATTTGTTTTAGTTTGGTAATTGAGGCAAGAATAGCCATTCTAGAGTTATCTTTATCTTTGATTGCCTGCAAGGTTTCATCAACAACTGCTTGGTAAAGCGTTGCTTGCTCTTCTTTTAAGGCGCACCATTCTATACTTTCAGTTTTTGCAGGCAATTCATCGCAAATTCCTTTATCTACTTTTAAGCGACGCAACATAAAAGGTCCAACTGCTGACTTTAATAGTGAGGCCATACGGCTGTCTCCTTCTTCTTCAATTGGTTTTGCAAAATTATCTTGGAAATCTTTCCAGCAAGGAAAAAGCCCTGGGTTAAGGAAATCCATAATGCTCCACAAGTCAGATAGGCGATTTTCAATAGGTGTTCCCGTAAGCGCTATCTTATGAGATGCATTAATAATCTTTACATATTTGCTTTGCTTTGTGATTGGATTTTTTATATTTTGAGCTTCATCAAGAATGATGCTCTGCCAGTTTGTGGCACACAATGCTTCATGATCGCGCCATGCTAATGCGTAACTTGTAAGAATAACATCTGCGTCTGATAATTCTTTTGTAAATGCTTTGAAGTCGCAACGATCATTACCGTGATGGACTTTTACATTTAATTTTGGAGCAAATTTAGCTAGTTCAGCAACCCAATTTCCAATAACGGAAGTTGGGCAGATTATAAGAGAAGAATTGTGCTTTTTTATTTTTTTGTTAGTAAGCAAGTAAGCAATGACTTGAACAGTTTTTCCAAGTCCCATATCATCGGCAAGAAGCGCTCCATAGCCAGCGTCACGCAAGTAGCAAAGCCATCCGATGCCAAGCGATTGGTAGTGGCGAAGAGAACCTGTAAATCCGTCTGGTTCTTTTGCTGGCGAAACGCGGGATGCAAGCAGTTCAGCAACAGAATTATAAGATATATTTTTCTCAACTGCTTCAATATCAAATCCTTGGGTGGCCGCATCTGCTCCAAGTAGAGCGACGTCTCTCACACTTGACCCTCTGTTCTCAAGCAACTTCAAAAGTCGCGCAGCATCATCCGGGTTAATTTCCACCCATTTCTCTTTAACTCTGACAAGCCTTCTCTTTACAGATGCTATTGCAAGGAACTCTTTAATACTAAGTACTGACTCTCCAACAGCGACTCTATATTCAAAATTTAAAAAACCCTCTGTCACACCCTTTCGCGTTTGAGGGAGTGATGCCACGATGCGCAATGGTTGAACTTTTCCAAACTTTTTAGGTATTTGAACTGCAAAATTTTGCGCTAGCAAAAGTGGCGCGTCTTGCGTGATAAAAATCTCTGCATCTTTTGGAGATAAGTTAAAAGGACCAGGATTCATCTTTATGAAAACAGAAAACTTTTTTGCAGTAGAAAGATTTTTTATTGCAAGAGAATGTAAAAGTCCTTTGTTCCATACTTCAGAAAGAGGAATCAAAAGACTTTGGTCTTTTTCTGACTGAAGAAATGGTTCTATAAGCCATTTCTCATCACTTTCAGGCTCGCACAAACGCAGAAGCAATTTATATTCAGACCCCACATTAAATTTAAAGTGTTGATGTAAGGAGCTTCCATATCCGGTAAATATCTCGGGCGCCATAAATTACTTATACTTCGAGGTTATTGATTTTTTATTTATTTTTTTAATATATTTAATGCTTTTTGCTTTGTTGTTTTTAATGTTTTTAGCACTTTTAGCTTTGGAACTTTTAGTCTTAAGCTTTTTAGAATTAAGCTGTTTCAAATCAATCTTTTCGGAACCAAGAAGCGCGCTTTCCATCATCTCTTTAGAAATTCCTCGTAAAGCAAACAAAATCAGCGGAGCTTTATCAATTTCATCAGCAAGAACATAGTACAAAGCTGCGACATGCTTACAAGGATCTCCCCAATCAGGGCAAGAACAATTTGATTGCAAATCAGGATTAATAAGTGGAAAGCCAATATATTTATCGATATCTTCCGGAAGTTCATTATTAAGCAATGCACCATTAATCTTGTTATTTTGCAATTTTGCAGATATGCGCTTCCACCCATCTTTAGAAAAGGGTTCCATCCAAGCGCTTACATTATATATTCTACTGCCTTTTACTTTAGCACCAATTTTTCCTTTATTAAATTTAATATCATATACTAGTTCAGCACGAGCGTACGAACGACCTCTACCTAATCTCCCCTCATCGCCTTTGTCTTCAACAACATTTATCCACTTTTTTCCCCACGGAGTAAGCCCAAATTTTTTATTCCTTTTGCCTTCTACTGGAGCCGGTCTTGGAGAAGCTTTGGGATAATAAAAATAATCCATGGAGTGAAATATTAACTTTTATATTTAATTGTTTGCATATATAGAGATTCCCCTTAATCTGGTCCCATATTCTTTGGGAATCTCTATTTATACATTCCCTCTTTGGAGTATAATCAACGGGAATGTCTATAAAGCATATCAGTTTTGCCAATCTTCTATCTTATCGGTTAACTCCTCAATCATAAAATTGAATATTTGGTCAACCATTTCTTTTCTGTCCATCGATTCAAATATATTCTTATTTTGTTTCCAGATGTTGTCTATTATTCTTCTTGCTATAATTGGGATATCTTCATAAGATTTGATGTCCATGTTATTTAATGAAAATAAAGAATAATAAGCCTTTCTATTCAGTCAAACTTATCTTTCAAGATGGTTGGAGTGAATATCTGAAGACTCATAAAGTGAGAGATATAGAAAAGCTTGAAGTTGAGAAGATGCTTTATTGTAAAGATGACAGCCGAGAGGGGTTTTGGCATTACTGCAAGACTTGTGATGAATATCTATTTCTACTCCTTGGATGTATAGTTATAGAGATTCCCTTTAATCTGGTCCCATATTCTTTGGGAATCTCTATCTATACATTCCCTCTTTGGAGCAGCATAATCAACGGGAATGTCTATAAAGACATAAATAATTGAGCAAAATTGCATGTCTTTCCCTAAATAGTCAAGGCACAAATGCTCAATTTTCAAGGTCCTTGAATATAGAGGTTTAGGAATTAGCGGAAAACAATATGAAGAACAAGTTAGAATTGGAACGTTATAGAAATCAAAATAGAGAATTGAGAAATATATTTAATTTTGTGACACTTGTGCCTGAAGGTCACTAATTGGCTAGAAGATATCTTGAGAGTGGGAAGCCTTTCAGTTATGATAGACTTGGCGCTGAAACAATTAGTCACTTACAAAGTCTTTCAGATAATGTTTCTGCTGGAAGAATTCTTGGTCAAATTGGAGAAATTAAAGCACAGATTGACAGTATGAGGATTAGAGATGTTGCTCTTGTAAAAGATTTGGAATCTCTTGTTCCTTATTTTGCTTGTATCTCTCATGGAAAATTGGCTGTGGAAAGAGCTGTAAAATATGCGCATGCTATTCGAAATGGTGGAAATTCTCAAGGGATTAGTCAGACTGCACTTTCTACTGCTATTAGGCATCATTTATATGATAATGTTTTATATGCGACGGATAATTTGCATTTACTTGAGAGTTCGAGAAATCCTTCTAAGATTTGAAATATTCAATGAATAAGGTTAGATTTATTTTCTTAACAGAAAAACTTGATAGGGTACTGGAATTGTGAATCTATCTTTTGTTAATGTAAATCCTTTTCTATTCTCTTGGTTGGTTTTTTCTACAACGCTTCTTAAATGATTAATCTGCTCGTTTGTTAATTCATATCTTGCTTGGAAATCTTTTGAAGATAAATTCCATGTGGATATTTTTCCTATATTTTTTATATTCGAGAAGCCTGATTTTTTGAAAAGCTCAATTAAATCTTCTTTATTTAATAGTTGTAGATTTCTTTTAACATAATGGTTTAACTTATTAAATAGTTCTAAATCTGATTGTTTTTGGATAAATGTTTGGATTATTAGATAACCTTCATTTTTTAATGAATTGCATACGTTTTTTAGAACATTTAATTGTTCATCTTTTGGAAAATAATGTAATATGCTCCTCATAATCGCTAAATCAAATATTTCATTTTCTTTAAAATTTCTTAGATCTTCATAAATTTTAATAGTATCTTTATTCTTATTTTTATCAAGTAATTCTTTAATGATTTCTATAATATACAATTTAACTTTATGGTTTTTTGATAATTTTTTCTTGAAGAGCTCTCCTAGATCTCCACTTGCACTTCCTAAATCTGCTATTGTTATCTCATTTGGCAAAATTGGTTTTGCTTTTTCAAATAGGCTGTATAGCTCTTGCATATGTTCAATTTTACCGAAATAAGCATTATGGTAAATCTCCCATGTCTTGTTCGAAAGAATTTCTCTAGTAAGGTTTGCTTGATTAATCTCCATTTATCTATTATCGTTTTTTTAGCTCTTTTTAATTTTATCCTAAACCTGAAAGAGCTACTGCGGCTAGACCAGTTAACATGATTGTGCTGAGAAGAGTTGTGATTAGATATAATGTTAATCCTCTCTTTAGGTTTTTTGATAATTCATATTTTTCTTGCAATTCATCTTTGCCTGAGTCTACAGTTACTAAAGTTCCTGTTAAGATGAAAATTATTTCTATTAAGTAGATTCCTATTGATATTTGGACAAAGTAAGGCGGGACTATTCCAGTAATATCAAATATATCTACTATTTTTCCTATTGAGCCAATTCCCGCTACTTCTGCTCCACCGCCTCCCGTTAAATTTGAAAGGTCTTTTAGTTTGTTAAGTATTAATGCAATCATTGACGTCAGGCCGACAATTATTCCTGAGAGTAATGGGGCTAGGAAAACCATATTTGAGCGCATATCTGAAACTACTTCTGCCAATAAGTCTCTTAGTCTGTCGTTTATTTTTTGAATATTCTTGACGTAATCTGAAATTGACATCATCGCTCTTGCTGCTATTTTTAATCCTTTTTTTACAGATTCTATTAGAATGCGCATGCTTATTGAAATCAGCGCTGAGGGATAGTAGATTATTGCTCCTCTTTGACTGTTAAAGACTGCGTCGTCTAAAGGCATTCCCAATTGTTGTATATTTTGATTTACTAATTGGAAGAAGCTTTGAGTTTTCTGGCCTTGAGTGGATTCTGCTACTTTTGAGAACACTCTTTCTGCAGGAACTCCGTCGCCTAGACGATTTCCTAATTGAAATAAGGTGCTTGTGAATTCATGTTCTAATTCTTTCGTTTCTATTCGTGATTTTATTATTTCTTTTGTTTTTAATTTATATGAAAGGCTGAAGAATAAAGCTACTGAAAGAGGAATGAATAAGCTAAATATTATTCCTGCTAATCCAAATGGGCCTATTGTGCTTTCTCCTATTTTTTTGAAATCAAATAATAATTGGTTTTCAAAGAATGACATGCCGAGTTCGCCGAATGTGTAATCACTCTTTATTTTTAAGATGCTTGTTATTAAATCGCTTTGAAATATGAAAGGCAGCAATCCTAGAATGAATAAGGGGATACATACTAGGCCTGCAATTATCCATGGTTTTTTTGAAGTGAAGTTGTGATATTGAGGGTTTTTTTCTATGTTTGAATTTTCGCCGTAGCCACCGGGACGTTTGAATAGAACTTCTGATGTCATGAAGTAAACGCCTAATGGAATGATAAGGTTGAAGATTACAAATAAGTGATACCATTTTAGTCCGTTTGCTATTACTACGCTTGCTAATGGCAATAGGGCAAGAGCTAGAGTTGGAAGAATAATTCCAAGCATGTAAATGTTTGTTAAAGGTGAGCGGATTTCTCTAGAATATTTTAACATCTTGTCGTAAACGCCGTCTAGGATTATTTGTAAGGCTCTTTCTAACGTGTTTATTCTTTGGACGTCTGCTGGCTCATATAGACTGGATTCTATTAAGTGAAATGATTCTATGAATTCTGGGGAGTAATCACGCCATGTTTCTAAATAAGAATCTAGAGATTGTTTTACTGTTTGGTATTTTCCTGTTTCTACATCGTATAAGACTTTTTTGAAGTCTAGTGATAAAGGTATTTCTAAGTGTTCTGAAGCGAATTGGACGGCTCGCTCGAGATTTGAAGTGTGTTTCATGTAGATTACGATGTATAATATTGCTGGAATCATTTGGGCAGATGCTTTTAGGCGCCAGATGTTTGCGAGTCTGTTTGGCATTGAGTAAACATAGTAATAGACGAAGCCACTTAAGATGAATCCTAAAAATGTAAGCATTATTGGGAATGGGTTTCCTAGAAATGTTATGCTTAAGATTAATGTGAATGTTACAAATAGAGTCAGTAACATTGCTATTAATGCCAGGGATGCTGATTGGGATGCAGTTACGTCTAGATGAGCAATATCTAAGGAGCGTTGGATTTTTGCATTTTCTTTGGCTGAAAGTTTTATTTTTATTGCACTGCCTAAAGAATCTGTCCATCTTTTGTATCTGGATATATCTGGGAGCATGTCTTGTTTGAATTGTTCGTAGTCTTGAGAATATATTTCATTGTTGGTGTTTTTTGCGCCTATTTCTGATTCTATCTTATGAGAATATTTTTTTAGAATTTCTTCAGTTGTTACCATCATGCCTCTTTTGGGAAGTGTTTAATGATATTATTAAATTGTATGTTTTTCATTCGTTGTATTATTAAACAGTTGCTTTAAGTCTTAAATGCATGGAAAAACTTATATCTTGAATAAACTAAATTATATATGAAATGGCTAAAGAGATTACTTTAAAGGATGAAACAACAGAGTTTTTACTGTATACTACTCCTAATGGAAAAGTGAAAGTTGAAATATTTCTACGCAATGAAAATATCTGGTTAACCCAAGATAAAATGGCTTCGTTGTTCGGTGTGCAAAGGCCTGCAATAACTAAGCATCTAAAAAATATTTTTGAGAGTAAGGAATTAATTGAAAAAACAGTTAGTTCCGTTTTGGAACATACTGCTCAGGATGGCAAGATTAAAGTATAGGTTTAATACTATCAATTGTCATTTAAAGGAGATATTCAAGTCTGGTGAATTGAATGAATCTTCAACTATTCGAAAATTTTGAATAGTTCAAAAAGAGGGGATAATGGATATTGAAAGGGAAACTGATTTTTATAATCTTGATGCTATTAAGGCAATAAAAAAGATGTTGGGGCTGACAAAAAATAATTGTTTCGTTATATTTATATAGCGTTTGACTTAGTTTTTTATGCATATTCGTAGATTTGAGTTGTCTGATGCCTTTGAAGTTTCTTCTTTGATAAGGCGGGCTGTTGTGACAAGAGATAATAGGAATTACACTCTTGCGCAGATTTATTCTTTTGCAAATCATTGTTCTGTGGAAACTATAATTTCTGAATTGGATAAAAAATTGACTTTTGTATGTGTTGATGATGGGAAGATAGTCGGGACTGCCACATTGAAGGGTGATGAGATTTCTACTGTGTTTATTCTTCCTGAATATCAAGGAAAAGGTTTGGGAAAGAAATTTATGAAGATGCTTGAGAATGAGGCTGTTTCTAAAGGACTTTCGAAAGTTAAGCTTTTTGCTGTTTTGTCTGCCGTTTCTTTTTATGAGATGCTTGGGTATAAGTCTGTTAGTGAGAAGATGCATGCTGAATGGGGTAAGGGTATTGTGATGGATAAGGAGCTTAGGAGTTAGATTTATATTGCTAGGAAGGCTTTTGAATTAATGAAAAAGAAAGGTGAATTGACGTTTGATACGCTTATTCCTTGGATTATTGCGTTGGGGGTTATTATTCTTGTTTTGATACTTTATTTTGTTTTGAAAGGTAAGGGAGATTCTGCTCTTGATTTTTTTAAGAATATGTGGAGATTTGGGCGATGATTAGTCGTTTTGGAGATACTAGAACTATTTGGATTTACGGGATTTTAGCCGTTCTTGTTTTGGCTGGGGGATTGCAAGGCGCGGGAAAAATTAATATCGTTACTGATTGGGCTAGATTATTGCCTGGATTTAATGAGACTATTCCTGAAGGAACTTCTATTGTTGGAGTGAATCTTGAAACTAATGATTTAATGTATTTTACTGGGGAGAAGTGGAGGAAGATTGAGATTCCTAAGGATAAAGACGCCGGTTTTGTTATGGGGAGTTATGAGTTTAAGCCTGATGAGTTGAATAAAGAAATTTTTAACTTTTATATTCTTACCGAGAGAAAGCCAGATTCTTTTAATATAGATGTAAATGGATGGAGATATTGGATTGTATCTCCTAGAATACTTTACGATCCTTTAGGAATATCTCCAAAATTCAAAAAGAAATTTGGTTCTGATTTAGTTAATCATGATTTCTGGTCTGCTGAATTTAAATATGATAATTCTATAGAATATTATTCTAATTACAAAAATAAGGAACAAAAACCTAATTTATTAAAGATTGATATTGAAAATAATCCTGAACTGATTAATACAGTAGTTGCTTGGAGAGATAGTATTCTTGAAGGAAATAATTGTGAGAAGTTTTTACCTCTTATGATTAAAGAAAAAGGAATTACTTCTTCAGAACCTCCAAAATATACAGTTCGAAAGATAGATAATTATTTATTTGTTGATTTGAGCAAATCTGTTTCTGAAGGTGCTGTTGAGAAGTGGAAAGATGGATGTTTTGAGATTAAGAGTTATGTAGATAGTGGTAAAATTCTTTCAGAAAATGAAGCTAGTGTGGAGTTTCGTCTTTTGAAGGGTTATAATATATATTATTACAAAGGTTATTGGTCTCATGATGTTCTTGTTAGCAAATATACTACCCAAGTTAAATATTTACAGGGATTTTCTGGAAAGAATCTTTATGAAGGGCTTATGTTGCTGACCGATTTAAATAAAGGAATATTTAAAGATAAAGAAGTAGGTTTTAATTGCAAATTTGATGATTCAAAGATTGTGATTGACAATAAAGAATTAGATTTGATTGGAATGTTTAAATGTCAACGTTGGTCTTCATGGAATAACCATCCAACTCCTGAACAAATAAGTAAGCTTGTTTATAAAGTTCTTGATGAATACAACAGACACTTATCGGCTCCTGTTTCTGCTAATTCTGAGAAGGTGATTAATTGAAATGAATAAAAAAGGCATAGCTTACGACTCATTGATGAGCATTATGTTATGGGTTATGATACTGATACTTGCAGGGGCTTCTGTTTATTTTCTTTTAAAGAAGTTTGGGTTAAGATAAAGTTATATTGGTCAAGATAATTGTCAATAAAGTTATAAACTTGTTTTTATTCTTCTTGTTATGGTTAAAAGGGTTGATAAGAGGGGGGAGCTTACTTCTACACAGCTGGCTATGATAATTTTAGCTGTTGTTGGATTTCTAATTATTGGTTTTGCTTTGTATAAAGTTTTTAATAATGATTCTTTAACAAACAGAGATTTATGCAGACTTTCTATTGTTTCTAGGGCTACTGTGCCTGGGATTGCACAGCAGGCAGTTCCTTTGAATTGTTTTACTGAGAAGGTTTGTATTACTGTGGATAAGTCTTTTATTGATACTATTAAAGATAAGTTTTCAAAGTCTTCTGCCGTTATAGGTGCTTCTAAGAAAAGCGATTGCAAACAGTTTGCTGGAGAGGAAAATGTTAGAATTGTTAAGGTTAGTTTGGATGGTTTAGGAAATCAGGAAAAGGCTAAAGAAACTATTCAGAGAGAGGTTGCTAATTCTATGTATGATTGCTGGTTAATGACAGGACAGGGAAAGATGGATATTTTTAAGGGAACTGTTGATGGGGGGGTTGTTAAGAAAATTGCAGATGCTGGTTTGGATTATGCGGATTTGAAAGTTTCTGAAATTAAACCGTCTTGTATTGTTTGTTCTCGTGTTGCTTTTTCTGATGCTTTGATATCTCATCCTGAAAACGAATCTTTGAAAGGGATAGATTATAATAATTTTATGTCTCGCGAGAAAGTTCCTGGAAGCGCACTGACTTATTTTCAAGCATTTACCGATGAAAGTGTTGGTTCTGGGGGGGCTGTTGGACAAGGCGAAGACAAGCTTAAAGAATATTATTCTAAGTCTCCAATTACGGAAGAAGATGTTGAAAAGATCAAGCAAATTTTAATTGAGCAAGGTTCTTCTAAAGAAGATGTCAAATATTTAGATTTGGTGTCTGTCAAGAATTTCTTTACAGAGAAAAAGAAACAAGCTGAATCTTCTAAATCTAAGGATAATCAAATTGCAATCGTATTTACACAGATTAAAGTTCCTTCTAATACTAAAGATGAGCAGTTTTGGAATACTCTTCAAAATGGTGCGATTGTTGGAGGATTTGGGATGATTAGTGGGCCTGGAAAGGTTTTGAGTTTTCTTACTCCTGGGGCTGGTTGGCTTAAATTTGTAGGTAAAATTGTTCTTGTTGGTGCGACTTCTTTTAAGTTTGCATTAGATGCGGAAGATGCTACCGGAAAAAACCAGGCGTTTTCTGCTCTTACGTGTGGTAAATTTCAGAGTAAGGTGAGTGGGGAAGAGCAAGGTTGTTCTATTGTCAAACTTGTAAATTGGGATGTAGATACAATAAATAATTTATGCTACAATATAGAGGGGAACTTATGAAATTTTATAGAAAGGGCATGCTTGTTCCTGAAGGCATGGGATTGGTTATTGCAATAATTGGGTTGGTTATACTCGGGTTTTTTGGGGTTAAGTTGTATAATGTGTTTGTTGAACAAGATATGAAGAATGCTAAGACATTTATTGAGGGGTTGAATGCTAAGATTGAGAATCTTGCAGATGGGGAGAATAACACTTTTGCATTGAGGGGGGTTGAAGGTTGGGTTTTAGTTGGATGGAATGCTTCAGATAAGACTCGTCCTGAAAAATGTTTTTTGAATTCTTGTTTGTGTTTGTGCAAGGATAGTGTTGCAAATTGTCAGGAAAATGGGTATTGCAGGGCTGTGGATAGGAATGTTAGCGTTAAATCTGACGGGTCTGTTAATTATCTTAAGACCGTTGTTGGGATGGGCACAGCAAGAGTGGCCGGTTCATTTTCTGCATCTTGTATTACTTTTAAAGAAAATCTTTTAATCCCTCTCTTTATTTCAAAAAATAAAAATACTATATCTATTAAATTAGATTATGGTTTGTTAAAAGATGAGGGAGATGGCGAGCTTATAGAGATACCTTCAAAGTTATGTCCGGGTTATTCAGATAATATTGCTGTAAATATTATTGCTCAACCAAAACTTCCTTAAATCATCTTATTAATCAGGAAATTTTAACGATAAGCTCTATTGGTTAGATTTATATCTATTTGATTTATAGTTTAATTATGGAAAGAAGAGGAGACACTAACTTAATTATGACTAATATTATTTACTTATTGTTATTTATATTTTTCTTTATGGTTATGTTTTGGTTTGTTAATTCTTATTCTGATAGAAGCGCTTTTTATGAGGATTTTTATTCCAAAGAGATTGTTTCTATAATTAACAAGGCTGAGCCTGGAATGGAGATTAAGATTGATGTGTCTAGAGTTGCAGTTATTGCTTTTAAGAAGACTAAGCCAATTGAAGATATTATCTATGTAGATAATGTGAATAATCAAATTATTGTTAGTTCGAGGCTTAATGCAGGAACGAGTTTTGGATTTTTTAATGATGTGGATATTGTTGAATGGAAAACCGAAGGTCCATCTGGAAGGCCAGAGAATACGCAGTTTATGTTTAAAGTAAAAGAGAGAGGGCGAAATGAATTGTAGAAGGGGAGTTATTGGCGAGGGTTTGTTGTATTTTCCATTCTTCTTCATAATAGCTTTGATATTTTTTGGAATTTATGGAGGATTAGTTGCTTATTTCGACAATGAATACGATTATAGACGAGCTGAAGCTAATTTGCTTTTACAAGAGACAAGGGATTGTTTTGTTCGCGAGGGATTTTTTGATTTGACTATTGAATTAGATGAGAATGTTTTTATTGAAAAGTGCAGATTTAGCTCTAAGGCTCTTGAAGATGGAGAGCATTTGATTTATATGAAGAATAAGAAAGGCGTTGAGTTTTCCATTGGAGTTACTGATTTTAAAGTTAGGTGTTTTTTGAATGCCCGAGTTAAGAATAAAGATTTTCCTTTATGCGAGACTTATGGAGAAGATGCATCTAATAAGGATTATTTGATTGTTGGAAGTTCACAGAATTCAAGGAGGGTTGCTGCATGAATAATCGAGGCACTTTATTGGGACAGATTATCGAGAGTCCGGGGGCTTCGATTATCGTTTTTGTGATTATGCTGATTTTTGTGATTGTTTCAGGGTTTATTTCTGGAAGTCATTTTGAGATTTATGATTTAATGAGTGACTTTGTTTCAGATTATGTTATTTTTGAGGATAAGGTTGTTACTGTTGAAGAAGCGATTAACAGATTTTGCACGGATAAATCTGTTGGTGATAAACTGAAGGTTGTTTTGAGAGAGCATTTTGCTGAAGTTTATGGGGGGGGAAATGCTTTTGCTTTGGTTTCTAGTGAATTGGTTAAAAGTACTCAGATTAATCAAAAAGATTATTTTGAATATACATTGATTTCTTGGCATGGATTTTTTCCCACTTTAGAAGAAAATAAATTTAAACTATCTAGCAACGAATTTTTTGCTGAAGTTATTCCGAAGTATAATAAAATTTCAAATCCTGATATGGGGAATGTTAAAGTAGTATCTTTTTGCGGTTCTAAGCATTTAGATCTTTATGTTAAGAAAAGAGGCGACATATGAATCGCAGAGGACATTTGGGGACTTTGTTGCTTGTGTTTGGGGCTTTCATTTTAGTTGGATATGCATTGCATGCTATGTTAAGTTTTGGAGGAGATATTAGCAAGATTAAAGCTGAATTGAGGGCTCTTTCTGGGAAATCTGTGGCTGTGCATAAAGATGTTTTGATTAATATTGAAAAAATGGTCTTTAAGGCTATTGCGTCCTCTACTTCTGTGGATTTTGAAAAAACATTCAATGAATCTATTAAGAAGTTAGCTGAAGAGAAAAGGGCTTCTGGGTTGAATATGAATGTTTATGCTAAACTTGCCCTTGGAAATTATTCTCTGACTTTTGATTCTGTTACTGCGAAATATACTTTGGTTGTTAATAATGTTTTTGAACAGACTGCTGTTGAGAATAATAATGTGCGTTATTTGTATAATTTAGAGATTTTATTTGACAAGAGCCATGTTATCTCTGTAAAATCGTTTTGATTTATAGTCATACCCCGACCCTCTGGGTCGGTTGGGTAAAAACTTAAGTAAGCTAAGCTCCAGATTTTTAGATGAAGATTGAACATGCTTCTCATTGCACTTATCGTATTCGTTATCACATGGTTTTTGTAGTAAAATATAGAAAGCAAATGCTTCTGAAAAAAGTTCCTCTTGAATATTTTAAGAAAATCTTTGAAGGGATTGGAGAAAGATATTATTTTACATTTGAAGCAGTTGGTGTTGAGGAAGACCATTTCCATATTGTTCTTGGTTCTGCTCCACGTTATGCTCCAAGTGATGTAATGCGAATTATCAAGAGCATAACAGTGAAGAAAATATTTGAAGATTATCCAGAAGTCAAAGACTTTTTGTGGGGAGCAAACTTTTGGAGTGAGGGAGGACACATAGATACAGTTAGCGAGTTTGGAGGACTTGAGAGAATCAAAAAGTATGTTCTTGAACAAGGCAAGAGTGAAGAGCAACTTCAGTTGCTTAGTTTCGTCTCGTGATACCCCGCTCCGCCATCAGGCGGATTTGCCCTCAGGCAAACCCTCTGGGGCGGTTGGGTAGTTCATTTCAGTGAATAGTAATATTTATATAGGTTGGCTGTATGATTATACAGTGTAGCTATATGGCTTGAATATATAAAATGATAACAAATAATGAGAAAAAGATATTGAGATTTTTATTAGCTAATATTAATAGTGACTATTCAATTAATGAAATTGCGCGAAAGTGTGATTTGGCTCCAAATGGGGCTTATGAGATATTAAAAAAATTTGAGGAAAAAGAAATATTAATATCTAAAAAGATAGCTAATTCAAAATCATATAAACTTAATTTTAGTAGCCGGGAGGCAAATAAATTGCTTGAACTTGTGTTAATGCCTGATTATAATAATATAAAGATAAGAAATAGATATAATGATCTTAAGCTTTTAGAGAGTCTTACTGATTTATGTATAATGTTTGGTTCTTATATAACTGCTAAAGAGAAGCCAAATGACCTCGATGTTTTATTTGTTTTCGATAAGAAGAATTATAAAAAATATAGCGAGGCTATTGAAAAGGTTAATAGGGTTTTGCCATTGAAGCTACATGATGTTATTCAGACAAGAGATGATTTGGTTAAAAATATAAAGAATGATGAGAAATTAATTATAAATATGATTTTTGATGGCGTTGTTTTGTGGGGGCATGAGTTTCTTATTGAGGTGCTAAAAAATGCAATTAAAAAATAAAATTAATGAATGTTTTAAGGAAGGAGATAGAGGCGGAGAACGTCATAAAGGATTGAAGAAAATAGAATTTGATAAATCTTTGATTGATGAACATTTGAAGAAAGCGAGACATAATTTGAATGCAGTTACTGAATTTAAAAATATTGGGTATTCTGATTGGTCTGCAAGCGCATCTTTTTATTCTCTTTATCACTGTCTGCTTGCTTTACTTGTTAAATTCGGCTATCAATCAAGAAATCAGACTTGCACATTTGCTTTTATTGAGGACTTGATTAATCAAGGAAAGATATCTTTAAAGTTAGAAGAATTAAAAGAAATCTTCGATAGAGATATTACTGAGAATTTAGCCCATAGTGAAAAAATATTAGATATCAGGGAAAATATGCAATATTCATTCAAAACATCAATGGAAAATGAGGAGTTTGATAAATTGCTTGAAAGAACTAAATTATTGTTTGATAAAATAAGGAGAGAAATAGAAAATCTGTGAATTTTTCAGTTTTTCGCTTTTTTCATTTGCGGGAAGATTTATAGATAATAATGTCTTATGGATAGAACAAATATTGGTAAATTTGTCTTTTCTATAGGACAAATTTATTGGCGGATAAAATTTGATTTAATGTGCTTATTTTAGGTTGAGGGAAGATTTATAAATAACTTATCTTATCTCTTGTTATGGTGATGAAAGGCGTTAGAAAGGGAGATGTTACGATTACTACAGTTATATTGATTATACTTGGGCTTGTTGTTCTTGTGATGATGATTATTGGATTTACTAAGGGTTGGGATTTCTTTTTTGGCAAGTTTGACGAATTGCCTAGTGAGTTACAAACTATTGCTAAGGCATGTGTTTTGTATGCTCAGGGTGGCTTAGGCATTGATTTTTGTCAGTATAGGTTGGTTGGAAAAGAGTTGGTTAACTGCAGAGATACTAGGATAGATGCTCAATTGAAAGCTGAGGATATTGATACGACTTCCGCTTCTTTGAAGTGCGGTACTGATGGTAAGGCTGTGGCTTGTAGAACACTTGCTTCTGGGAAGCCTGACACGAAGATAGATGGGAAGCCTTGTGCTTCGCTTTTTGCTTGTTCTGGAACTCCTATGGATTGTGGTACTGTTTCTGGAAGAGATCCTTGTCAGCTTAAGGAAGGTTGTACTTGGGATACCACTCCTACTGGTGGTCCTAGTTTGGGCATATGTGTTGGTGTTGTAGATTATTGTAAGACATTAGATGAAACTAGTTGTAAGGCTAGGTCTACTAATGGTTGCACTTGGTCTGTATGATTTTTTAGGACTTTTTAATTTGAATGTTAGATTTAATAACTCTTTTAGATTTGTGTTTATATGAATAAAAAAGGTATGGAGATGGCAGTATCTACGGTGATACTGATAATTATTGGAATTGCTGTGCTTATTGGTTTGCTTATTCTTGTTATGAAGGAGTTCGATTTTTTTAATAGGGGGACTGAGCCTGTTTTGAGGACTTCTGGAACCGGGATTGTTAAGCAGGCGTGTGAGATTGCTTGTCGTGGTGGAGATTCTAGGACTTTTTGTTGTGAGCCTTTTAATGTTAGCACTGGAACAGTTTATTGCAAGAATAGTTCTATTAATTTAGATTGTTCTTTGGATTGTTCTGGAGTGGTTTGTTAACTGATTGTGAAAATTATATAAACTTAATAATTAACTGATTTGGATGGATGAAGAGGCTAACAAAGATAAGTCATTAATTATATTTCAAGATAAAAAGATAAGGAGGGTATGGTATAGTAATGAATGGTATTTTGCGACTATTGACATAGTTGCAGTATTAACTGAGCAAGAAGATTATCAAAAAGCAAGAAAATATTGGAATAAACTAAGTCAAAGATTAAGAGAAGAAGGGAGCGAAGTGGTGACAAATTGTCACCGGTTGAAATTACTTGCTGAAGATGGTAAACTGAGGAAAACTGATTGTGCAAATATTAAATCTATCTTTAGAATAATTCAGTCTATTCCTTCTAAAAATGCTGAGCCATTTAAACAATGGCTTGCACAAGTTGGGTATGAAAGGGTTGAAGAAATAAAAAACCCCGAACTTGCACAGAAGAGGATGAAAGAGATTTACAAAGCAAAGGGCTATTCTGATGATTGGATTGAGAAAAGAGTCAGAGGCATTGCAATAAGAGATGAGCTTACTGATGAATGGAAAAAGAGAAATATAAATGAAAACAAAGAATATGCTATTCTTACAGCAGAAATATCTAAGGCTACTTTCGGCATGACTCCGAGCGAGTATTTAACATTCAAAGGGTTGAAAAGGGAAAACTTAAGAGATCATATGGATGATTTGGAGCTTATTTTTACAATGCTTGGGGAAGCGTCTACTATAAGAATAGCGAGGAATAAAGATGCAAAGGGTTTTGTGAAGAATAAAGAGGTTGCGCTAGAAGGTGGGAAAGTTGCAGGAGTTGCAAGAGAAGAATTGGAAAAAAGAAGCGGTCAGTCAGTGGTTAATCCTGAAAATTATTTAGATGTGCCTGAAAAAGAAAGAAGGATGAGGCTTAAAAAAGATAAAAGTCAAATAATTTCTAGTAGTTAATTACCTGAATTTCTGCTAGTTTTTAGTCACTACATTCAGTTTCATAATTTTCTTATCAACAGCTTTTATAATTCTTTCTTGTTCTTTTGTTAATGTGACTATTTTTTCAAAATCATTTTTAGTC
>Ga0209542_10004473_pt1 | contig 28781 bp, 30 predicted proteins | sample RifCSPhighO2_01_FD_184028 | JGI IMG/M metagenome (GOLD analysis project Ga0209542, IMG submission 184028) | Soil microbial communities from Rifle, Colorado - Rifle CSP2_plank highO2_0.1 (SPAdes) (version 2) | ecosystem: Environmental > Terrestrial > Deep subsurface > Rock core/Sediment ...
TCGATCGGGACTATCTCCCCGGCTTTCTCCTTGGTCGCATCATTAAACTTCTTGACGAAGTCGGCGATGTTGAGCCCATGAGGCCCGAGTGCGGTACCAACCGGAGGGGCGGGAGTGGCTTTGGCGGCTTCCAACTGCAGCTTGATTATTGTTTTTATTTTCTTTGCCATGATGCGCGATTATAGCTTTTTTGCCTGTAAGAAATCAAGTTCCACGGGGGTCTCGCGGCCGAACATGGTGACAAGCACCTTGATGCGTCCACGCTCTTCGTCGACTTCGGCGATCCGGCCATCGAAGTCCTTGAAGGGGCCGTCGGTGATCTTGACCTGATCCCCTACCGCGACCTCGATCTTGTATTTTGGCTCTTCGATACCCGTGCGTTTCAGGAGTCCGTCAACTTCTTCCTTCGACAGCGGTGTCGGAATGACGCCGGCTCCGATAAAGCCTGTCACATTGGGAGTATTGCGGACCACATACCAGGAATCATCGGTGACGACCATTTCAACCAAGACATATCCCGGGAAGATCTTTTCTTCATAGACCTCGCGCTTCCCGCCCCGGATCTTAATCTTTTTTTCCTTGGGGACGAGCACATTGAAGATCTTGTCTTCGTAGCCGAGCGACTCAATGCGCTGCATCAGATTGCGCGCGACGTTGTCCTCGTAGCCCGAATAGGTGTGGATTGCGTACCAATGGCGCTCGCCGGTTGTAACTTGTTTTGCCATGGCTAGGTGTGCAAGATGAACTTTTGGAGCAATGTCTGGAAGAGCAGATCAAAAACACCCAAGAGAAGCGCCATGCCGATTCCCATGCCGATAACAACCAGTGTATATTGTACGGTTTCTCTGCGCGTCGGCCACGTTACCTTTGCCAGCTCTACGCGTACATCTCGCAAGAAAGCTATTATTCGTTCCAAAGCTGTAAAGCTGTAAAGCGATACAAGCTGTAAAGCTCTATAGCTCTACGGCTCTATAGCTGTACGGCTGGTTCTAAAAAGCCCCCGAAGGGCTAGGTTCAATCTACCACGAACTCGATTGTCGTGCAAGTTCTCATATGGCGCTAGGTGGTTTTATGGAATACATGCCGATTGAGCGTCCTGATCTCCTTCTCATTTTTCTGAACGCGCTTTTGCAGATCAAGCACGTCAACCTCCTCGAGAATGTTCACGGATTCTTGAACTGCATCGATTTTGTTCGTCAATTTGATTTCCAATTTCTCAAGGTCCTCCTTAGTAGTCATTCTTTGTCGTACATCATCCAATTGCTCCTGAACATTATTAAACCCGCCATTGATGGCTTTGAGCAAATCTTCATTCGTAACCTTGAGCTGTTTCTTTGGGGACATGGAGTTAGTTTAGCGCGCCTGAATTGGCATGCAAGCTCTTGCCTAGATATCCGCTCCACTGCTTCACGGATTTATCGTACTTGATCTTCGCATCTTTGTGAATCATTTCATAGTGTATTCTTGGATGGACGATCCTATAGTTGCTGTAAAGCATCTAGTTTAGTCGCCACGACCTTACCGTCGATCTTCATTACCTCAGGCATTTCTTTTAATAGTTGTTCGACTCTGTTCTTATCTCCTCTTTTTTTATAAACAATTATCCTGGAAACATGTGCGGGCAGATGGTCTGGTTGTAGTCTGATGGCTTCTTCGAAATCTTGCTGTGCGTCGTCAAGCATTCCCCTATCTCCCAAATCGTTTCCCCTACTCACAAGCCAAGTAGCCTTTGCATTATTCTCAAATTCCTTATCTCCTCCGAATGTTTTTTCAAATTCAGAAAATTTCGCTTTCTTCATCTCGGCCATTTTTACTGAATTCGGTTTAAATAACCTCGAGAAAAACCCCATCATTTTATATTAACAAACGACGAATCTTTATACAACTCTAACGAAATGCCATCGAGGTTAAACTTCAATTATTACCCAATTTTTACTTTTCAAGTCTTTCCTACTGTAGATTTTGCATCATGTTCTGGTAATGAATCAATGAAAGCTAAAGTTTCCCTAAAGAAATTTTCCATTACTCGCTCTCCGTCAACGGTCAATTTATACATTTTAAAATCCTTTCGGGCCATCCTCATTTTAAGATTTGCGTACATTAATTCAAGAGCAAACCTTTTTATGGCGTAATTTTTGACTAACAAAAAAGCGACAATCAATTTCCAAACAAAAAGAATGAATATGAAATATATTAGCGCAACAACCCAACCAAATTTTAGAAATACAGGTATTACTAAAAGATATTGTATCCACTGTGAAATATGGCCGCTATAATATAAAGATTTCGGATATAGATATGTTGCGAAATTTTGGTTTGGAATTTTTAAATTAGCCGTGTCCACATATCCCTGAGGAAAGAAACGATTTACGATACCAAAAGAAACTTCAAAATACTCTCCCGAAATGAGCATTATTATAATTGTTATGATCAATATCGTTACAATCGCTAATGCCATATTGTTAAAAAATTCTTTAATTCCTAATCTTAAACTTTCTTCTGCATGCTTGTAGAAAGTATTTATCAGCTTCTTCTTTTGTATCACACTTGGCTTCTTGGCACGATTCTCTCCGTTCGGTCAAATCAGCACCATTAGGGAAAGATACCATTCCTTCTGGAATCCATTCATTGCCATCCTGGTGAGAGTTTGGCTTGATTATGATTTTCATACGATTAAACTTTAGCTAATCAAACGATGCATATCTTCACAATTTTAAATATCCAGGTTTTTGACATTCTTCGCATGGGTCTGAATGAACTTCTTGCGGGGCAAAACCTCTTGGCCCATGAGTACGTCGAAGATGTCATCAGCCGCCTCGGCGTCATCCACCGTGACTTGCAATAAGACGCGATTTTCGGGATTCATGGTGGTTTCCCAAAGTTGTTCGGGGTTCATTTCTCCCAAGCCCTTGTAGCGCTGGAGGGAAACGCCCGGGATCTTTTCTTCATCCTCCTTGACGATATTATCCTCGGGAAGATTGTTCTCGTTGAGCGGAGTCACAATGAATCCATCCGCGGATTCGTCCTTCTTTTTCTTCTCGGCTTTTTCCGCCTTCTGGCCTTTGCGCAATATATCAAGTAATTTCTCCTTGTCGGTATCGTTGTATGCGTACTGGATACTGCTCCCCTTCTGTATGCGATAGAGCGGGGGCTGGGCGATATAGAGGTGGCCCATCTCGATGACCTTTGGGAAGTAGCGATAGAAGAGCGTGAGGAGGAGCGTGCGGATGTGCGCTCCGTCGACATCGGCATCGGTCATAATGACGATCTTGTGATAACGAAGCCTGGTGATATCAAACTCTTCGGCGATTGCCGTTCCCATTGCAACCACGAGAGCGCGGATCTCCTCTGATGCAAGCATCTTGTCGATGCGGGATTTCTCGACATTGAGAATCTTGCCCTTGAGCGGCAAAATCGCCTGCGTTCTTCGATTGCGGCCTTGCTTGCTTGAACCGCCGGCCGATTCCCCCTCAACAATGAATATCTCGGACTCTTCGGGATTTTTGGATGAGCAGTCGGCTAGTTTGCCCGGCAGAGTAAACCCTTCCAAGGCGCCCTTGCGGATAACGGTATCGCGGGCGGCTTTTGCGGCAATGCGCGCTTTGGCGGCGAGAATGACCTTGCCCATGATAGAGCGGGCCTCGTTGGGATTGCGCTCAAGCCAGTCGGCGAACTCTGCACCGAACACCGTCTCAACTGCGTTGCGTGCTTCCGGCGTACCAAGCTTTGCTTTCGTCTGTCCTTCGAATTGTGCCTCCTGGAGACGCACTGATACAACCACAGTCAATCCTTCGCGCGCGTCTTCGCCGGTCAGATTTTCTTCTTTGTCCTTTATAAATCCGTTTTTGCGCGCATAGTCGTTCAAAACTCGAGTGATGGACGTGCGGAATCCCGTCAGATGGCTGCCACCTTCGATTGTGTGGACGTTGTTGGCAAAACTCAATTCGTGGCCCTGGATGTCGTTGGTGTATTGCAAAGCGACCTCAACCATCATGCGGTCGTGTTCCTTACCTGCATAAAAAACGCTTGGGTGAATCGGATCTTGGTGGCGATTCAGGAAGCTTACGTAGGACAAAATGCCACCCTCAAAATAGAAAGTATGAGTGGGTACGGCCATATGCTCGATCCCCTTTTCTTTCTTGCCGCCCTCGATTGCAAGCGGTGTGCGTTCGTCGCGGACATTGATCAGTACGCCGCGCGTCAAATATGCCTGTTGGCGAAGGCGAGTCAGTATGCGGTTCCAATCAAAATTTATTTCTTTGAAAATTTCGGGGTCAGGTTCAAAGGTCACCATCGTGCCGTGTTCGCGGCTTGCGCCGATTTTTTTGACCGCCTTCTTCGGCTTGCCGCGTTCATATTCTTGCTCGTAGACGCCACCATCGCGACTTACTTCCACGCGAAGATATTTGGACAGTGCATTGACGACAGAAACACCGACGCCATGCAGACCGGTGGAAACCTTGTAAGATTCGCCTCCAAACTTGCCCCCGGCATGGAGCGTGGTCAGAACAGTCTCAAGCGCGCTCACCTTGGTTTGCTTGTGGACGTCAACGGGAATGCCACGGCCGTTGTCGCGGTCACTGATGCGGTTGCCGGCATGGAGCGTGACGTCAATACGGTTGGCGTGGCCGCCCATTGCTTCGTCAAGTGAGTTGTCGAAGACTTCCCAGATGAGGTGGTGCAGACCGTCGATGCCTGTACCGCCGATATACATACCCGGTCGCTTGCGGACAGGCTCAAGACCCTCCAGTACGAAGATGTCTGAAGCAGTATAGTTATTCTTTTTTACTTCATCTTTGGCCATGAATTAAAAAGCTATAGAGCTTTATAGCTGTAAAGCTGTAGTGCTCTCCTAGCGGATTTCCGCCTGCAAAGTTTCTTTGAGGAGTTTCGTAATCTTCTCTTCGGCCGCATTTACCTCCGCCGTGGTCAGTGTATGGTCATCGGCGCGATAGACAATATGAAACGCCACGGATTTTTTTGGGTTTTCGGCGTCCTCGTATATATCGAAAACATCGATATCCTTGACAATATCGGTGTCTGGGGCGTTCTCGATACAATCCAGAATCTGACTGATTGTAGCATCTTTCCTTATTAAAATCGAGACGTCTCGGATGACGGACGGATACTTGGGAATCGGCTCAAATTCGAGCTCTCCTTGCATGGCCGTGAAGACTTTTGCAGCATTGAGACTGAACGCAGAGACCGCTCCATGGGAATCAAGATCAAGCGACTGAATAATGGTGGGATGCAGTTCCCCAACGACACCGGCAACAAGCCTGCCGATCATAATTGTCGCCGCCTTGCCCGGATGGTACCAGTTTTTGCCGGCATATCCGCCATCGATGCCGTCGATAAACTCGGCATCATCGATGCCGAGCTGTTGTAGGAACGATTCAACGGCGCCTTTGATTTCTGCGAAAGCGTTTTTTCCGACGATGACACCTGCTATTTGTTCCCGCTCGTTGATGCCATCCACGGTTGTGCCAAAGGCGTTACCGATCTCAAAAAGCCGGGGCGTATTGGTGAAGCGCAGGTTGTTCTGCGCAGCGACAACCAGATTGGGAATGAGGCTGGGGCGGAGGAAACGGTATTCGCGCGAAACGGGATTGAGCAGTTCGGGAGCATCATTGATGGCGAATGCGCCCTTGGTTTTCTCACTAATGAAGGTGTAGTTGTAGGTTTCCACAAAAGTTAGGCCTTGAAGAATTTGCTTCATGAGCCGCCGCGCTTTGAAGTACTCCCCCATTTGCCATATGTCCGAACCCGGATGAACCGCTTCAGGGAATGCCGAGACGGTCGGGGCTGTGGCCGGGACATGTTCATAGCCGTAGGCACGGCCGATTTCTTCGATGAGATCTTCAGGCGTCGTAATGTCGCGCCTGTATGTTGGTACCGTCGTGACATACTGATCCTTTGAGGAAGAAACCGCGATATCAAATCCCTTGAGGATTTTTTTCACAGTTGCGTCGGGAATGGTGATGCCCAGCAATGAAGCAAGATACGGCTTTTTCAAAGTTACCTGCCACGGTTCGCGCTTATTCGGATATGCATCAACAATGCCGGTTGCAACTTCTCCACCGGCAAGCTGACAGATGAGCTCTGCTGCACGATTGAGCGCAACCTTGGTGAGATTAGGGTCAAGGCCGTATTGGAATCGCGATGATGCATCGGTTCGTAGGCCCAAGGCGGTTGCGGTGCGCCGGATGGCGGAACCGTTGAAGTTTGCGGATTCAAGCACGATTGTTTCCGTTTGTTCCGTGATGCCGGAGTCTTTACCCCCTTTCACACCGGCGATTGCAAGTGGATGTTTCGCGTCCGCGATTACGAGCATGCTCGGATCAAGTTTTTGCACCGCACGGGATTCATCCAGCAGGTCAATCATTTCTTCCGTATGCGCATTGCGGACCACAATAGTGCGTCCCGCGATCCTTTCATGATCAAATGCATGGAGCGGTTGTCCCATCTCAAGCATGACATAGTTGGTCGCGTCGACGATATTATTGATCGAGCGAAGGCCGACGGATTCCAGGAATTTTTTAAGCCATTCCGGTGACGGCGCAACGCCGATATTTTGAATGACGCGAGCGCTATAGCGGGGGCAGACGTCGGTATTTTGTATTTCAACTTTTATAAAATCTGTTGCCTTCGTTTTCTCATTCTCTTTGATTTTTGAGATTTGATTTTTGATTTTAGCGCCAGTCAGTGCTCCGATCTCCCGTGCCATGCCGATATGCGAGAGCAGATCCCCGCGGTTGTAGAGTACCTTGATATCGAGTATGCGGTCATCATCCACATTCTCGATGCTCTCCACTTCCACGGATCGCAATGTCAAAAGCTCTGCCAGCATTTCTGATGACATCGTAATCGGAACGAACTTCTTGATGAGATTGATCGAGAATTTCATGAAGTAATCAGCCTCTCCTCTTCTAGCTGGAGAGTTAACCAAGCCTCCAAAGCGATTCTTACAAAAAGCTTGCGATCCTGATCTGTGGCAGTTTCCCTATACGCAGTTGTCCAAAGCTCAAGAAAACCAGGGTCTTGTCGTAGCGCTGCGGCAAGGAGGTCCTTATCCTTCTGTTTGATTTTTAATATATCGATGCTTCCCTCTTCAGGAAGTCTTTTGGCTAGAGCATTTACAAAGCGTGTCAGAACCGCGTCAAGGTTCCTGTCCGGTATTCCTAGCTCCGCAAGTTCTTTTTTAGCAAGCGTAAGAGTTATATATGCGGCCAAATATTCTGTAGCGAAATGCTTGCTCGACTTATTTCCTGTCTCAGAAACTATTCTGCGATGGGCATCAAAATCCTCTGCAGACCAATTTGCGCCGTGTACTGCATAGTACGCATTCATATCATCCCCAGTCAGCTCTTCAGGATTTACGTACATAAAGTGACCGCTACCCGAAATGCCCTGTTCAAGAAGCTTTTGCTCCTTTTCTTTTTTAGCAGTTATAATTGCCCTAAAGGCAACGAGTCTCTGATCACGCCCCTCAATGGATAGCCTATCTCCTATCATATTAAAATTGCTTTAAAAATCTAATATCACTGCCGTAAAACAATCGCACATCATCGATTTTGTACTTGAGCATAGCAAGGCGGTCAAGGCCGAAGCCGAAGGCGAAGCCCTGCCACTCGCGGGGCGCGTAGCCGGCGTTCTTGAAGACGCTCTGATGCACCATACCGGCCCCGGCGACTTCAACCCAGCGGTCTTTCAGTTTGCCGGTGGTACCTCGGATGCACACCTCCACGCTTGGTTCCGTGAACGGGAAATAGCTGGATACAAATCGCACCTCAATATCGCTTTTGAAAAACTTTTTGAACACATACGTGATGACCCCTTTGAGATTTGCGAGTGATACGTCTTTGCTCACCATAAGCCCTTCCATATATTGAAATTGCATTTCATGCGTCGCATCTGTTGCTTCATTGCGGAATACGCGTCCGGGCATCACGAGCCGGAACGGGGGCGTATGCTTCTTCATGAATGCGACCTGCATACTGGAGATGTGCGTGCGCGGCAGTAATTTATTTGGTAGCCAAAAAGTATCCTGCATATCGCGGGCCGGATGATCGGATGGGATATTAAGTGAATCGAAGTTGTACCACTCGGTTGTGACCTCTGGCCCCTCGTACAGATGAAAGCCCATGGATTGGAAAATGTCCTCCAGCTCCCACTGAATTTTCGTCAATGGGTGGAGATGTCCGTGAGATACGCGCTTGCCCGGTGCGGTGACATCAATCTTCTCTTGGGCGATACGCGCGTTGACCTCCGTATCCTCTATTTCTTTCTGGCGGGCATCAAGCGATGCCTGAATGTTTTCACGAATGGTATTGGCAGTCTGGCCGAGCTCTTTTCGCTGTTCGGCGGGCATGTTCTTTAATTCACGCAAAAAAAGCATGAGCTCCGACTTGCGTCCCAGCGAGTTCACGCGGACTTCTTCCAATTGTGCAAGATTCGCTGCGTTTCGGATCGCTTCCAGCGCCGTGCGCTCGAGTGTTTGAAGGTCGACTGTTGTCATAATAGTACGTGGAATACGTCACCCTTGAATAGTGGGGTGGACCCAGCCACTCTAGCACTAAATGCCCCGTGCATCAACGCTATTGCGCCATATGTTATGGCATACTACAATAGTAATAACATTAAACGCGCATGATTCGGGCTTATCCCGCTTCGTGCCCTAGAGTTATGAAAAAAACATACGTATGGGTCATCGTGGCGATCGTCGTGATTCTCGTCATTGTCGCATTGTCGAGCGGTCGATCCGAAACTCCCGTGCAGCAGTCGACAAGTCCAACAACGACTCCGTTGGCCAATGAGAGTACCTCTCCGAGTATAAGCGTAAGTCGTGCACCGGCGGCACCGACGCCCAAGCCGGCTGGTACCGGGTCAAGCAAAACGTATAGCCAGCTTGTCGACGAATATGCAGGGCGCCATATCCAGTTTGATATGTACTGCCAGGCCAAGCCCTCAAATGTTACGTATAAAAATGGCGTTAGCCTTCTGTTTGACAACCGATCGGGCGATCCCCGCACCATCACTATTGGCGGCGTACAGTACAGCTTCCCCGGTTATGGCTATCGCATCATAACTCTCTCGCGCCCGGCATCCCAGCTCCCAGCAACGCTTTCTCTCGCTTGTGGCGCATCAGTCAATGTTGGAAGCGTTTTGCTTCAGAAATAAGATCCAGTGTGTTTGCGAAAAAGCGCTCCGTGCGGAGCGCTTTTTTGACTTTACGCTTTGCTTGTCTGCAAGAAGAATCTTCGCCAGAGATTATCGGTTTCCAGACTTTCGTTTGTCACAATCCACCGGTCAATCACCGGACTGACAAGCAAGGAGAATATAATACTGCTTGCCACATGACGAAGTGTGAAGGGTATTTGTCCTACAAGCGCCTCCATGAATGGCTGATGGAATAACATTGGTCCTACTGTTAGGCCGGTGAGAGCATCGTACACAAGAGTTCCGATGATGGCATAGGCGACATAATTCACCCGCGATCCTTTGCGGTTTCTGAAAAAGAAAAATGCTCCAACACCAATAAACCCGTATGTTATTGCGGTGATCAATGTCCACATGCCGATCTTGCCCATCATTGCGTCAAAAATCGCGATACTCAAGAATGCGAAGATGAATCCTCCAAGCCATCCGTAACGCCGCGCAAACGGCATCAGTGTCGGCATGAGGGGCTCTACATTGGCGGGCCGCCAAGGAAGAAGCCGAAGACCGAACACGACCAGCCAACCGACCACGTACTTAACTCCGCTTGTCTTGTACCCAACCTTGTTCATACAAAAAGATCCCGCCGCGGCGGGATACTTGTGTTGAATAACCTAAGTGCCTTACGCGAGCAGTCTGATTAACCATACAAGGGACCGGGCTATAACCGTTGCGCGACAGCGTGGGAATTCCACCCACTTCACCTTGCAGGATTTGTAAAAGATACTCGGACTCCCATCTCACTGTAGCGGGGGCAGGATTTGAACCTGCGACCTTTGGGTTATGAGCCCAACGAGCTACCGGACTGCTCCACCCCGCGATCATTGCTCAGCTAGTATACCAGCGTTGAAAATATAAGTAAAGTAAGGTACCATGGGAAGGATTTACCGTTGGTATGGCAGGGTAGCTCAACCGGTTAGAGCACGGCATTCATAACGCCGAGGTTGGGAGTTCGAGTCTCCCCCCTGTCACTATGAAAAAACTAAAACGTGCGGTGTTGAAGATCAGCGGAGAGGTCATGTCGGGCAACGGCAAGACGGGGTTTGATAAGGAGCCGATCCAGTTTATTGCTGGCGAGATCCACGATGCTTTCAGGGCGACGGGATGTCAGCTTTCCATTGTCATTGGAGGCGGCAATTTGGTGCGAGGTTCAAGATTGATTGATGCCATCGGTTCCAGCATGGTAATCGCCGACCAGGCGGGCATGCTTGCAACGATTATCAATGGCCTTGTGCTACAAGATTTCCTTGAGCGCAACCACGAACTGGACGTGCGCGTCATGAGTGCTGTTGAAATTCGCGCATTCGCAGAACCGTATATTCGCCGCCGCGCTATGGGGCATATGGAGAAGGGGCGTATCGTTATTCTTGCCGGTGGGAGCGCTAATCCCCGCTTCACCACCGATTCGGCGGCGGTTTTGCGTGCCATTGAGCTTGAAGCCGAGATTGTTATCAAGGGCACCAAGGTGGACGGCATCTACAGCAAAGACCCCAACGAGCACAATGATTCAGTGTTCATTCCAAGGATTTCCCAACATGACTTTGTAGCGCAGAAGCTTGGCATCCTCGACCGTACCGCCGTCACGCTTGCCGGAGAAAATACCATGACTATCCAGGTCCTTAATATTCTCAAAAAGGGCAATCTTGCCAAGGCTCTTCAGGGCGAAACAATTGGATCGGTGGTTATTCCGGATTAGTAAGTGCCCATCTACAAGACCAAAAACGAATATTTTTTCAGAAAATGGTCACCGGAGATGGCTTATGTTCTTGGGTTCTTTGCCGCCGATGGCTATATGATTGCAAATAAACGCGGTGCCCACTTCATTGATTTTTACAGCAACGATCGCGAGATTCTAGAAAAGATTCGAAAGATCATTGCTTCCGACCATACAATAACAATCCGCTCAAGACAAAATGAACATCAAAAGAATTCATATCGGCTCCAAATAGGAAGCAAGGTATGGTTCAAAGACCTCACTAAACTTGGGTTTGTACAAAATAAGAGTTTGGTGTTGCGCTTTCCGACAGTACCAGTGCAGTATAGAAGTCATTTTATACGCGGATATTTTGATGGTGATGGATGCGTTAGCTTTGGGCGATATTGGGTTAAGAATCGAAAGCGTTGGAAAATTCAAATGAGCACCCTGTTCACTTCCGGAAGCCAGTTTTTTCTTGACGGACTAAGGAAGGCTATTGCCCCATTCGTCCGCGGTGGATTTTTTAGAAAGAAAAAGCGTGGCATTGATCTGGCGTACTCGCATCGCGATGCAGTTGCGTTATTTCGATTAATGTATAATAATGTATCGTCTGACTTGTTCTTGAAGAGAAAATATCAGACATTCCTTAGGGCATTTCACGCCTTGGGATATGAGATTGCGGGCGTAGCTTAGCGATTTAAAGCGCTGCCCTGTGGAGTACCGCAGCTCTGGGAGGAAACTCTTAGATGAACATTCCGGGATAACGGTGAAGCCCTTCGTGGGTAATACCGTGGGAACCCTGACGCTATGTCGGGGAGCGCCGTAGAGACTAGATACCGGAGTCCCTAAATTCCGCCCAGCGGGACATGGGAAAGATATAGTCCACCCCACTTCGAAAGTTGTGGACCAGTGCACGGCAGAGATCGTGGGTTTAAATCCCATCGCCCGCGCAGCAACAAAAATAATGCCTTAGGGCATTATTTTTGTTGGTCAAAGTCGAGTCGTGCTGACTGTTTCGCACCATGATATACTTCATTCGATGATTTACTTAATCGGCGGTACTCCCAGAGTAGGCAAAACTACTCTTTCGAAAATTATCTTGCAGCGCAAAGGAATACCCTTTATCCCCGCAGATGTTCTTACTCATGCGCTTGATCACGCATATCCTCAGTTTGAAGTACGAAAAGGCGGATGGGAAAAAATACCCGACAGATTTTTTCCGTACCTGAGAAGATTTGTAGAATCTCTTACGTTCAGCTTGTCTGACTACGTAGTCGAAGGAGATTCTTTTTTCCCTGAACACGTTAGCAAACTTTCAAAAGAATTTAAAGTAAAAAGCATATTTTTGGGAACAAGCGATATCAAGCTCGAAGATATCTTAGCCTATTCCGCCCACGATAATTGGGTGAGAGATAAATCCAGAGAAGAACAAGAGGCTCTTCCAAACGGATTGGTGGAAATGAGCAAAATGTTTAAGTTGGAGGCAGAAAAATACCAAATACCGTATGTCGATATGGCTATCGATCGCGAAAAGAGACTAGAGGAGGCATATACGCATCTCTTTGGAGAGAGTAGTTAAATCCTCTGCAGATAATAGTTCCTCAGTGTCTTTACGCTAAAGTAGAGGGCAAGAAAAAAGAGAAGAGCGGTGCCCTGGTTGATAATGACAAAGAGCAGTGAGGGGTTCGCTGTTTGATATTCCGCGACGGCGTAATATTCAAATACTCCAAGAGAACACGTGGCGATAGCGGCATCAAATGCGATCGTCCACCAGCGGGATGGATTTGTCAGTCCCGCACCGAGGCCCACAATAAAAATCCCCGCGATGGTTAGTTGTGCGGGGAGGATATGGCTGAAGAAGGGCAGAGTGAGCAACATGACAATAGCGGTCGCAATAAAGAGCTGGCGAATAGTATCGCCATAATAAAACCGTTTCTTCTTCACTTCTCCGCGGATGGAGTCGAATAATATCTCCTGATCGGCGCGCATATCCATAACTGTACGATACATCTATCAAAAAACTCCGTCAAGCGGAGTTTTTTGATAGTAGTTAATTGCAAACTCCCGTAGTGGCGAAGCAATTGGGACACGAAAAGCACGAACCGGCACGAAACATAATCGTGCCGCATTCGCAGATAGGGGCGTCGGTGTGCGATTCTTTTGAACTGTCGAACCCACTGACCGTCAGCGTCGCAACTCCTGCGGCGCTCGAGGACGGTTGAGCCTGCATAAAGCTCATAGCTTTTTCGGCAACCTCATGTGTTGTCGGTGCTGCGCCGTGGTCGGGGCCAAAGAGCTCTTCGCGGTCTTCCGGCGATAAGAACTTCAGTCCAATGTAGCGGAAAATGTAATCAATGAATGACTTAGCGAATGGAATATTCTGATTGCTCGTAATACCAGATGGTTCAAAGCGCATGTCTTTGAACTTCTTTACCAAGGTCTTGAGTGGAATGCCTGACTGCAAGCACATGGAGACGAGCGTTGCCACAACATCGAGGAGTCCGGAGACCGTGCTTCCCTCTTTGGCGATGGTGATAAACATTTCGCCCACATTGCCCGTATCGGGATAGATACCGACGTTGAGATATCCTTCGTGATTGCCGATAGAGAACTTGTGGGTGATCGCCGGTCGTTCGTCGGGAAGCTTGATACGGGTATAGCCGTTGGCATGCTCGACAAGACGCGTGTTCTTCTTCTCGCCATCGGACGTGCTCATCGGCTGGACGCTTTTGGATCCATCGCGATATACCGCAACGGCCTTGAGACCCAGACGCCACGATTGCATGTAAACATCATGTACGTCCTCGACAGTTGCATCGGTGGGAAGATTGACTGTCTTGGAAATAGCGCCGGAAATAAACGGCTGCGCTGCGGCCATCATCTTGATGTGTCCGAGATGAGAGATGCTTCGCGTTCCGTTGGTTGCCTTGAACGAACAATCAAATACCGAAACATGTTCGTCTTTGAGATGAGGGGCTCCTTCGATTGTCTCCTTTTCAATAAGATATGCGGAGATGTCTTTGATTTGCTGTTCGGTGTATCCGAGACGATGCAATGCCGGCGGCACTTGATTATTGACGAGCTTAAGCACTCCCCCGCCGACAAGCTTCTTATATTTGACCAACGCAAGTTCGGGCTCGATGCCGGTCGTATCGCAATCCATTAAGAATGAAATCGTGCCCGTTGGTGCAAGAACCGTTGCTTGAGAATTGCGATAGCCGAACTGTTCGCCAAGAGCATGTGCGTCCTTCCAAACCTGAACGCCCGTATCAACAAGATCCTTGATCCATGGTTCGTTGAGCACCGGGGGCAGGCCATTACTCGATGGAATATGTTGTGAGACAATCTGTCCTGTGTACGCATTAACGACAGTATGTGCCGCATGGCCATTCCCATTTCCATTCCCGTTTCCCGAAGGCATTGTCGCTCCGTAGAGCGAGCGAAGCGAGTGGTAACTTTGGGAAAGATTTTCTGCCGCAAGTCCGTGCTTCTTAATGACATTGAGCATCGCATCGCGATTTTTGGGATAGCCCGAGAACGGTCCCGTTTGTTCCGCAATGCGGGCCGATTGCGCATAGCCCTCGCCGCACAAAATCGCAGTGAGCGCTCCTGAAATGACGCGACCCTCGTCGGAATCATAGGCAAGTCCGAGGTTCATCAGGAGCGCGCCCAGATTTGCATATCCCAAGCCGAGCTCCCGGAACGCCATTGCATTCTCGGTAATTTTGGGCGTTGGGTAGGAGGAGTTGCCGACGATGATCTCTTGCGCCGTCAGTATGGTGTCGATCGTCTTCTTGTAAAGCGCAATATCGAATACGCCATCGGGACGGAGGAATTTCAATAAATTAATCGATGCCAAGTTACATGCGCTGTTGTCCAAGTGCATGTATTCACTGCAGGGATTGGACGCATTGATGCGGCCGCTGTTCGGCACCGTGTGCCAGTCATTGATCGTTGTGTCGTATTGCATGCCCGGATCGGCAGAGTGCCACGCAGCCTCGGAAATCCAATGCATGATCTCGCGAGCTTTTAACTTCTCGACAGTGGCTCCCGTCGCAACAGCCTTGAGATCCCAGTCGGCGTCATTTTCGACGGCCTGCATGAATTCGTCTGTAACACGAACTGAATTATTCGCATTTTGGAACGGCAAGAGCGTGTACGGATCAAAGAGATCTCCGGTGATGGAATTCTTGATCCCGCTCGCTTCGAGGATTCGCGTCATCTCTTCGATGTTCTTCTTGCAATAAATAAAATCTTTGATATCGGGGTGGTCAACATTGAGTACAACCATCTTGGCGGCTCGGCGCGTTGTACCTCCCGAGCGGATACTATTGGCGACGCCGTCGGCGCCCTTCATGAAGGAAACAGGGCCGGACGGTTTTCCTCCGCGCGATATGCTTTCCTTTGATGATCGCAGGGGCGAAAGGTTGATTCCCGAACCTGAACCGAATTTGAAAATCCAACCCTCATCGCGGTACCAGTTCAGAATTGATTCCATATTGTCTTCAACGGCAAGGATGAAGCACGCTGAACACTGCGGCTTCTCATAGACGCCCACATTGAACCAAACCGGACTATTAAAGGCCGCATATTGGTTTACGAGCAAAAAACGAAGATCGTAGAGAAAGTTCTGCTGGTCTTCCGGAGTCTTGAAATAGTTTCCCTTGAGTCCCCAGCCGGCGATCGTGTCGGCTACGCGGTCAACCATCTGGCGGACGCTGGTCTCACGAACCGGTGTTCCGATCTTCCCTCGAAAATACTTGGAAGCGGTGATGTCGATTGCTGTCTGCGACCAGAACGAGGGTACTTCGATATCTTTTTGTTCGAAGACAACTTTTCCATCGCCCTTGGTAATGCGAGCTTCGCGTCGCTCCCAGGCAATTGCGTTATATGGATCGCCTTCTCCAAACAATCGTGGCCATGATAATCCTTCTCCCGCGCGCGCATGCGCAACTCCGTTCGTGCCGTTCACTACCTGTGCCAACTCTTCGCGCTGTATGGGAAAAAGGTTTTGTGCCATAGTTTTTAGAAGGCAAAAAGCTCACGATGTGGAGCTTAAAACTTCTAATTATTAATCGAACCAACTCTAAGGTCATTCTACTTCACTATCGGCACAAGAGGCAACTGTTGATAACTAGCAACAAGACCCCCGGGAAGGGGGCCTTGTGAGGCTATTTCATTTTGCGTCGTATGAATGCAGGTATCTCGAACTCGTCTTCTTCCTGAACGGAGGTATCGACGACCTCGGGCACTGTTTTGTCGGGCATCTTGGTCGGTTCTTCGCGCTTAAGAAGAGATCCATTGCTCGTGACCGCTTCCCGCGGTCCATAGAACATCATCGTGGATTGGGGAACTTGCTGTGTTCGTGGAACCGGAGCGGTAAATCCTGCGGCAATAACGGTGACCTTGATCTCCCCTTTCTTAAGCGTGTCGTCCTGTACGGCACCGAAGATAACCTTCGCATTGGGATCAATGCTCGCAGTGATGACCTTGGCCGCTTCAGAGATTTCCGACATGGCAAGATCGGCTCCACCGGACACATTGAACAGTACGCCGCGTGCGCCATCAATGGAAATATCAAGCAAGGGTGAATTGATGGCCGCCTTTGCCGCGTCTATGGCGCGATCTTCACCGCTCGCCATGCCAATGCCCATCAGCGCCGAACCGGAATTGGCCATGATGGTTCGCACGTCAGCGAAGTCAACATTGATGATGCCGGGAACGGTGATGAGATCGGAGATGCCCTGGACGCCTTGGTGGAGCACGTCATCAACCTTATGGAATGCTTCCAAAAGCGGAGTTTTACGATCGATGATTGAAAGGAGTCGATCGTTGGAGATGGTAATAAGTGCGTCAACCTTCTCTCTGAATAATGCCCAGCCCTCTTCGGCGATGCGCATGCGCGCGGCGCCCTCGAATGAAAACGGCTTGGTCACAACACCGATAGTCAGCGCCCCCAAATCGCGCGAAATTTCCGCAATGACAGGCGCGGCTCCGGTTCCCGTTCCCCCTCCAAGCCCGGCGGTTATGAAAACCATATCGGAACCCTTAAGAGCCTCGGAAATTTCATCTTTGTTTTCTTGTGCGGCTTTTTGACCGATTTCGGGGTTCATGCCGGCACCGAGGCCACGAGTGATATTCTTGCCTATTAAAATTTTCGTCGGTGCGTTTGCGACGTTGAGATCCTGTGCGTCGAGGTTCACGGCAACAAACTCCACTCCGTGGATTTTTTGTTGCATCATGCGCTGGATCGCTTTGTTGCCGCCGCCTCCGACGCCGACGACTTTGATCCGAGCGAATGTCTCAAACGGTGGTTTAACTTGGGCCATAAGTGGATTCGGTCTAGCATAAAAGCCCTATACGTGCAATATAGAACCTTGGTATTAACCTGTGGATAACTATAGGACGCAACTCTAGGGCATGAAGTTCTTCAGCCACTTTACGGCCCGTTTGACGCCGCTTCCGGACATGAATGTACTTCCACCGCGCTCTCCTCCGGATTGTAGTTGATCCGCACCCCACAAAATGAGGCCGACCGCCACGGCGAATGACGGATCGCTGATTTGGTCGGTGAATCCGTCGAGTCCCGACACTCCGGCAATGCGGACGGCAAGTCCGATGCGGTTTTTTGCAAATGCGGGAAGTCCCGCAAGATTCGCTCCGCCGCCGGCAAGAACGATCCCTGCGGGGAACATAAGGTTTGCGGCTGGCTTCTTGAATTCCTGCGTAATAAGATCGAAGAGCTCGTGTATGCGCGCATCGACGATCTTGCCGATTTGCTTGCGCGGGACAACACTTCCATCCTCGCCAAGCATACTTGAGAGATCCACTTGTTCTTTCTTGCTGGTCGCTTCAGCCGATCCCACAAAGCCGTATTCGTGCTTGATCTCTTCGGCGACATCCAGCGATGTTCTGAATGCAATCGCCAGATCATTGGTAATATGGCGGGCGCCGATCGGCATGATCGCCGTATGTACCAGATCTCCTTCGTGGAACAGTGCGAGCGAGGACACTCCCCCGCCCAGATCGACAAGAGCTACGCCGTACTCGCGCTGGTGTTTGTCCAGCACCGCCTTGGATGCGGCAAGCGGCGCGTAGACGAACTCGCTGACCTCCACACCACTTGCGTTGATACATTTTGCAAGATTGCGCATGTAAGGCGACAACCCTTCGATCAATAGCACCTCAACCTCAACCCTGACGCCTTTCATGCCGACCGGATTTTTCACATGCTCCTGGCCGTCTATGATAAATGCGCGCGGAACGACATGGATAATCTCGTAATTGAGCGGCAGACTCACCGTGGAAGCCGCTTCGATGAGGCGCGTCATGTCGCTTTGCGAAATTTCATTGTCCGCACGGGCAACGGCGATGACTCCGCGCGAAGTTTGTGTTCGGATGTGTGTTCCCGAGACAGATGCGTAGGCCTGCTTCACCTTCACTCCCGCCATTGCCTCCGCGTTGGCGATTGAGGCTCCGACGCTTTGCATGGCTTCTTCCATATCCACAACGGTGCCGCGCCGAAGACCATTGGAAGGCGCAACACCCACACCAATGATGCTTGGACGCAAAACATCCTGTCCGATTTCGGCAATGACAGTTTTGATCGTCGCGTTTCCTACATCAATTCCGCAAATGACTGAGGATTTCATCCTGTAAGGTAAACATTATCCGCTCTTCCTTTTTTGACGTTTCGTGATCGTATCCGCAGAGGTGCAAAAACCCGTGTACTACAAGAAAAGCGAACCTCTTTTTCACATCGGAACGATTGATAAAGATGTCGCCTACGGGAAGTATACCACGCTTCTTCATGAGTGTAGAGAGCTCGGTGCGGGTGTACAGTGGAAATGACAGGACATCGGTCGGCTTATCCTTGCTCCGATGAGTTCTGTTGAGCGTTCGCATCCTAGCGGGACTGACAATAGAGACGGAAACCTCCACGCGTGAGCGTGCAATACCCAATGCCGCACAGCATGCGGCTATAATGGGTTCTGTTTGATTAGCCAATGGCATCTTTCACTAGTTTGCTGACTAAAGCACCGTCAGCTTTGCCCTTAACCTTTGCCATGACGGCTTTCATGGCGCCTCCGATATCTTTTGTGGGGAGTTGAGCAACGGTTTCTGTGACGATTTTCTTCAGTTCATCTTCGCCAAGCTGTTCAGGCAAATACGTAGCGAGAATCGCAATTTCGTCAGCTTCTTTTCCTGCGAGCTCCGGCCGATTGCCCGCGGTAAACTGCGCAATAGACTCTTTGCGCTTCTTTACCTCGCTGGAAATGGTTTCCAGGACCTGCTCATCAGCGAGCTCAACTCTTTTTTCTATCTCTTTATTCTTGATTGCGCTTGCCAGCATACGCAATACGTCGCGCTTCTCCGCGTTCCCCTCTTTCATGGCTGTCTTGATGTCGTTTTGGAGCTGTTCTTTCAGGGTCATCTTAAAGATCTAATTGTTGTTTGATTTTGCGCTTTTCTTCTTCAAAGGTATCGTCATCGTACTTGCCGAGACGCTCGAGGCGGCGCCGGAGTGCTTGGAGCTCGACGCGCATGATCGCGCGGTTCTTCTCGACGCGGACGGTCGGCTTCTTGAGGCGTGAGCGCTTCAATTTGGCGGTTGCCAAAAGACCGCTGTGCTGTACCAGGCGTGTGAATCGGCGCATCAATGATGCGGGGCTTTCGTTTGGTTTTCGTTTAACTTCCATAAAGAGCCTCCTTTCTAATAGTTGGCGGTAAGTAATTTCTTGCCGCCAAGCACGTGGATGTGCAGGTGCGGGACCTCTTGTCCCCCGTCTTCACCGTGGCTGATGATAACACGAAACCCCTTTTTATCAATACCGGCCTTTTCCGCCACCAGCCGTGTAGCTACGAGTAGTCTGCCGGCGAGCTTGGCATCACCCTCGGTTAAATCGGCGACCGTGGTGATGTGCCTGCGAGGAATTACCAGTATATGCACCGGAGCTTTGGGGCGGATGTCATTGATCGCAATCCAATCCGTGTCTTCTAGCACGATATCCGACTTCATCTCGCCGGCGATGATTTTGCAAAAGATATCCTTATGATCGGGACTCATGATCCTTTTTGATTTTTGCCTTCATCAATTCAACGACTTTTTCCAACGGTACGGTTTCTTGAACACCGGAATCCATTTCGCGGACAATGACGGTGTCATCGATCGCCTCCTTTTGGCCCATGATGAGCGTGTATTTGATGCCAAGGCGGTTAGAGATCTTGAGTTGGGATTTGATACTGTCACGTCCGAACGAAGCGCGGACAGTGATGCCGGACTTGCGGAATTCTTCGAATAGTACAAGGCCTTTGCGCTTTCCCATTTCTCCGAGCTGGGCGATGAAAAGCTTGGGTTGGACGTGGGACTCCGGCGGTGTGATCCCGGCATCCTTGAGGGCCATCACAACGCGTTCCATGCCCATCCCCCAGCCGGTTGCCGGCGTCTTAGGGCCTCCCAAAAGCGCAACGAGCTTGTCGTAGCGTCCGCCTCCGGCAAGCGCGAGAGGCGCCGCTCCCTCAGCTTTGACTTCGGTGGTTATCTCAAATGTCGTTCTGGTGTAATAATCCAGGCCGCGCACAAGGCGGTGATCAAGCAAATATGGCACTTTGATCTCGTCAAGAAACTCAACCACGCTCTTGAAGTGCTTCTTGCAATCCTCGTCGAGATAGTCAAGTATCTGCGGTGCGTCCTTGCTCATCTCGCGGCAGGTCTCGACTTTGCAATCAAGGAGGCGCAGAGGATTGGTTTTGAGGCGTCCCTGGCAAGCGCCACAGAGTTTCTTGTCGCGGCCGCGGTAGTAGTCTTTGAGAGCTTTGATGTATTGCGGACGGCAATTCTGATCACCGATGCTGTTAATCTGGACGACGAGATTTTGCAGTCCAAGCGATTCAAGAATCTTGTATGCGATGTAGATTGATTGTGCGTCCGCCGACGGACCATCGTCGCCGAAAATCTCAAGATCAATCTGGTGGAACTGGCGATATCGTCCGGCTTGCGGGTTGTCGTGGCGGAACACGGGGCCGAATGTCCATAACTGAATCGGCTGAGGCAGAACATGCATACCGTGCTCTATATATGAGCGACAGATGCCCGCTGTCGGTTCGGGACGCAGGGCAAGCTGGTCACCACCCTTTGATTTGAAAAGATACATCTCCTTCTCAACGACATCTGTCGCCTCTCCGACGCCGCGTATAAACAATGAGGAGAACTCAATAATAGGCGTGTCGATACGTTCGAATCCATAATCTTCAAGGAGCGTCTTCGCTTTCTTTAGTACAAATTGCCAATAAGGCTGTTCGTTCGGCAAAATATCGTGCATGCCCTTGGGTGCCTGCACTCCCTGCGTTTTTTGTTTGCTCATTGTGCGGTTGTTTTATACGAAGGATCTTTGAACGGCCCGGCCTCGGAGAACGGCCATGCGCGGTAGAATACGCGTCCCGTAATGAACGATCGGTTGACTGCACCCCAGTAGCGTGAGTCGGAGCTATGGAGCCGATTGTCGCCCATCACGAAGTAATCGTTATCATCAAGCTTGGTCTTGATCGAGCCTAGTGTCTGCTGCCCTGCCGAGAGATATGTGGATTCATCAAGAGTGAATCCTTGGGGACGATCCGTATTGTAGATCGTGACTCTGTTGTCGCGGACTTCCACGGTTTCTCCCGGGAGTCCGATGACGCGCTTGATAAAGAACTGCCGCGGATCGTTGGGGTAGCGGAACACAATGATATCCCCCCGTACCGGATCATTAAAGCGGTAGGTTACCTCGTCGATCAAGATGTAGTTGCCATCCTGGAACGTTTCCTCCATCGAGGCGCCGTTGACAAAGAACGGCTGAACGATAAAGTAGCGGATCGGGATGATGATTGCAAGCGAGATGATGACGACCTTGAGTACTTCCCAGATCAGCGACAGGACTCGAAAGCCCGTTCCTACATTCATCGCGGATTCCATTCGGTCTTGCTCGAGTTCCTCTTGCTTCTTGCGTTCTTCGTCTGAAAGCGGTGGTTGGGTGTTGAGGTCAGGCATTGGATTAATGGATTATACCAGAAAAAAGTGATTGCGCAACCATGGCGCCTCGCCCCCGCCCCCCATCGCATCACTGGTCCGCCCAGCGAGCGGACTGCGTTCCTTCAACTCCGTGGATTCTGTCCGCAGTGTGCTCCGCACGATTATACTGCGTCCAGACCGTGCAATCCACCTCGTTGAAGGTGCGCTGAAGGACGGGAGCTTCGACTCACCATAGCTTGATATAGTATGATTTTCGTGGTAAAAATTGCGGGTGGGAAATTTCCCCAAGTGAATCAACACTTCCAGGGAGGGTTCAATGTCAGTATGGAATAACAGAAAGCTCCATAGGCCCGGTCGCAGTTTCGAACCGACCGAAGCATTCAATACCATCCTGCGTCCTCGTCTCGGGGAGTACGGGGATCGTGCCTGGGCGATCTACAAGAAGTTTGCCGATCTCGGGATCGGTTTCGACGCCGGACTAATCATCAACACCGCTTTTGGGAATAAAAAACCTGAGGCGGGCATCGAAGCGCTCGAGGCCCTCTGGCAGGAAAACGTAGAAGGCGGATCGATCCCCTCGCGCGAGGACATGACTCCAGCGCACGAAGAACTCCTCGCCAACTGCTTCCTGATGGCCGACCTCAAGGTCTCACGAGGTTACTAACGACAACGGCGGCCCGCTTCATCTTTCAGTCAAAACACTGTTCTCATCCGCCTGACGCTCCTATGTGTCGGGCAGAAAGAAAAAAACACCAAATAATAGGTGTTTTTTTCTTAATATACTGGCGATACACGAACGACTTCGCTATACTGTCCTCATGGCGAAGACAAAGCTTATCATCGGACTGGGGAATGTCGGGGAGGAATACGAGAGAACGCGGCATAATGTCGGGTTTGCGTTTGTGGATATGCTGGCCAAGAAAGCGGAGGCGGAGTTTGCATTTGAGAAAAAGTTCAATGCGGATGTTGCGACGGGAAAGCTCGAAAAGATCAAAGTAGTACTGGCGAAGCCGCATACGTTTGTAAATAAATCGGGCGAATCGGTGAAGAAACTGAAACTTGCCAATAAAGCGAAGCTCGAAGACATCGTCATTGTGCACGATGATCTGGACATTGAGTTCGGGCGATGCAAGATGTCGTTGGGCAAGGATTCGGGCGGGCATCGCGGAGTCCAGTCAGTCATTGATCATCTCAAATCAAATGTGTTCTGGCGTCTGCGCATCGGTACGGCGAGCCGGAAGCTGACTGCGGCGCGTAATGAATCAAACCTCAAAGACAAAAAGGAAGGGGTTGTCAATTTTGTGCTTTCGAAATTCACTCCGACTGAGCGCGATGAACTCAAGAAGGTTCTTAAGGAGGCACTGGAGAAGCTCTATGCCTCAATCTGATCTTGCATACCTCAATGCTATCAATATTCTCGCTAGTGCGAAGATTGATGCACTCCAAGGCATAGACGAAGCGTTTGATGGCGAGTGGGAGAGGGCCTGGCATGCGAATCTCAAGCCATATCTCCCGAGTGACCTTGATTACGAACGGCAAAAAAAGAAACTCGATCCTGAAAAAGCATGGAAGGAGCTTGAGCGTTGGAATATGCAGCTCATTACCATTCATGATAAGGCGTATCCAAGACCACTCAAGCATATCCATCATCCCCCGTTCCTTCTCTATGTTCGCGGTTCAATCGAGATTCTCAAAAATAAGAGTATTGCCGTTGTCGGTACGCGCGCACTGACTGATTATGGCAAGCGAATTACTCCATCGATTGTACGAGATTTGGCGCGAGCGGGGTTTACTATTGCAAGTGGTCTTGCGGCGGGCATTGATACGCTGGCACATCAGGCCGCGCTTGATGCAGGCGTGCCAACCATCGCGGTACTGGGATGCGGATCGGATGATCCGACTATATTTCCTGCTCAGAACATTCGTCTTGCACAGAGTATTATCAAAAATGGCGGTGCGGTAATCACCGAATATGCGCCGCGTACACAGGCACGCACATTTACTTTTCCCCAGCGCAATCGAATTGTTAGTGGACTCTCCCAGGGAACCCTGGTCATCGAAGCAGACCGCAAGAGTGGCGCTTTGATCACGGCGTTCGATGCGATCGATCAGAACCGTGATGTGTTTGCAATCCCCGGACCTATTTTTTCCAAGACATCTCAAGGAACTAACTTCCTCATACAAAAAGGAGCGAAGCTAGTATCTACCGCCGACGATATTCTTGAAGAATATGATATGGAATCCGCCAAGCAGAAACCGACAATCAAGGCAGATAATGAAATCGAGGCCCGGATTCTGGTGGCTCTTGGCACCGCATCGATGTCACCCGATGGCATCATACGCGCAACAGGACTTGAAGCTTCGGAAGCGAACGCCGCATTGATCGTCATGGAACTGAATAAGAAGGTTCGCAATTTGGGGAATGGAAAATACGTGGTATACTCCTGAATCGTAACACGCTCTACGCATGCCGATATCATTAGTCATTGTAGAATCTCCAACCAAGGCAAAAACAATTTCCAAATTTCTTGGAAGTGATTTTATTGTCCGCTCATCGTATGGTCATGTGCGCGATCTGCCCAAGAGCAAGCTTGGCGTTGATGTTGAGAAAAAATTCAAGCCTACGTATGTAATTCCGCCCAAGGCGAAAAAGGCCGTCGAAGAATTGCAGGATGCGATGAAGCATGCCGACAATGTGATTCTCGCGTCCGATGAAGACCGTGAAGGAGAAGCAATCGCGTGGCATCTTGCGCAGGCACTGGATCTCGATTTGAAAACGGCAAAGCGCATCGTATTTCACGAGATCACCAAGTCCGCCATTCAGGAAGCGCTGAAGAGTCCTCGCACCATCGATATGAATCTTGTTGATGCCCAGCAAGCGCGACGCATTCTCGATCGGCTGGTCGGCTACGAACTCTCGCCGTTTTTGTGGAGGAAGGTTCGATTCGGACTGTCGGCAGGCCGTGTTCAATCAGTTGCCGTTCGCATCGTCGTGGAGCGAGAACGCGAGATTCAGAAATTCAAAAAAGAAGAATATTGGAGTATCGAGGCCGATCTCGCAAAGCAAAAGAGCGAAAAGACGTTCCGCGCCAAGTTGATTCAGATCGGAGAAAAAAAACTCGACAAGTTTGCGGTTACCAACGACGGCGAGGCGCAGAAGCTTGTGTCGGATATCAAGGATGCGCGCTTCACGGTCGCGGAAATTTCCAAGAAAGAAGTTACGCGCAATCCCGCTCCCCCATTCACGACGTCCACTCTCCAGCAAGAGGCCTCGCGGAAATTCGGCATGTCTGCCAAGCAGACTATGATGATCGCGCAGAAGCTCTACGAGACCGGACTCATCACCTATATGCGTACGGACAGCCTCAATCTTGCACAGTCCGCTCTCAAGCAAGCGCAGGAGATCATTGGTGCGCAGTTTGGCAAGGAGTACGGACTCGCGCCGCGATACTACACGAATCGCTCCAAGGGTGCGCAGGAAGCCCACGAAGCTATCAGACCGACCGATCTCTCCGTACAACACGATACGCTCAAGAGCGCCGATGCCGGCCATCGCAAGCTCTACGATCTGATCTGGAAGCGGACACTTGCATCGCAAATGCAGCCGGCGGTCATGGATCAGACCAGCGTGGACGTGGAAGCGAAAAATGAAAAGCTAGAAGCGCAAAGCTACTTGTTTCGTGCTAGCGGAAGCGTGATTAAGTTTGATGGGTTCATTCGCGCCTACACCGAAGACAAGGATGAAGATTCCGAAGAAGAAGTGGAGGGTCAGCTTCCCGAACTTTCAAAAGATGAGCCTCTCGATTTAAAAAAACTCGAACCACTCCAGCATTTTACCGAACCGCCGCCCCGCTACACGGATGCGACGCTAGTCAAAGCACTTGAATCCCACGGCATTGGCCGCCCTTCTACCTATGCTCCAACGCTGACGACGATTCAGGACCGTGGCTACGTCGAGAAGATTGAGAAAAAATACCAGCCGACGGAGACGGGGTTCTTGGTCAATGATATGCTCGTCGAGCACTTCCCCGAGATCGTGGATATCAACTTTACCTCACATGTCGAGGAGGAGCTTGATGATATCGCCGAAGGCAAGATTAAGTGGGCACCGGTCATCGAAGAGTTCTATACACCATTTCACAAGCATCTCAAAGAAAAAGAAAAGGAAGTCAAAAAAGTTGTCCAAGAATCTACAACCCCATGCCAGCATTGCGGCAAGATGATGGTGATCAAGTTCGGCCGCATGGGCAAATTTCTCGCCTGTCCCGACCCCGAATCAAAAGTCACCCAGCCACTTCCCGAAGAAGCCGCAAAGATCAAAGAACTCGAAGAGAAAACCAAAGACGAGAAGTGTCCCATCTGCGGCAAGGCGATGGAGATCAAACGAAGCCGCTTCGGCTACTTCCTTGGTTGTGTTGATTACCCGAAATGCAAAGGTGTTGCGAAGATTCTTACCAGAACCGGATTCAAATGTCCGAACTGCAATATCGGCGACATCGTTGAGCGCAAATCCCGTGGTCGCGGTCGGCTATTTTATGCTTGCTCTCGCTTTCCGGACTGTACATTTCTTATGAGCAAAAAGCCGGAATCCGAAGCCGACCTTGCCCCCGCCCTTGAGCACTGGAAAGACAATCCTCCGAAGCCGAAGAAGAAGTGGAAGAAAAAAGTCGTTGGCGGATAGGGTGGGATTCGAACCCACGGAGGGCTTGCGCCCTCGGCAGTTTAGTAAACTGCTGCTTTCGACCGCTCAGCCACCTATCCAAATTTGCGTTCCATATCAATTATAAGTTAACCCATGCCAAGTGCGCTAACCATAAAATAAACGCTACAATAAGACCAATGACCGTATTGAATACCCAAGGGTGTCTGGCGGTCCAATTACCAATATTCCCCATCAATATACTTACCTCGCCTGGTTTTTTGATATAGAAATCTCCTTTATTCAGTATGGTGCTATCTGTGGTTAATTTCCCTTCTACAACAGCAGAACTACCCTTTTCATTTATAAAACCGAGATTCTCAAAATCAACATCGTTAATATGCGCACCTCCCCTTGCTGTTATACTGTGGCCGTTTCCTTTTATCTTCAGGTTGTCCATTTTATACCAATCTTCATTAAGGCTCTAACTTCCTGCTCTCGATTTGCGGAGGAGGCGAGATTCGAACTCGCGGACCCCGTTTAAAGGGTCACCTCTTTAGCAAAGAGGCGCACTAGACCAACTATGCGACTCCTCCCGATTCTCTAGTTTTGCACGTTTTTATTGATTTCGCAACCCAATTTCGAGTATAGTAAGCACATGCCCAAAAAAGTCTATCTCGTAAGGCACGGAGAGTCCGTACACGGCGAGCAAGCCGTATATCAATCAACAGAAACAGAACTATCCGCACAAGGACGTGCTCAAGCGGAGGTGTTGGCGCGGCGATTTGCTGGGATCTCGATTGATCTTGTATATACAAGCGAATTTCCTCGCGCGCATCAGACGGCGGAAACCATCAATGCTGTTTTGAAGACGAAACTTAGCACCGAGGCGCTTCTCAATGAACTCAAGCGACCCACCGAAATCATTGGTGAAGCCCTGAACGATCCGGAAGCATTGCGCATCAAGAAGACCTTGCGCGAACATGCCCATGATCCCTTGTGGCACTTCTCGGATGAGGAGAATTTTTATGATCTCCGCGCGCGCGTGCAGAAATTTTTGCATCTTTTGGAGGCCGATACGCACGAGCATATCCTGATTGTTTCCCATGCAATGATACTGCGAGTGCTTGCCATGCTGATGCTCTTCGGTCCCGACGCCGGCCACGAAGTGCATCATGTTCTCTACGATCACTTCCGTATGACACAAAGCGGTATTACGCTTTTTGAGCACAACGATAAGGGATGGCTTCTGATGACGTGGAACGACTATGCGCATCTTGGCGAAGACAAAACCGAGGATTTCTATCGGAAACGGCAGGATGTCTAGCATGATTTGTCATGGTATACTAAAGACATGTCCCACGTCATCGATTTGCGAAAACAAAAGGAAGAGCAAGAAGCCGAGGAAGCGGCAAAGGAACGTTCAAAAGAAACGGTTGCTGATATAGCTGTCGGCGTGCCAGTGTTTGTGCCGGAGAAAGAGACGATACCGTTCCAGCGACCCAAGCTTATTGTCAGGCCGACTTTTCTTGAATGGATCGGTCCTGCCTATCCCCTGCCGTTGCGGAGCATAGCGCCTACTATTGCCGCCTTTGTTTTGTGGGGCGTGGGTGCGTTGCTTGTTTATTTGACGCATGATGCGGTAACCGGAGTTTTATTCGGGATGCTGGGGATTATGATATTGATCGCATCTCGCCGATCTGTGCCGGAGGTAATGGTTCAGATTAATGCCGACATGATTCGTGTCGGTGATGCGGCTCACTCGGTACACCATATAAAATCGTTCTGGGTTGATTACGAGCCCGAGCTGGGCATCAAGGAATTAAGTCTGCGTTTCAAGCAGTGGTACCGGCCGTATGTGAAGATTCCACTTGCTGATCAGAGCCCTGTTCAAGTGCGCTCAATTCTGATACAGTCAGTACCCGAAGAGCCGCATGAGGAGACAGTTGTGGAAGCGATTGCGAGAAGGCTGGGATTGTAGATGACTTGTTTTTATATCGAACTACGACATGCTATACTAAAGCATGACACCTACTGTTCGGAAAAGAACAAGTTACATGCTTGAAATTCGAGAGCAAGCTGAAGTAATGCGCCGGAGTGGGAAGTCATATAAGGAGATCTTTGACAAATTTGCCATACCGAAAAGTACATTAAGCACGTGGTTTTCCGAAGAAATAGGATCCTTTATGGAAGATCCTAAAAAACGTCTTGCCCATCTT
>Ga0209542_10004474_pt1 | contig 28777 bp, 30 predicted proteins | sample RifCSPhighO2_01_FD_184028 | JGI IMG/M metagenome (GOLD analysis project Ga0209542, IMG submission 184028) | Soil microbial communities from Rifle, Colorado - Rifle CSP2_plank highO2_0.1 (SPAdes) (version 2) | ecosystem: Environmental > Terrestrial > Deep subsurface > Rock core/Sediment ...
CAATGAAGGATCTGAGGGCCAAAGTCAGAAAAGGGCTCCGCAGAATGAAGAGGTCGGCATCTATATTGAAAGGATTCATGGTCAAATCAGGGCTGTGGTCAAGACGGGAGTTGGGTGAAGGTCAGTAAACACTATTGTCAATGTGGTTTTTTGCATTTTATTATCATCACTTCAAAGTATATAATAATGGTAAATTGGTAATCATTGTTATTTAATTAAAAACATATGTCAAAATATAGCAAAAAGCCCAGGAGAAAATCGGTAAAGTGATGCATGAATACAAACACGGCCATCTCAAAAGCGGTCATTCCGGCAAAAAAGTAAAAAGACGCGACCAAGCGGTCGCTATCGCCATATCAGAAGCCAGACAAAAGGGATACAAGACGCCAAAGAATAAATCATGAACTTGGTATTCAAAAACTAACTTTTTTTCTGTCAAAAAATAATTTTTCAAATAATTGAACTAGCAAAATAAGTAACCATAAGATTGAGATAAGAATAGGAATTCCAAGAAAATTTCCCAAAAACATTTCACTGTATCTCCATTCGTAGGCAAAAATATTCGGCAATTCATTCAAATATCCAAAAATAATTGCGGAAATGGGAAGAATAAACCACCATAATTTTGATGAAGTATATCTTTTTACAAGCACAAAAAATTCCATTGCAAAGAAAAAGGTAAACGGATACCCAATCAAAATAACATGAATGAAATAATCAACTAATCCAAAGTAGGGGTATGTCCAAGCATTGAGTAAAAAGTTTCCAATTATTTCTGTTAAAATAGTGATCAAAACAAATAGTAACCATGTATATAAAAATGTCTGATAATTCTTCAGAAGAGAAAAATCTTTTTTTGAATTTATTCCCTCCAAAAGAAAAAAACCTCCGATGACAAAAAAACTATACCAAATTGAAGAATGTGCAAAAAAAGCTAAATAAAGTCCCAATAGCATTATTAAGCTTCCTAAATATATAAAATAGTTCATCTGGTATCCATAAACACTCACAATATTCATGTGACCCTACGGGGAATCGAACCCCGCTTCCAGGCTTGAGAAGCCTGTGTCCTAGCCGATAGACGATAGGGCCCTTTCAATTTTTCATCAACCACTCCCTCTCCTGCCTAACCAGAAGCTCTGGAGCCCGATCTGGTTCGCGCATCAGAGCTTTGACAGCCACCTCCATACGCGTAGACTGTGAACCTTTTATCAATACTATGTCGCCAGGTTTCAGAAATTGAATTATATATTGAGCCGCCTCCGAAGCGCTATCACAAGAATGTACCATATCAGAAGACAGCCCGCTCTTCTTAGCTTCCCCAGCCGTGATCCGAGAGCGCGGACCGACAGTCACCAATCTTGAAACAATTTTTGCCGCCAGAACCCCTACAATCCGATGTTGTTCACTGGCATAACTACCCAACTCCATCATATCCCCCAAGAGGGCGACCTTGATGCCACTGGTCTCCAGAGAAATAAGTGTTTCCAGAGCAGACTCAACCGCATCTGGAGAGGAATTATAAGTATCGTCTATCAATACCGTCTCATTTTGACCAGCGATAATATTCATTCGGCCCCTTGGTGGGACATATTCAGACAATCCTGGAATGATTGTTTCTAGGGGGATTGTCCCTGCCTTGCCCACCGCCGCAGCCGCCAGAAGTGAATACGAGTGCGACAAACCAACAACCTTTGGCAGACTGATGGAAATGCTGGATCCATCCATTTCAAGCTTGAATGTCATTCCCGACAATATCCCGTCTGTATAGACTGGAGAAAAATATCCTCCCCGAACATCCGAAATCTGACTTGTACCAAAAGTAACCACCGAGATATTTCTGTCTTTTAATTCTCTTCCCAAAGCAATCAATCTTTCGTCATCGGCATACAAAACCGCCTTGCCACCTGGTTTGACAGCTCGAGCCAAAAAAGATTTCTCTTGGAAAACCTGTTCCGGCGAAGCAAAAAATTCCACATGAACTGGTGTCCGGCTTATTCTGGTCAAAACCGCGCAATCTGGTTTCAGCCATCGCACAGTCTTACTTATGTCACCCGGATGATCGGCCCCAATCTCCAAGACCAAACAATCCGGATATTCTCTGCGGAAAATAATCAGGTCTAATCCCCTAGCTATATTGCTAAACCAACCAAAAGGGCTGTGCCAAGCATTTGGCACTCCGATAATAGTCAATGGTAAACCGATCTCGCTATTCAAACTCTTTTCACTCTTGCGAGGATATTTGTATTGTCGCCGAACAACGCAGTAAATAGCATCCTTGGCGGATGTTTTGCCTACACTGCCGGTTATGGCGATGATGTAGGGCTTGTATTTGGCTAGAATAAGCCGCGACTCTAGGGTTAAAATGAAAACCAGTATTTTTTTAAATATGAACATGGTTGTTTGGCGCGGCAGTGAATACTTGTCTTGCCAGACATCTTCGGAGCCGCCGCACATACATTGTAATACTACCCGTTCCTTGCGGCGGCGAGAAATAGGGTGATCTCGTCGCTAGTCTCTGTAGAGAGCGACGAGATCAACCCGTGTCTGGCAAGACAAGTATTCACTGCCGCGCCTCAACGATCAGGTGGAATATCGTAATAGTTTATCAGAAATTTTACAAGTTCGCCGAAAGGATCCGTCAGAGTATCAGAAGCGTAATTCGTGCCTTTTGGTTGTATTTGGTAAAGAAATATCAAGAACTTCGGATCATAGGCCGGGAAATAGCCGAAAAAGGAATGGGTATAGCGGTCACTATAATAGCCGCCGGTAGTTCTATCCGCTATTTGGGCCGTCCCCGTCTTGGCCGCAATGCTATAATGCTCCATTTTGAGGCGACCACCGCGCAAAGCCACATCCACCGCTCTAACTAACATTCGAGTCACTTGATCAGTAGATTCTTTCTTGAATATTTGTCTAGACCGTTCTGTTTCTATAGCATAAACCGTACCATCTTCCCGATTTATAGAACTGACCAGATGCGGCTCTACCAAATACCCACCATTCCCCAAAGCAGACAAAGCTCGTGCCATGGCAATTGGCGAGACCGCAATCCCTTGACCATAGGCCGCCGTGGCTGTCTCTATATCCCTCCCAGTGGTCAGGTTGCCAATAATCCCACGGGCTTCATTTGGCTGATCTATGCCGGTTTTTTGGCCCAGAGCCAAACGCTGAAAATAATCCGCGAATATGTCTCGGCCGACCTTGAGAGCTATGGTGGCCGCTCCCATATTCAAGGAATGATCCAAAATCTCCTGCATAGTCGTCTGGCCTCGGGCCACTCCATCATAATTGCCGATGGTCTTGCCATTCAAGGTCATGGTCCCCGTATCTTCATAAGTAGAATCTGGAGTAACCGCCCCAGTATCCAGAGCCACAGCCATAGTCAAAGGCTTGACTATGGAACCCATCTCATAGACATGTTCCACCAAAGGATTACTAAAAATCGCCGGATTCTTGACCAAAGAAAGATCGTTTGGATCAAAACTCGGCAATGAAGCCAGAGCCACGATATCTCCTGTTCGAGGATCCATGATCAATCCTCCAATCTCATTTGGATCCCAGATCTTGTCAGTCCTGAAAAGGACCTTCTCAAGATAACTTTGAACGGTTGGTTCAATGGTACTGACGATATCTCCGGTTACTGTTTTGACTGAACCAAAAACGTTATCCCGCAAGCCAGAAAAAATCCCGACAAAAACATTTAGACCTGTAGCAGAATCAGAGCGTCTCAAAACTTTTTCATAGGCACTCTCCAAACCATATCGCCCTTCAACCTTCCCATTGTTATTTTCCCCCAAGATACCCAGAGTTTGAGAGGCCATATTCCCACCGGGATAGACTCGCCAAGCTTCTGGCAAGACACCGACACCGGTGATGGAAAGAGCCTCAATAGCCTCACCGATCTCTTGGGGAACCTTCCGAACTAATTCTTCGTATGGATCGTCAAAGCGAGCGGCTTTGCGCACAAATTCATCTTTATCAATTGCTATATAGGTAGAGAGAGCCTGATAGGCTTGATCTTGATTTGTCAGTTGTTTCGGATTGATATATATAGTATGGCCATGGGCAATGCTGGCGGCCGAGGAAAGTGTGCCCCCTTTGGAGACAAAATATATAGTTCCTCGGTCAAAAAGCCCAGTCGCTGGTTTGGCATATTGTTTGTCGGCTTGGACAATATAAGAATCTCCTTTGACAATCTGTATTCTATAAAGAGCCGCTGTCAAAACTACGGCCGCTAATATTATGGCCCAAAGGACTATTCTCAAACGGAGCCGTTGTTTATAATTCATGCCCAAAAGCGGCTACTCTACCAATATTTCCTTTTGTTGAAGAATATCTATGGATAAAAGCCGGCGCTCCTTCACGCAATCCGTAAGTCCCTAAAACATCGGGAGTTATGGCGCTAGATACAGCTATATAACGAGCATCAAGATTTGCCACAACGGTATTGATTTGGGAAACTCGGGCTTGGGTTTGTTGAAATGCTACGGTCCTAGCTATGACCATGTAAACACTTAAACCATATAGACAAACCAAAATCATACTGCCAACCAAAAAGATGCCAATCAGCCGAGCACGGTATTGATGTATAAAATTGTAACTGATTGCAAATGTTCGAGCCATATTGTATTTAAATTTTTTCTATTATCCGTAACTTGGCGCTTCTGGCGCGGGGATTCTCTCTTGTCTCTTCCGCGCTAGCTATTTTGGGTTTCTTCGTTAGTATCTCGGCTCCTCGGTCAGCCAGGAAACGATAAAAGTTTTTGACGATCCGATCTTCCAAACTATGAAAGGAGATTACGGCCATCCGACCACCGACATTGAGCCTCTCATACCCTACTACCAACCCCTGTTTCAAAGCAGACAATTCATCATTTACAGCTATGCGTAGTGCTTGGAATGTTCGGGTGGCCGGGTGTATACGATGATGCTTGAAGCGAATCGGGGTTGGAATAGCCAGAGATATTATTTCCGCCAGTTCAGCCGAGGTCTCAATGGACTTTTTGTCTCTATAGCTGACTATCTTCCTGGCGATCCGCCTGGCAAATCTTTCTTCGCCGTAAGCGAAGATGACATTGGCAATATCTTCTTCTGACCAACTATTGACTATATCTTTGGCCGTGAATGTATAGTTGGTCGGATCACCCATAGTCATGAGGAGGGGTTCGTCTTTCAAGAAAGAGAAACCTTTGCCAGAATTTTCCAGCTCATCGGATGAAATACCGAGATCAAAGAGAATATAGTCCACCCCAGTGATCCCATTTCTGTCCAAAGATTTGTCCAAATGACGAAAATCTTGGCATTCCAGAATGATTTTTTCGGCTTTACCTTCCAATATCTCTGCCGCCCTTTTTATTGCCGATGGATCGCGATCCAGACCGATGATATTGACCTTGAACTTCAAGGCCTCCGCTATGGCCAAAGCATGATGAGATCCGCCGATAGTGCCATCAAGATACCAGAGGGTCTTATTATTTCTGGCCAATCCCAAACCATTAACTACTTCATGTAAAAGAACAGCTGTGTGAACACTAGACATGTCTACAATATTCCGGCAGATACGAGCTTTTCCGCCAAGACATCCGTCTTTTTGGAGAATTCATTCCGGTAAGCTGACCAGACACCGGCATCCCAGATCTCAACTCTATTGAGCACTCCGATGATAGCGGCTTGTCCGGTCAAACCGGCATACTCCCTCAAATGCTCGGGCACCAGCATCCGTCCGACCTTGTCGACCTCCACCTCTACGGCCCTGCCTATGATCAGCCGATTGAAGTTACGATTGTCAGTCCGAAGCACGGACGACGAATCTGGTTTTGACAAGCGCTCGGCGAATTCCTTCCAACCCTTCAAGGTAAAGACAAAGAGACAATTGTCTATTCCCGGAGCGACGACGACATCGGCACCCATTTCTTTGCGGAATTTGGCTGGCAGAGAAATGCGGCTTTTGCCATCAAAGCTGTGAGAATATTCGCCGATGAGCATAATGCCGTAGAAAAAAGTTATTTACTACTTCTTCCCACTTGATGGCTATTTTATACCACTTGTATAGTTTTGGACACCATTAAAAACTGTGGATAGTGTGTGGATAACGAAAAAACTTACAATCGTCAAACGCCGCTCAAACAAGTACTCGGACTGGAAAAAAATATTGTTCGTGCTCTTATTTAGTCTTCGGCCTCATCAGTGGAAACATCTGGGTTTCGCGAAGTGGTTTGCCGGAGAGAGCGGCGAAGAGACGGTCACCATAGGCAAAACCAAAGGCTGGGGGCATACCATGTTCTAGCATTTCTACAAATTCATCATCTGGCATCATCGCTTCTGTATCGCCTGATTCTATCAGTTTCTTTTGGGCTTCAAAGCGGGCATTCTGGTCAAGAGGATCATTGAGCTCGGCGAAGCCGTTTGTCATCTCCGCTCCGAGAAGTAATAGCTGGACCCGCAATGTTTTGTCTGGATCAGATGGATCAGACTTTGAAAGCGGCGAGACTATTTTTGGGTGACCAACCAACCAAGCTGGGCCGATGATCTGTTTGCGACAATATTTCCAGAGAGTGTCTGTCAGCCGTTCCCTATTCATGCCTGTAAACTCTACTTTTAGTTCTTTGAGTTTATTTTGCATCTCTTTTTCCGAATCCTTCAAGACATCTATGCCGGTCATTTTCGCTACAGTCTCAACATAATCAATCTTTGGCCAGGCTTCCGACAAATCAATCTTTGTATCTTTCAAGACAAATTCCAAAGTCCCAAAAGCGGTTTTCACTGCTTCTTTGGTCAACCGTTCCGAAAAGGCCAAACCGTCCTCAAAAGACATGTATGAACAATAAAACTCCAGATTGGTGAATTCTTGAGCATGTTCTGGACTCGTCCCTTCATTGCGATATATTCTGCCGATCTCAAATGTTCTAGGGAATCCTCCGGCTAACAGTCTCTTTTGCCAGAGTTCGCCTACGGATATACGCAAATAAACATCCAGATCATAATCATTGTGATGAGTCTTGAATGGAGTGGCCTCGGCTCCGCCAGTGGTTACTTCCAGAGTCGGTGTTTCTACTTCCAAGAAACCTTCGGATTTTAAGAAATCCCGGGTAGCATCCCAAAATTTGGCTTTCTTGAAAAATAGCTGGCGATTCTCTGGATCCATGATGAAATCCAGATAGCGTTTGCGAAATCTCTCATCAGAATCGGTCAGACCATGCCATTTTTCCGGCAAAGGCAAGAGAGATTTGGCGGCCATTGTCCAAGAATGGATTTCAATACTTCGCTCTCCCCTATTGGTAGTGAAGAAAGTGCCCGTAACGCTGACAATGTCACCAATATCAACTGCTTGAATAAATAGCTCAAACAGTTTTGGATCTAGAGTGTCTTTCTTGATAACAGCCTGAAATGTAGATTTGCCATCGTCCAAAACCACAAATAAAATAGCCCCCTGTCCGCGAATAGCCATGATCCGCCCAGCTATAGAAACCTTTTTCTGGGCTTTTTGATATTCAAGAAAATTCTTTTGGGCATCTAGAAGACAAAAATCTCTAGGAACAATGACCGGATACGGATTGATGCCGGCTTTTTTGATCAGCTCAAGCTTGTGTAGGCGATTTTGACGGAGTTCGTTGAGTGAGGCCATGAGATGTAGGAGATCTATTTGATCCGATCAATACTATACTTCACGACCCCCTTGGGGGTCTGGACAGAGACACTATCTCCTGTACGATGCCCCAAGAGAGCCGAGCCTAGTGGAGATATGTTGGAGACTTTGCCGAGAGACATATCGGCCTCTTCGGATCCAACAATGGTATACAAGAAAGAGCGATTCTCGCCATCCCTGACCAAACGAACCGTGGAGCCTATGGTGACCAGCTCACTACTACCTCCGTTGTTTATGACTGCTTCTTTGAGAATCTTTTCCAGACGAATGATCCGATCCTCTACTTCGGCCTGCTCTTCGCGGGCCTGATGATATTCGGCGTTTTCGGACAAATCACCGAGTTTCTTGGCATACTCCAAATGTTCAACTACTTCAACGCGGCGAGTGGTCTTCAAAAAAGCCAGCTCTTTTTGCAATTCAGAAAACTTCTCATTTGTGAGATACTGGGGTTCTGTTGACATAATTGTGTATTAGTAAAATTATTGTAAAGCCCTGCGCCTCAAAGCTAATGTTAGCAAATGAAGCGAATATTTTCAATCTCAATTTTTTGTTAAGGTAGAAATTACAGGAGAAAATATTCCGGCGCATGCTCCTTCATCCAATCAAGTTGCCGGCGCATAACGGCGCCAGCAGAGCTCTGATCTTTGACCAAACCTTTTTCTAAAATAATCACAAAAGCATAGCGTGGCTTTTCATAAGGGAAAAAGCCAGTTATCCAAGAATTGATCTTTTCTTTGGATTTACCCAGTTCGGCTGTACCCGACTTTGTAGCCACCCGAACATATGGGACATTCATCCCTTGACTAGTGCCGCTCTCCACACTCATCCGCATACCTTCACGAACTATGTCAAAATTCTTGGCTGGAATATCTATAACATGATCTATCTTTGGCTTGTCTCCAGAAATGATCGTCGGCGCCAACAGGTTGCCGCCATTGGCTATAGCCGCCACCGCCCGAACCACCTGTAGAGGCGTAACCTGAAAACCGTACTGACCGATAGCGGTATGGTAAGTGTCGCCGATATACCAATCCTCATTAAAAGTCTTCTTTTTCCAGGGAGGCGAAGGAATCGTTCCAGCCTTGCCTTGAGCAAAAGAAGCCGGAACCGGCATCCCAAAACCGAACATATTCAAGTAACGATCCATATTGAGGATGCCCAGACCTTTTTGATCTTTGTACCCGCCACCTGTTATATAAAAATAAGCGTCTGAAGACACTGCTATAGCCCGACGCATATCCAAAGGTCCATGATTCTTCCAGTCCCGAAATACACTGGTTTTGTTCGGATCATAAGGATTTGGTATGGAAATAGAACCAGTAGTAACGACGATCGCATCAGGTTCAATAATTTTTTCCTCCAAAATACCCAAGGCTATATAAGGTTTTACTATGGAGCCGGGAGCATAAAGTCCATCGGCGGCGCGATCCAAAAATGGCAATCCTGGAGCATTGAGCAGAGCTTTGACCTGAATATTGTCAGTATTGTCAGACATAATCTGTGGACTATATTCCGGATAACTAGTCATAGCTATGATTTCTCCAGTATTCACATCCATGATCAGTCCAGCCCCGCCAACAAATCTGCCTCCACTAGCTATATTTTCTATATTTCTATACAAAGCAGACTGGACATGACTATCAATAGAAAGTTTGAGAGAATTACCTTGTTCCGGCAAACGGACAACATTTTGGGATACGATCGTATTTCTAGCATCTACCTCTATCAGTCTAGAACCGTTGACTCCGCGAAGTTCCTCATTGAAATAGTTTTCTACTCCATCAACTCCCTCAAAATCTTCGCGGTAATAAAAACCATTGGAATCCTTTGAAGGATACCTGACATATCCCAAAATATGGGCCAAGCCAGTGGAGGTAGCGTATTCTCGCCTCGGGACTTCATCTTCCGCCTGCGGGACATTCCAAGCCAAAAGTTCTCCTTTGCGATCGTAAATAAGACCTCGCCCGGCAAATAATGGCGACGGGCGCAGACTATTCTTTTCACTGCGCAATCTGTATTCTGCCCCATGAGTGATGCTTAATTTCCAGGACTGAACCACAAATATTCCTGCGATAATGATAAAAAGTCCGACCAGACCATGGAGAATGGAACGAGAAATTGGTCGTTCCAAACGGCCCTCAAACTGGTCGGTGTCCAAATCCGGAATATTGCGGGAATCCAGAAGTATTTCATCTGGATCAATCTCCTTATAATTTCTTTTTGGCTTGAAAAATGAGTCTTTGAGCATAATTATATTCGGATGATAGCATGAACCTGGTGAATGTTCTTCTTTTTTCTCCCCGCAAGGTCGCCCCGTCGAATGGCAAACCCTATTTTGGATCGCGGGAGCGACCAAAATAGGGGCCATTCTCGGGGGCTCAAATTGCATTGCGGGGAGAAAAAAGAAGAACATTCACCAGGTTCTAACAATATTTATCGAACAATATTCTTGATCAAATAAAAACCAATGGAAATGGAACAGCCAATAATAAAACCGAGATGATCAACTATATTGATGCATGCAGTACAACCGAACAAAGAATCATAAGCCAAACCAGCAAAAATAATTTCCAGGAAATACTGAAAATACCACACACCAAAAAGAGCAAGTGGTAAAGCTACAAACCACCAACCTTGAATGATGGCGATGGCGAGAATGATATCAACGATGATTCGTAATGTTATTTTCATCAGATAGTTCCTTCTGAGCCCAGCGAACATTCCTTTTGCCTTCCCCGCAATGTAGTTTGAGCCCCCGAGAATGGCCCCTATTTTGGTCGCTCCCGCGAGCCAAAATAGGGGCTTGCCATTCGACGGGGCGACCTTGCGGGAAGGCAAAAGGAATGTTCGCTGGGCTCCATTTCATCTACCTTCACATAACAAACTTCCCCACCAACAACCATCTTATCTCATAAATATTGATCGGTGGAGCAAAGAAGACTGATTGGAAGGGTTGGTTTGAATCAGTCGTTATGTCTGTAACGATCCCAATCACTCTATTCCCGAGAGAAGGAGCTAGCACAAAATCTCCCTTGGAAACAAAATCCTCGCGCGATACTCTGGCCTCAAAATACCCACCTCCTTCTCCGATCGCTATCGCAGACACCGAAGATGAACCTATCAAGACATCGTATTTTTTATCTGGCGAAGAAAGCAACTGGACCTTGGCTGTTTGGGAGAGCACAGTACCAATATGGCCGATCATTACATTGCCCGGAGCATAAACCGGACCGCCTGATATCAAACCATGATCTTTGCCTATATCTATAATAAAGACATCGTAAGCAGATAACGGTGGACGAACCAAAACAGCCGCCAAAACAAGAGGCGTGGTGGAAGCCCGACCGAGAATAGCCCTCAACTCTTGATTCTCAAACATTACCGCCTTGACGGTCGTGGAACCAGTTTGGATTTCGGCCAACTGGCGTTTGAGCATCTCATTCTCCCAGATTAGAGACTCTGTAGAACTGAATAAGCCGCTTTCCACGGAAAACTTCAACCGCCAGAATGGCTTGGCCATGCCGATGAATATTCCTGCAAAAAAATATGGAAATAAAAGCTGTACAGCCGCAATTATTATAAATAACGATATGATCGCAATAAGAGCAATTCGTCCATGATACCAAGAACGATTATGAGTTTGGAGATATGTCATCGTCATTTTGTATCAGAACAGAACGATAGTGTTCCAGATCTTCCAGAATAATGCCGGCGCCGCGGGCAATAGCGGTCAAGGGGTCTTCGGCCACTGTTATGGGCAATTTCAAGGTCTCCGCCAAAAGTTCTTTCAGGCCCTTTATCAGAGCTCCACCGCCGACTAAATAAGCGCCTCTACGCATAATATCCGAAAGTATTTCCGGCGGAGTGGTCTCCAGGACTTCTTTAGAGGATTCTAGAATGATGTCTACAGACTGTCCTATGGCTTCGCGGATATCGGAATCGGTAATGACGACTTCACGAGGCAAACCAGTGATGAGATCCCTGCCCCGAATGGTCGTTTCCAGTGGTTCCTTTGCCACTACGGCTCCCACCGTCATTTTGACTTGTTCGGCAGTGGTCTCGCCAATCAGTATTTTGAATTCGTTGCGAATATAGGAGATGATATCCACATTGAGTTTGTCTCCGGCAATCTTGAGATTCTTGGAGCGAACAATGCCACCCAAAGAAATAACGGCAATATCGGTAGTCCCTCCGCCAATATCTATGATCATGCTACCGACAGGATCATGAATTGGTAAGCGTATACCTATAGCTCCAGCCATTGGCTGTTCCACAATATAGACTTCGCGGGCCCCGGCGTTTTTGGTGGCATCTCGTACGGCTCTAACCTCAACATTCGTCACTCCAGACGGAACGCCGACGACCACCCGCGGTCCCAAAAGCTTCTTTGGCATGAAGTCAGTGGCTCGCTTCATAAAATATGACAACATTTCTTCCGTAACCTCAAAGTCGGAGATGACGCCATCAACAAGTGGTCTTATGGCGCTGATATGGGCGGGTGTCCGACCAAGCATTTCTTTGGCCGAAGAACCAAAAGCCACGACCTGTCCGGTTTTTTGATTGACAGCCACAACCGAAGGTTCATTGACCACTATGCCTTTGCCGCGAACATATACCAGAGTGTTGGCTGTGCCAAGATCTATGCCTATCTCATTTGAGAGACGGTTGAGAATTTTGGTCTTTATTTCCTTGAACATAAAGACACCTTAACACATTGATGATTGAAGGTTCAAGGATTTTCGCTTAATGTAAGCAACTTGCAAAAGACCTAGTTCTATTATAGTTTGGACTCAAATCAACCACCCTGGCCGAGTATCACAAGGCTTTCCGTGGTTGGAAAGTTCTTTTGATATAGGCTCGGAAACACGAGATAATAATGAATGCGACAAATAGAGCACAAGATGCGCTTGACTTGATAAATCACAGAGCAGTGGCTCTTACGGCCGCTGATCTAAGCATAGAACAAGAAAAACCTGATGTCCGAGGAGGGGTCTTGGCAATAGCAATGTTCTCCCGAAAAAGCCCCGACGAAGAAGCATATTTCGCTTCACGAAGTGTGGGATTCATTGGAAATAAATGTGGAGGCTGTGCGAAAAACGCTACCGAGAAAATATATCGGCTTAGAAAGCGACGAATGGAGAAACATCCTGATATCGCTTCATCACAAAGCGCCAACCCCGAAGATCTAGACGAGAGACTCCGCACCTATGGCGGCTGCATTGTCTTTGAAACCGAAGAATACGAGATTTACATCTCCTTCTCTGGAGCTCCAGCCAAGGTAGATGAAGCAATCGTCTTCGTCATCGGGGAAAATTACGGCCTGTCTGTCCCCCACTCTTACATCTTACAAAACGACCTCATCCCAAGGACACGCAAACTGTACGCAGATAACAGACGAGCTACTACCTGACAAACTTCAAGAAAGGCAACACCATCCGCTTCGGGGAAACTCGAAGCGGAGGTTTTTGTATATGGAAAAAAGGGCTTTCGTATTTAGACTAATAGTATTAGATCAAAATCTCCGAAATCTTCCTCATCTCTACCTTGCCCGTTAGACGATCTTTGATTTCAAGACAATCTTCTGCAAGAGTTTTTTCGCTCAAAACAACTCTTTTGGGTATACCAATAAGATCGGCGTCGGAGAATTTTTCACCGGCACTGATTTCTCTGTCATCATAAAGAACTTCTATACCCCGCTCCGTCAACTGTTCATAAAGACCATCTGCCGATTTTTTGACATTGCCAATTGGATCAAAGAGCCCAATAAAATGAATAGCAAAAGGGGCCACCGTATCCGGCCAGATCAAACCTTTTTCGTCCCCATATATTTCGGCAATAGTACCCATGACCCTTCCCGGACCTATCCCATAGCTACCCATGACCACTGGTTTCATAGCCCCTTTTTCATCCGCGTATGTAAGCCCAAAAGCATCAGAAAATCTGGCTCCGAGACTGAAAATATTCCCGACTTCAACAGCTTTTTTCTTGACTAGATCGGACCTCTGTATGCCAAGATCTTTCAAAACTTCATCATTCAAGACCTCTTTATTAACAGCTATTTTTTTTGCTTCATGGACAAAGATAATGTCCCCACCGGCATCCGTAACAGTCTGAAATTCATGAGAGTACTTTGAAAAAGATCCACCGCTGGCAAATGTCACATATGTTTCTCCGCCGATACCAAGACGATCAAATATTCTCCTGTAAGCTTGTTTGGCCTTATCGTAAAATTCTAGATGTTCTTTGTCGTCTCTGGAAAATGAATAGAGATCCTTCATCAAGAATTCCCGACCACGCAATATGCCAGATTTGGCTCTGGCTTCATTGCGGAATTTGGTCTGAAATTGATAAGCCGATGTAGGTAGATCCCTAAATGAACGAATGTGGTCTTTCATCAGGACAGTTAGGGGCTCTTCATGAGTGAAGCCAAGCCCGAGTTCTGTGCCGTTTTTTAGCTTTGTCTTGAACCAATTGTCAACGACTTCATCGCTCCAGCGGCCAGTAGTCTCCCATATTTTTTTATCCTGAAAAGCCGTCAGCTGGATCTCCTGCCCTCCTATAGCATTGATCTCTTCCCGAATGATCTCAACGATCTTATTCAAGACTCGCAAACCCAGAGGCAAATAAGAGTAAACCCCGGCCATTTCCTTGTGGATGTAACCAGCCCGAATAAGCAACCTGGCATTCTTGGAGACCTCGTCCTTGGGAGCTTCATGGCGAGTGCGGGTAAAGAGGCTGGTTTGTCGCATAGAGATATGATACCCGAGATCAAGATCATATGCCATCATCAGTTATCGCGTTGAGGCACAAAGATTATTCTTTTTCCGATGCGAGTTCCGCAGGACTGGAAAAAGAATAATCTTTGTGCCCCTACCTGAATAGCCTGACAATATCCTTATAAGTAACCACTACCATAAGGATCATCAGGAGAGCGAAACCCAGAGTATTGACCATGTTGGCAAAAGTATGCGGAATCCGACGACGAAATATTCCCTCTATAAGCACGAATAATAGCCGGCCGCCGTCCAGAGCCGGAAATGGCACCAAATTGATAACCCCTAGATTGATGGAGATGATAGCTGTGATCATGATCAGATATGTCAGGCCGAGATTGGCCGCGGTACCGACAATGCCGGCGATACCGACAGGCCCAGTCACAGCCTTAAAATCAGCATTACCCTGAAAAATTGAGGATACAAAAACATACAAACCAATTGCCGTTTCCTTGATCATAACGAGAGTATAACCAAAACTCTCCCAAATTGCCGTCAAAAACGGTAAACGCAATTCCCCAACCTTGTCCATAGCGATGCCGATGGCGACAGTATTTTCAACCAGACCTTTGACAGGAATGACTCTGGCAATCCCTCGTTCTTGGCCACGAACATAAGAAACTGCTAATTCCCGACCATCATTGGCACCGATCAATTCCTGGATATTTTTTATATCGTCTTTTTCATTGCTTAGCATGGCTATATTCAAGGTCTGGCCAGACGATTGAACAGCGATTGAATATATGATATCGCCACCCTTGAGGCCGGATTTTTCGGCTGGAGAATCAGCCAAAACATGAGTAATCATGATCTTTTGACCAGAGAAGTTATCAGCGTACTTTTCAAAACCACTTGTCGTAGCTGTCACCCCAAAAGTAAAAACCCCAACATATAGTATCCAAGCGAAAATAAAATTGAAAAGGACTCCAGCGAATAAAACCAGAGCTTGACGCCATCTTGGCTGATTGGCAAAACTCCGCGATGAATCCTCGCCGACCAGAGACTGTTGGTCCGGATCTTCGCCGAATATTTTGACATAACCTCCCAGGGGGATGAGATTGAGACGATAATCCGTTTGGCCTTTTTTCCAAGCCAAGATCTTTGGACCAAAACCAATAGCAAAAGCATCCACCCGGATACCACAAGCTCTAGCCACCAAAAAATGACCGAGCTCGTGAACAAAAACCAGAACAGCCAGAACAATTAGAAATATGATTATAGTCATAGTATGATAACAATCTATTGTCCTATAATTTCTTTTTCTTTTTTCTCGGTCAACTGATCCAGCTTTTTATTGACATCATCAACCATTTTCTGAACTTCATTTTTGAGCCGAAAAATATCGTCTTTGCCAACACCGCCGGCTTTTTCTCTGTTTTGTATATCCTTGACCACCAAGTCTCGATCACGGCGCAAGCGCCTTCTGGCCTCTTCCATTTTGTCTTTGGCCATCTTGACGATTAGATTGCGGCTCTCGCCGGTCAATTCCGGGAAATTGACCCTCAAACCTTGCTCGTCAACGGATGTAGAAACTCCGAGATTTGCCATGGATATGGCTTTTTCAATGTCTTTGACCTGTTTCATATCCCATGGGGCAACGCGCAATGATCGCGCTCCCTCTATAACAATACTTGCCAGCTCTTTGAGAGACATCGGCACGCCATAGACTTCAACTCGGACGACATCGAGTATTGCCGGTGAAGCTTGGCCACTATGAATTTGAAGAAATTCTTTTTTCAGCCATTCTTCGGTCTCTATAGTCTGTTTCTTGAATTGATTTAGGTCGTAGATCATGTGGAGAATATTAGCACGAAATGATCAAGTTTCAATCTTTAAAGCTTAGCAAACATTCTTTTTCCTCCCCGCAAGGTCGCCCCGTCGAATGGCAAGCCCTATTTTGGCTCGCGGAAGCGACCAAAATAGGGGCCATTCTCGGGGGCTCAAACTACATTGCGGGGAGGAAAAAGAATGTTTGCTAAGCTTATGTTTAATGATCAATTCACCTAGAACTTGATCATTGGTTATTGGATATTGATCATTCCTACACCTTCAACGCCACATATTCCAATAACATCTTAAGAGAAGGAGAGCGGTCGGTGGAATATTTCCTAACTAATTCCAAGGACTTCATTTCTTCAAAACCTTTCTTCACTCCCTTTTCTCGATAAATGATCGCCTGAACGGCATTCAAAAAAAGAACAATGTCTTGTTTGGGTCTTTTTTTATCAGTGATATCATCCACCATATTTTTGGCAAATTCTAGGCGCTGGGACAGCGATAATTTCAAAAACTTTTCCGCCAAGCTTTGGCTATCGGGGTCATTTTCTGATTGACAATCTATAAAAGATAGACGCGAAATGACCGTAGGCAGTAAAATATGAGCCGACGGAACAATCAAAAAAAAGTGAGCATAGTGAGCTGGTTCTTCCAGCAATTTCAGCAAAGCATTTTGTGCTTCAGTGGTAATATCATTCGGAGCAATAATAAAAATCCTTTTACCGGTAGCATTGACCGGTAAAATCTCATGAAGAGACTTCAGTGCCCGAGCATGATCTATGGTGAAAATATCATGAACATGTTCAAAAAAATCTGGATTGCCTTGAATTGAAATATCATGATCGCTTTCCAAGACGGATCTCAATTTCAGGCGGACGGAATCAGAGCCAATAATACAATAAGCGTGGTGATTGAGATTTTTTAGAGATTTTGAGAAAAATGAAGACATGATGGCCTGAATATTTTTGTAATCAAATGAAACCAAGCAAAAGATTTCTCCCTATCGTTTTGCCATAATAGTCTTTTTGTACATATCCAAATGATCCAAAGCGATGCCGGTGCCCTTGGCCACGCATAGAAGCGGTTCTTCGGCCAAAACAGCCTTGACACCAGTGCGACGAAAGACCAATTCGGGAAGATTACGCAAGAGAGACGAACCACCGGTCATGATGATCCCCTGATCTATAATATCAGCCGCCAACTCCGGTGGTGTTTCTTGCAAGACATCTTTGATCGCTTTTATCATATCGCGCAATTCTTTGGCGATGGCTTTGACAATTTCATTTGTCCGCATTTCCGTGGAGCGTGGCAAACCAGAGATGAAATCGCGACCCTTGACCATAATAGAGAGTTCTTGTTCCAGAGGCACAGCCGAACCGATAGTGATCTTGATGACTTCAGCCATATGGTCCCCAATAGCCAAGTTGAATGTTTTCTTGACATAGTCAGCGATCGCGGCGTCAATACGATTGCCAGCGCATTTGACCGAAGTGGACGAAACAATGCCGCCAAGCGATATCACAGCCACATCGGTGGTCCCTCCTCCTATATCCACGATCATGTGTCCTCGAGCTTCCTGGATAGGAATACCGGCGCCGATAGCAGCCAAAATAGGCTCCTTGACGACATAGGCATTGCGAGCCCCAGCCCGTAGAGCGGCCTCTATGACAGCTCTGCGTTCGGTGGAGGTGATGCTGGCCGGAACCGAAACCATGACATCGGGCTTGAATACGGTGAAGCGACCAAGGGCTCGGTCTATAAAATACCGGAGCATAGCCTCGGTTACCCTATAATCCGCGATGACACCGTCGCGCATAGGACGATAGGCAACTATGGCTTCAGGAGTGCGACCGATCATTTCTTTTGCAGCAAAACCAACTGCCAAGACTTTTTTATCTACTTCGGATATAGCTACAACCGATGGCTCATTCAGGACTATTCCTTTGCCAGGCAAAAATACGAGAGTATTGGCGGTGCCGAGATCAATGCCAAGTTTTGGGAATAAAAAGCTCATCCTGCGACTATAACATAGTCACACCCTCCTTACATCAGCTCCTAGAAGTTTCAATCTCTCTTCAAGTCTTTGGTAACCACGATCAATTAGATTTATGTTGTTGATCTTGGATGTACCTTTGCTGACGAGAGCCGCCAAGACGACAGCAAATCCGGCTCTAATATCGTGAGCATACAAATCTTCCCCTTCTGGTAATTGTTTCAATACACTAGGACCTTTAACTACTATTTCCCTGGAATTGAGAATCTTGATATCGGCGCCCATCCCGATCAAATCTTCCGCATACTTGAACCTTCCTTCAAATATAGTTTCAAAAACGGAGCTTTCCCCAAGAGCTTGAGTCAAAAAAACAGCCATGGGTGCTTGGAGGTCTGTGGGAAACCCAGGATATTCATGGGTCCTTACATTAACGGCCTTGAATGGAACTCGATCTTTCGAATTATTGGTAATAATTATTTCTTCCTGACCCACTTTTATACTTACTCCGGATTTTTTGAGTAGATTGATCACTGCCTCCATATGGTCTGGTTTGCATTTCGTTATCTGCAATTCTCGTGCACACAAAGCACCAAGAATTAAGAAGCTACCGGCTTCTATGCGATCGGGGATAGTTTTGTAACTATTATTGCTTGAAAATGGTTTTCCGTCTGTTCCTTTTATAAGAAGAGTGGTTGTCCCTATTCCGCTTATGTTTGCTCCGCAAGAATTGAGCCACTCGGCCACAGAGCTTATTTCCGGTTCCGTGGCGCAATTCTTGAGAATGGTAGTACCTTTGGCGAGCACTGCCACCATCATCAGAGTTTCGGTTCCTCCGACAGATTGAATATCAAAAAAGATATCCGCGCCTTCTAGTCCATTTTGGGCTTCAATCTTGTAAATATCCCCATCAAGATTTATTTTGGCTCCCATCTTTTGATAACCTTCCAAAAATAGATCTATAGGCCTCTCTCCTATGACACAACCTCCGGGCGCGGGAAAAGATACTTTGCCAAAACGAGCCAGAATTGGTCCGGTCAAAACAACCGAGGCCCGCATGCTCTTTGCCAGCTCCAGATCTATGTCTGTAGAAGTGATTTTACTGGAATCTATTTCAAGAACCTTTGTACCCTTATTGGTTGATTCTTTCCACTCCACCCGAGTCCCCAAGCTTTTCAAAATCTCCGACATTGTGTGAATGTCTTTTGTTTCAGGAACATTATCAATAGTCACAAGGCCATCAAATAAAACCGCCGCGGCCATGGCTTTGAGAGCGGCATTCTTGGCGCCTTTTATCTCCACGGTTCCCCGCAGTTTCTTCTCTCCACCCAATCCTCCAATAATAAACTTGTCATAATCTTTGATAATCATGCGCCGTATTGTAAAGGGTTGAGATGAATTAGACAAATAAAAAAGGCCCCAAAGCGGTTGATTGCTCGGGACCAAAGGGTGGACTAGCCACCTCCAGAGAAAACCGGTGGGGGAGTGTTAGACCAGGTCTGGACGTTGACATACATTCCTGGTGAGGCTCCTGGAAAACCCAGGGAAGCTAATCCAGCTAATGCGTCAGCTATGTCAAGGAATCAGGAACGCTAACTGCCGAAAAGCATAGCATAACCAAAATATTTGTCAAGTATTTTTGAGAGATATTTGTGGATATGCCAAAAAAGCTCTTATTTTGAGCCATATTATAGATAGATGATAGGCTGTACAATATCACCCAAACAAGCTATAAATAAGTCATGAACATCATCACAGTCATACCGCTAACACGCTCCAAGGTCGGTGAAAATCTATCATATTTTACTGCTTCCAAAGTACCTGTCGGAGCCATGGTATCTGTTCCCTTACGATCAAAATCCATACACGCCGTAGTGACCGATTGCCAACCAGCCGAAAACTTGAAAGCAGACATTAGAAAAGCTCCATTTGAGATTCGCAAACTCGGCTCTGTAAGAGCCATTCGTTTTTTCCCGATTTCATTCATGACTTCATGTCGTATCCTGGCCGAATATTACGCCACCCATATCGGAAACATTCTCAATGTCCTGATTAGCGATACTTTGCTAGAACAAATACAAAAGATCGCTCCGCCTGTCCAAAAAACCGATACCAATGAAACCATTTCTCCTTCAATCAAAACCAGCGAAACATATGCAGTCCAGGGTGATGACGATGACAGATTGGGCTCATGGAGAAGTATGATCCGTCAAGAATTTGCTCGCAAGAAATCTGTGGCCATACACGCTCCCACTGTTTCAGATGCCAGACATTTATTCAAGGCTTTGGAAAAAGGGATTGAGGGATATATTTTTCTCCTCCATGGGGGCATGACACCAAAAAATATTGTCACCACATGGCAAGCCATAGCCAAAAATCCACACCCGATAGTGATGGTGGCCAGCGGAGCATTTGCCATTTCCCCACGAATGGATATAGATACGGTTATCATTGAAAGAGAGAATGCTAGAGGTTGGATCCAGGAACGAGCACCGTATATAGATATCCGTCACGGATTGGAGACAATAGCCCGTAGGCTCTGCCAAAAAGTCTATTTGGCAGATAGTCTCTTGCGAGTGGAAACTTTGGCTAGATTGGATGCTCGAGAGATCACAGAGAGTTCACCATTCAAGTGGCGCTCCATATCCGCGGCCAAAGATCGGTTGGTAAACATGAGAATGCCATCAGCAGATCTAAAACAAGATGAAAAAGTGGATCAAAAAACTTCTCCGCATTTCAAAATATTATCACCAGAGCTTGAGGAATTGATCAAACATAACCAAGAAGAGAGTACTCACCTCTTTATAATGACCATTCGCCGAGGAATCGCCACTATAACTATATGCGATGATTGCCAGAAGATAGTCATCTGTACTCAATGCTCGGCCCCAGTCGTTTTGCATACTTCCCCGGAGACTGGCCGCAATTTTTTTATGTGCCACAAATGCGGAATCCGTCGTTCGGCGGACGAAACTTGTAAATATTGCGATAGTTGGAGATTGACTCCATTGGGTATCGGCATTGATCGGGTATACGCCGATATCCGGGAGCGCTTTCCTGATATTGACATTATCAAGATTGATATTGAGACAACCAAAAATGACAAGGCTGTATATGAGAAACTAGAAAGATTTAGATCCAAGCCCGGCAGTATACTTCTCGGCACCGAACTGGCCCTATCGCGTCTGTCGGAAAAGGTAGAGCATGTGGCCGTGGTCTCATTGGATTCTCTATTTGCTCTTCCTGATTTTCGGATTCAAGAAAAGATCATGTATACGATCATCCGTTTGCGGTCATTGGCCATCCGCTCCGTATTGGTTCAAACCCGAAGAAGTGAAGAGGCTGTTTTTGAATACGGGCTCAAAGGCAATCTAAGTGATTTTTATCGCTTTACTTTGGAGGACAGAAAAAAGTTCTCATATCCCCCCTTCGCCACCCTGATCAAGATCACTCTTCAAGGCAAAAAGGACATCATTGCCCAAGAGATGTCGGCTATCAAAACACTGGTGGAACCTTATGAATTGGATATTTTCCCGGCTTTTACTTCTACTGTCCGCGGCCTCTCTATTATTCATGGCTTAATAAAACTACCTCCACTGATTTGGCCCAATACAGATTTGTTGGCAAAACTTCGCTCTCTGCCACCGGGAGCAAGGGTAAAAATCAATCCTGAAAGTTTGTTATAGTAATATCATGCCGAACATTCTCCAGCGCCATAACCCATTATTGCGGCAAAAGGCTGTACCGGTGGCTCTCACCGATATAAAGTCCGCTCGCATACAGAGCATCATCACTGATATGAAAGCCGCCATGTATTCCCAGAAAGACGGCATCGCCATAGCTGCCCCCCAGATCGGCATTCCGGTTTGCATATTCGTCATTTCCGGATCTCTCCTCCAAAAGATAGATCCTACTTACAAAGGTCCTGATCACGACTTGGTTTTTATAAATCCTAGTCTGACTCGTTTGTCTCGGGACAAAAAAGAGATGGAAGAAGGATGTTTGTCTGTGAGATGGCTATATGGCTTGGTCAAAAGATCAACCCGAGTAAACATAAGCGCCTATGATCAAGACGGAAATATCCTCAAACGCGGAGCCAGCGGGATTTTGGCCCAAATATTCCAGCATGAAATAGATCACTTAGATGGAATACTCTTTATTGATAGGACAAAAGAAATTTGGGAAATGACTGAAGAAGAGATCTCCCAGATCAAGAAAATGTGAATATCTTCTAATAAATTCCTATCAATATTCCATGAATGAAATCAATCCAATCCGCTTCATATTCTTTGGCTCTTCGCCCTTCTCTGTCTACATTCTGGAAGAGCTTTTGCGAGCTGGTTTTAGTCCGACAAGCATTGTCACCACCAGAGACAAACCCCGTGGCCGTGGATTGACGCTTTCTCCTACTGTCGTCAAAGAATGGGCAAACAAAAAAAATATAAAAGTTCATACTCCCGATAAATTAGATCATTCTTTGGCGGAATTATTGAAGCTGGAAAACAGCCAAATTTTCCTTGTGGCTTCATACGGCAAGATTATCCCCCAAATTATTCTTGATATTCCCATTCACAAAACTCTCAATGTTCACCCATCGTTACTGCCTCTTTATCGTGGATCATCACCACTTCAGACTACTATTATTGATAACGCGAAAGATACTGGAGTGACTATTATACGCTTGAATGAAAAGATGGATGAAGGTCCGATTGTAGCTCAAGAAAAAATAACAATTTCTGAATGGCCCATATATGAAGTATTAGAAGAAAAAACGGCAAGAATTGGCGGAATTTTATTGGCAAAAGTTTTGCCTGAATGGGTAGCTGGAAATATCATGGAGATTCCACAAGATCATTCAAGAGCAACTTATACCAAGAAAATCTCAAAGTCAGATGGTTTGATAGACATTAAGGCCGACCCTTATGTCAATTTTCGCAAAATTCAAGCCTACCACCATTGGCCGAATGCTTACTTTTTCGCAGATGATAATAGTAGCAAAAAAATAAGGGTCAAGATTACCAAGGCCTCATTCAGAGACGGAGCCCTACGAATAGAGCGTGTCATTCCTGAAGGCAGACGGGAGATGGATTATGGGGATTTTTAGATCTTGGCAATGTGAAGCTTGGTGAGTATTCTATTTTTCCTCCCCGCAAGGTCGCCCCGTCGAATGGCAATCCCTATTTTGGCTCGCGGGAGCGACCAAAATAGGGGCCATTCTCGGGAGCTCAAATCGCATTGCGGGGATGAAAAATAGAATACTCATCAAGCTCCAAGCGAAAAATCCCCACATCAACCACAATCATTTCTTCCACGACCACAAACCCTTGATCATGTCTTTGACCTTGGCGCCGCTCTTTCTGATCAGCGATATTCGTTTGCTTTTGTTGGCCTTCAAGACCCGCAAGATCTCATCGCGAGTATCATCTATGGCGCTATAAAGATCTTCTCTTTCGGAGCTGGCATAGACATTTTTGCCAGAACCGACGATATGTATTTCGGCCCGAAAAACATCTCCTTTGTGATGATGCTCCGAGGTTCTAGCCAACTCAATATCACACTGTATGGCGGAATCATCATTTAAGAGCTTGCTGATCTTTTCTAGGCGTTTGTTGACATATTCCGATACAGCGGTAGAAATATCTAGACCGGTGATTTTGATATTGATGTTCATTCTAGTGAAAACAGGTAAGTATATTATTTTTTCATCGGCTTCTTCTGAAAATTGAGCATCCACTCAACGCCGTATCTATCTGTAACCATACCAAAAACACCACCCCAAAACATCTCTTCAGGAGCCATGAACACTTCACCGCCATCTTTGAGTTTGGCGAATACGCTCTGTATCTCCTCATCGCTCTCACATTCTAGCGAGACTCCAACATTGTCCCCAATAACTGCTTTGTCGCGCATCATGTCGGAGCCAATAATAACTGAATTGCCCTTGACCAATGTTGAATGCATGATCAAGGAATGTTTCTCGACAGGCATGTCCTTCTCCACCGGACTTCCAGCCACAGTCATGAAGTTTAGCTCCCCTCCTAGACAATCCTTGTAGAAGTTCATCGCTTCGCGGCACTTGCCATCATTGAAACGAAGGAAGGGATTGAGTTTTGCCATGTTGTTTTATGGTTAATGATAAACTGCTACGATCACAATTACGATTGTAACATATATATGTTCGCTTATTTTAAGGAAAAACACCAGCTTTCGCTGATGCTCATCCTATCTGGCTCCCTCTGTACGACGAAATCCGAACGCATTTTCAAACGAACCCCGACTAAGGAAGCCAGCCCGCCGCCGCTCGCTGGCACTCGCCACCCAGCAAAAAAGTTTTCTTCGCTTTTCCTGATTTGCGCGCACCGGATTTTTTCTTCTAAAAGGAAAAGAAAACTTTTTTGCTTGGTTCTGTTCTCAACGAGCAGGGCGGCGGGCTTGGCCTCTATTTTTTGCAAGAACACGGCGGAATTCCCCCCACATCCCCCTTCCGCCGTGTTCTTGCAGGGACGGACGGAAATTTTGGCGGCGACATAATTCATGAATACATTATATCCTATTTTGGGATTATGCCACAATAGGATATATGATACAAACAAGTATGAGCAAGTCAATTTACTCAAAAGACTACAAGGAAATCATAGAGCGTCTGAAAAAGGCGCGTATTGAGGCCAATCTATCCCAGCAAGCAGTGGCCGATAAACTTGATAAGCCGCAATCCTATATCTCAAAAATCGAGTCTGGCGAAAGACGGCTTGATGTTGCGGAAATGAAAAAAATTGCAGCAATTTACAATAAGCCAGTTGATTATTTTCTAAAATGACCAAATCATCAAAAAAATTTGTCGTTGCCAAAAAAGATATTGTAGCCCCTCAAGAAATTATGGTTGAAAAGGGTGATATTGGCGTTATAAAATCCGAAAACAAAAACCATGCCTCCATCTTTTTTATTCGCATTTGGAAACAAGTCGAATTAGGTGTAGATGACTTTGAAGTTATGGACGTAAGAAAAACAGGAGATGGATTTTCTAAGAAAATTTGTAATGTCTGTCATAAACTTAAAAAGACTAAGGAGTTTGCCAAGAATCAGAACGCAATAAATAACAGGTCGGTAAGACGGCCATCATGTAAAGATTGCAGAATAAAAATGGAGGGAGCTGGAATATCTCGAACCGATAGGATCAAATGGCTGAAAGAAAAACCTGTTAATGAACCCTTTGTATGTCCAATTTGTAAGAAAAGAACGATAGCTGGTGTAACCAGCAAAGTAGTGCTAGAACATGATCACCGCACCGGAAAGCCAGGTGGCTGGATATGCGATAGTTGTAATACCGGTCTAGGACGTTTCAAGGACGATGTGGAGTTATTAAAAAGTGCGATTGAATTTCTAAAGAAGAACTATTAGAGATTAAAGTTTTGAAGTCTTTTCTTCGTAAGCTCGACATACTCTTTTGAAATATCGCATCCAATATAATGGCGCTTATTTATCGCGGCCATTTTGCAGGTTGTCCCAGAGCCGCACATTGGATCGAAAACAACATCTCCCGTTTTTGTCCACGAAAGAATATGGTCCTCCGCTAACTTTTCTGGAAATATTGCGGTGTGTTGAAAAGCAATCTTATCGCTAGTCGAGCCACCATACCCTACAGCATAATCCCATATGTTTGTTAAGGTCTTTTCTGGTTTTAGTTCTCCTTTTGTTTTTTTATTTATTCCGTCCGCTTTTTTATTGAATGGGAGCATTTCTTGACCCTGTCGTACGGTTTTTGTTTTCAAGGGATTAAAGATTTTTGGAGAACCTTTACTGAAAACAAACATAAATTCATAGCAATTTGTGTAAGCATTAGATCGCATGAAAGGAGTATTTTTCTTTCTATAAATCATGACATCGTGAGCATTAAAACCTAAACTCTGAAAAAACAGGGCTTGCTTAAAACTTGTAAAGCTTTTATTTCCCTTGTTTATTTTATCGCCAACAACCCACACCAAAACGCCGCCCTTTTTGATAACTCGAAACAAGCCCCTTGCCATACCTTCAAAATCGAAAGAGTAGCCATTATAGTTTCTTAATTCATCATATGGAGGAGAAGTAACCACGAGATCCACACAATCAGAGGGCAATCCTTGCATAACCTCTATCGCATCACCACAAATGATTTTATTTAGTGGCACTTCGGCATATTTTTTAGTTTCCTTGTATTCGGGAAAATGTATCGGCGATCTTACTTCTTCGCGAATAACATCGAGTACAATTCCTTGTATTGAAACATCTCGTCCATTTCTGAAAATAAGCGGCTCCATATTTTTGTTTGCTGGTTGTAGGCGGATATGCCCCCTCTCTTTGTAGAATTTTTTTAATGTCGCTTCATGATTATCTATAAGTGCGACTACTTTCTGACCATTTTCGGCAGTTTCCTGCTGACGCACCAAAACCACATCGCCATCGTTTATGTTTTCGTCAATCATACTGCTTCCAACTACGCGGAGAGCATACACCTCTGACGAGAAAGGAATTTTGCTTTTTGGAACAGCGATCATTTCTTTGTTTTGTATCGCTTCTATTGGCTGACCGGCGGCGATAGTTCCTAAAAGCGGAATTTTTACCATTGTCTCGCGGCCAAATGCTTCAATCGAGCGCGGTTTATTTTCTTCTTTGGATAAAAGTCCTAAATCGCGGAGCTTGGAAACATGAAAATGAGCGGTTGAAACTGATGAAAGTTTTAATTTCTTACGTATCTCGTCAAGAGTGGGGGCATATCCTTTACGCCCTTGATAATCGGTTATAAAATCGAGGACTTGTTTTTGCCTTTTGGTTACCATAGTGATATTATAGAATATAAATCGAAAGTGTGAAAGTGCTAGTTATCCACAACTACTTATGATGGACGCAAAAAATACAAAAATAGAAAATCGAAAGATATTGAAGAGTCCGGGCCAAAACAAATCGGAAGAGTATTTAGCCAAAATTTGTAACATGACTTTTCTTTCTCTGTGGAGTTATCCAAATCTTTATCGAGCAAAGGGAAAAGAATTATCCGACCTACTCGTTGTTTTTGGTAATCACATTCTAATTTTCTCCGACAAAACTTGCGAATATCCAACAACAGACAATTTGGAACTCAATTGGAGCAGATGGTTTAGGAGGGCTGTCGCAAAATCGGCAAAACAACTATGGAGAGCGGAACAATGGATTAGAAAAAACCCGAAGCAAGTTTTTTTAGATAAAGAATGTTCTCAAGTATTCCCATTTGATATTGATACGACTCAAGTGATAATTCATTTAATACTCGTTGCGCGCGGTGTTGCTGGAGCATGTAAGGCCTTTTTTGGTAGCGGAAGCGGAAGTTTAATGATTCGAAACGATGTAAAAGGTATAGAAGCTCATACCGCGCCGTTTGTTATTGGAGATATTGATCCGACAAAAACCTTTATTCATGTTTTAGATGATACAACATTGGATATAGTTATGAGTGCTCTAAATACGGTATCCAATTTTACATCATACCTCGGTAAAAAAGAGATATTGCTACGTTCTAGCAAAAATATTTTCGCAACAGGAGAAGAAGATTTACTTCCGTACTATATGACAAAAATGAAAGGAGAGGAGCATGATTTTGATTTTCCGAAAGATTCTGACGGGATTGCTATTTTGGAAGGCGAGTGGGATCGCTTTTGTGAAAATCCGCAGAGAAAAGCCCAACTTGAAGAAGATAAAATTAGCTACTTTTGGGATGCCCTCGTTGAGCAATTTAATACCCATGCTCTGAATAGCACGCAATATATGGTTTCTGCCGGAGGGGTCAAAGATTCTGAAAAAGTCATGCGATTTTTTGCGAGTGAATCACGATTTAAGAGAAGACTATTATCAAAGGCCGTACTCGGCTTAATTGAGAAAACGCCTGATAACATTTGTGGCCGAAGATTTAGTGTGCCGCTTGACGGAGAAGGGCCTTATTATGTTTTTGTCGCATTTCCGAGAAAAAAGGAACACACTGAAAATGAATATCGCTCCTTCAGGGGAGAATATCTCAAGGCCTGCTGTATGGTAGTTCGATCTGTTTATCCCAAAGCTCACGACATAATTGGATTCGCAACTGAAGCTGGAAAATCTTTGGAAGGGAGATCAGAGGATGCTATGTATTTTGATGGTCGGCATTGGGATGATGAAATGCACAAGGAAGCAAAAGAGTTACAAGAAAAGCTTGGAATACTTGTGGAGCCAACATATTACAAAGTCCATGATATAGAATTTCCTGATGTTCCCGATAAACAAGTCCCAAAGGTTGGGAGGAACGAAAAATGTCATTGCGGGTCAGGTATAAAATATAAAAAGTGCCATGGTATAAATTCGTAGTCGCCGCCAAAATTTCCGTCCGTCCCTGCAAGAACACGGCGGAAGGGGGGTGTGGGGGGAATTCCGCCGTGTTCTTGCAAAAAATAGAGGCCAAGCCCGCCGCCCTGCTCGTTGAGAACAGAACCCAGCAAAAAAGTTTTCTTTTCCTTTTAGAAGAAAAAATCCGGTGCGCGCAAATCAGGAAAAGCGAAGAAAACTTTTTTGCTGGGTGGCGAGTGCCAGCGAGCGGCGGCGGGCTGGCTT
>Ga0209542_10004475_pt1 | contig 28774 bp, 28 predicted proteins | sample RifCSPhighO2_01_FD_184028 | JGI IMG/M metagenome (GOLD analysis project Ga0209542, IMG submission 184028) | Soil microbial communities from Rifle, Colorado - Rifle CSP2_plank highO2_0.1 (SPAdes) (version 2) | ecosystem: Environmental > Terrestrial > Deep subsurface > Rock core/Sediment ...
AAGAACATTCATATTAATCAGTGAGCTTCTTTTGCCCTTCCACCTTCTTGATCTTTTCAAGAGCATAATCAACATATTCTTTTTGCGTGTCCATTCCTATGAACTTTCTACCTTGCATTTCAGCGGCTAACAATGTTTGTCCACTTCCGGCAAAGATGTCTACTACTACATCATCTTTGTATGAGTAAAATTTGATTATTCTTGAAGCAAGTTCAACAGGAAACGCGCAAGGATGAATGGTTTCTTGTGGTGCTACTTGACGTATTTTCCAAACGTTTTTACTCATCTCGCCTTGGTAGTCTTTCAAGTCAATGCGATTTCTTTCCTTTTCTTCTTTTGACCTGTGCCAGTAAATGTTTTCTGTTTTTTCTTTTTCTGCGGGTTTCTGGAAGACAAAGACGTATTCAGAAACAAGACTCGGATAATAATAACCAGGATAGGGGTGCTGTAGTAAGACTCCGGATCTTCTGTCTTTTGCAACTGGTTTTTCCCAAATAATATCTTCGCAGAACTTCCAGCCTATGGACTCCATCCAGCTAACAAAATGGAATGGTAAAGCGACGCGCGTACCGTTCCAGCCGACTGGCGCAATGTTAACTACGTTATATCCTCCTGGCTTGGTGATACGAAGGAGTTCTTTGAAGCGGTAGACTAAAAAGTCGCGATACTCAGAATATGATACTTCTTTACGCTCCCATCGTTCTTTCTTTCCTTGAAGTTTTTCAACATGCTCTTCATAGTTTATTGCGTTAAGATAAGGTGGTGATGTGAATGCCAAAGTGATACTGTTTTCTGGCAGTTGTTGCATTGTCTTAAGACAGTCACCTAAGAAGATACTTCCATTTTTTGCCTTGAATTCCTTAATCTCTATAAGCTCTGCAGTCTGAGCAGATTCTTTCTTCAGATGTTCTTGTGCAAGCGCAGGCATCCTCTTTTACACCCCTTTTTAATGGAAGGTTTGTTCATTAATAAGACTTTCGTTGAAGCGTGTCCAGTGATAGTTAATTACGTGCTTCACTAATTGACGTTGCTAACTCTTTAAGTGCAACTGAAATGAAGGGCAACTTCGGATGGATTGGCGTCTTAGCCTGGATTGTCTTCATAGTAGGGATTTTGTATTTTATCATCTGGGTCATTGCACAATTTGCTTAAGCAATTCAAAAGAAATAAATACTATACCTGAAAATGAGCTATCCCGCAGCAAGCTGACGGGGTATTACGCTCATTTTCTCTACTGCGGTCGACCGGTATTTTCTAATTTCAAAGTTGGATACTGCAAACCGCAGCAAGCTGCGGGGTATTAAACCCAACATTTGAAATAAATACTTGCTGGAGTACACCTTATCAGATTCTCGCATCAACCTGTAAGCGAGTTTGTGCTTACGAAGAGGGTGTTGCTTCCCGTCAGAGGCTTTCGTAACATTATTATAACTCTCCCTCTTTAATTCGTTCATGACACTCAACGGAAAAGTCGTCCTTATAACCGGAGCGAGTATTGGAATTGGTAGCGAAACCGCAAAACTATTTTCCAAAGAAAAATGCAAGCTCGTACTAACTTATTACAAAGATAAAGAAGAAGCAGAAAAGACCGCGGCTGAATGTAGAAAACACGGAGCTGAGGTCTTTGTCTTGTACCTTGATGTCGTTGACAACACAAGCATCGCGGACTGTGTGAAAAAGACTCTTGAGCGATTCCAGCACGTTGACATCCTCATAAATAACGCAGCAGTTATCGCCTCGAAGCCTTTGCTTAAACAGACCAACGAGGAAATTGAACTTCAAATCAGGACCAATCTCGAAGGCCTAATCAAGCTTACGAAAGCAGCCCTACCGCACATAAAAGAAACACTCATCAACATCGCAAGTCAAGCAGGAATCACCGCATACGAAGAACTCACCACATACTGCGCAACCAAATTCGGAGTCCGCGGATTCACCCAAGGAATTGCAAAAGAACATCCAGGCCTTTTTATCGTTAATGTCAACCCCGGACTTACCGCAACGCGCATGACAAACTTTGAAGGAGTTCCGCCGTTAAAAGTAGCCGAAGTCATCCTGAAAACTGCACAACGAGCATATCCTGTGCAGAGTGGCGGCGATGTGAACGTTTGGGAACAATAGGAGAAAAGCTTTATAAACCGCTCCTTGCCCGCTTGATTATTATAACCGAGCCCGTGGTCTAGCCACTCTCGTGGCGGAACCACAGGCTCAAAAAGTGAATAAACAATATACATTGAGCCCGTGGTCTAGCGGTTATGACGGCTCGTTGACGAAAGCCAAGGCATTTCTTTGAAACGCCTTCGGCCTTTCAAAGTCGAGCAAGTCGCCAGTTCGAACCTGGCCGGGCTCATTTTATTTTTCTGAAGCAACATTTATAAATACTCTGGCCTCTATTTCCCAATATGCAAAAAGAGGACACGTATCGCAACTTCTTTTTAGGCACACTTATCGTAATCGGAATCGCGAGCCTAATCATCATGTGGCCCTTCCTTGGGAGCGTCATCGGCGGAGCGGTGCTTGCGTTCGTCTTCACTCCAATCTATCGCTGGCTTGCGCGCAAACTCAACTCGCAAGGAATCGCAGCATTCATCACCGTCCTCCTTATTCTCGTCATGATTGCAGTACCTGCAGTGATACTATTACAAAATCTCACTCGGGAAGCACAAGAATCCTACCTCTTCCTCAAGCAAGACATCATTGGAGGAAAACTTATCGAAGGACATTGCCTTGACCAAGGAACGGTCTGCAATCTTGTCAACAGCGCCAACGAACTCATGCGCGAACCTGACACCCGCGACTACATACTTGGAATCCTCACCACTATCGTCCGGACATTCACTCAACGAGTCAGCTCATGGCTCGTCTCACTTCCACAATTGGTCATAAACGCACTCATCCTGTTCTTCACAACCTATTACCTCCTTATTGACGGAAAAGATCTCGTGCGACGCATGGCGCTCCTCATTCCTTTACACGAACACCATCAGCACCAGATAATCACGCAATTCAGCGAAGTCACCTACGCACTAATTTATGGAAGTTTCGTCGTCGCGCTTGTCCAGGGGGCGCTTGGCGCATTCGGATTCTGGCTTTTTGGGATCCAAGGATTCCTCTGGTGGGGAGTCCTCATGGCAATCCTCGCTCTTGTCCCATTCTTAGGAACTGCCATCGTCTGGCTTCCGGCAAGCCTGTTCTTGCTGCTCAACGGATACATCCAAGGAGAGCCGTCGCTTATCGCACGCGGAGTCGGCCTGTTCATATTTGGACTGCTCGTAATTTCATCAGCAGACAACATCCTCAAGCCATTCATCATCGCAGGAAGATCAAAAGTTCATCCCCTTCTCATTCTAGTTGGGGTATTCGGAGGATTATTCCTGTTCGGAATCATTGGCCTTATAATCGGACCATTCGTCCTTTCACTCTTCCAGACCTTATTTGAAATATACGAGCGGGAACACGTTCATCCCCTCCACCACTTCAGATGAAACTCACAGTCAAGGACATGGATATTGCAACAGGAGATGTCAAAGTAGTCCTTCTTAATGAAAAAGACGCGAGGCTGCTTGACTTGCACCCAATGGACCGCGTGGCCCTCAACCGCAATGGCAGAAAAACCATCGCAATCGTAGATGTTGGAGAAAGCAGAAAAGCAGTCCTGCCAGGCCACATCGGACTATTCGAAGAAGTGCTTGATGAGCTCAGCACAAAACACGGCGAGGTCGTCAACGTCGAAGTCGCCTCAAAACCTGAAAGCATCGGAGCGATAAAACGAAAGCTTGATGGCAAACATCTCACCCCAAAAGAAATCGAGAGCATCATCCGCGACATCGTGGACAACAAACTCACCGACATTGAGCTCACCAGTTTTGTCATCGCAACCTACACTCGCGGAATGAACACCAAAGAAATTGTCTCACTCACCAGATCCCTCGCACAGACCGGAGACGTGCTTCGCATCAAAAAGTATCCTGTGGTCGACCTGCACTCCATCGGCGGAGTTCCGGGAAACCGTTCAACCATGGTCATAGTCCCCATCCTTGTCGCCGCAGGCTGTATCGTCCCAAAAACCAGCAGCAGGGCCATCACATCACCATCGGGAACAGCAGATACCATGGAAGTGCTCGCGCCCGTCCAGATTCCGTTACGAAAACTCAATAAAATCATCGATGATGTCGGCGGCTTCATCATCTGGGGAGGAGCAGTCAACCTCGCACCTGCGGATGACAAAATCATCAACATCGAACACCCACTCTCCATCGATGCAGAAGGACAGATGCTCGCATCAATAATGGCAAAAAAAGCCAGCGTGGTAGCAACCCACCTCTTGATGGAAATCCCCATCGGCAGAGGAGCAAAAGTCCCGGACAAACGTGGAGCAAAACATCTTGCCAAACACTTCGCAGAACTAGGAAACATTCTCCACATCAAAGTCAAGACTGTCATCGCCGACGGCTCACAACCCGTAGGACGCGGAATCGGACCTGTTCTTGAAGCGCGCGACGTGCTGTGGACGCTCAAAGAAGACAAACGGGCTCCGCAGGACTTGGTTTCCAAAAGCGTTGAACAAGCAGGAATTCTCTTAGAGTTCACCGGCAAGTCAAAACCGGGAAAAGGAAAAGCACTTGCACAACAACTTCTCTCCACAGGAGCCGCATGGGGAGCCATGTGCAAAATAATCGAGGCGCAAGGAGGAAAACCTCCCAATCCAGAAAAACTTCTCCCTGCCCGAGAGACCTTCACACTCAAAGCCAAAAAGAACGGTAAAATAAAAACCATCGAGACTGCACTCATCGCAAAAGTAGGCCGACTCGCGGGCGCCCCGCTCGACCCGGACGCGGGAGTCTACCTGCACAAGACCTGCGGAGAACCAGTCCACAAAGGAGAACGCATCCTCACAGTATACGCCCGGAACAAAAATAAACTCGCCTTCGCAATCAAAGCATTACTTAAAGAAAGAGTTGAAATCATATGAGTTTCTACACCTTGCGCGAAGAAGACCGACAGTTCCTCTACTCACTGCTCTACGCCATCGGAATCATCTTGTTCTGGCGCGGAATCTGGGAAGTCTCCTACGAAATCCCACTGCTCAAAAATGTTTATTTTTCTCTCTTCGTCGGACTGTTCATTCTTACAATGACTGGTTATATGTACCGCGAATTTGATCCGTTCTCTGCACGCATACGTAAAATTGCAAAACTTCTCCATGAAGTATCTACGCTATCCAAACGCGGTGAACTCCATCACATCTCGTATTACGATGAACTCGGAAAACACGACCATAAAATCCATGCACACGCCATCAAGAAAATCGAACATGACTTTTTAATCATCGCAGAGAATGGACATGAAAGATTCATACCTTTGAACAGAATAACCAAAATTCACAAAGGGAATGAAGTGATTTGGAAGAGATAGCAAAGCATGAGCGTTATTTATCCCTCTCCTGAACGAATTATTGCGTATAATTTGTTTGCAATCTCAGTTCTCAAAGCGAAGAAAGCAGACAAAGCGGCAGTTTTAAGCAAGCCGAAGATTGAGCAAATTATCGAACAATGTAAGCAACTTTTCAAGTGCGTCAGCCACAACAGCAGTTGCGAAATGATAATATCTCAATGCGTCATAATGTCCGTTCATCATTCATAAAGAATTTAATACTATTTCGATACAACAGAACTTACTTCTTTACTGCAGCTACAATCGCTTTCGCATCAATCCCATACTTTGCAAGAAGAACATCTGCTTTTCCCGAACGAGGAATCTCTTTGATGCACAAATGCGTAATAGAAATTCCTGAACTTGCGATAGCTTCGCCAAGACCTCCTTGCGCGTAATGATCTTCAACCACAATAACTTGCTTGCCTTTGGCCTGCACTTTGATGGTTTTTGCGTCTAGCGGCTTTATTGAATACGCGTCAAGCACACTTGCGGAGATTCCTTTCTTTTTAAGCAGCTTTGCAGCTTTGAGCGATTCGTGGACTGTGATTCCTGCGGCGATGATGAGCAAGTCTTTTCCTTTTACAATAAGTTTGCTTCCGCCGATGACAAACAAGTCTGCGGATTTGTAAATCACTGAAGTCTTAGGCCGTGTGGTACGCAAGTAACCGATTCCTGTTGATTGAGCAAGCAATGCAGTACATTTCTCCGCTGAAACCGCGTCGCAAGGATACAAGACTGTGCTTTCGGGAAGCGAGCGGAACAACGCAAGGTCTTCCAAGCCCATCTGGGACGGACCATCCTCCCCAATCGAAACTCCCGCGTGCGAGCCGACGCACTTAAGATTCAATCGCGAAATCGCAGCCATCCTTAATTGGTCGTGAGCTCTTGTGAGAAACGCTGCAAAGGTGCTTGCGAACGGAACAAACCCTTTCGCGGCAAAACCCATCGCCATTCCAACCATGTTTTGTTCTGCGATGAACGAATCCACAAAACGCGCCGGATAAAGAGACTTAAATTTTTCTGCAAACGTCGAATTCTTCACATCACCATCAAGCGCGACAATCCTTGGGTTTTTACCAAGCTTTGCAATCATCGTGCCATACCCTTCCCGTGTCGCTACTTGGTCACCATGCTTGTAACTGACTGCTGGAACTCCAAGCCAGGACAACTTTTGCGCCATTGGTTTTCTATGATGGACAAACTTTTTTGCGTCTATTCCTGGAAGCGGTCCAAGTTCACGAAGCGCGTCGATAAGTTCACCAGGAGAAAGCGCCTTGCCGTGCCAGCCCTCCTTGTCTTCCAGGAAAGAAACTCCTTTGCCTTTGACTGTCTTGGCAATGATTACAACTGGACATTTCTTTTTCTCTGCAAAAGCGCGCAGAATCTCTTTGATATTGTGACCATCAATAACTTTTGCCGACCAGCCAAAGCTTTCGAATTTCTTCTTCCAGACATCCGCGTGTTTGCCGTGCAATGATTCACCAGATTGCCCAAGTCTATTGCAGTCGACTATTGCGACAAGATTTGAAACGTGCAGTTTTGCTGCGAGACTTGCTGCCTCCCAGACACTTCCTTCAGCACATTCACCATCACCCACGAGCACAAATGTTTTCGCATTTGATTTGTGCAATCGCTGGGCGAGCGCCATCCCCACACCTATGGAAAGACCTTGACCCAGGCTTCCAGTCGCGACTTTAACCCACGGCATCCTTGGCGTAGGGTGACCTTCAAGCTGAGATTCAAACGTGCGGAACTTGGAAAGTTCAGCGAATGGAATAACTCCTGCCTCTGCGTAGGCTGCCCATAAAATCGGAGCAGCGTGGCCCTTGCTCAAGATGAATTCATCGTTGGCGAGGTCTTGCGGGTGCTTGGCATTGTATTTCATATCGGAGAAAAACAAACAAGCCATAATTTCTGCCGAGCTTAGGCAAGTTGTAGGGTGACCAGAGCCTGCTCGAGTGGTCATATGGAGAACATGATGGCGCAAACGGTTTGCAATCTGTTGTAAAACGACCTCTTTTTGCATAAAACGAGAATGGAAGGGGGATTTATAAGAGTTATGCCGCCGCATCCACTATTGTACGCAAGTCCGCGTCAATCAACTCGACATCTTGCACAGAAATTCCGTCAAACATGCCTGCCAGTATTACAGGGCGCATGGTCGCAATCCTCGTCTTGCCATCCTCAAACACTGCAATCCTGCAAGGCATACACAACGAAACAAGCCGGTTCTTATTCAACATCGCGTTCGCGTGCTTTGCCGAACAAATCTCGATGACCTTCACCGGCTTTTGCGCAAATCCCTTAGCTATAAGGCGCTCCTGCAGATCAATCACGGCAAACACCGCCCAACCTTTCTGCTCAACAGCCTTAAGAACTGCAACCACTGCATCACTCACTGATTTTGACGTTTCAACTGCATACGCTGTTTCCATTTGAAATCACCCACAAAAAAAACAAACGAATATCTGGCTTATAAGAGTTATGAATTCACTTTATAAAAAGAAGTTTCGTGTTCTTATTGAACAACAAAAGGCAAGAAATTAGAATACCTAGAATTGCGGCAATAACCAATAAACCAAGAACGAGCCACCAATCTAAACTAACCCAACTGTAAAGGTTCCTAAAAAAATAAAGAAATACCTTCCACAGTGAGATTCCAAGAACGTACAAAGATGCAATTCCGAACCAAATACCTGCGACAACTCTTGACCAAGACCGTAATTTCCAAAGTTTTAGTCCGACAATGAATTGAAACACTCCTAGCCCAAAAAACAACAAATTGTCGAAAATAATCGCTGCCAAGCGCTCATAAATGGATTGCGGAGGACCAAAACGTTGTTGGCTCACAATGTCACTCGTACCTGAAAGTAGAATGTAAATAATAGGATATCCTATTGTAACCACTGCACCAATAATAAGTAACACTGAAATAATTTTAACAATCATGCGCTGATTCATACTGGTCAGCAAATCAGCAGAATATAAAAATTCTCTCTTTTGTTAAGGTGGTTAGTATGACTTGGCAAACAACGCAACCGCACTTGCGGGTTTGCCGCAGTGGACACACTTGTCTTTTGTTGCTGTTTTGTTTTCTTCAAAAGGCAGGTTCAAACACTTTGCACCTTCCGTCTTTTCCTTGATATCTTGTGCACACTTCTCTATGCAGCACCAAAGCATGACAATAAGCTTTTTGGCCTTGATCGCTTTTTCAAACTCGGACCAAGATTTTGCGTGGACTGTGTTTTCTGTCAAGAACTTCTTTGCTTTAGTAAACATATCAGTTTGCATCGCTTCAAGTTCAGACTCGATGTGTTTTGCAAGGTCTGTGATTTTCACAAACTCCTTCTTGCCAGTGTCCCTGCGCACCACAACAGCCTGCTTTTTCTCAACATCTTTAGGGCCAACTTCAATGCGCAGGCAAACGCCTTTGAGTTCCCACTCATTGAACTTCCAGCCCGCAGTGTATGAATCACGGTCGTCAAGCTCGACTGAAACTCCTGCTTTTTTGAGTGAGTCTGCGATTTTCTTTGCTTCTTTGAGGACTAACTCTTTGTCTTTGTCAAACACAATGGGGATGACAACTGCGTGAAGCGGAGCGACTTTTGGTGGAATCACAATCCCTTTGTCGTCGCCGTGGAATAGAATCATCGCGCCAATCGAACGGGTCGAGAAGCCCCAACTGTTTTGATAAGGAATTGACTTCTGACTGTTCTCATCCAGGAATTCAATACCAAAACTCTTCGCGAACCGCTGGCCTAGGTGATGGCTTGTCGCCGCCTGAACCGCCTTGCCGCTTGGCGTGAGGGTTTCTACTGAGGTAGAATAATCAGCGCCCGCAAACTTTTCGTTCTCACTCTTCTTTCCTTTGATGACCGGAAGGGCAAGACACTCTTCGAACACTCTTCGGTAAAGCTCCAATATGTCGAGAACTTCCTTTTCAGCATCCGCTTTCTTCGCAAACACAGTGTGGCCTTCCTGCCAGAGGAATTCTCGTCCTCGAAGGAAGGGAACCGGATGCTTGAACTCCCAGCGGACGGCATTCACCCATTGATTGATTTTGAGCGGCAAGTCACGATAGCTTCTAATCCACTTCGCGTACGCATCATACATGATGGTCTCGCTCGTTGGACGAATTGCTAACCGCTCGTTCAACGGCGAGTTACCCCCTTGCGTCACCCACGCGACTTCAGGAGCAAAACCCTCAACGTGCTCTTTCTCTTTTATCAAAAGATGTTCAGGAATAAAAATTGGGAAGTATGCGTTCTTGACGCCGAGCTTTTTAATTTCTGCGTCGAAAAAGGCTTGCAGCTTTTCCCAAATCGCGAAGACACGGGGACGGAAAATCATACAGCCCGAAACATCAGTATACTCAGCCAACTCCGCTTTCTGAATGACTTGCGTATACCACTCAGAACAATCATCTGCCTTTTTCACAGTGATTCCTTGCGTAACGTCATCTTTCTTGGGCATATGTCGAGAGGAAAGAAGGGAATTTATAAAGGTTTGGTGAGATTAAGTGTTTGCAGAACTCGCTTGAATTCATCTTGGGGTAAGTCTTTCCACAAATCTTTCTCACCCTTTTGAGACTTCTGATACAACTCATCCTCAAACTCACGCGGACGCAGGTGCAAATGCACGTGATTAACTTTTGTCCAGCTCTCGGGCAAGAACGGTCTGCAATGCTGACTTATGTCACATCCTTTTGCGAATTTTGTGAGAATTTTCTCTTGGAACTCGATTGCAGTATCAAACAATTCTTTACGTTCATCTGCGTTTAATTCAGAAGGACGCTCGACGTGACGCTTGGGGATCACCAAAAGATGACCTGGCATTAAGCGCGGATTGCTGAAGACAACAAGAACGTGCTCCTTTTCCTGGATACTTTTTGTTTTTCCTTTATCGATGGTGCAAAAAGGACAGTTCATAAGTGGTCAACTGTCAACAAATCAACGCCTTTTCTTTCCGGCACTTTTTCTGACTGATTTCTTGACACGCGACGCACTCTTCTTACTCACCACTCTCTTTTTCCCTCGCGCGTTCCTTCTCGCAAGAAGAATCAGCTTACGAACCTTTGAACCCTTGCCATTCCTACTTGGCCTGCGAGAATGTTTCCTCAAATTTTTCCTTTTTTGCATGGTAAAGAGCCGAGGTCTGGACTCGGTGTAAGAGTGCCTGTACCGACACCCTATCGAATCCTCATCTTCGAGTGTGGATTGATGACAGGTTATCTCCTACGCGCTACCAACGAGCTTAATCAGTGTAGACGCACGCTGACGAGCTATAGTCCAGTCGTCACGTGTTTGGTTGAACACCGAACAGAGGCTGTCGTACTCGCACCCTTTTCAGGGCAACCGAAATGTCCGCCTCGGCAATCTAGGAGGTGAAAGGAGCACATTATTTAACTTTTGCAATTATTGTCAAGTGATTAAAAAAAATGGACATCAGTTCACAACGTCCGGGCCTTCCCCTGCAAAAACTTTGCAATGCTGTCCTTCCAGGTGCGAGCAACTCCTTTGGCAAAGTTGTCTTTGAGCCACTGAAACGTTTCCTGCCTGAAACCCTCTTTGTCGCCAGCAATCATCTTGTACACATCGTAACGGATTTGTGAATCGACGCGCAGTTTCTTTGCACCATCATTAAACTCATCAAACAGCGCTCGCTTTTGTTCTTCCTCTGACTCGGAAAGTTTCTCTTCCTCCTCTTTCCAGAAATCCTCGTACGAAAACGCAGAACTCTTGAGATCTCCCCTTACTGTTTCTGCAAACTTACGCAGTTCTTGCGGCCAGGCTTCGACGCCCTGCAAAAGATTAATAACACCAGGGTCAAGCGAAGAACGCTCACCGTTCACGATGCGAAGCAACTCTGCCTTCATAAACGTTGAGACTGAAAGGGATTCCACTTCGCTGCGCAGCTGGTCCTTGAACTCTGCCCGTGCCTCCTTCGAACGCTGGACATACTCCTTGCCGTTGATTAGTTCAGGTTGACTGCCGCCGATTTTCGCAAGAATCTGCTCGTGCATCCTGCGCAAGAACTCATATTTATCTTCAATTCGAAGGATATCGCTGTAGCCTTGCAACGCAAGATTGAGCGCGAACGGGGAAGGAATAGTGTTCTGAATTTCAGTAATCACTATATCTCCTTTTTCCACTCTTTGAATTACATTTCGCGCGTTCCCAATATCCATCACGTCCTCCAAGCACTCGCGCCTGGCCTCTTTCAAAATTGTGAAATCCTCATCGATGCGCTTGAGGAGCGACATCAGAATCATCGAACTCACCGCTTGCCTTCCGACGCGTTTCTGATGGCCCATATAATTGCGCAGAATCATGAACGCGCGCGTCGCACAATGCCTGAACCTGCGCTTCAAGACCTCGCTTTTCTCAATCGCCGCGCGCATCACCGTGTCAAGCTTGTCTGCCTTCAGAAGTTTGAACGCGCTCACTGGCCTAAGCAATTTTGAACCGGTGATGTAAAAACCATTATCGCTGATGCCAAGTTCAACATCCCGGTGCTGTGTCCGCGAGAGGGCAAACGCGACAGCGCGACTCAGACAATCATTGACTCTGCGCCCAAATAACGCGTGGAACACTATCTTCTCATCCTTGCCATCACTGCAATATTCAACCACGATGTTCTTATCAGTCGGAATAACCTTGCAATAATCAAACTGCTCCTTGAAATATTCATAAATCGCGCTCGCAGCCTTGTCGTCAACATACAAATATTCATTGATGAACTTGATGACTGCATTGCGGTTCTCACTGCTGCGCAACCGCTCAAACATCAACCTTCGAAAACGTCCTATCTCCATCGCAAGGTCGAAACTCAACGGAAGCATTTCACTTATCCAGGAAGGGACTGTGGGAGGTCGGTTTGCCGATGCTGAGACCTGGGCAACCATTCCGCGCGTGAACTTGAACATATACGTCTCGCCGCCAAGCACAAAAACGTCACCCGGCTTCATACGCTCAACAAAACTCTCATCAAGCATGCCAATACTTTCGTTCCCAATCTTCACGGTGACAAAAGACTCATCAGGAATCGTGCCAACATTCGTCATGAATATAACACGGCTCAATTTCCCCCTTTTTCCAATCTTTCCATCTTCACGCCAGATTTTTGCATAAATATGGCGGTCCTGCAAATCGACAAACTCGCCGGCAAGATAGCTTAACACTTGATTAAAGTCATCGCGCTTCAATGTCGCATAACAATGACTTTTACGAACTGTATCAAACAACACGTTTTCTTCCCAACCTTCCTCAAGTGCCATCCCAATAATCTGCTGGGCAAGCACATCAAGTGCGTTGGTCGGAATGTGGACACGGTCGATCTTCTTTTCCATCGCGCTTTTTAATAACACCGCACACTCAACTAGATCGTCGCGATCCATGACAAGAACCCTTGCTTTTACTGTTTCATGCAATTTGTGACCGCTACGGCCCGCACGCTGCAAAAATCTCGCAACTGACTTTGGAGAACCAAGACAGATTACCAGGTCGATGTATCCTATATCAATACCAAGTTCAAGACTTGTCGAGCAAACAACCGCCTTAAGCTCCCCCTTCCGCAATTTTTCCTCGATATCAAGTCGGGCGTGCTTGCTCATGCTCCCATGATGAGCGCCAATGTTCCCAATGTATTTTTTGGGAAACCTACTCTTGAGATGATCAACCACTCGCTCAGTCGCGCTTCGCGTGTTGGTAAAAATCAACGTAGTCTTATGCTCCTGAATTAATTTGTCAATAACATCATACATTGCGTGATGGATATCTCCATGCGGCGTGTCAATCAGACTGTCGACCGGCGAGACTACTTTGAAATCTCTCTCTTTGAGAAATTGAATGTCAACAATCGTGCACGGCCTGGTCGGACCAACTAAGTATCTTGCGATTTCTTCAAGTGGAGATACAGTCGCGCTTAAACCGACGCGACAGAGATGGTCAGAAAGTCTTTGCAATCGCTCGAGGGACAAGGAGAGATGGACCCCGCGCTTGTTTTCCGCCAATGCGTGAATTTCATCAACGATACACCACTCAACATTTTTGAGGTGCTCTTTGAATTTAATCGATGAGAGAAGAATACTCAGCGACTCGGGCGTGGTCACAAGAATGTGTGGACAGTGTTTAAGCATCTGACTCTTTTCAGATTGAGTAGTGTCTCCAGTCCTGACTCCAACACGGATTCCCAAAGAACGGCCTGCGAGTTGTTCCATCTCTTGTAGTGGAGTCATCAAGTTGACTTTGATATCGGAAGCCAATGCCTTCAAAGGAGATATGTAAACTGCATAAATCTTATTTTCCAATATTCCTTTTTCAGCAGAGTCTACAAGTTCGTTGAGAACAGAAAGAAAGGCAGTGAGTGTTTTTCCACTGCCAGTGGGAGCAGATACTAGTATGTTACTCCTTGAATGCACGTCCATCACTGCATACTGCTGCGAGGGTGTAAAAGACTTGAATTTACCTTGGAACCATTTTTTCACCAAAGGATTCAGAATATTGTTTAATTCTTCATCTTTATTTGGTTCTGACTTGTACGTGATATTTTCGTTCATTAAGTGATTTCTCCAAAGCGGTTTGTTTTCTCCGTATGTTGAATCCGACCAGATCTGAAAACTTTTTCATATTCTCCCAATGAGTTATCGAAATAACCGCATACTGCCTGCTCTTGTATTTATGAGCAGTTATTCCTAAGCGAGAAAGAAGCGTTATCATGTTATCTGCCCCATTCTTACTTGCAGTAAGCATCGTTATTCCATATTTTTCAACATGACCTTCGCTATCAAAGACACCTTTTACAAAACTGCCCATAATGTTAACATCATTTGAGTTTAGAATTTGTTTGGGAACAATCCAGTTCCACGTATCAAAAACACCGTATTTGAAAAGGTCAGAACACATTACTTCACGGCTTATGTCAACTATAAACGTATTCCGCGCAGCGTAGTAATTAACCTTGTGAACGCCTCCATAAATTTTTTCAATGCAGTCCTTAAATTCTTCTGCGAACTCTTTGTCGTATCTAATTTCAAGACGCAATCTTCCTTTGTCAATATAACCATCACCGCACAAAACTTCCAGAACATAAGCTTTTTCCGATGTTAACGTGGAATATTCTTTGGTGGGCATAATGCGTGCTTTTTCTCTAAGTGCTTTTTTTACATCAAATAGTTGCATGGACTCCAAATGGGTTCGTGGGCTAATAGAATAATGTCTCAGCCAGTTAATTACAATTATTGTGGAGACTCCTAATAACACGCCAATCTTATTCGCGCTTTGCCCTTCACCAACGTAGAGTTTGTGCAGCACATCCTTTGCCGGAATCGGTTTAGGTTTAAACTGCGTTCTTGAATTTGCATAAGGAACATTTCCTTGATAGAGCCAACCTGCAATTGTACTTTCAGAAATTAAAACGCCATATTTCTCAAAAAGTTTACGTGAAATATTCCGTTGACCTAATTTTTTCTCTTTTCGAAGAATCAACGCTGTTCTATGAATATCAAGCACTAGTTCAGGAGCAAGTCCCAGATACGTGTTTGTCATGAAAACTAATCTACTCGAGTCCGTTAAATACTCTGTTCGCACAGCTGTCCAGTGGCAATATTCGTTTGGCTTCTCTTTCCAAGTTACTTCATTTGCTTCCATTTGTTTCTATATTGAAGATAAATGGCGTGGTTTTACCTTTACATACATAACTGAGAAGAGGGTATAAAAATTCGATTGTCCAGTTTCCAAGAGGTATCCCTTTCCCAGGAGTGCCTGAATTATAATTTTGCAGAATTCGATCGATGAGCCAAAGTATATCTTTATCATTAATACGCTCTTCAATAATTTCAATTAGAATTACTTGGTCAACACTATCAAAATAACTCTTAATGTCTGCTTTAAATACAAAACCTCCAATGTTCTGCTCTGAGGCCAGGCGCACTTTTCCGTTTTTTGTTACTTTTCTTAAGAAAGTGTCGAAGCGCTCAAGTGCGGCCGCAGTTCCCTTACCTTTCCTGCTTGCGTAACTATCATAAATCGTGGCTCAAAAATCGGTTGCAAGATGTTTACCAATGCGTGATGCACAATCCTGTCGCGAAAGTCACTCACACTGATAATTCTTGTTTTGGATCCCGTAAGATGAATGTCTTGAGCTTTCGAGGAATATACGTTTTAGTCTTCAACTCAAGATGGAGCTGAACAAGATAAAGCTGCCAATGCTTTTCAAACTCCTGAACTGATGCCTTGTGTTCTTTTCTCCTTTTTGCTTTTCTATACGCCTCTTTGAGGTTATCTAACGAAATAAGTATTTCAAATAAACCACCGTATGTTTTCATAATCCTATGTTATTTGCGCTTCTTTTTAAGGTATTATACGAACGTTGACAACGCGACAAGCACTATCGCCGCGATGGCGACCACACCGTACGCCGCCCTATTCCAGTTCCACGCGGCGTGCCCATCAAAGGGTGGGAAGGGAATCATGTTAAACATCGCCAAGAACGAGTTTATCGAAAAACCATACTTGAGCAATGTTAAAGAAAACAAAAAATACAGAAATCCAAAGAGGCTTGCGAGAAAAACATTCACCAGTGGACCAGTGATCGCAATCTTCCCATGCTGCTGAATTGTCGCGCCACGAATATACACCCCGCCGGGCGCTGCAAGCACGATTCCAGTTATGCTGAGCAAAACGCCAAGAAGCAACATTTGGTTGTTCGCACGAAACTCCGCCCAACAACCATACTTCTGCGCGAGGAATTTATGACCTAACTCGTGCAGCACAAAGCCAAGGCCTGCAGTGAGCAAAATGATTGGAAACGCGCCGATTGCAGCTGTGCTTAGACCAACATACGCTATTGTGAACATCAGCGAGACTGCCAGCAACGCTTTTGCCAGTTCTTTTAGTTCGATGTGGGAAAAGTGCATACTTCAGAACTAGTTACGGGACATAATAAAGTTACTGGTAGTTCTTCAGAAAAAGCTGAAGATTTTACGATTTTGTTTGAGAAAGACACTTTAAGCCAGCAATATAATAAAAAATAAGCCGGCGGCCGATCTGGTTGGCCAACAACTTTGATACAGTCGTAACCTGCAAAGGTTTCCGGGTTCAAAAGCTTTTCGCTTTGTTGGCGGGCGAGAGGCCTGAAACTCCTGGCGCCGGCGACCTTTTCACAACCCAAACGCCTCGGTAAACTCCTTCAACTGTTTGAAATTCTTCAAGAAACCCAAACCTTCATCGGTGAGCTTGTAGACCAACTTGTCTTTTTCATGCCCTTCAATCAAGAGTTTCTTCTCTTTCAACTCTTCCAAATACAGCTTCATGCGCTGATGGGAAAGGTTTGACTTGTACAGAAGATGGGTCGGAATAATCGTGCCACCCTTGTCCTGGATGGCTTTGAGCATATCATAAATTATATCAATTTTAGTCCGTTTCATGTGAAGTCCTTATCGTTTAAGCAAAATTCTCAGCAGGGCGGCAAGCAGCATCAGATAGGCGAACGCCTGCACCGCGTGAGCAAACACATACCATATGTTCGAACGCATGTCCAGAATAAACAGCGGCTGAGCAAGCGTCAAAAGGATGAACGCGCCAAACACTAGCGCAGAAGTCACTGAACGAACCTTGCGATAATTTTGACTATACGCCCACGTTATAAAAAGAAGCAAAATACTACTTAACACATAAAAGCTCAAGAAATAACTCGCGCTAAAGACCAGTCCTGGGACTAAAAGCAAAAACATCATCACAAGCAGACGTTTGTCCTCAATCTTGTACGTGCTTGCAATCAGCAACAGATACGCTGCAAGCGCGAGAAAGATATGCCCCACATATCCACCGAAAAATACCAACCCTATTATATTTGGTGAGACATTGAAAAACTTGCCCAAAAACGCGTCTGCAACAGAACGCGAGAGAAAACTTCCGCCCAGCAAAACAAAACTCGCAAGAAAATACTTATAGCTTCGCTCATTGGTTGAACGGTATAACTTGTACGACACAAACGCGATCAGAAGAGCTATGATGCCAGCAAACGCCTCAAGCGTCGTGTCAACACCAAAGAACCACTCAGGCCGTGGCAAGTAAATGTTCAACATTACTGCAAATCGAGGGTTTGCACTTTTTAAACTTTGTGGACAGACGGTCCGCACTTCGACTGCATAAGAGATTTAAGAACACTGCCAGGAATCAATCATGAGGTGAACATCATGGCCTACGAAAACGCAAACCAAGACCTGCGCGCCATCAACAGCTTGCTTGTAAGCGGCGCGATAACACGAGAAGAAGCACAAGAACTGTGCAACTTTGTGGAGGGACTGGCGTGATCCTTAAAATAAATTCCATTTCTTTTTATCTCCTTTCTGAAACTCTTTGAGCAGCTCAGTCTGGTGCTTTGACAATTTCTTGGGAATCTCAACCTGAACTTCCACAATCAAATCTCCACTATGGCGGCCGCGCAGTTCAGGTAAACCTTCACCTTCCAAACGAAGCTCTTCATTGGGCTGTGTTCCTTGCGGAATCTCCACTTTCTTTTTACCATCAAATGTTTCCACCTCAACTTCACCACCGATGCACGCAGTCACAAAACTAACAGGCAGAACAATACGCAAATCGCTCCCTTCCCGGACAAAACGCCCATCTTCTTTGACGCGCACGACAACATAGAGGTCGCCTGGCTCGCCGTTCCTTCCGGTAGCCTCACCTTCACCAGGCAAGTGCAAACGCATCCCGTCTTCAATCCCTGCAGGAATTTTTACTTTGATAGGCTTACGCGTCACAATCCTTCCTTCACCACGACAATCCTCACACTGCTTTTCAGGCCGCTCACCAGTTCCCTGGCATGTGCTGCACGCAGCAGTAGACGCAAACATCCCAAACGGAGTCCGTCTTGTGTGTCGCACCGTGCCCTGCCCTTTACAGGTATCGCACGTGATAAAATTAAATCCTCCCTTACCATCACACTTTTCACAACTTGTCTGCCGCTGCAAATGCAATTCCCGCGTTGAACCTTTCGCAACCTCTTCCAAAGAAATAGACACTTCCGCCACCAAATCCCTGCCTTGCGAGCGACGCCTTCCTCTTCCTTGCCCACCAAACCCAAACCCTGAGAAAAGACTGTCAAAAATATCGTCAAAGTTCACATCAGCACCCGCGAAATCGCGGAAGTCAAACCCTGAGAAGTTCTGTCCAGGACCTGCGCTTCCAAACTGGTCATACTGCTTGCGCTTTTCCGGGTCACCAAGCACTGCCGCAGCTTCGCTTGCCTCCTTGAACTTATCTGCAGCACCAGAATCCTTATTTATGTCAGGGTGATACTTCTTCGCAAGCGTCTTGTACGCTTTCTTTATGTCTTCCTGCGATGCAGTCTTATCGACGCCCAAAATAGAATAATAATCCTTGCTCATAATACCCTCTTCTTAAAATCGTCAAGTCCCTGGTACAAAAACGCCTGGAACCCTGCGGCTTTCAAAGGATCAATGACAGTCTGGTGATCATCGCTTACTGCAATTTCACTTGGCAACAATTGCAGTTTTCGAGCAAGAATCTTAAACAATGCTGGATCGGGCTTGAGCACACCCTCTTCATAAGATGTGACAAATACATCAAAGTTGTTCTTGAAACCAAAACGCTTCTGCAAGCCTTCGATCCGTTCTTTAAAATTGTTGGTGCACGCGGCAATCTTTACTCCTTTTCTTCGCAAATACGAAATCAACTCAACTGTCGCAGGGTTTTCCTCATAAATTTGCACAAGCAAACTCAGCAACTCTTCTTTTGTCGACTTGATTCCCCACGTCTTAATCGCGTATGCCCAGAACGCATCTCCACTCATCAATCCTTTCTTGTATTCCTTCATCTGTTGGCTTTTGAGGTAGACTTCCTTGATTTGATACTCTGAAAGACCAAACTTTTCCTGCAATTTCTTGATGAACGTTTGCGTACCGCTCTCAAAATAAACGCCATCTAAATCAAATACCACTGCGCGTATTTTAGAAACAGCTCCGCTCACTCAAACCGCCCTTTCACCTTGTACTCCTCACCATTTACAACTTCATCTATTTCCTTTTCAACAAGACGCGAAATTGCGCGCGTCCCTAGAAGGCGAAAAACCGCGTACAAAACAAACATGATTATTGCCGTGTAGGCGAGGTATTTAATCATACCTTTTCCCCTTGAACAGTCCCATCTTCATTAACTTTCGCGCCCTTCCCTCCTTTTGCAGCTGCTGCTTTTTGATAGAGCGCAGTCGCAGCGGCATGGAACAGCTGGTTCGCCTCCTCGAGTTTTTTCTTAATGTCCGGGATGTTCCTTGGCGAGGCCTCGAGCAGTTTCTTGAGCTCGGCAATCTTTTCCTTGACTGCTTTGATTTCTTTCTCGTCCACCTTTCCTTCGAACTCTTTGAGCTGTTTCTCAGATGAGTAGACAAGAGTGTCAGCCTGGTTGATGACTTCAATCTCTTCCTTTCGCACTTTGTCAGCGTCAGCGAACGCCTCTGCATCTTTACGCATACGCTCAACTTCGGCAGCATCAAGCTTGTTTGGCGCAGTAATTTGCAACCTCTGCTCTTTGCCAGTCCCCAAATCCTTCGCGATAACGTGCAAGATACCGTTTGCGTCAATATCAAACGCAACCTCTATCTGCGGAACCCCACGCGGAGCAGAAGGAATGCCAACCAAATCAAACTGTCCAAGGTTTTTGTTGTCTGAAAACATGGAACGCTCGCCTTGTGCCACCCTTATTGTGACTGCTGGCTGATTGTCCGCAGCGGTGCTGAACACTTGGCTCTTCTTCACTGGAATCGTGGTGTTGCGCTCGATTAGTCTTGTGAAAACTCCACCAAGAGTCTCAATACCAAGACTGAGCGGAGTGACATCAAGAAGCAAAATGTCTTTAACATCTCCCGCCAAGACTCCACCCTGAATAGCGGCTCCCATAGCTACACATTCCATCGGGTCGATAGAACGCTCAACTTTTGAACCAAACCACTGCTCAACGTACTTCTGCACAATCGGCATACGGGTCGGACCACCAACAAGAATCACGCGAACAATATCTTTGACACTGAGTTTTGCGTCAGAGAGGGCCTGGTCAACGCTTTTCTGACAACGCTTGACAATCGGCTCGATAAGCTCCTCAAGCTTTGCACGCGTGAGCTTCATCTGCAAGTGTTTTGGACCCACATTGGTAGCACTGATAAACGGCAGGTTGATTTCCGTTTCAAGCGTGGTTGAAAGCTCAATCTTTGCCTTCTCGCACGCCTCACGAATACGCTGCATGGCGACACCATCATCATTCAAATCTATTCCAGTGTCTTTCTGGAACTGCTTAACCACAAAATTGATGAGCGTGTTGTCCATATCAGTTCCACCCAGTTGGGTATCACCTGAAGTCGAAATCACTTCAAAGACTCCATCACCAAAATCCATAATTGTGACGTCAAGAGTTCCACCACCCAAGTCAAAAACAAGAATCTTCTGATCCTTGCCAGTCTTTTCCAAACCATAAGCAAGCGCGGCAGACGTCGGCTCGTTAATGATACGCACGACCTCAAGACCTGCGATGGTCCCAGCGTCCTTGGTTGCCTGACGCTGGTTGTCATCAAAATAAGCAGGAACTGTAATCACAGCCTTGCTGACTTTCTCGCCCAAAAAGCTTTCCGCGTCACGCTTAATCTTTTGTAAAATAAACGCAGAAATCTGCTGGGGAGTATACTCTTTACCAAAAATCTGGTACTTAAAATTCGTCCCCATCTTACGCTTTGCGGCATACACTGTACCTTGTGGGTTTGAGACCGCCTGACGGCGCGCCGGTTCTCCGACAAGCACCTGACCTTCTTTAGTAAACGCGACAAACGACGGGAAAGCTTTTCCATACAATGAAGCACCTTCCGCTGAAGGGACAATCTTCGGACGACCGGCCTCAAGGACGGACGCTGCGCTGTTTGAAGTTCCCAAATCGATTCCGATAATTTTTTCATTAGTCATGTTTGTGTTCCTCCGATGAGTGTTTGTGTTGTGTTTTTGGTTCTGTCTTCGGTCCTTTCGAGACCTTGACTTTTGCGTAACGAATCACGCGACCGTTCATTTTGTATCCTTTCTGCAGCTCCTCAATAATTTCTCCTTCGGGAGCCTCGCTTTCGACCTGCATCAAAACTTCATGGTTGTAAGGGTCTATCTTGTGGCCGACACACGCCATCGGCTCGACCTTCTCCTCAACGAGAACTTTGTGCAAATTCTTGAATATGAGTTCGATTCCCTTCTTAGTCTCAGCAGGAACTTCTTTGAGCTGATGGAGCGCACGCTCGAAATCGTCAACGACCGAGAGCAGTTTAAGAATCAAGCGCTCGGATGCGCGCGCGTGAAGTTCTACGCGTTCTTTCTCAACGCGCTTCACATAATTCTCAAACTCCGCCTGCAGGCGTTTGAGGTGATCAGTATATTCTGCGACAAGCGTCTGGCTTTGCTCGAGTGCGGCCTTTGCGTCGTCCGCCGCCGGAGCTTGCGTCTTTGTGTCCTCGTGTTTCTCATTCATCAAATCACCGTTGACTTCAAGTCAACTCATTAGGTGATAACTGATACCGGTATATAAAGCTTTCTTTTTTAAACGGAAGATTTAAATAATTCACCACCTTTGTGAACAACAGCACGAGGTGAACTTACCATGAGCCAAGACCAAGTAAACATCAACATCCATGAAGGCGACCCCTTCTTCGCGCACGAAGTAACTGTCAACTTCACCCCGACGCAAATGTCCATGGACTTCAAATGCATCACGCCACGAAGCGACCCCCGCGGAAAAAAACCCAGCTTCCAACTCAAACACAACGTCGTCATGGTCGACCCCTGGCACGCAAAAGCACTCATCAACGTTCTTTCCAATGTAATTGGCAAGTATGAAACCGAGTTTGGAAAAATCAGCAAACCAAAAGCGCTTGCCAAGGCAGAGAAAAGACAGCAAGAGCTCGCCAAAAATGGTGAACCTGCACCTGAAATCCCAAACTATATGGGTTAACCATGTATGTCCAAAGAATCGTCATCACCACCATCCGCAAGCCGCGAGCGAACTCTCTTAACGACGAACTCCAATGGTTTGGAAGCTCACTTGGACTTTTCGGCGAACGCGACAAAAACAAATCCTGCTTTCGCATGTTTATTGAATTGGTTAAAGCGGTGAAACAAGAACAAGGACTGACCAGCGAAGAACTCGCAGGAAAACTTGGGCTTACCCGCGCAACCGTCATCCACCATCTCAACACGCTGATGGAACGCGGCATCATTATTCACCGTCAGAACGAGTACATTATTCGCGGGGACAGACTGAGCGCGCTTGTTGAAGACATTCAAAGAGATGTCGAGCGGCAATTAATCGAAGTTAAGAAAGCGGCGGAAGAATTAGATAGGTTGCTGGAACTTTAATATTCACAAAATAATTAATCTGTGTGCCACTTGCAAGATGGCTCTTCTTCAACCTCATACCCATCTGTTCGTTGGAACAACTTATTAGAAATAACCAACTGTCCGTTTATTTTTAAACACCGTTCAGTGAGTGCGTATGATGCTCCTCCTGACGTATAAAAATAAATTGATAAATTATCTTTGCCTTGTGTTCCTTCAATTTCAAACTGTACTGGCCGCAGGGATGCTTCTGGCCAACACTTAATTTTTGTTATCGCGAGACCATCAAAACTCACATTGAAATAAGGAAGATATTGTTCCTGCACTCGTTGCAAGCACCACGTATTCTCAGAGGGTTGTGTATTTTCAATTTGCACCACGGGAGGTTGTTCAATTTTTTGCTCAACCTGAACACAAGAAACGAGCAACACACACAATACTGCAAAATACAATCTCATAATTAACTCCAGTATTGCTATGACTTAAATATTTTACTCATAATAACTTCTTGACAGCGCAAGTCCAAGCAGGCCAAGCACCACGATCGCAAGCACGATTCCGCCCTTGACAAACCACGAATCAGGCGAGAGGTTAACCTTCACGTTCTTGAACAATCCTGAAAGCTTAGCTCCTAATGACTCTTTCTGTTCTGGAATTTCTGCAGTTACTGGAACATCTATTTCTGTAGTCTGCGGTGTTTTCTCGACATTTATCGAAGGCTTCGCGGGAGTTGCTGGAATCGAAGCAGTGTCGGTCACAGGCATATTGAACAGTGGAGTTGTTGATGGTATCGCACTCACCGCACCAGGAAGCTTTGCAGTAATCGACGCGCCAATGCGACCGAGTGCATCCACAATCACTTCCACATCAGCAACGCCATCACGCGAGAGGTCGAACTGTCCACTCTTGCCTTTTGGAATCGTGAAATATTTGCCGTTTACAACCCATTCAGTTGTCTCTGCTGCTGAATCGATGCGGCGCAGCAATGCAGACAACGGAAGCAATCTACCATTCCGCAGGAATTGCACTGGCCTACCAATAGCAACCTCTTGTAGGATAGGAGTTGCGCCAATAGCGATACGAAGACCTCCTCCGCCACCGCCACCCCCTCCACCACCGCCTCCGCCGCCACCACCTGAAGGAGTTGTAGTGACTGAAGGCTCTGCGACACTAAGTGAAGCTAATGCCTGGCTCGATAAGCCGAAACGGTCTGTAACAGTCAATGAAATAGTGAAAGTTCCTGTCTGGTTGAACGTATTGTTCACACTTGCACCGGTCGCAGTAGTGTTGTCGCCAAATGACCAGGAGAACAACAACGAATCATTGAGCGGACCAGGAATGTTGGCATCCGTGCTAGTGCTGATGAACGTGACGGTCGAACCAGGGCGAACTGAAGAAGCGCTCAAAGTAAACGATGCAATTGGAGAAAGTGGAATCACTTGCGAAAGATTCGCCGCGCCGTTTGCTGCATTGTACGTCACTCCACCCGAAGTAATCGTCCCTTGAGTCAACACGTTGTTGGTGATAGTTGCATTCTGAACCTGCGCGTTCGCAAATGAAGAATTCGAAATATTGTTGTTTGTAATCGTCCCATTATTGATAACGCTCATCGAAACCCTGCTGTTTGTGACTGTGCTAAATAGAACGCTGCTTTCAACAATCGTGCTGCCTGACACTGAACTTCCGGTCAAATTACTCGGGTCGAAAAAGCCATCCGCGAGCATGCAGCCTGTTGCAACAATGTGCAATACTGTGCTGTTGCGCACAACACAATTTGCAAGGATGGAGTGGTTGACTTCACTTTGAGTCGCGTTGACATTTGTCAGCGTATCGTTTGTACCATTAATGTTGACAAGAACGCTCCCTGCTGCGCTTGATTGTGAAACACGGGAAGCCTGCACAGTTGAGTTCGAAAGTGTCCCATTCACAAAGACGCTCTGCGTGATCACGTTATTTCCCAAAAGGATGGTCCCATCCAGAATATTTGACGCGACATACACCACATCAGTGTTAGAAGCTGCGCTTTGATTGTTGCACGCAATAGAAACCGCGTTAACCCCTCGCACTAGCGATACGTTCGCCCGATGGGCTGTTCCGTTTGTTGTAGTAAAGTTGTTTCGCATACTTACCTGCGGAACATCGTTTCCGTCAAATGAACAACTCGTAGCGGCGTTTGTATTAACTGCCAAGAAGAACGAACTGAAGTTGAACTCCGTCCCATTTGCAGGCGCGACACCTGAAATACCCACGATGGGCGTGATAGTTATTTTGCGAGATGCAGTCGCGTTACTTGCGTTTGTATCACCTGCAAAGACTGCAGTGATGTTCTGCACTCCAAGACTTGCGAATGCCCTTGTGAACACCAGTGGCGAAGCACCCGTCTGTTCGAGCACACCGTTCACAAAAATAGATACTGCTCCTGAAGTTGGATTTGTAAGATTTGCAAGAATGCTGACCGAATCATTGACCTGCGCAGTCGTATCTGCTTGTGCCCCGTTAATCAATAAATCAACTGCGCCAACTCCTTTGTTCACAGTATACGTCGCGTTTGCTGTCACATTACTATTTGTCTGATTGTCATTTGCAAACCAGAAATAGGAATGGTTGCCCACTGCAAGAGCGCTCACGTTTGCCTCGTACGTAGAAGAATTTCCAACACGCGTTGCAACAACACCAGAACCATCAATCTGCAAAAGCACGGTTTCAACACCTGTGTTGTCTGTCACGTTGCGTCTAAATACATATAGAGAAGAAAATTGAGCAGGATTCACCGGACTTACCGACTCGCTTCCAAACACTGGAGCCACGCGGTCAAGCACTGTTATGTTTAACGTAACGTTTGAGCGTCTGAAGTTCTGATTGCCTTCAAAAATTACGACAACCGTCTCTTTACCTACATCGGTCCAGCTCAAGTTCACGCTCACTGGAGATGTATTAGACACTACAACCGTGCCATTGCGCACAACAGTAATTATTCCCGTGGTATTTGTTGGATTGGCAAATACGCTCAATCGCCCAAATTGAGTTTCTGTAAGGTTAACATCACTCGTGATATTGAATGGAGAAGAGCTACCTCCGCCACCGCCACCTGAACTTGCAGGAGCAACCTGCACTGAAGACAACGTCAATACCAACTGTGCAAGCGGCTGGACAATCGTGAATACGCTCAAGTTCGTCACGTTCATATTATTCGCCGTATCGTTCGCAAACCAACGAAACGAATGGTTGCCTGCGCTCAAGTTCTGCAAGGTGATTTCAAAAAAATCTCCAGCACGTGAAACATTAGTGAAGTTGACATTGTTAAACTCAAACGTCACGTTAGAGACATTACCGTTGTCTGTCCAATTAATTCCAAAGCGATAAGAAATGTTAAGACCAAACAATGTTCCATTCGCGGGAGAAACCTGACCGCCAGGAGATGGAGGAACCGTATCCGTGATTGTCAAGCTAAACAAACCATTCGTACACGCGCCAACAGAGTCACACACTTGCAGTCTCATGTTGAACAATCCGGTCGTGCGCGGCGTGAAGTTGATCAATCCTGTCGCGAGATTGATGTCAAACAGTGTTGAATTATCCGTAAAGTTGAACGAGTTGTTCTCAGCATCACTTGCGTTCACGTCAAAGAAAAACGACAACCCTGCCTGCGCAGATTGGTTTGAAAGATTTACAAATGCAGGCGCGTCGTTAACATCGTTCACCAAAATCCCAATATCCTGCGAGACATTGTTTCCAGCTTCATCAAACAAGAAGAGCGTAACCACAAAAATTCCAGATTGGTTTGGTTTTGGAGTCACCAGCAAAACATCAGTTGACCTGTTTATAACAGCGCTAAAGATATGCGTGTCAAGCATCGTAACTGGCGTGCGGTTCGGAGGCGTGTTGTTAATCTGAATATCTGATGCAATTTTCCACGTCAAATTGTTATTGTCCCCGGGAACATCCTCAAAATCGTTCTCGAACGGAGTCAAGTCAATGCTGTTAACTGTTTCTTCAAGAGTTACCACATCTGGAATTCTTGCGTTCAGGAACGGAGGGTCATCTTTCTGTAGAATTGTAAGTGAAAACTGAGCAGTTGCAGTTAGACCTGTAGAATCAACAGCTGTGACGTTGAATGTTCTTACGCCAAAAACGTTTTTATCTGGAATGATTACCAGCAACATCTGTGACGTGTTGACCACAAAAGAAATATTAGCTGTGGGAGTGATAGCAAAATTCACAATATCTCCATCTCCATCGAAAAACGTGTTACTCAAGTTCACTCCAACCGACGTATTTTCACTTGTTGCGTTCAGAATAGGCACGGTAATGACCTGCGGAGCATCGGCAACAGGGGTGACATTCACCAGAATTCGTGAAGTTGCAGATCCTTTGTCATCACGCACCTCAACATCAAACGTTCCATTACCAAACTTGTTTTGATTAGGAGAAATAATTGCAAACCGGTTATTCTCAAGTGTAACACTAAACACTCCCGGGTTTGTCAAGTTAGAAACAAAGAACTGCACGCTATCAACTGTATTAACAGCATTTACGAACGCGCCCAAGTCAATCTGCACTGAACCTGCGTCCTCTGCAACACGAACATCAGGAAGCACCTTCCAAGATGGAGGAATTCCTTGGGAAACCACAACCACCTCAACCACATCAGTTGCGCTCGCGTTCTGCGAATCGTTCACTCTAACCATAATGTGATTTGTTCCCGAAGCGTAACTGTTGAAAGTCAATTTATCCCCTGCAAGCAAAACTGCGACTGTTGTGTTTCCTGTTATCGTGTACCGAAGCGAGGAATCCAAATCCTGGCCATCCTGCGCGAAATCGCTTAAGTTTAGGGAGGCCGAACGATTTTCAAGAATAGTGATACGGTCCGGAAGATTAAGAAGCGGAGGAGTGTTTGACGCCTGCGGCGTGTTTCCCGGATAAAGAAACACTGTGACCGCCGTATCATCAATAACTTGCACGCTGGCCTGTACAGCGCTAAAGTTCTCCGCAAGAACAATATAGGTATAAGTTCCTTGAGCGACACTAAAAAAGTGCGTGATGTCAGTCAAACCAGCCACCGTATTTCCTGCAAAGGTGATATTTGTTCCTGAAAGCGGGGTTCCAGTCTTGCCGTTTCTCACAAGGAAAGTCACCGTACGCGCAGTGTTGTTGTTTTGCACCACAAATGAAAAATTTGACTGTGCCACGAACTCAGGCTGGTTCGTCGGAAGAGCAGAGTTTGCACGCGCACGAATTTGAACAGTATAATTACCACTTCCTCGAGGAAGGAACGTGAAATTCTGAACAGTCAGCACTGAAGAGGATGGGTTTGCAAACAACGTCCTTGTCTGATTGATTTCAACTCCTGTTTCGTTGAACAACACAAACTCTGAATCGGTCTGCACTGGTGTCAGCGTGCCGTTTGCGGAAACATGGTTCGTGAGCTTGCTAAATACAACAGCCAACGGCTCATTTACGCGCGGACTACTTGAGTTAAGAGAAAGATTCTGTAGAATACTGTAAAACTGGCTTTGTGGCAAAAACACGTTAAACGCGCTCTGCGCCGAAGAGATTTGGCTCGTCTGACATTGCAAGTCAACAACCTGTGAAACAACGCGCGCGGTAAAATTGCCTTGAGCGCTTGGAATATAGGTGAACAACGCCGGGACTGATGAACTTACAAGAATAGTATTGCCTTGCTTGGCGGTGAAATTTTGTTCCTGACGGTGAATTATTGTTGTTCCGTTCAAAATTTCCAGAGCGACAACTGTATCCGCCCCTGCAAACTCTTGCGTCCACTCTGGCGGGAAATAGCGCACTCCTGTGGCTGGGTTGATGGTGAACGCGCTCGCAGTATTCGCATCAAGCTGGGCACGTGTCGAAAGAGCCAATGGCTTGAACGGCTCAACTGTGTTTTCCACACTTAATTGAGAAACTGTCGCGGCACAATTCTGCGCCTTTACAAAACTGAAAGAC
>Ga0209542_10004476_pt1 | contig 28772 bp, 29 predicted proteins | sample RifCSPhighO2_01_FD_184028 | JGI IMG/M metagenome (GOLD analysis project Ga0209542, IMG submission 184028) | Soil microbial communities from Rifle, Colorado - Rifle CSP2_plank highO2_0.1 (SPAdes) (version 2) | ecosystem: Environmental > Terrestrial > Deep subsurface > Rock core/Sediment ...
TCGCGGGGATTTCATACGCTCTGCTCTATACCATCAATCCGGATCTGGTAAAATTCAGAATCGGAACGGTCCAGGATTACAGGTCTCAGAATAAGTAATTGCATGCTTTAAAAATCCGTAAAGACCCATGACCAGAACCACCAAAACAATTCTTACTATCGGCGTCGTTGTGATTATATCAGCCGTCATCGCCGGCGCTGCTTTATATTTCATCGGCGACGGAAGCGTCCAGCAGGGTACGCGGCGCACATTTTTGTTTTTCCCCGGCGGGGGAGACACCGGAATCGACGGGGGGGCGGGATCTCCTGCCGCAGAGAACAACGACGGCTCATCTGCTGTTTTGGCTGAAGCGGGGCTTTTGCAAATCGTAAAAGAGCCGGTTATCGGGCCGGCGCTCGCTAAAGATGAATCGAAAATTTTATTTTACAAACGCGCTGGCGGAAACCTTTTCCGTGCCGGACTTGACGGTCAAGGCGAGGAAAACGTCTCGAACCTAACCGTTGTCGGCATTACCGACATCGAGTGGTCGCGCGACCGGGAGCGAACAATCGTTTCTTATATAGAAGACGGCGCGCTGAAGCGATTTATCCAAACGGTGGCTACGGCCACCACGGCCTTCCTGCCGCAAAATATATCGGCGCCGCAATTTTCGCCGGATGCAACTAGCCGCATTGCCTACACCGAGGTTACAACTTCGGGCTCGCGGCTGATTATAGCCGACTCTAGAGGCAAAAATCCGAAAACCGCCTACTTCAACCAGATTCCGGACTTCCGCCCTTCGTGGGACGAGCCTTCGACAATAATACTCGCTACTCCTCCAACCTACGCCGTTAGCAGTCTTTCCGCGCTTGTCACGGTGGGAAAAACTTCGTCCGGTTTTATTTCAGGAGCCGGTCTTGGGATCTTATCCGACAACAAGGGGTTCCTTTACGCCGTAAGCGCCGTGTCTTCCGATACCGGTAGAATTCTCCCGCTCCGTCTCGTTAATCGCAAAGGTGAATCGGTTGCCGAAACCAGCGTCGCGACGCTTGTTGACAAATGCGCGTGGGACATTGCCGGCGAGTGGCTCTACTGCGCCGTACCGACAAACGCCGGTGCGAGCCTCCCGGACAATTGGTATAAAGGAAAGGTACAATTCTCGGATCGTTTGGTGAAAATAGATTCGCGAACGGGGAACGTGTTGGGGTTGGGCGTGGAGGCCTCGTTCCTCGACGCCGTAAACCTTTTCCTAGACACCAAAAATCAATACCTCTTCTTTGTGAACAAGGCCGACTCGACGCTCTGGCGGCTGGAGCTGGAAAGATAAAATTAAAAACCTAAAACGTAAGTATAAAAATTTTGGGAGCGCTTGAAGCACTGCGTTCATTTTAATATTGAATTCTTTAATCAGGGGTAGGGCTTAATCACCACGCGGCGGGTGCGGCCCTCGCCGGTTGACTCGGTGGTGATGTCGGGATACTCAGCTAGGGCCATGTGAATAATCCGCCGCTCGAAAGCCGACATCGGCCTTAGTGAAATTTCTTTCCTATACATGCGGACTTTCTTGGCTACGGCTTTCACCTCGTCTCTGAGCGCCTCGGCGCGGTGGAGCTTGTAGTCGTTGATGTCCAAGCTGAAAGGCGGCGCGTCGGGGTATTTTCTCTGGGCAACGCGCTTTACGAGATATTCAAAATCAAACAGGTTCGCGCCGTGCTCGCCGATTAGATATCTGGCGTCGTTCACGATGATATTAAAGCGCAACCCAAAATAAAGCGACTCCTCGGCCGCCACCTCGGCGTCTTTGGCGAAAAACGCGAGAAAGTCTTTTATTTCTTGGCGCATCTTGTCTTGGAATTCCTGCGGTAACACGGTGGTGTGATTACAAAATTTGCCTAAAGCCTAGCCGCCCCTCGACGAAGCTCGGGGCGAGCCATGAAGTTCACGGCGCTGGAAAGCAACTCGGCGTTAGAGATACGCCTGCTTGTGGTGAGCTCACCGAGTCCGAGACTCTCGGAGTCGATGACTTGTCGAACCGTAGGCTACCAGGAAATGTTTCGGTTGTCTATTTGGCCACCGCTTTTTTAGAACGCCTAAGGAAAAATCCTTCTTGCTGCAAGACTCCCATAATGTTTAACACCGTCCAGTAAAGGGGGAGGGCTGCGGCGAACTTAAACGAGATTACGGTGATAACGATCGGCAGAAAGTAAATCGTCTGCGTCTGCATGGCGTGCGCGAACTGCGACTCGCCCGCAGTGCCCGCGGCGTGGCGCGGCATCAGATACCCTTGCAGAAATTGCGAGACCCCGGCGACAATCGCGAGCGGGATGCTTGGCTTGGCGAGGTCTAGAAAACCAAAGGCGATTTGGTTCACGGTTTCCGGGCGCGACACAAAACCGTACAGCGTCTCAAGCGCGCTGGGCTCCGCAATGTTGGAGAAAACGTGATACAGAGCAAAAAGCAGAGGCAGCTGTATCAGCGCGGGCAGACACCCCGAAAGCGGGTTGACGCCGCGGGCGCGATAGAGCTCCATTAATTGTTTCGCCTGCTCCTCCTTATTGTTTTTGTGTTTCTCCTGCAGTGCGCTTATTTCCGGCTGAAGCTCCGAGAGCGCCTTTTGTGCCCTTAGCGACTTTGCTACAAAAGGGTACAGGATCAGACGTATGAAAATCGTAAGCGCGATAATCGCAAGCCCCAGGTCGTCGTAGGGCAGCGCGCCGTATAGAAATATCAGCGCGTTAATCAGTGGTCTGTAAAAAATTTCGTTATAAAGCGCGAGCATGAGTTTGAATTACGCCGGGGCTTGATTCAGCGGGTCGTATCCTCCGGCGGCCAGCGGGTTACATCTTAAAACCCGGCGTATAGACACCACGCTTCCGCGCCAAAGTCCATATTGACGCAGGGCGCCGATCGCGTAAGTTGAACACGAGGGGTAATATCGGCAGCCGGCTGCTGGCCCCGCGAGCGCGTGCAGCGCCGGCGAAACAACGCGCTGGTAAAAAACAATGCAGAGCACCGCAAGTTCTTTGATCATGGGAAAAGGGTTTTCTGAAACTTAGAAATCTCCGCCAGCAGGGCGGGTTTCGCGCTCTTAAGAGCCTCGGGTTTCATAATTATAACGAAGTCTGCGGGGTAGGCGCCGATGTCGAGTCCCTGGCGGAGCCGTTCAACAACAAGTCTTCGTAGCTGGTTTCTGTCCACGGTTCTCTTTGAGACTCTTTTTGGCACCGATACCAGCGCCCGACCGGGGAGGGTCTCTTTTTTGTGGACGCGGGCGCTAAAAAGGGCGCTCTCGTATCGGAGGGAGCGCCGAAAGACGTTTTCTATATCGCGCTTTTTCCGCAACCGCTCGCTTTTAGGCAACGCCATGATCGCAACCGCTACGCCGTCAGTGTTTTTCTCCCCTTCCGACGTCTGCTTCGGACCACCGCCCGGCCAGATGCGCTTCGGCGGCGCGCTCGGAACCCATGGGTCTTTTTGCGTTTTCTCTTTTTTGGCTGATAAGTCACCGACATAACCATCCAATCATAGCACGAAACCTCCTCCCACACCTCGTGCACACCTTTTCCACAAAGCCTCAGAAAACTGCTCTCTTTTCATTAAGCCCTCGACACGTATAATGGTAACTACTTTTATCTTGTATCCAAAAGATCCCGCATGACTCACGATGAGCTCTGGCAAAACGCGCTAACCGAGATCGAGTTGAACCTAACCAAGGCCAACTTCATTACTTGGTTTAAACACACCGCGGTAGCCAACGTAGAGAACGGCGTCGTGACTCTTTCCGTGCCCAACGGCTTTGCTCGGGAATGGCTGCAGAGCAAGTACCATAAGTTTATCCTGCGTGCCGTTCGGAATTTGAATCACGAGGTTAAGGACGTGAACTACATCATCGGCCAGTACAAACCGGTTGGTGACAATAAAAAACGTCCCGGGCCTCACGAGAAACGGCGAATGTTCGAGGCGCCGATTGGTAATATTCCCGGCGCGGAAGAGGAGTTCTCCCTGCGCGACGCCGCGATCGATCCGGCCACCAACCTGAATCCGCGCTACACCTTTGAAAGCTTCATTGTTGGGTCATTCAACGAACTGGCGCACGCGGCCGCACAGTCCGTCATTAAAAACTTGGGCGGCGCTTACAACCCGCTTTTTATTTATGGCGGAGTCGGTTTAGGTAAAACGCATCTTATCCAGGCTGTGGGCAATGAGGTGCTGAAACAAGATCGTCTGCGTCGTGTTCTCTACGTCCCCACCGAGCGCTTTATGGGCGAGGTGGTTGAGGCGCTCTCCGGCCAATCCATGGGCCGACTGAAAGATAAATACCGCTCGGTTGATCTTCTTATAATCGATGATGTCCAGTTTATCGGGCGCACAGAAAAAATGCAGGAGGAATTTTTCCACATTTTCAACAACCTTTACCAGCACAACAAGCAGATCCTAGTGTCATCCGACCGGCCGCCGAAATCCATTCCAACCCTGGAGGAGCGTCTCCGCTCCCGTTTTGAGGGCGGCATGATCGCCGACATCGGCCTGCCCGACCGCGAGACAAGAATGATGATTTTAAAAAACAAGGTTGGCGCAAAAGGTGTTATTGTGCCCGATGATGCGCTCTGGCATATAGCAGACTCGATTAAAACCAATATCCGCGAGTTGGAGGGGGCACTAAACCGCGTAGTTATAAGTTCAAAACTCTCCAACAACCCCATTTCCTTGGAAGAAACAAAAAAGATTCTTTCCCATGCCGCGCAGGAGCCGCGCCGCTTCACCTCGTTAAAAAAAATCATGAAGGCCGTTTCTGAATTCTATGACGTAAGCGAGAAGGAACTTATAGACCACAGCCGTAGAAAGGAGGTGGTGCGCCCCAGACAAATAACCATGTACCTTCTCCGCGAGGATTTAAAAAGCTCATTCCCTTTCATTGGCGAAAAGCTTGGTAAAAAAGATCACACAACCGTAATACACGCCTGTAAAAAAATCACTAAAGAGTTAAAAGATAATCCCAGCTTAGATGATGAGCTTCATATTATCAGAGAAAATATGTATAGTTGATAATTCTGTGTATAAATACTGTACTAGGTTAGGAATAAACATCTAATAAATTAACTTAAAAAAATAAGTAAATAAAACATTAAATAATACTCCAGTATAAGGTTTATGTTTATTAACAGTTTATAAAACTGAAAATTAGTTTAAAGCTTTGTGTTTGAACTAAATTAACGGCGTTACACACATATTCACAGTAATAATAGTAATAGTAAGTTATATATATTTAATTATGGTTATTACCTGTATACGTTCAATATTAAAAGACGCTGTTAATATTATTGAGCGTTTTACTGGTAAAAACCCATCTTTACCAATTATTAGTAATATTCTTTTAAAAACGGAGCCGCAAAAACTAATTCTCAAAGCGACTAATTTAGAAATCGGCGCTGAAATTACCATTCCAGCTAAAGTTATAAAAGAGGGATCTATTACAATTCCGCCGCGCATCCTATCATCAATTCTTCAAACAATCACGGACGAAAAAATCTCACTTGAGGTAAAAAACCAAAAACTTCATTTAGAAACAGACTTAACTTCAACAGAGATTTACGGTGTAGACCCTAAAGATTTCCCCATTCTCCCAACAGTAAAACACGGAAATAAATTACAAATCCACAACAGTGCGCTGTTGCGCATTTTTTCTCACATTCTTCAGGTCATATCTATTTCTGACTTTAAACCGGAAATCAGCGGACTCTACATCAAGTCTGAAAAAACCACGTTAATTTTTGCCGGCACCGACTCGTTTCGTTTAACAGAAGAACGCACGTCCGATTTCCAAGGAGAAGATATCCAAGCGATCATTCCGTTGCGCCCACTACAGGAACTCTGGAAAATAGTTAGCGTGGCAGACGGTGAGACCGAGTTTATTTTCAGTAAAGACCAAGCGCTGATTAAAACCGGAAACGTTCAAATTATCACACGGCTTATCCAAGGGACATTCCCCGATTACACAAACCTTATCCCTAAAGAGTTTTCCACCACCATACGCGCGCCTAAGAACGACCTCTTGGCCGGCGTGAAGCTGTCGGGGGTTTTTGCGAGTAAACTGAACGACATCATGCTTTCCTATCAAAAAGACAGATTGGTACTCGAGATTGTGAATCCAGAAATCGGGAAGCACACCAAAGAAATCAAGGCGGAGGTGTTTGGTAAAAGCGGCCGCGTGGGGTTCAACCACCGCTACCTTTCAGACGCAGTTGATTCTATCGAGTCGGAAACTGTGTTTTTGGGCCTCAACGACGAAACCAAGCCAGCGGTGGTCAAGGACGAAGAAAACCCCACCCTCGTTTCAATTATTATGCCGCTTCGAATCTAGCGCGCCCGCGGGCTTCTTACACAACGATCCTTTATGCTGCGGCATCTAAAAGACGACATCAAAAACAAGTCCTACGCGCACCGCGCCTCGGAGATTGTTCGCCGCGACGAGGATCTACTGTTAAAAGTTAAAAACCTTTTGGGTAAAAACAAAAAAACCGCCGGGGATTCAATTCGCTCCGTGCTCCGGTCGCGAAACACCATTGTGATCCGCGCTAGAAGCCGCACCGCGGCGAGCGAACTCTTCACCCTAAAAGAACTCATTCTTAAGGCGGCGAGAGACGAGGGGGTAAGCGCGGTGCGCTTTATGGTTTAGGCGTGCGGCCAAGAAACCGCAGCAGAACAAAGGTTTTTAGATAGTCTCTACGGAGTGACCAAAAGCGGGATCGCCACCTCCGACTTATTGCCGACCTCGTCGACCAGGCGGACTTTCAGGATCGCTTCTCCCGAACCGTCACCGTTTTTGATTGCAAAAAACAGCTCGAGCGGGGACGCCGGCGACAGCAACGTCTTTCTAACCTCGTCGTCCCAAATCACATCAAGCTCTTTGGCGCGAAAAGCGGTTTGGAAAGAGAGCCGGACAACAACCGGCTCGCCGTTTTTAACAACATCCCCCGGCAGGGGTGCTGCGACAAAAAGTTTCGGCCGGTTTGCCTCGGTATGCACCGTGTCGTACTCGGTTGGCACCACAGGCTGCGGGCCCACGGGGTGAGTCGCGAGCCACGCCCCAAGCGCTGCTTCCCAGTTTTTAAACTGCGGGTCGTCTGCCGGGTTTTCCGGCGCCGGCCCCCGAGGATCATCGCGATCCACCCAGTAAAGAATAGTGTGTGGCTCGCCGGTCACAATCTCCCAACGAAACTCCTCCGGCGTTTCGTTGGTCGCCAGCTTCCCGGAGACCTTGTCGATTACAACTACTCGCCCACCTTGCCAGAAACCCTTTAGAATCGGCTTCTCGACGCTCACAGGCAGCGGTTTTATAAATTGTTCCGGCGGGGTTTTTTCAAGCGCCGCGTCCATGAACGCCCGCCAGATCGGAGCGGCGGCTAGTACCCCGGAACCTTTTTGTTGGATGGGGCTGTTGTCGTTGTTCCCAACCCAAACGCCGGCAACGAGTGACGGGGTATAGCCAATCGTCCAGGCGTCGCGATAGTCTTGAGTGGTTCCGGTCTTTGCCGCGACCGGCCGGTTCGGCATGTGAAGCGAGGAGTTCGGGGAAAATATCGGCTGGCGCGCCTCGTTGTCGGAAAGGATATCGTTGATTGTTCTGGCGACCTCCGCGTCGAGCGCCTGGAAACCTTCTTCCTTTTTCTCCTCGAGGATTTTGCCGTTCGCGTCCTCAATGCGGAGAATCGCTGATTTTTCGGTCTGCACCCCGTCCCGCGCAAAAGCGCCGTAGGCGTGCGTCATATCGAGCAATGTTACCTCCGCCCCCCCAAGAACAAGCGCCAGGCCGTAGCGCGATGGGTCGGGTTTCACCGTGGTGATGCCGAGTCTCTCGGCGGTTTTAATTGAGTCTTCTACGCCGGCGAGGTAGAGAAGCTCCACCGACGGAACGTTTAAGGATTGAGCAAGCGACCTCCTCGCCGTAACCGGCCCGCGGAAGGTCTCGTCGTAGTTCCCCGGCGAGTAGCACGATTCTGGGTCAACCCACGACGGCGCCGAGCCGTCGGGGCTGCAGTTGGTGTTGAACTCGGTTGGGACGTCGAAGAGCATCGTATCCGGCGTGTATCCTTTTAGGAACGCCGTGGAGTAGACAAAGGGCTTGAAGGCGGAGCCCGGCTGGCGCGGCCGCAAAGCCACATTTACATTCGGGTCGAATTGGCAGTTTAACCCCGGTGCGCAACCCCTAGGCTCAGGGTCGGCAAAGTAGTCGCGCGACCCCACCATCGCGAGAATTTCTCCCGTCTTAGGGTCCATGGCGGCCAGCGCCGCATTCTTTGCTTTGATCAGGCCGCTGTTTCGTTCGGCCCCCTCGCGGACAACCTTTTCCGCTTTTTGCTGCAACTCCCAATCAAGCGTGGTGATCACCTTGAGCCCCCCTTGCTCGACCAGCGCTTCGCCGTAGGCCTCTCTCAGATAATCGCGCACGTAAAATACGAAGGCCGGCGCCAATATGTTCTGTTTCTGTTTTCGCAGCGCCAAAACTTCTTTTTTTGCGCGGCTCGCCTCTTCGGAGGCAATGAACCCGAGTTTTTCCATACGCTCAATCACCAAATCCTTTCGCCCGAAGAGTTCCTCGCGATGAAGCCCGTAAGGCGAGTAGTAAGACGGCGCGCGGGGGAGCGCGGCGAGAAACGCCGACTCGGCGAGCGTCAGATTCTCGGCGCTTTTGCCGAAAAATGTCTCGGCCGCCGCTTCGGCGCCGTAGGCCTGCGAGCCGTAAGGAATCTGGTTTAAATAAAGAGCGAGAATCTCGTCCTTCGAGTAACGCGAATCAATGATGATAGCAAGCACAACCTCGCGGATTTTTCGTACGATCTTTTCGCTGGCCGAACGGCCGCGGGTAAGCAGGGAGTTGGTGACAAGCTGTTGGGTGATAGTGGAGCCGCCCTGGCGGATGTCGCGCATGGAGAGGTCGATGTAGAGCGCGCGCAGGATACCCTTAAAATCAATGCCGCGATGCGAGTAAAAATCCGCATCCTCGATGGCGATCGTCGCTTGTTTTAAATAAGCAGGGAGTTTCTCGAAAGGGATGATAGTTCGTTTCTCATCGCCGTGCACATCGTAAAGAATTGTCGTCCCGGTGCGGTCGTAGATTTTCGTTGATTGAGCCAAGGAGCGTTCCGTTAGCCGCGCGGGGTCCGGCAGATCGCGCAGGACGAAAAAAAGCAGGACCCCCAGGACCCCAACCCCCGCAACCCCCGCGTAGAGCGCGAAAAAAAAGATCCGGCGGCGGAGACTCGATCTTTTAAACAGGAAGCCTACGATCTTCATATAATATTTTAATAGCGGTCGCTACTCCATTATCATAAGCCGATAGCGCCTTTTTTCAAACCATCCCAGTATTCGGCGATTCGTGGTCAAACTCGCGAAAATACGTTAGAGTGAAAAGACAAAAATGAAAAAAGACCCGAAAATTATCGAGGCGATTCTGACACGAAACGTCTCTAATGTGATAGAGCGCGAGTCTCTAACGCGAAAGCTTTATTCCGGCAAGGGGCTCCGGGTAAAGCTCGGCGCGGACCCAACAGCGCCTGATCTTCATCTAGGGCACGCGGTGCTTCTCTGGAAACTCCGCGAATTCCAGGAGGCTGGACATAAAATCGTCTTTATCATCGGGGACTTCACCGCCGCGGTTGGCGACCCGTCGGGGCGGTCCCAAGCGCGCCCGTCTCTCTCCCCAAAGGAAATTGCGCATAACGCCAAGACGTATTTTAATCAGGTCGGGAAGATTTTAGACGTGCGGAAGATCGAGGTTCACAGAAACAGTAAATGGCTGTCCAAATTTAGGCTTCGGGATTGGCTGAAACTGCTGCAGCTTTTTACCGTAAGCCGTATTCTTGAGCGCGATGATTTTCAAAAGAGACTGAAAGAAAACCAGGAGGTCTGGCTGCATGAAATTATGTACCCGCTCCTGCAAGCCTATGATTCCGTGGCGGTGCGCGCCGACGTGGAGCTTGGCGCTGGGGATCAACTTTTTAACTTGCTTACCGGCCGGGCTCTCCAGGAAAAGATGGGCCAGCCTCCGCAGGATATTCTGGTGACGGATTACGTAGTGGGGCTTGACGGCACAAAAAAGATGTCTAAGTCGGTCGGCAACTATATCGGCATCGCGGAAAAACCGTCTATGATGTTCGGTAAAACCATGTCCTTGCCGGACGAGCTGATTGTTCCGTACTTCAGGCTCGCGACGCGTCGCGGCGAAGATGATATTAAGGTGCTCGAGCGGCGCTTATCAGCCGGAGAGAACCCGCGCGACGCAAAACTGGATCTGGCGTTTGATATCACAGCGCTTTATCACGGCCCCAAAGCGGCGCTTCGCGCAAGAGCCGAGTTTATTAAAGTTTTTTCCAAAAAAGAAACCCCCTCGTCGATGGGCGAGCAGCAAATTGCCGAGGGGTCCTACGAGGCCGCGGCGCTGCTTTTAACACTAGGGCTTGCCAAGTCGCGCTCGGAGGCTAGGCGTCTCATCGAGCAGGGCGGCGCGGAGGCTATTCCTTTGCGGGGTCTGGCGCATAAACTTGAAGACCCGCGCGAGATGCTCTCAATATCCGACCGCATGGTTATTCGCGTCGGCAAGACCCGCTTCATACGATTGCGCGCCGCTCCAGGGAGATAAAAACCAGCTTACTTCTCTGCATGAACTAAGACTCACATAAAAAGAACCGCCGCGTCTGACGCGGCGGTTCTTTTGTTAACAAATATTCACGTCTATACCTCTTCATCATCCTCATCCAGATTGTCATCATCCTCGTCGTCGAGATCTTCGTCGAGCCCATCCGCATCATCGTCATCCGTTTTCCCGCCGAGCCCCTCGTCCAGCTCATCGTCTTCCATGACGATAGTGTTTTCGTAGTCTGTCATGCGCAAAGATATTTGTAAGTGTTCGACCTTTTAGTGATATGCGTTCCTTGCCGAAACAAGTCCGGTGAGCGCGATGGCGATCGCGTCGGTTTCATCATCCCAGCGCGGGAGTTTTGTGATTTTTAGCAGTGACTTAGCCATAGCCGCAACTTGAATTTTGGCGGCTCCGCCGTTTCCTGTCAATGCAATCTTGATTTCCTGCGGCGTATATTCGTACACTCTACGGTCGGCTAATGCGGCTGTCAAGAGAATTATCCCACGGGCCTCGGCGACGGAGAGCGCCGTTTTCACGTTTTTGGAAAAAAATAATTTTTCTACCGCGACGATATCCGGGCGAGCCGAAGCTATAAGACGCTTCAATTCCTTATGGATTTCAAGAAGCCGGCCGGGGGCTCCGAGCGCCGCGTTTCCTATTACCCCGGAGGCGACAAAGACGGGAGCGATGCGGGTGCCAGAGATGATCCCGTATCCTACGCGCGTAGTGCCCGGGTCGATCCCCAGGACCGTTACAGATTTTCGATATTCGACCATACTTCTTCGATGTCGTCGTGCGCCCCGAGCGCCTCAATTAATTTTTTCGCAGCCAGTTTGTCATTGCCTTCCAGTGAGACCTCGTTTTTAGCGACCAGCACATCGGCGGCGTCGGAAATCTCAAAACCCAGCGTCGCAATGGCATCTTCGAGTTCGGCGCGTTTTTCGGGAGCGGCAAAAAGCGTTACGGCGTCGTCTGCCTGGTCGATCTCCTCCGCTCCCGCCTCAATCAGCCGCAGTTCGCTATCCGGTTCCTGAAGTTTTGGATTTCGCCGGCGCTCGAGGACGACACATCCCTTTCGCAAAAACAGCCACCCAACCGCGCCCGATTCAGCCAATTTCCCGCCATGGTCGGAAAGAAGGTGCTTGATCTCGGCCGCGGTGCGGTGCTTGTTGTCCGTAATGCCCTCGGCAACGATCGCCGAACCGCCGGGGCCGTAGATCTCGTAGGTTATGGGAGAAAACTCGCCCACCTCCTTTGCGCTTGCCGCCTTGGCAATCGCGCGCTCGATGTTATCCGTCGGCATATTGAAATTCCGCGCGCGCTCAACGGCGAGGCGCAGTTTAGGGTTTGTCGCGGGGTCGCCCCCGCCCTCCTTGGCGGCAACGCTAACAGCGCGGGCGAGTTTGGAAAACAAATTCCCGCGCTTGGCGTCGGTTGCGGCTTTTTTATGTTTGATCTGGGCCCACTTCGAGTGTCCGGACATGGCAATCGCGCGGGGTTCCTAAAGCCCGGCGCCGTCAGGGTTTTTTAAATTTTCCGCGTCCTCGCGCAGATAGTGTAGAATCACGTCCTTGGCTTCGTGCGGGCGGGGGGCGTTCTCGATAATAAATGATCCCTCTGACGCAGTTTGCACGCGAAGGTCTCCGAATTTCAGGAGGGTTTCGATGATGCCGTTGATTTCAACGGTCACGTTCTGGATTCGCCGCATGGGGATTTCCGAGATAACGCGATGGAAAAGACTTTTTTGCTCGATATCAATGATGCGCTGGTTAGTTACGATCCAGACATCGAGATAATAATCAGCCCACAGAAGAAAAGCGAAAATAAGCAAGACCAAAAGATACAATACCGTTGTAAATTCGCCGATCGGCTCGGCAAAAAAATCCAGCAATCTTGGCGCGTAGGTTGTCCCGACGGCCGTGACGGCGGCCGGAATTATCAGGAGCGCCATGAAAACAATAGTCGGCCCGACCAGGATCCACCAGTGGCGCCGGATAACGATGCTGACAGTTTCATTGTTGCGAAGCGATAACATAACTGCAGTTTAATCAATTACGCAAATAAACGGCGGACATTCGGCGTAAGCTTCCCAAGGAATTTTAATAAAGTAGAACAAGGCCATCGCCACAAGGACCAGCGAAACGGCAATAAAAATCATGATAGAGATTCTCCCCGCGGTCCAGCCGGGGAGAACGTAGGCCCTTAAGTGATAAATAATGGCGCTCGCGAATAAGACGTAAAAAATGATAAAGCCGGAGAAACCGATGAGGGCGATAATGAATGTCATAGTGCAAGCGGGGGATTTTCTGCCGGCGCCGCAAGCCCCAGATGCTCGTACGCCCGGCGGGTGGCCATCCTGCCGCGGGAGGTGCGCTCAATGAATCCCAGCTGCATCAGAAACGGTTCATGCACCTCCTCGATGGTGTCGATCTCCTCGGCCGAGGCCGCCGCCAGCGACTGTAGCCCCACCGGCCCGCCGTTGAATTTTTTAATAATGATTTCAAGCAACCTCCGGTCAATCTCTTCTAGTCCCAAGAGATCAACCCGCAAAAGTTTCAAAGCGGCTTCGGCGAAGTGGCGCGTGATTTTTCCCTCGCCGTGAACTTGGGCGTAGTCGCGGACGCGCTTTAAGAGGCGGTTGGCCACGCGCGGGGTGAAGCGGCTGGATTCCGCAATAAAGAGAAGCGCGTCACCATCGGCCTCGACGCCAAGAAGTCTGGCGGACCTCGTAAGAATCTTTTTAATGTCGCCGGTGGTGTAGAAATCCAGCCGGTAGGTGGCGCCGAAACGCGACCGCAGGGGCGCAGAAAGAAGCCCGATGCGCGTGGTCGCGGCAATTAGGGTGAAGGGAGGGAGTTCCAATTGGATGGTGCGCGCCGATGGGCCCTTGCCGATGATAATATCGAGCGTCCGCGACTCCATGGCGGGGTACAGAACCTCCTCGATCATCTTGTTCAGCCGGTGCGCCTCGTCAACGAATAAAATATCGCGCGGCATGAGGTTTGTAAGGATCGAGGCCAAGTCTCCCACGCGCTCGATCGCCGGCCCCGAGGTGATGCGGATGCTTGAATTCATCTCGCGCGCGATAAGGTAGGCGAGCGTAGTCTTCCCAAGCCCCGAGGGGCCATACAAAAGCACGTGCTCTATCGGCTCGTCGCGTCGCCTGGCCGCCTCAATCAATATTTTTAAATTTTCTTTGGCCGATTCCTGGCCGATATACTCATCCCAACGCTGGGGCCGCAGCGCCAAGTCGAGTCCCTTGTCCTCCGGCTTTGATTTCGGTTCTAGTTCATCGGGCATGATGAGAAAAGACAGCAGTCCTTGCCGCTTGACAAGCGGCTACTTTCTGCTATAATTATGCAACTTTCTGAACAAGCTTCCTTTACAGTTTAATCGTTCAACAGGCTTGCTACAAATTAGCACCGCCTGCAAATCTTGAGGCAATCCCGCGATTTATCACTATTTTGCGGGATCGGGGATGCGTCGCAGTAGGACCGGCTGGTTCCGGCTGGACCGGCGCCACGGACTCTTCCTAACCTCTGCGCTCCCAAGCCAGAGATATTGCCTCAAGATTCGCGGGCGGGAGTTAATATCGTAACCAAAGAGGAGGAGATCACAATGCGCAATTTGGTACGCGCGGGTCTAGCGGGTTTGGGTTCGCTTCTCGTCCTGGTGGCGCTGGTTCTTTGGGTGGCGCCATTCGGCTACCGGGTGGATAAGTTCTTCCGCCTGTTCTGGTGGGTGGGGGACTATCCCGTGGCAACAATACTCGGTAGCCTCGTGGTCGGTGTAATCGGAGGGGCGCTCATTGCCGCCGGCGTGACAATGAACGACCAGCCAACAGTGATCCCTCCACCATGGAACATGTCGAGGCGGCACGAGCAGTAGGGGCAGGCGGCATGTTTTGCCCGCCCGCGCGGAGATTGAAGTCTCCTCCGCGCGGGCATTTTGTTTTTGCAGTCACATAAAGAAAAAATATTCTCCGCGCTTCCGCGCGTAGAGCATTTATAAGGCGTAACCACTATCCTACGATCGTGAAAAAGTGGTTACGCTCATGAATACATAGGCGCTTCCCTTTTACCCAACCACTCTCTCAACTTCCGCCAAATCGGTAACCCCCGCGATCACTTTTAAGATTGCGTCCTGTCTCATGGTGATCTGTCCCTGCTTGAAGGCGGCGGTTTTTACGTCCGCCTCCGAGGGCTGCGTGGCGATAAGCCGCTCAAGTTCATCATCAATAATCACAAGTTCATAGACTCCGATACGTCCTTTGTAACCGATGCCGTGGCAGTCGGCGCATCCTTGGGGATGCGCGATTCGCAAATTCTTGATTTCGGGCCGATGAATTTTCGGCGGCATGGCATCGAGCTCATTGCGAATCGCTTTTAACTCTTCGGCCGCGGCCGCTGAAGCAATCTTGCAGTTCGGGCAAAGTTTTCGCACGAGCCGTTGGGCCATGGCCACATTGATAGCAGGAGCGATGATGCTCGGTTTAACGCCAATGTCTATTAGTCTCGGAATCGTCCCCGCGGCGTTGTTGGTATGCATGGTGGAAAAAACCAGATGTCCCGTGAGCGATGCGTGCATCGCGGTCTCGGCAGTTTTTTTGTCGCGGATCTCGCCGACTAAAATTACATCCGGGTCCTGGCGCAAAATCGCCCGCAGGCCCGAGGCGAAATCATATCCCTTGTCGGGCTCCACCTGCGTCTGTTCGATGCCGGTGAGATGATACTCAATCGGATCCTCAAGCGTGATAATTTTAATTCCCGGCTCGTGCACTTTCTTTATGAAAGCGTAAAGCGAGGTGGTCTTGCCCGAACCCGTCGGCCCGGTGGTGATGATCATACCGTTCGGCTTTTTTAGCTCGGCCTCGATTTGGTTCTCGACCCACGGCTGCATTCCCAGGCCAGCCAAAGAAAGCCCGATAGCTTTGGGGTTTAGGATGCGCATCACCACATTTTCACCCTCGGGGCCGGGGAGGGTGGACACCCTAACCTCGATTTCTTCGCCGGGGGATTTGATGGTGAAGCGGCCGTCTTGGGCGGTCTGCTTCACGTTTAACTTGATTTCCGAAATCAGCTTGACGCGCGACAGGAGGAATTTAAATGTCGGGTGCGGCAGAAACGCCACGTCTTGCAGGAGTCCATCGAGGCGATACCTTAGGCGCACGGCCTCAACCTGCGGCTCCAAATGAATATCCGAGGCATCGGTGGCCAGGCTTCCGGCGATGATAAGCTCAAGCAAGTCCGAGGTAGTCGCGCCCGCCATCGCCTCTATTTTTTGCTTCAGAATTTCAATCGAGGTAATTTCGGTGCGGAACGACTCCATGCGCGAGGCCGAAACGTCGATTTGGCGGGTGATGGCGCCAAGCTCTTTGGGGATCTCCTTATACATATCCCAGGCCTTTTTGAGCGAGACGGAAGAAACCAAAAAAAGCTGAAGATCATAACCGGCGTTTCGCAGACGCGAAATTTCCGCGGCTGTTTCCGGCCGCTCGGGGTTTCTCGCGACAACCTGCAGTTTCTTTCCGGTTTGCTGGACAGCTGCGATCTCGGCTTTGCGCGAGACTTCTTCGGGGATAAGCTTCAGAGCGTCAGTAAAAACCGGGACCGAGGTAAGATCCAAATAGGGAAGGTCAAGCTTATCCGCCAGCGCCTTAATCACTTGCTCCTCGCCGCGCTTACGCAGCTGGCCCAATTTTTTCAGTTGTTTGGTTTCGTCGAATTCAAGAGTCACAGGCCAAACCCGCGCCGCGCTCTAAATCGGCGCAGCCAATAATTTCAATGATACTCTCACTATAGCACAAACGTTGCGCTTGACCGAGCCGAGCTAAATTAGAAAGGGGGCACATTTTCTTTATTAGATCGCCCGGTTCTCGTCTTCAGAGAGTCGAGCGTTGCCAAAATACCGGATTCCGCTTCGCGAAACGAGGGGAAGGTTTCCCTTAAGCGAAGCAGGCCGCGCTCGAAGTTCCCAAACATTGTGTGCGAAAGTTCTTTTGCGAGCTCGAAGTCGCGGCTTTGCAGGATCGCCGAAATTCTTTGCGACACAGGATCATGTTGGAGGATGAGAAAAATCTTCGGTGGCGCGAGGTGGGTCTCAAACAGGCGCGCGACCTCACCAATCGCGTCAGGTGTTGTCCCGGTTTTTATAAAGTCATCGGCGGTGATGATGGAGATGAGAATTCCGCGATCCTCATCGTAGCGCGAACGGACAGCAGCTCTGCCCCAAAGCTGCAAAATGGGCAGCGGCCGACGCTCTTCCACGGCTCTCAGAATCAGGTCGCGTTTCGCGCCCGATGCGATCGCCTCGGCGGCAAGCGAGAGCGTTTCCGGCAGCACCTTTCCGTCAAGAAAGTTTTTAGTGTTGGCGAGGATCCCAGCCAGCGCCAGCGTGGCCTCGTCCGCCGACAGGGGTTGGGGTAGAAACGCCTTGGCGAGCGCGGATGAAATCTCTGTGAGGGCGCGCGCCTTGGGATTTACCAAATTCACCTCGCCGAAATTATTGTTTGCCGGCGAGATGTCAATATTTATCACGGGCGTTTCGAAGAATAGCCGCGGGTTTTTATCGTAAAGCGCGCCGAGAGTCTCAAGTGTTTCCGCGCCGACGACAATGACGCAATCGGCTTTCGCCGGTTCCCCGCCAATCTTTATGTCCGAGACGCGAATCGGTTTATCTTTTGGTGAAAGGATAATGGTGAGCGCCTCATCGCCTTTTTCATAGCGTAGCTCGCCTACTGGAGAGCTCTTAGTATCTATGGTTATAACAACATCCTGCGGAATCTGCGCGTGGGAGGTGAGAGGTTTTACGGACAAGAATTCCCACTTAGGCGGGAGCGGGTTTGTTCGCGAGACCATAACAGTTTTGCCAAGACCAGTGAGCCTTCCAGCGATGAGCGCCGCCGCCGCGACAGCGTCAACCGGCGCCTCTTCGGGGAGCGCCACAAAGACCGTCCCGGTTTCCTCTATGAGACTTGCCGCTTTTTTAAGCTCGGTTTTATCAATCATGTAGTGGGTTATCCGTAGCGCATTTTGGGCCGACAAGCAAGCAAAAATGGCGGTCACGGTCGCTATTGACTTTTTACTCCATTGGTGTATAATTAAAGAAAGCTGAAAAAATGGCTTGGCTGCGGGCAATCTCGCTCGCGGCCAGATAGAGTTCGGAACATTCACACGTCATAGGAGGAATGGGCCATGAAGACGTTGGCGCTTCTAATGTTCGGGGTTCTCGGCCTCGTCTTTGCGCTCGGCCTCGTGGCCGGAGCGGAGATGGAGGGAGCGGCGCCGAGCTGGTCGGCGATCGCGCTCCTGGCAGGCTCGCTCGCCGCGATCATCGCGGCTGTTGAGATCCGCGTGGCGGCGGCTCGCCGCCGCTGCCGTATCGAGGCCCGGCTTCTCGGCCGGGTGCTCGCGGTGGCGGGGATCGCGCTCCTCGCGGCGGGGTGCGCGACCTACGACCCGCGGCCGGCGCGTGTCTACATGCCTCCGTCGCAGCAGACCGCAGCGGGGCAGCCAGCGGCCACCGTCCGGCAGGAGGGGTTCCCGCCCTCCTATCTGCGGGAGATCGTGGCGGGTGAGTCCGTCACGATCAACGCCCCGGACGAGTTCCGGGGTGTCGCCATCGACTACCTCCGCGCCGCGGGCGCGATCGTGGTCGAGTCATATCGGGCGCACTTCGCGCTCGAGACCCGATCACGTTCGGAGTACGTCCGCTCCGGCGGACTACTGCGAGATTCGATCCGAGTCAACGGCTCATCTCTCTTTGGCGACTATCAGGTCGCCATCGTGGAGATCGAGCTGAAGACCACGGAGACGAGACAGCTTGTCTTTCGTGGTTTTGGAGCCGCCCCGTACGACCAGTACGGGAGCTGGCAGCGGGCGGTGGCGCTCGCCGGCCGGCGAGCGCTCCTCAACCTTCACTAGTAGCATCCGGCGGCGCGCGGCACCCGCGCGCCGCCGGCTCCCCACCCCCGCGCCTCGCCTTAACCGGCAGGGCGCGGGGGCTTTACTTTTTTACTAATTTTTGTATAATACAGGCCCTAAGGTTCTTAAAAAACAGGGGAGGAGGTGCGGTGATGTTTCGCAAGGTCGCGGTGGTTTTGGTTCTCATCACGCTTCTCGGTTCGGTCTCCGGCTGCGGGATGGTCACCCAGCGGGAGCGAAACACGCTCGTTGGGGCGGTAGCCGGTGCGATTCCCGGCATGGTGATTGGGGCCGCGGTTGGCGGGGCCAGAGGCGGTGCGATCGGTGCAGCCGCAGGCGCCATTGCCGGCGCGGCGCTCGGCGCCGCAGAGCCAACGGATTCCTACGATGGAACGCTTGTGATCCGCGAGGCAACTCCGCCGGAAAAGAAGTTCCTGCTTGCCTACATTCCGGCGAAAACCGACGCGGCTCTTCGGGCGGAGCTTGAGCCGGCGCTTCGCGAGCGCGGGTGGGAGATCTACGCCGGGGTCGAGCGGCCCGGCGAGGCCACCTTCTTCGCCGTCTGGACCAAGGCTGGGCGGGTGCACGCCGAGGTCGTGCAGCCGGACGGCAGTTATCAGGAGTCCGCCGGCGTCTCCGTCACCGAGGCGCTTGACTCGGCGCTTGCCAAGCTCCGGCGCTGACACGTAGCCCGCGTCTTGCTCGACCATGTCGGGCGGGGCGCGGGCTGTTTTCTTTTACGCATTTTGCTACTATCGTGGTACTCGATGGCTAAGCGATTTTCTATACTGACAAAGAACGAGCTTTCAGCGCTCGCCAAAAAGCTCGCGGCAAAAGTCCTGAAACTTTCGAAAGGAAACAATGCGCGCTTAATCTCGCTTTCCGGCGAACTCGGCGGTGGCAAGACCACCTTCACGCAATTTTTCGCGAAGGCCTTGGGAGTTAGGGGGCGCGTGCTTTCACCGACATTCGTGGTGGCGCATGAACATCCGATCGCGAAAAAGTCACCTTATCGCAGGCTGATTCACATCGACGCCTACCGCATTGACGGCAAGAAGTTCTTTGACTCCACGGAAATCCGGCGCTATCTCAAGAATCCCGAAAATATCGTTGTCATCGAATGGGGCGAGAGAATTTCCAAGTGGATTCCTAAGTCGGACGTCACGATGCACCTTCAGCACTATAAGTCTCGATATCGTAAAGTTTGTGTTATATCAAAATTTAAAAATCAAAATGGAAAATGAAAGTTTAAAATTACAAATTTTGCATTTTTAGTTGTCATTTCGCGCTTTAATGTTTACATTTTTCATTTTCGAGGGTCTGTGAGCATGAACCAGAAAAACAATCTTCGTAAGACGCAGAAAAAACCAAAAACCCTGGTCTTGCTCGACTCCCATGCGATTATTCATCGCGCCTTTCACGCCCTGCCCTCTCTAACCAATCCGGCCGGTGAACCAATGGGCGCGGTCTATGGATTTGCCACGATTCTGTTGCGGATTCTCCAGGAATTAAAACCGGATTATCTCGCGGCCGCTTTCGATATGGCGGGGCCCACTTTCCGCCATGTGGCCTACGAGCGCTACAAGGCCCAGCGGCCGAAAGCCCCCGACGAACTCATCGGCCAATTCAAGAACGTGAGGCGGCTTTGTCAGGCCTTTGAAATCCCCGTGCTGGAGCGGGCGGGATACGAAGCAGATGATGTTATAGGAACCATAGCTAAAGCGGTTGCCGAAAAGGAAAAAGGCGTGCGGGTAATGATTGTAACGGGAGACTTAGACACACTTCAGCTAGTTGATAAAAAGATTTCGGTTTACACCATGCGAAAGGGTCTCGCTGACACCGTAACCTACGATGAAAAAGCTGTCCGAGAACGCTACGGACTCGCCCCCGATCAACTCACCGACTTTAAAGGGCTTCGCGGCGACCCTTCAGACAACATCCCCGGCGTTAAAGGAATCGGCGAAAAGACTGCAAGCGAGCTTCTAAAAAAATATGGGTCAATCGAGAATCTGTATAAGTCGCTAAAAAGATCCAAGCTTTCGAGTTCTCTCCGCGAAAAACTGGAAACCCAGAAGGAGGAGGCGTTTTTTTCAAAAACACTGGCTACGATTAATCTCGAAACACCCGTCGGCTTCTCGCTTGCCGGTGCCGAGTGGCACGGCCCGCACGGGCTTGCCGAAGTTGAAAAACTTTTCCGCGAGTTTGGCTTCAACTCGCTTTTGCGCCGGCTCGGCTACATCGGCAAGGATGACAAAATAGAACCAAGCCAGCCGCAGTCAGATCTTTTCGGCGCCTCGGAAACGCCGGCCGGCAAGACCCGGGAACTCCCAAGATCCGAGGATTTTTCTAAAGAAAAGACGCTGGCTTTTATCGCGGAGGATTCCAAAATCAGGCTCGCCTCAAAAACTCACACCTACGAGATTCCGGATTCGCTTATCGCATCACCATCTCTTAAATCCGTACTTGAGAAAGAACGTAAGCGCATATTTTTCGACGAAAAGTCTGTCCTAAAACGATTCAAAAGTTACATCTCGCAGCCGGACGACTTCGATATCCTTATGGCGGTTTATCTTTTGAGGCCCGGTGAGCGGAGTTACACTCTGGAGCGCTCGGCCCGCGAGGCGGGAGTTCCCTCGCGCGAATTTCACCAATGGGTATTCGAAATTGCCGCCTCTCTCGAAAAGCGCCTCCGCGAGCGCGAACTCTGGAAAGTATTTTCTGAAATCGAAATACCGGTTATCCCAATTCTGGCGGAGATCGAGATTCGGGGGATGAAGCTTGACCTCGCATTTCTTGCGAATTTTTCCAAAGAAGTCGCCGAAACGCTTAAGTCGCTCGAAAAGGAAATTTACAAATTGGCGGGGGGAGAGTTCAATATCAACTCGCCTAAGCAAGTTTCCGAGATTTTGTTTGATACGTTGAACCTGGGTGCCGCCGGTATGCGAAAGACCGAAGGCGGTGCCATGTCCACCGATGCCGGGGAGCTTGCAAAAATCAAAGATGCTCACCCCATAGTCTTAAAAATTCTGGATTACCGCGAAGTAGCTAAGTTACAGGGCACTTATATTGACGCTCTGCCAAAATTGGTGGCCGAGGACAAGGCGCTCCATACCACTCTGAACCAGACATTGACATCCACCGGCCGGCTTTCATCATCGAATCCGAATCTGCAAAATATTCCCGCGCGCACCGACTTCGGCCGGCGCATAAGAAGAGCTTTTGTCGCGCGCGATGGCTATAAGCTCGTGTCTTTTGACTACTCACAGATCGAGTTACGCGTTGCTGCTGCCATGTCAGGCGACGAAAAAATGAAGCAAACTTTTATCGAGGGCGGCGATATTCACGCTATGACCGCGATGGAAGTCAATAACTTAAAGACTGCCGCAGAGGTAACGCCGGAGATGAGATACGCCGCCAAGGCCCTTAACTTCGGGATCCTCTATGGCATGGGATCGCGGGCATTTTCCGAGTCCGCTGGGATTCCCTTCGCCGACGCCAAAAAGTTTATGGCCGAGTATTTCAACGACTTTCCAAGGATCAAACTCTTTATGGGAGAAACGCTTGCCAAGGCCCGTCGACTGGGATATGTCGAGACAATGCTCGGGCGCCGGCGTTACCTGCCCGAGATCAATTCGCCCAATTGGCGCGTTAGGGCCGAAGCCGAGCGCATGGCCATGAACGCGCCGATTCAGGGAACAGCCACCGGGGATATTGTGAAGCTTGCCATGATTGCGGTGGATAAATACTTGGAGCAAGAAGCAAGAAGCAAGAAGCAAGAAGCGGGACATATCCTGATGCAGGTGCATGACGAGCTTTTGTGTGAGATCAAGACAGTGGATGTCAAAAAACTCGCGCCCAAAATAAAAGAGATTATGGAAAGTGTCTATGACATTGGCGTTCCTTTGGCGGTGGATGTAAAAGTCGGCACCAATTGGGGAGAGATGAAAAGATTTTAATATGACAGTAAAAAATCACATCCTTAGATTCCGTAGAGCGAATCTTGATACATTTCCAGCGATTAGGGATCGGGAGAAAAAGATAGAGACCCGCGCTGCCACGAAAAAATACCGGAAGATTAAAGCCGGCGATAAATTGGTTTTTGTTTGTGGCAGAGATAGGTTTAAGCGAGTGGTAAGAAACGTAAATATATTTCGCAGCGTTGGCGCATTATTAAGACGTTATAAGCCAAGCGATATCGATCCCGAGGTTAAATCAGAAAAAGAATTGCGCGCACGCTATAACTCTTACCCGAAATACCGAGAAAAGTTAAGACGTTTCGGTGTAGCCGCTTTTTTGCTGCAATAACGCTTATGCCTGAATTACCCGAAGTCGAAACAACGGTTCGCGCCTTGCGAAAAAAGATTCTCGGGAGAAAAATCAAAGGCGCTGTTGCCACAGCGCCCCAGCTTTTTCACGACAAAAAACTTTTCCGGAACATCGGGAGAGCATTACGCGGCGATAAATTTAGCGCCATTGATCGGCACGGAAAATATCTGCTGTTTCGCTTGCGTTCCGGCCGCACTATGATCGCGCATATGAAGCTTACGGGGCATTTCTTGGTGAAAGACAAAAAACAGAAAGCTAACGATATCCATAAGCATGTGCGGTTTAGAACTGATTTCGCGGACGGCGGCGCGCTACTTTTTTCAGACTTGCGAAAGTTCGGAAGGTGTTGGCTTCTTGCGCCGAACGAGGTTCCCGAGTTTTTTGATGACAGGAAATTGGGTCACGATGCGCTCTCGAAAGAGGTGAGCGAGGTCTATTTGCGCGCAAAGCTTCGGCGAAACCGCGCCGTAAAGTCGCTTTTGCTGGATCAGACTGTAGTAGCGGGAATAGGCAATATCTATGCCGATGAACTGCTTTGGATGGCTAAAATCCACCCCTTACACAAAGGTTTATCACTCTCGGAACACGAAGCGGTGGAGATTCACAAGGCCATGCGCGATATACTACATAGGGGGATCAAAGCCGGCGGGACAAGCATACGCGATTATAGAAAACCCGACGGCTCGTCCGGATACTTCCAGATGTTGCGCGCCGTTTATCAGCGCGCCGGCCAGCCCTGTCCTCGATGCAAGACCCCGATTAAACGCATCGTTGTTGCCCAGCGCGGCACCCATTATTGCCCCAAGTGCCAGCGTAAAAATTAAAAATGCCCCAAACATATCCCGAACAAAGTGAGGTTAAAGTTTGCGATCCCGTACTGTCCGCGAAAGAAACACTGGTATTTTCTGGTTGCCGGGCGGGATATAACGGGATCCTCGCAACTGGTAACCGCTCACTATGTTCGCGGACAGTTGCGGGACAAATATCAAAAATCAAAATGACAATTTGAAATTCAAAACTTTTCATTTTGCGTTGTCATTTTTAACTTTGATTTTTTAATTTTACATTTGGGATGATTTACCTTCTCTACGGCCAGGATTCATACCGAAGCCGCGAAAAGCTGAACGAGATTATCGGCGAGTATCGCGCCAAGACCAATGGAGTTTTTGACTTCCACCGGTTTGACGCCGAGGATGATGCCACGGACCTTTTGGAACGTGCCGGGCAGTCGGCCTCGTTGTTCCAAAAAAAGAAGTTGATTGTAATCGAGCGGCCGTCGCGGGGGAGCGAGGCATTCTTGAAAAAGCTAAGGCTGCTGGCGGGCGTTTGGGAAGACGACAAAAACACAATTGTTGTTTTGTGGGACGATGCAGATAAAACGGGACTCAAAAAAGTTCTGGCGATCGTTGAGCCGATGGCCGCTAAGACGCAAGAGTATTCTCCCATGACTATCCAGCAGGAAAGGCGTTGGGCACTGGATTTTATAAAAAACCAAAAACTTGCGCTTTCGCCCAAGGCGATTGATGAAATTTTGCAAACCGCGCGTGGCGATACCTGGCGGCTGGCGAGCGAGCTTCCCAAAATTGCGCTGGGCGGGGAGAGAACCGAACTTATTAAATCTGATGATCGGATAATTTTCGCGTTTCTCGATGCCGCACTGGTTGACCCGAGGGCGGCGCTTTACGCGCTCATGCGCCTCCGCTCCATGGGATCGAACGAACAGTATATTTTCTCCGCGCTTACAAATCACATCCGTCTTTTGTTGCTGGTCGCTGAAGGTAAGGGTCTGGGGCCGGAAGAAAAAACTCATCCCTTTGTTCTACAAAAAGCTCGCGCCAAAGTGCGTCTCTTGCGGATTGAGTCAATTCGCCGCGCCTTTGAAAGAATGTTTCAGTACGACGTAAAAATCAAAACGGGGGCGATCGACCCCCACATTGCTCTGGTTAACTTATTGCTTGGCGCGTAGTTTTATATTTCTTAATTTCTCGCCCACGACATCCTTACAAACTGGAGTATGTAAGGATGTCATTTGCCGCGGCGCTTCTCGGCTTTTATGCCTTGCTCGCGCGCAGGCGGATGAGTTTGGCGAGGCGCGACTTAAGGCGTGCGGCCTTATTTTTGGCGATAACATTTGTCTTGGCGGCTTTGTCCAGCGTTTTATAAGCAAGCGAGAGCGCCGATTGGATTTCTTTTTTGTCCCCAGCAAGCACCAAAGCCCGCACCTTTTTGACGGCGACTTTGTATGCTGTTTTTTTTGCGAGATTTCCGGCGCGGCGCCGCTTCGATTGGCGCAGCGCCTTTTTGGCTGATTTGGTGATGGGCATATTTCTTCACTGCTGTTCAGTCAAATGCAAAATTCAAAAATCAATCCATTTGACTACGCTCAGGATTGATGGTGGGCGAAGTCGAACCATCAAAATATCCCGAAAATATCCCGAACGAAGTGAGGTTAAATTTTGCGATCCCGTACTGTCCACGAACGAAACCGTCAAATGACGACAAGCGCTGGCGGGATATAACAGGATCCTCGCAACTGTATCCGCTTACTATATTCGCGGACAGTTGCGGGACAAAAATGACTTTACGATATCGAATTATTTTAACCCCAGAAGACTACCGGATTTATTCCCCAGCGTCAAGCCATTTTCTCGCTAAAGCCTACTTTACTAGACAGTGCTTTGGCGTTACATATAGTTAGAGTATATGACACAAAAAACTGACATACATCCTCTGCAGGCCGATATTTTAAAGGTCTTGCTTTTTACTCCCGAAGCGCGCTTTTCTGATTTGAACGTCAGTCGCATCTCGACGGATCATTTCACTTTTCATGTTAAAAAATTGACCGAGCTTAAGCTCATCGAAAAAACCGAAGAGAATTCGTACCGTCTCACGGTTATTGGCAAAGAGTTTGCCAATCGCTTCGACGTTGATACTGAAAATGTTGTTCTGGAGAGACAAGCGAAAATCGGAGTTCTGATCGGATGCGTTAGGGGCGAAGGAAAGGATCGCGAGTATCTTATCCAACAGCGACTCAAACAACCCTATTTCGGTTATTATGGATTCATGACGGGCAAAGTGAAATTGGGCGAGACGGTTTACGAAACCGCCGAGCGCGAGCTTCAGGAAGAAATGGGGTTGGCCGCTGATTTAAAATTGGTCGGTGTACGGCATAAAATGGACTACGACAAAGACAGGCGTTTACTCGAAGACAAGTATTTTTACGTTTTCCGTGGCGAGAATCCTCGCGGAGAATTGCAAGCCGAATTCAACGGAGGCCGGAATGCATGGATGACAAAGGATGAGATTTCAAAATTGCCGAAGCTTTTCCACGACTGTATGGAAACTATTGGATTGCTGGATCAGGGCAAGTTTCGGTTTATAGAGTCCAAATATACAGTCTTGGGGTATTAAGCAGCTAAGCCGTCAAACTGCTTTATCCGATCTCGGATTCGGGCGGCCAGTTCGAAGTTCATGGCTTTGGCGGCTTTTTTCATTTCGCGGATGAGGGCTTCGCGCATTTGTTTTTTGGGACCTTCCAAGAGAGGCACGGGTTCGTCAAACTCTTTAGCTTCTTCGGCGATGGATGCACGGATCGCTTTTACAATCTGTGTAGGCGTGATTTTATGCTTCTTGTTGTATTCGGCCTGAATTTTCCGGCGGCGGTTTGTTTCGTCGAGCGCTTTTTTCATGGAGTCGGTTACGCGGTCAGCATAAAGAATCACCCTGCCGTCAATGTGGCGCGCGGCGCGCCCGATAATCTGCAAAAGCGTCGTCTCGTTCCGCAAAAATCCTTCTTTGTCGGCATCCAATATGGCGACAAACGAGACTTCGGGAAGATCCAGTCCCTCGCGCAAAAGATTAATTCCCACAAGCACGTCATAGTCGCCCTTGCGAAGATCGGCGAGAATCTCGGGGCGTTCCAGCGTTTTAACTTCCGAATGGAGATAAGTAGTTTTTAAGCCCTCTTCCGAAAGATAATGCGCCACGTCTTCCGCGAGCCGCTTGGTTAAGGCGATTACGAGCGAGCGCTCGTTTTTGGCGATGCGCGATTTTAGTTCTCTGGTTAAATCCTTAATCTGGTTTTCCGTGGGGCGCACCTCGAGCTCCGGGTCGAGAAGCCCCGTGGGGCGAATGACCTGTTCGGCGACATAGCGGATGAGGCTCTTTTTATCTTGCGAAACCTTCCGTTCGAAATCAGCCGGCGTTGCCGAAACATAAAGGGTTTGGCCGGTTTTTTCGTGAAACTCGTCGAATTTAAGCGGCCGGTTATCGAGCGCCGATGGAAGCCTGAAGCCGTAGCTTACCAGCGTCTGCTTTCTTGCCTGATCGCCGTTATACATCCCACGGATTTGGGGCACCGTGGCATGTGATTCGTCGATTACGGTTAAGAAATTTCTCCCGCCAGCCGTTTTCGTGAAGTAGTCAATCAACGTATAAGGCGGGTCGCCGGCGTCGCGGAACGAAAGATGGCGCGAATAGTTTTCGATCCCCGCGACGTATCCCACATTTTTCAGCATCTCAAGGTCGAAATTAGTACGTTGTTTGATGCGCTCAAGTTCCAGCACCTTGCCTTCTTTTTTAAATTTATCCGACTGCATTTTTAGTTCGTCTTTAATGCGCTCAACTGCTAGGAGTAATTTGTGTTTCGGCGCCACGAAGTGCTTTGCCGGGAAAATGGTGAACGACTCAACGGTGCTTGCTTTCGCGCCTAGGGCGCGGGATTTCTTGCGGATCGCGATAACGCGATTTTTCTCAAACTCCACCGAGGCAATTTCATCGCCCGACGGGAGATGAATTTCGACAACATTCTCGCGCGCTCTGAAATTTCCCTGCATTGGATCCAATGGATTTCGGGCGTATTGCAGGATAACCAGCCTCCGCACTAGGTCGCGCGCGCCGAGCGTCTGGCCGACAGCAATGGGCACGGACATTTTTTCGTATTCTTCCGGATCGCCGATGCCGTAGATGCACGAAACCGAGGCGACGATGATTACATCTTTTCTAGTTAGGAGATCCGCGGTTGAGGCATGGCGCAGAGCGTCAATTTTTTCGTTGATCTTAGCGTCTTTTTCGATATAGGTGTCGCTACGTGGGATGTAGGCCTCGGGTTGGTAGTAGTCGTAATATGAGACAAAATAATGCACTGCGCTTTCCGGAAAAAATTCTTTGAATTCCTGATAAAGTTGAGCCGCCAGAGTTTTGTTATGCGAAATTACAAGCGTCGGTTTTTGCACGCGCTCGATGACGTTGGCAATTGTAAAAGTTTTGCCGGAACCGGTAACGCCCAAAAGCGTTTGGTCCCTTACGCCCGCGTTCAAATTAGCCACGAGCGTTTCAATGGCCTGCGGCTGATCTCCTGTTGGCTTATAGGGGGCTTTAAGTCGAAATTTCATGAAGGGCTATTATACCATAAAAAGTTTTAGTGGCTGATATTGCGCAATGTAAGGAATTTAGAATAATAGAAGTAGCGCCGACCAGAAGAGAGCGGGTGAAGACGGACGCTTTCCTTCAAGGTTAGCTAAAGAACGTCCAGCTCCCTCTTTCGGCTGCTGGTTTCCAGCAGCTCAGTTGGCACATCGGACGCTCCACTCGTGAGCGTCTCCTCCCGCGGCGAGACCTCGCGCCTCGAGCGCGCCACGGCTTCGCCCGGCACGCTGGGCGTGCTCAAAGAAGTCTTTTGAGCACGCTCTTTTCTTTAGTGGTTTATGTTTTTATGGAGCACAAAATTATTAATACTGCAACGTTGCAATTGATTAAGAATATAGTTAGATTGCAGTTGGGTTCCTTGTTTTGTTAGTAGAAAAGCCGAAGGCCGCCAACCTAAAGAGGGTGAAGACGGACGCTTTAGGCGTCGGAATATCGTCTGATGCTCACTCCTCTCGGCTGCCGGTTTCCGGCAGCTCGCG
>Ga0209542_10004477_pt1 | contig 28761 bp, 27 predicted proteins | sample RifCSPhighO2_01_FD_184028 | JGI IMG/M metagenome (GOLD analysis project Ga0209542, IMG submission 184028) | Soil microbial communities from Rifle, Colorado - Rifle CSP2_plank highO2_0.1 (SPAdes) (version 2) | ecosystem: Environmental > Terrestrial > Deep subsurface > Rock core/Sediment ...
ACGAAAGAAAGACGAAGTAAAATCATTTGTAGATCTGATTAAATTCAGAATTTATTGAGGGATCTGCTAACGGTAGGCAAGCGGACTCTGAATCCGTTAATCTAGGTTCGAATCCTAGTCCCTCAGCCAGGATAGATGTAGAGGCTCGTAAGAGTCCAAATGGGCCATAACATCAAGATATTTTGCGGGTGCGAACTTTTTGGCAAGATTTTCTACTTCCTCCTTACCTTTTTCTATTAAAAAGAACTGTTTAGCCCCATCTATAGCCATTTCTTTATCTTTAATAACAAGGTGCGAACCTAAAGCAGCTAAAATTTGAGTCTTTGTCTTAACGTCACCCTTTTCAAACCAATATCGTGCATAACAGGCAAAATTAAACGTATTTACCGATAGTTCATGCCATCTTTCCATTCTCTGATTTATATTCATAATCTCTTTTTCAACGCTGGTCTTTTCATCCATTATTAATTGTCTTTGTTTGTTGTACTCAGAATCAGAGAGAACCTCACCGATTGAGTTCTGTGGTGAGATTTTTAGTTTAACCAGATTATCAAGTCGTTTAATACAATCGCTTTTAGCGTTTTCAAGATTACCCCTATACTTTTCTCTATCAGCCGTTTCTGAGTCATGAAGTTCGTTTAAGTATTGAATTGCCCATTCTTTGAGATGTTCCGGTATCTCAAATCTTGATAAGGTTTCAACTATTTTTGACTCAATAACTTTAATATTCACTGACCTTTGTTTGCATAATCGTTTTTTACCTTTAACGCATGAGTAGGAAATAAACTTCTTCATCCACGGTCTATCCATTTTTTCAATTAATGTTTTGCAATAAGGACAATAGTCACGTGTCTTTGCTTTCTGAAATTTTTGTTTGCATACAGTACACCTTATATGCCATTTTTCTTCTGCCGTCACTGAACCACCACAATAACCACATTTTAGAGGCTCTTTATATGGAAAATCATGTTTAATAAAGTGAGGTCTTCCTTTATTACCCAATATTATTTGAAGCTGTTCAAATTCCTCTGGAGTTACAAGAGATGTAAATGACGCTTTCTGGCCTGATAGTGCGCTTTTTCTATTTTCCAGCATTCCACAGGATGCCGGATTACTCAGAATCTTATACCATGTACTTCTGGCTAATGGTGTTCCGCCTGTTCGTTTTGTTTTCTTTGTCCTATAACCCATCTCATTATTTAATATCCTTAGTGCTTTCATTGGCGTTTTTTGTCTTGATAAAACAAGTTTGATAGCACTTTGAAGTAGATGAAATCGTTCCGGATCAATGTCATTGATAAATTTATCATGGGTATTTTTTACATGAATATATCCTTCGGGAAGTCTACCGCTTGGGATATAACCCGACTTTAACTTTATTTTATTTCCTCTTATGACAGCTTCACTCTTGTCACCAGAATCTCTTGTTGCTCTGGTAAATTCGGTCATTAGATATTCCATGTCTCTGGCATTGTTTTGGAAAACTGCGTGTGGAGTGACAACTAATTTTAGTTTCCCGTCAGCCATTAATTGAACAAATCTGCCTCCGTCTTGATAATTTCTTGCAATCCTATTTGGATGCCAAACCAAAACTGCGTTGGCTCTACCGTCCTCTATTGATGACATCATTTGACTAAACAAAGGCCTTCCCATTTCAAAAGCACTTTGACTCTCTTTAAGAAAATCGATTATCCGAATTTTATAATCAGATATTACTAAATCCAAATCCATTTCTTGCCCCTCTAAACTTCTCATCTGTTTGTCTTCATTATCTCTTGAAGAACGACGGATATACTCGATAAAATCTAATTCGCCCAATAGTTGATATATTTCAGGACTGAAAAATAACATATTTTTAAATGCCCCCACCGGTTGTACTCACATCCTTAGGGGATATGTCCGATGAGGGCATTAAAAGCCCCAAGGATTTTTGTGAGTACAATTTAATATTAGTCTTTTTAGATACAAATTTAAAGTTCATATCTTAAGTTTTTCCATTTCTTTTTCAATTAAATCAAGCCTGTTGTCAAACTCAAATGTCTGATGAGCATCAATCCAGCAACGGGCCAAAAAACCTATGGTATTTGCCGGTTGATTTGCCGGAATCTTACCAGTCCAGACCCCATTTATTGTTTCGGCAAGTAATTTTTTGATATCTTCCGGTTTCTCAATTACTATTGGTTCACCATAGGCTTCATAGTGTTTCCGGTTAAGACCACCTCTGATAACTGCAGCCAACTTGGCGTCTTTAAAATCTGGATTATGACTGAAGCAATACTCAGAGTCATTTACTGAGTTAGCTTCGCATCTTGTCCCGTCTGATTTAATAAATTGGCATCGGTTCATAAGTTTATTTATAGATAAATTCCATATCTTCAGGTAGTGTCTCATCGGAAAATCCATTAATTTCTCTGATATCTTTTTCCATTTCCGAATATAAATCTTTTAAATCTTGGGTATTACCTTTTGACTCCTCTTCACTATTTATTACAAAATTTGCCATATCAACAAATTCATAATAAGTAACCCTAAGATTTTCTGGAACGGGTAATGGTCCGTCATAACATGACAAATTAATAATTTTGCATATTAACTTAATAATTTTTTCTGGGTCTCTGACCACTCTTTGCATTCTTGCTTCAATTTTTCTTAATTTATTAACGTTGTAATTCATAAGTTACTTATAGGGGGTACCCCAAAATAGTGATAATAGTGACGTAAGTGACAACAAATTGTGATACTGGTATTCATTTTCATAAATTTAATAATTGTCGTTGTATTCCCTCGATATCTTTATTTATTGTGTCATTGTTGTCACTTTGTTCATTAATTCCATATTGTTGACTGAGTTTATTGATTAGACCATCGTCATAAAGTATTGCTCTTTTACCATTCGCAATCCTCATTTTCTCGAATCCCAAAGCGGATAGTAGTCTGCCAATCGTTTGATTTTTAATTGTCATTTTATTTACCTCGTTATGATAATTAGTAATTAGTTCTATGGGTAATTTTCCTCCACTTACCTGGTTTTTTAGTTCAACCACTGATTCGATAATCTTAGCCTCAAAACTATCAGTAGCATCCTCAAATTTACGTTTGACAATCTTGTTTAATAGTCTAAGAAATATAGGTTTTTGATTTGGAAAATAAGTAAGCAGTATTTGAAATAAGGGAAAAATTATATCCCCAAGTCTTCCATCAGCAGGTTTGTCCGTTTTTATAAGTTGGTCCTCAAAATGAACATATCTAAATGCTGATAGACGATTTTTTAACTCTAACGCATCTTCTGGCAATACCGGTTCATTAAACTTTCTATTTGTAGGTTTCATGTCGATAGATATGGATCGGGATTCTAAAATATCATCAACAGGCCGATTCGAAGCAATAATAGTTGGACCGAATAATTTGAAGACCTTTGTATCAGCAAAGGCACCTTTTTCCGGAAATAATGTTCTTGATGCTATACCACCCTTTTCAAATCGCGATAGAAATAAATCATCGCAGTTTGAATATTTAATCTTATTGGCTGCATCCTTAACATCAAAACCCAGAGTTGCTTTGTGGTCATTAGCCCATCGGATAATATCCGCCTCTCTAATTGTTTCTGTGAATATTCCCCTCATTGCCACATAAACAAGGCCTTTTACAGTTCTACTTTTACCCCTTTCCTTAACTGCGTAAAAATAAAGAATAGGGCTGTTGTGACATTTTTCAATTAACCATGTATGAATATCCCAGAGGGCTAACAAATGATAATAGTCCTCGTCAGGTAGCTCAGAGATTGCTTTGTGATAATCAACTAAATCTTGATATAAACTCTGGTCGTCTTCAGGTTTCCAATTTCTTATTAGCTCTAACACTTTGTTTTTGTTCGGAAAGGAATACGGACATTTGTCTATAGGTGGTGGAATTAAAACTTGTCCAATATTTACTAAGTCATCAAATTGTTCTTGGGAGCCATTTTTAGTAAAATAAGTCAAAGCCCCGTTGTCTTCTAAGATATCTATAACTCCCATGGGGGCTATATCATAAACTTCGATAATTTTTTGTTTCCGTCCTTGTTTTTGGTCTTTCCTGTCTTCTTTCTCACTTTTAGAAATTGAGTAATATGTATTTAACAACTCTTTATCTGGAATTGGAGGTTTGTTTTGAAGATTCCAACCTTGAAAAGCCGGTAAAACTATACTTAACCACTCTTCTTCGGGAAAATGTGATAAAAACAATCCGACAACTTTAGCAGCACTCGTATTTCTCCTACCTTCTTCAACTCCTTTTAATAACCGGTAATCAAATTTTTCTGAACTTGTTTTCTTCTTTAATTCATCCAATAACCATTGGGGGATATCTGCCAATGGTGCCAAATAATCTTTTCCGTCTACCCACTCATACCTGTTTCCATTTGGGTGTAACGATGGAGGAAGCATTATTAGACCACCTTCTGCTTTGAAATCCATTTTATTTCTAAAAGCAGTGATGCATGAAAGGCCATCCTGGCACTTAAAGTACAAATGAAGTCCTTCATTTCCAGTCTTTACTGTTGGAGTCACTGGAAGCTGAATATTATTGATATCAGCTCCTTTATCTATATCCCAAACGCTTATACCGGATATTTTTCCAGTCACAACAGCAAGACCGCCAAAATTAGGATTGTTAAACCACGCACTTACCTCATTTACATTAGCTCGTCTTTGTTGGAATTCTGACCAACTTATAAGTGGGTTTTTATCCGATCCAGTAGGTACTAATGACCAATTTAATCCAATATATGTTTTAGATATTTCTATCCATTTATTGAAATCGTCTTGATTATTTATTGCTTTTCCCATAGTTGTTTTGTTTTGTTGATAGTTCGTTAATATTTATTTCCTTTGGTACTGGCTTATATATCAAATCAAAAAACTCAATTAGCTTTATCCCGAGCTCTTGGGCTTCGTTGTCTTGAACTTCTTTCCCGAAATCGAGAAAGTAGGCTTTTTTAAAATCTATGATTGCCTTTTGACTTAATATCATGGTTCATTTGAATACAGTCGGTTTTTAATTAACTTGAGACTGGTCAGAACTGACAAGGGTTCAAGCTTTAATGCTCTTGCCCAGAAGGCCTGAACAAAATTTTCAAGCTTATCATTGCGGTTAAATACAAAAACAGCTTTATGAGGTTCGCGTTTATCGATGTATTCGAGTGTGTAACCAATGCTAAGGAGGACTGAAGCCAGATGAAGGTCAGTTGTTTCAAATAAATCGTTGTTATTTATTTTGCTCATATTTTGTTTTTTCCAACAAAAAAACGGACGCCAAACAATCATGCTTACATTTCATTACATGATTGCCTAACGTCCGCTTTCTAAAGCTTCACGGGTTTTCTGCTTATTCAGCAGTAGACATCATAACCAGACTATCAAATAAAAATACGCTTGTCAAGGATTATCCCGTCCTATCGGGCTTTTCTACGATTTTCATCTGTTTTCTATTAAATTTCGTTGATGTATAATATTGGTACGTATTGTTAGGAAAAAAAAATGGTAAAAGACACTGAAATTCCGGAACTCATTTCATTAAAGGAGGCTTGTGAAATATTAAAAGTTCACGCCAACACCCTTCGAAATTGGGACAGAAAAGGAATTCTCAAAGCGGTCAGAATTGGTGAAAAAAAGATAAGAAGATATAGAAAAGATGATATTCTCAAATTAGTAAACAAAAGATAAACATATGGCACTTAGAAAATCACAACTATATAGCTCAATTTGGAAAGCTTGCGATGAACTTAGGGGTGGGATGGATGCCTCTCAATATAAAGACTATGTCCTTATATTACTCTTCGTTCGATATGTTTCGGATAAATACCAGGGAAAGTCTGATTCGTTTGTTGATGTACCAAAAGGCGGTAGTTTTTCGGACTTAGTCACCTTGAAGGGGCAAAAAGACATTGGAGAAGGTATCAATGGTGTCTTGGATAAATTAGCAGAAGCAAACGGCTTAAGCGGGGTTATTAACGCGGTTGATTTTGACGATGAAGATAAGTTAGGCAAGGGTAAAGAAAAACAAGACAGACTCTCCAAGCTTGTTGCCATTTTTGAAAATCCCGACCTTGATTTTAGTAAGAATAAGGCTGACGGTGATGACCTTCTTGGCGATGCCTATGAATACCTCATGAAGAACTTTGCCGTTGAATCAGGCAAAAGTAAGGGGCAATTCTATACACCTGCGGAAGTCTCACGAATAATGGCTAAAGTTATTGGTGCAGAAAGTGCCAAGGATAGAACCCAATCGGTTTATGACCCAACCTGTGGTTCCGGATCACTACTTCTTAAGGTAGCAGCAGAAGCAAAACCCGTTGATATTTCTATTTATGGTCAAGAAAAGGAAAACACTACCGCAGCATTAGCTATATTAAATATGTGGCTCCATGGGGAACCCTTAGCAGATATCAAAAAAGGGCAAAGTACACTTTCAAACCCGCTTTTTACTGACCGCAACGAACTTAAGACGTTTGACTATGTAGTTGCTAATCCGCCCTTTTCCTATAAAGCATGGAGGAGTGGATTTACTCCAGAGTCCGATGAATACGGACGATTTGAGGGTTATGGAATACCACCTTCAAAAAACGGTGACTATGCGTTTCTTCTCCATATTATCAAATCAATGAAAAGCACCGGTCAAGGTGCAGTAATTCTACCTCATGGTGTGTTATTTAGAGGCAACACAGAGGCAGACATCCGAAAGAATTTGGTTAAGCGTGGCTACATAAAAGGAATTGTCGGGTTACCGGCTAATTTATTTTATGGAACAGGTATCCCTGCCTGCATAATCATATTGGATAAAAAGGATGCGCAAAACAGAAAAGGTATCTTCATGATTGATGCCTCAAAAGGATTTGTGAAAGATGGGAATAAGAACAGGTTAAGAGAACAGGACATCAGAAAAATCGTTGATGTGTGGGAAGCACAATCAGAAACTGAAAAATATAGCCACTTTGCATCCTATGAGGAGATAGAAAAGAAGCATGAATACAACCTAAATTTGCCTCGTTACATTGACACCAGTGAAACAGAAGACCTACAAGACATTGAGGCGCATCTAAAAGGTGGTATTCCGGCCTATGATATTGAATTACTTAAGAAGTATTGGCAGGTTTTTCCAAAACTAAAACCCATCCTTTTCAAAGATGCTAAACGAACGGGATATTTTGATATTGCCATATCTTCTGACGAAATTCGGTCAACAATCTTAAATCACGATGAATTTCTGGATTACAAAAAATCTATTAAGACGATATTTGAAAAATGGACGGGTTCTATTTCTCAGTATTTAAAAGACTTGAACAAATCCGTACACCCCAAATCAGTGGTTAGAAAATTAGCAGACAATCTCCTTGAAGTCTATAAAGACGCAAAACTGGTTGATAAATACGATATCTATCAAATACTTCTTACTTACTGGGAAGAAGTCATGCAAGATGATGTCTACATAATCACTTCGGATGAATGGAAAGCCGGAAACGAAGTATTGCGCCTGCAAAAAGAGACTAAAAAAGACGGTAAAGAAGTTAAGAAAGATATTGTTGGTTTATATGGTTTAGAAGGCCGTTTGATTCCTCTAACTTTATTAATCTCAACCTATCTACAACAGGAACAAATACAACTGAAAACGTTACAGACGAAACTTGAAGAATTAGGCGCAAAAATGGAGGAACTCAAAGAAGAACATGGAGGAGATGAAGGATTACTTACCGAAGTTATTAACGAAAAGGGAAATATAACCAAGGGAGATTTAAATAAAAGAATTAAAGAAATAAAAGCAGATTCGGAATTGAAAGACGAACTTGACGTACTCCAGACTTATACGGATTTATTGGAAGAGGAAGCAGAAACTAAAAAACAAATAAAAGATGCCGAAAGTGATATTGAAAAGAAGGTTATTCAAAAATATCCCACCCTATCTTTGGATGAAATAAAAACTGTAGTTGTTGATAAGAAGTGGTTTGCAGCACTTGAATCAAATCTGATGACCGAGGTTGACCGATTAACCCAAGTACTTGCAGGAAGAGTTAAAGAACTGTCAGATCGGTATCAGGATACTCTTCCGGAAATTACACACTCAGTTGATGAGTTATCAAAGAAAGTAAATGAACACTTAGAAAAAATGGGTTACAAAATATGAGTTTAAAGTTACAAAACATCCCAAAAGGTTATAAGCAGACAGAGGTAGGAGTAATTCCTGAGGATTGGAGAGTTGAACCATTAAATAAAAATATCATTTTTGTTAATGGGAAAGCCCACGAACAAAATATTGTTGATTTTGGTAAATATATAGTCATTAATTCTAAATTTATATCCTCAGACGGTGAAGTTAAAAAGTATTCAGATAAATGCATTCAACCAGTTTACCGCGACAATATAACCATGGTTATGAGTGATGTTCCAAATGGAAAAGCAATAGCTAAATGTTTTTATGTTGATCAGAATAACACATATACCCTAAATCAAAGAATCTGTTCAATGAAGTCTATTTCAGATGATTCAAGGTATTTATTCTTACAAATAAATCGTAATCCTTATTTTCTTTCCTTTGATGATGGCGTTAAACAAACAAACTTAAGGAAAGATGATATTTTAAAATGCTTAGTAAAAATTCCAAATGATATTAATGAGCAAAAAATAATTGCTAATTCTCTTCTAAATGTTCAGGAACTGATTGAAAAACTTGAAAAACTAATTGAAAAAAAGAAGGCAATTAAACAAGGTGCGATGCAGGAATTGGTGACGGGTAAAAAAAGATTGCCTGGGTTTAGTGGCGAAAGGAAATCAATTTTGTTAGGAAAAAGTGCGCAAATAAAAGCCCGTATAGGATGGCAAGGACTGACTACTGCTGAATACATGACTGAAGGTGATTATTATCTAATTACGGGAACGGAGTTTGATAACGGTTTTATAAATTGGGATAAATGTTTTTACGTTGACAAAAAACGATATGACCAAGATACGTATATACAAATTAAAGAAAATGATGTGCTTATAACTAAAGATGGGACTATTGGAAAAGTGGCTTTTATTGGCAAAGTTTTAAAGCCTGCAACTTTAAATAGCGGGGTATTTGTAATAAGACCACTTAATGAATCCTTCCATCCAAAATTCTTATTTTACATACTTCAATCTGATGTATTTGATAAATTTTTATCGCAGTTAAGTGCTGGTTCAACTATTAACCATTTATACCAAAAGAATTTTGTAAATTTTAATTTTAATGCACCCCCTTCAATTGAAGAACAAGAAGCTATCGCTAAAATTATTTCAGAAATAGATATTGAGATTGTTGCTTTAGAGCAAAAACTTATAAAGTATCGGCAAATCAAGACTGGCATGATGCAGCAGTTGTTGACTGGGAAAATTAGATTAGTTAATTAATTTATGACAAATCAAATACCAAAAGTTGGACAATTGGAAAAAGCTACCCAGGAGAGGATAGTTAAGTTGTTTCAAGAAAGACTTAGTTATAGATACCTTGGGAACTGGGAAGACCGTGAGGGCAATAGCAATATTGAAGAAGAATTGCTTCGGGAATATTTGAAAAGCACTAACAAATACAGTCAGACACTAATTGATAAAGCCATATATGAGCTTCAAAAAGCAGCCGGAAACCAAATTGTAGATTTGTTTGATTTAAATAAAGAAGTATATGGCCGATTACGTTATGGGGTTTCTATCCGTGAAGAAGTAGGAGAACACTCCCAAACCGTATATTTTATTGATTGGAAGAATCCGGAAAATAATCACTTTGCTATCGCTGAAGAAGTAACTATTAGGGGCAATAAGGAGAAGAGACCGGATATTGTTATTTATGTAAATGGAATTGCTCTGGGGGTAATTGAGCTAAAACGAAGTATAGTTTCTGTTTCCGAGGGTATTCGACAAAACATTGGTAATCAGAAAAATGAATACATAAAGCAATTCTTTGCCACTACTCAGCTTCTCATGGCGGGCAATGACACGGAAGGCCTTCATTATGGTACGACCAAGACATCAGAGGAATATTATTGGACTTGGAATCCAAAAGACCCAGATTTTAAAGATGAACAGAATCGTTTAGATAGACATATCATGCAGATGTGCCAAAAGAAGAGATTCTTAGAAATTATCCACGACTTCAGCATTTTTGATAACGGAATAAAAAAGGTTTGCAGACATAACCAGTATTTTGGAGTTAAAGCAGCCCAGGATTATGTGAGACAAAATAAAGGCGGGATAATCTGGCATACACAGGGATCAGGTAAGAGTTTAACCATGGTATGGCTGGCCAAATGGCTAAGGGAAAACATCACAGACTCCAGGGTGGTTCTTTTAACTGACAGAGTTGAATTAGATGAACAGATTGAGAGTGTATTTAAAGGGGTTGATGAGGACGTATACCGTACTAAAAGCGGACGCGGTCTTATCGCTCAACTTGGCAAAAAAGATAATTGGTTAATAGCCTCATTAGTTCATAAATTCAGCCGATTTGGTTCGGCTGTTGAGCAAGATGTTGACGATTATATTCAGGATTTGAAGAGAAATCTTCCTACTGATTTTAAAGCCCAAGGAAACATTTTTGTATTTGTTGATGAATGTCACCGGTCACACACCGGCAAAATGCATGAAGCCATGAAGGCAATACTTCCGAATGCAACGTTTATTGGGTTCACAGGAACACCGCTTCTTAAAATGGATAAAACAAATAGTATTGCGGTATGGGGTGGTTTTATACACCAATACAAATATGACGAGGGTGTAAGAGATAGAGTGGTTTTGGATTTACGATATGAATCACGTAAAGTGCCACAACGAATTACCGACCAAGACAAAATTGATGAATATTTTGACAGGAAAACTCAAGGTCTGACGGAATATGCCAAAGTCCAACTAAAGAAAAAATGGGGTACGATGCAGGCACTTCTTTCATCTGCTGACCGGATGAAGAGAATCGTATTTGACATAATTGATGATTTCGAACAAAAACCGCGTTTAGTGAGTGGTCGAGGTAATGCCATATTAGTTGCAAGCAGTATTTATGAAGCTTGCCAATACTACGACACATTTCAAACCCAAGGATTTGAGAAATGTGCGGTTATCACATCCTATGAGCCAAATGCTTTAGACACTGAATCCAGGGAATACGCAATTTATCAAAAGATGCTTGATAAATACCGACCTCTTGAGCGCAGTTCTGAGGAAACAGAAACAGAAGCATTTGAGCGGATAATAAAGAAAAAGTTTGTTGACCAACCAGGTCAAATGCAGCTTTTAATTGTTGTAGATAAGCTTCTTACTGGTTTTGATACCCCACCGACAACATATCTCTATGTTGATAAAAACATGCAGGACCACGGATTATTCCAGGCAATTTGTCGCGTGAATCGTCTGCATGGAGATGATAAAGATTATGGATATATTATTGACTACCGAGATTTATTCAAAAAGCTTGAGAAAGCTGTTGTTGATTACACTTCTGAGGCATTTTCAAATTTTGACAAGGAAGATGTGCTTGGACTTCTTAAAGACCGATTTGATGAGGCAAGGAAAGACTTGGATGAGGCTTTAGAGACGGTTAGAGCCCTATGTGAGCCTGTACAGCCACCAAAAGACCACCCTGACTATATAAGATACTTTTGTGGTAATACAGAAAACCCTTATTCACTTAAGGAAAATGAAAACAAACGGGTTGAATTGTATAAATCAGTTGGGAAATTACTACGCGCTTATGCAGATATAGCTAATGAGATGAATGATGCAGGTTATAGTAAAAAGCAATCTGAAGATATTGCCAAAGAAGTCACCCATTATGAACAGGTAAGAACTGAGGTTCGTTTAGCCAGTGGTGACCATATTGACCTGAAAAAATACGAACCGGCCATGCGGGCATTGATGGACAGATATATCTCTGCAGATGAAAGTGAAAAATTAACTTCATTTGACGACAAATCCCTGGTTGAACTATTGGTTGATAAAGGGACTAATGCCTTTGCAGATTTCCCAGAAGCAATTAAACATAATCAGGAAGCGATTGCAGAAACTATTGAAAACAACGTCAGGAAACTAATAACGGATGAAACACCCACAAACCCAAGATACTACCAACAGATGTCAATATTACTTGAGGAATTAGTAAAGCAAAGAAAGCAGGCGGATATCGAGTATCAGGAATATCTGAAGAAGATTATTGAGTTATCCAAACAGGTAAGAGATCCAGGAGAATCAGTCCAATATCCTGATGATATTGACACCAATGGCAAACGGGCATTGTTTGATAATTTAAACAGCGATAAAGTAAGGGCTTTGGCCATTAGCGAAGCAATATTAAGCTCAAGAAGTGATGATTGGAGAGGTCATCCATTGAAAGAGAGGGCAATAAAGATGGCGATAAAAAGAGTTTATGGTGAAATCTCGGATGATGAATTAAAAGCTCTTTTTGAGATTGTTAAAAACCAGTATGAATACTAATGCAAGTTTATTGAAAGTTGTAGGAATTGAAGTAACAGTACTACACAAAAATGTTAAAAACCTCCATCTTAATGTACTTCCACCTGACGGAAAAGTCAGGGTTACCGCTCCAAATAGAATTAATGAAGATGCCATAAGAACCTTTCTGATTACCCGATTGTCCTGGATTAAGAAAAAACAACAAAACTTTAAGAATCAGGAAAGACAAACCCCAAGAAAATACAAATCTGGTGAATCCCACTATTTCTTAGGGAAAAGATACAAATTAGTTGTAAAAGAAAATGCTGGAAAGTCAGGTATCCAAATAAAGGGCAAGAAAGAGATAATTCTAACCATAAAAAGGGATAGCAGCGTTTTATATAGAGAAAGAGTTATAAATGATTTTTATAGAAATGAGCTAAAACAAATCCTCACCCCACTTATGCAAAAGTGGCAAGACAAAATAAAGGTTAAACCAAATTTTTGGGGTATTAGAAAAATGAAAACTCGTTGGGGGACCTGTGACAACAAAAAGAAAAATATTTGGTTTAACTTGGAACTAATTAAGAAACCTGATAGTTGTATTCAGTATGTTGTGGTCCATGAGTTAGCCCATTTATTAGAAAGAAAGCACAATGATAAATTTATTAGCTTGTTGGACCAATTCTTACCGAAGTGGCGACATGAGAAGGACGAATTAAACCAGTTCGTTTTATCTCATGAGAAATGGAGCTATTAAATTATGAATAATAAGTTAGCTGGAGATTCAGGAGAGACTGAAGTAGTTGAACTAATTCCTTGTCCTAATTGTGGCAAGAAATTAATGACCCTACCACCAAATTACCCTCTTTATGATGTCCAATGCACCGGCTGTTCATTCAGGGTTCAAGTTAAGAGCAACATCAGTAAACCAAAGAAAGAGATATTTGGGGCTGGATGGCAAATTATGGATAAAGTTTTAAAGTCAGGATTCCTGATACCACCCATGATTGCCAATTTTAAGTGGGAAGATTTATCCGGAAGTCATCAAGAGATAAGATTTTACCCATTTGTTGCTAAGAAGAATTTAAAGAAATATAAACTTCCCCCTACAGCCAAAAGAGCAAACTATTGGATGTTTAATTACATCGGTTTGGATTTATTACCAAACTTTGTACTCTATAAGAAGTAAATATATGACTAACAAAGACTTCCCAAAATGTATTTATCTGGATACTAACATTTTAAGAAAAATAGGGATATCTAACTATGGACCTGCATTTTTAGAATTAAAAGAGTGGTCAAAAAATGTTAAGGCCCCAATAGCCATGCCTGAATCCGTTTGGATGGAATGGCTGCATGATTTTAGTGAAAGTGTAGATAAAAAAGCATTACAAACTACTAATAATCTTAGGGATATCGAAATCATCCTTGAACTAAAACAAAAGCAGTTTAAATTGCCAGAAAACTACATTGACATTTTAATTAAAAGCATCAAAAAGAAAATTAAATTAATGGGTATTGAAGTTATTGAGACCCCTAAAAATATATCAATACGGCAACTCGTAACTATGGCAGCTTTTAAAATTAGGCCATTTGAGGATAAAAGAGAGAAAGGCTTTAGGGATACTGTAATTTTATATACCATTTTGGAGGATGCAAAAAAGCGAAATATTAAAGATTGTCTATTTATAACAGAAGATAAAATATTCGCTCACGAAGACGTTCAACAAATTATAAAAAAATATCGAGTAAATATAGATATCGCTGATTCTCTGGAGACTGCTACAGTACTTATTAAAAGTGTATTGGATGAAAAGATTAAAATATTTATGGAATTAAAGAAACAAAAGCTACTAAATTTTATAAAATCAAAGCAAACCGAGATATTTCAATATATTAAAGACAATGCAGAGTTAACTGAGGACTTCATCACTAAAGGCGGATTGTTGTCGAAGAAACAGGAGATATTTGGCCAGATTGAAAATATTATCGAATTTGAACCTTTAGAAATAGAGAGTGCTTTTGAGGCAGCAAAAAGTCCTACAGAGGAGCCTCCACCAAAGAATTCTGAATATATACTAATATCAATAAAAACACGACTAAAAGTTGAATACCTACCGTTTTTGTTATTTAACAGACCAACAGTTAAGGTTCAGGATTTAAGTAAATATAAAGAGATTATGAGAACTTCAACACCAAGATACTATGGTGAACCAACAATCATAGAGTTAGAACGGGATCCCACGGTGACGGCCTTAGTAACAAAAAATGATAAAGGAGAGTATATAGATTTAAGGTTAGATAGAGTGAATACAATGTTTTAATTTAAGAGTACATGAGAAAAATTAGGAATTATTATTGGCTGGTTTACTGATAAAATAAAGGTTCGAACTCTGTCCACGGTTCGCAGCACTTCGGCAAGCTCAGTGCTTTCAGCCGAACATATGAGCAAATATTTCACTTACATACTTCTTTGTGATCAGAAAACGTACTATGTTGGCGTAACCTCAAATCTGAACAGAAGACTCTTAGAACATAAAAACAAACAATCTTTTTACACTAAACAGTTTTCTGATATTGAACTTATATATTCTGAAACTTACACCTCTCTAGTTATAGCCCAAAGACGCGAAAAACAATTAAAAGGTTGGTCCCACGCAAAGAAGTCCAATTATATTGATCGGAAGTTGAAGGAAAGTACTGGGCTTGTTGAAGTATTGGCAGGGATGAGAAGTTTACCCTGAGCCTGCCGAAGGGAATCCCTGTCCCCCAGCCTAGATTCCAACCATGTGACCATGGTCTCTGGAAAAGCCTGTGTTTTCCCCACAAGTTGAAAACGTCCGGAAAAAGTCGCACAACAACCATATGTGGAACTTATTAAAACCAATTTTGATTTATTTACTCTTAGTTTGTTTTAATAAAACCTGTACCGCATTTAATCCATACACTAATTTAAATAATTCCACTAAGACAAACATTAGCAGCGAAAGAGATATTGCTATAAACCAATAGTTCATGCCGAGATATTCTATTTGAAAAAACTCTCTTAGTGACGGTGTGGTAAAAGGGAGAATTTGAAGCGATAATCCAAAAAGTGCAGCCAAAATAAGCCACCGATTTTCAAATAGATTGTTTTTCCAAAAAGGAACTGTTAATGTTCTGACTGCAAAAACATAAAAGAGGGAGTTTAGACCAAGCGTGGCAAAAGCCACAGATCGGGCAAGAGCAATGTTTGAAGAGTTTCTATAGACGTAGTAGAAAAATAGAAGTGCCGCCAGCCCCGATACTAAACTTATAAAACTAATTAATAAAATCATCCAGAGAGACATCAGAGGTTCCTTAGACGATCGCGGTTTCTCCTTCATAATTCCGCTCCGCCTTGGATCAATTGTTAATGCTAAATTGGGAAATCCGTCAGATATTAAGTTTATCCAAAGTATTTGGACGGCTGTAACCGGCAGTGGCAAACCTACTAAAATACCTCCAATAACTACTATTATCTCCCCAAAAGCATCACTCATCAGATAAAGTATTATTTTCCGTATATTATCAAAAATACCCCTTCCTTCCTCAATTGCCGCAATTATTGTGGCAAAATTAGAATCCAAAAGAACTAAATCCGCTGATTCTTTCGCAACGTCGGTCGCTTCTTCAACCACGATACCGATATCAGCTTTGTGCAAGGCCGGTGCATCATTCACACCGTCACCCATCATGGCGACTACTTCCCCGTTTGCTTTCAATGCTTCTACTATATTTAATTTTTGGTCAGGAGTAGTTCTGGCGAATAATCGCGTTGATTTAACTTTTCGTGCCAGTTCTTCTATTGTCATTTTTTCCAATTGACTGCCTGTAATAATTTCCTCTTTTGTAACCGGCATTCCTATTTCAGACAATACGAATTCTGAAGTGCTTGCATAATCACCGGTAACAACAATCACTTTAATTCCTGCTTCTTTAGCTTGCCCTAAAGCTTCACTTACGCCAATTCTTACAGGGTCAGAAAAAGCCAGAAGACCTACCCATTCCAGATCACTTTTTGCATCAGCTTCTACAAGTATTTTCTTTTTATTGGTCACCATCTTTTTTGCCAACCCGATTAACCTTTTTCCTTGGCCAGCCAAGTCATCAATGGTTTTCCCGATTTCCTCTTTATCGTTTTCCGATAAAGTGCACCGTTCAAGCAACAAATCCGGGGCACCGTTAATAAAGATAATATTGCTACTGCCAGGCCAACTATGAAGACTCATAAAGTAGCGTTCTTTTGGTGAAAATGGAATACTATCAAGACGGGGGTGTTCTTGAATATAATCCTTAATAATTGTCCTACCCCACTCAAATGCTGCAATGACTAAAGGATCATCTAAATCATTAGCCAATAGAGCTTGTTTTGCCAAAGCTTCTTTATCACCAACGTAATCCGTCATTTGCATCTTTCCCTGAGTTAACGTGCCTGTTTTGTCAACGCAGATTGTTGTTACACCTCCTAATGTCTCTGCGGATGAAAGTTCACGAACCAAACCCCTACGTCTGAGTATTTTCTGCATCCCAATTGCAAGAATGACCGTTAAAGAAACTAGAAGTCCTTCAGGGATGCTTGACACTGCCAGTGCTACCGAAGTCGTAAAAATTTCTACTAAGTTTTCACCACGTACAAGTCCGATAATAAAAACAATAGTGGTCAGCACAACTATAACTACAACAAGTTTCTTACTAAATGACTTAAGTTGCTTTTGCAGAGGGGTATCTTCGTCTGTTTTTTGGACCTGTTCGGCAATTTTTCCAATTTTTGTTGAAATCCCTGTTTTTTCAATCCTCATAATTCCTTGCCCCACAGAAACCGTTGCCCCCATAAAAGCAGTGTCATTTTTGTCTTTAAGAACAGGAGTGCTTTCTCCGGTAATTATCGACTCGTCAAGGTATAGTCGATTTGCAAAAATGAGCTTGCCGTCGGCAGGGACTTTTACTCCTTGGTTCAAAACAACGAAATCTCCTACGACAATAGATGAGGTGTCAACAGTCACTCTTTTCCCATCACGAATAACTGTTGATTTATCAGCAATATAGCTTTTAAGCGCATAAAGAGCATCACTCGCACGCTTTTCTTGAATAAACCCGAGAATGGTATTAATAAAAACAGCCAAAAATATGATGAAGCTATCCGAAAAATGACCAATAGCCAGAGTTACAAGAGCCGCGAAAAGCAAGACATAAACAAGCGGGCTTTTCAGTTGGGTTATAAAAAGAGAAAGTTGACTTGGCGGAGTCTTTTCAGGAAGTAAGTTTAACCCGTACTTTTTAAGCCTTTCTGCTGCTTCTTTACCTGATAAACCATTTTTATTTGGAAACATGAGTAATTCTAACCTAGTTTTCCGGTTTCATGAAATAAATATAAGAAAAAGCGGTTGTCGGTAATGAAGTAAGGCTCAATCACTTTTTTTAGTTTCAAAGACCTGGTATCGGCACCAATATACCCGAATTATCTAGAGCAGTAAGATCAATTATGTAGGAACCGTATCCTTTAATACATTAGAAATGGGAGTATTAAGTCTAATCACAAAAACACCGATAACGGCTAATGGATCAAATTATTCTGTTCTCGCATTTTTAAGCGGACTTTTTGTCTTTGTATTTTTTGTTAAAAGTAAAAACGATATTTCAAGAGCAGAGGGCTCAATTCTTATTATTTTTTATTTTCTATTTGTATTCTTCGAACTATTCACCGGTTCGGGGTGGAACTTAACAAAATTCTGAGGTGATATTTTAAAACACCTTTTTATAGTGTCCCAATTGTATCATTTAGCTTTAAAAGTGGTACACTTGGAGTAATTGGCTATGGACTCGAATGGGTCTAAAACTGTAGGCTCAGCAAGTAAGAAAAGATTAACTAGTAATAAATTATGACTGATAATACTTCGGAATTTTATTCTCCCCGAAATACGTTACCGGTGAAAGCGGGAACAAGTACCAACTATGCCGGTCAAGCACCATTGGTCGACACTGAACCTGTAGTAGCAGTTCGACCACAATTGGGAGAAAAAGGCAGTTATTGGATAATCTCTCCAAAAGCCGGAAGAACAATCGAGGACTCACGTATCGGCAAGAAGGTAGTTTGGGGCGGGGACTTACCAGGAGATATTTACGGTGACCGGGACCAAAAAGGCGGCAGGTTTGAAAAGATTTTTACAGTGACCAGTGATGCATATGGAGAATGGAGAGTGAAGGGTTTGCTTCCTTATATACCCCAGGTGATTGACAGGGAGGAGACTGCATCAGTTTTATTTCGACAGGCGGGACTTCCAACTGATGTCACCAGAGCAATACATTTAATAAAAGAGCTGCCTGACGCTGGGGGAAAATACTTTGGCATGGAGAAATGGAAAAGCTATGCAATACAAAAACTTAATGGAAAATTAGCGAATGATCCTGACAGGAGATCAAAACTTGCATCAGCTAAAAAGTGGTTATCCGGTCAGGAGTTTTGTATTGAAGTGCGAGATTTACAGGTGGCTGAAAGATTAAGAGAGATAGGATTATGCCAAACATCTTCGGAGTTTGAATTCATGATCAGACCTATTTTTAAATGGGTCAATGCGGCGACCGACGCTAAGAAATCCGGTTTAATATCGGGCACACCACAGCCGGAACATTTTGAGTACACCACCCAGGATATTAAGCGGTACTTTGGAGAATGGCTTCCCGAGCAGATGGGAATTTATATTGCCAGACTTCGCAACAACCACCTGACTCATAGTAATACGACTGCACAAAACTGGTCCGCGGCCGGAACTTTGTACGACAAAGACACCGTTGTCGGTGTTCCCTTGGGAGACAAACCACCAACTATAGCCCAATATAAAAATGATATGACTGAAACACTCGGAGCTTTGGATGAATTGATGGCCCCTGAGGAAGGAAACTATATTTCAAGGGTATTCGGGAAAGAGCTTCTATTGACCGCAAAAGCCTCATTGCTTAAAGGTTATCTTCTGGAAAGACATGGAAAGGGGGATGTGAACTCCGGGATAATAAAATCGATATTAAGTGATTATAAATATTATAACGGGAAAAAGGATGTGGAGGTTAAGATTTCTGAAGAAGATTGGAAATTTATGGAGAACCTGGGTCTAAGAACCAGAAGCGTATAATTAACTCCGGATATGTCTTGGATGAGAAAAATATTCTATGTACTCTTGGGTGTACTTCAATTAGGGGTATTATTTATATCTGTTTTACTAGCTTTTTATACATATACAATGTATGAAAATGTTAGTCAGAAGGTAAAATTATTCAGTACTTCCCCTGAAAGTAATGTTAGCGAGAGACAAACGATAGAAAACAATTCCAGCAGACATAATCGAATACAGGGATTACAATGTAATTTGTCATAACTTAAGTTCGAACTCCCACCATGGTTCACAGTAAGTTGATGTATTACCGTTGACTATGCTTCCTCGAAATGAATCCTAAAATATTTTTCTTCATCTTCGATTGTTTTGTTTTAACCCATGAACACCCATTCTTTTTCCTTTGAAAGGTAAATTAACTTATTGCTGTATTTTCTCTATCAATTTCTCAATTGGTAAAGCTTTAATGAAATGGCCGTCTCTTCCCTTCATGTCTTCCGCCATTAATAACGAATTGAGATATGATTCTTCTACGGCTTCAAGAGTTGCCTCAAATACATCATCCAGTAATGTTTCTTCCAGTGTTGTAACTTGGTATTCAACTTTTGCCTCTCTTCTGGGGAACTTATTTCCAGTTGAGAAGGCAAATACAAAATCTCCACTACCTGTATATGAAACTAAACCGGTTCGGGCAAAGCCTAATACCGCATGTTTTGAAAGACGATTAAGTTGTCGATGGTCCAGGGGGGCATCTGTTGCAACTATCATAATTGAGGAGTTGTTTTTTCTTATACCAGGATTTTCTTTGCCTTCCTCTTCGTAAACACCAAACAATTTCGAATAATCGATACCAGCAATCCGAAGGTATTTGTGCCTGCCATCTTCATGACCCATATTGTTATTTACCAAAATACCTACTGTATATTCTTTGTCCAGTACCTTAACTTTTCGCGAAGATGTGCCTATTCCTGACTTAAAGCCAAAAGAAGTCATTCCTGTACCTGCACCAACACAGCCTTGCTCAACTTCTCCCGACTTTGCCATCTCTATTGTTTCAATAACATGCTCCCTTTTAACGTGTCTTCCCCAAATATCGTTCAGCCAGCCATCCCAACATTCTCCAATCAGGGGAAGTGCCATTTTGGGCTTGTAGTAATCGATTGCATAAGTACACACATCACCCAGAGAAATTGTATTTGTAAGAAAAATCGGGCAATATAATTTTCCTTCTTCAAAAACATATTGAAGACCTGTGAATTCACCATTTGCATTGAAGGCAAATCCACCTGCGGCAAAATCATATTCAAATATACCTTCGGTAATAACTGTGGTTACACCCGTTCTGACGTTATCACCTTTAATAATTGTAGCGTGTCCAACTTTTATACCGGGAACATCTGTAATTGCGTTATATTTACCAGTTTTATAATAAAAATATTTCTCATATGTCGCTAATTCCTTAAGAGTTTTCTTCATTTTGTAATTCCTTTTTTTAATTCCTGTAAATCTTTCGACAGCTGGATCATGATTTGATTATATTGGGGACCGTTGGCTAAATTTTGCAATTCAAACGGGTCAGCACTTAAACTGTAGAGTTCTTTTTCACCAGTTACTAATTCAATATATCTCCACTTGTTTGTCACAATACCCCAAAAGGCAGGGGTGATATAAAAGTCCTCCAAACCAGCCCATCTAATCAGTATTCCTTTACGCGAAAGAGATTTTTGTCCTTTCAAGAGGCCGACCAGACTTAATCCGTCGGGTTTACTCAATTTAACTCCGGCAAATTCTGCTACTGTGGGAGCGATATCCACGTTTGTTACCGGAATATCAATTGATCTTCCCGGCACTACCGGGTTAAAAGGGTAATAGATAAACAACGGAATATGATTGCAGATTTTGTGACCGCAGGTTTTTGAGACCAAACGATGTTCACCAAAAGCTATGGAATTATCACTGATATAAATAATTATTGTATTCTCAAGAAGACTTTTTTCCTGCAGAACCGATACAATTTTTTCAACCCACTCGTCAAGGGATAACAGCATCCTGTATTGGCTTTTTAGCATATCTCCCATTAGCTTTTCGTCTCTTTTGGGCAGGTTTCTCATCCATTCCGGTTTGTCCGCGATGTCCTCTTCATTGAAATTTTTCCCCCTGACAATTTGTCCTACATCAGCCTGTAAGTGTCTAGGTGCCGGTATGAAAGGAGAGTGAGCGGTATATGGAGCAAAATAAAGAAAAAACGGGTGTTTTGTTTTTTGAATGAAGTCAACTGCCTTTTGGCCCAGTACGTCCGTAGAATAATCAATTTCAGCCTCACCGTACCGGACTTTAACACCATTTTCCAATAAGTCGTAATTATAATAATTCGGCGGCCCTACAAAAGGGCTCCATTCATCCCAACCTTCCGGTTTGTAAGCTCTTCGGTCACTGACCCAGCCGTTGAGATATTTTCCTATCAGAGCTGTTTTATATCCAGAATCGTGAAGTCTGGTAGCTAAATTGTCTTTTTCGTTAAAGAAGCGCATTTTGAGATTATCTTCAACCCCACTGGTATGCGAATATTGGCCTGAAAGTATTGCTGATCTTGACGGGCAGCACAAGGAAACGTTTACTGTCGCTTGCGCGAATTTGTACCAGTGACCAGCCAGGGAGCTCATATACGGCATCCTTTCAATAGATCCGTACCTCTGATCATCGGCTACTATCAGGACTATATTCGGCCTGACTTTACTCGGAATCGGGGCGCTGCCCAGACGTGTATCCGGGGTAAGTACTGCTTTATCTTTGATTTGTTTACTTTGCGATTCCGCCTCGGTTTTAGATAAACCGGCGGCGTTTTTTATAATACTATTTTTATTTATCAGATCAGGAGCATATTCAATCAGCTCCTGAATATCATCATCTACTTCCATCAGTTGTCGGAGTGATTTTTTCTGCGATGCGCTGAGACCGGCCAATTCGGAAGATGCATATATTTTATTATTTACCTCCCTTAACTTGACAATAAAACTCCGATTTGAATTTATAAACCATGTTAATACTACAATCAGACCTAACCCTACACTCAAAGAAATAAAAATCTTGTTCTTCAGTCCTAAAGAAAATTTCTTTTTACCTTTTATGCTCACTTTAAATTAATCCTATGCAATAGCCTATATTTTTGTCAAGTCATCCGTCCCGCTTTTTGTCTACCGCGGCATCTGCATCAGAGGGGTCGCAGCCCTTCAACTTCGCTCAGGGCTATAGCCAAAACTTTAAGACTATAATAGTATTTATCCGGTATGAAACAGCAAATTGTGGTTATTCACGGTGGAACAACTTTCGATACTTACGAGGAGTATATTTCAGATCTGAGAAACAGGGAAATTAGTTTGGAGAGATTGAGAATGCAGAGGGATTGGAAGGATACTCTGGCGGAGAGATTGGGTGAGAATTACGAGGTGCTGTTTCCCCGGATGCCGAACGGAACAAACGCCCGTTACGTGGAATGGAAAATCTGGTTTGAACGGATTATTCCATTACTTAATGAAGATGTGATTCTGGTTGGTCATTCGCTGGGGGGGATATTTTTAGCCAAATATCTGTCGGAAAACTCTTTTCCCAAAAGAATAAAAGCTACTATATTAATTGCGACCCCATTTGATGACACTGACAGTGAAGAGAAGCTGATTGATTTTAAACTGCCTGACTCCCTGGCCAAATTTGCCAAACAAGGGGGAGCAATTTACTTAATTCAGAGCCGAGACGACCTGGTGGTCCCATTCGGACAGTTGGAAAAGTATAAACAGGCCTTACCGGAGGCCAAAACATTAATTTTTGCGGATAGAGACCATTTCAAACAAGAAACCTTTCCGGAAGTTGTTGAATTAATCAGGAAACTTTAGTCAAAGTTGTTTATTCCAGTTATGGGAATCAGCAAATGAAAAAAGAAACCTTCCTAAGCAGAATTCAAAAAACCACCTTAACGGATTTGTTTGGGAAAGGTGAAAATCTTAGGCGATCTGTTGTAGAAATGCTAAGGGAAATGCCACAAGACCAAAATGGCGAAAATTTTAGACGGCTTCTTAGAGAAGTTCTTGAAACCGAATCGGGGGTAACGGGTGAGGAGATTGCCGACGAAGAAAGATTGGGAAGAGATGTGAGAAAAATTACAGACGGGGGGAAACGGGACCTGGTATATTGTGGGGCTGGTTGTCAAGACAAACTAACATGGAAGAAGAAACTGCTATCCAAAAACAAGAAAGGGGAAGTTTTAATCCACTAATTATAGTAGCGGTAGTGGTGGTCATAGGGATAGCGATAGCGGGATTGACTATGGTAAAAAAGGGCGGTCAGGTGGAAGGAACCCAGATTGCTGTAGAAGAGTCTGTCAATACGCAAGAGGTGCCAATGAGTGACACATCCGAAGTAAAAGTGGTAAATATAGAGGGCGGGGCTTTTTACTTTAAACCCAATGAAATCAGGGCCAAGGCAGGCGAGACGGTGAAAATAGTGTTTACAAACGCCGGAGGAATCCACGATTTTGTCATTGATGAACTAAGTGTCCAAAGTACTAAGATAAACGACGGGGAAACTACTGAAGTGGTGTTCACACCCCAAACGCCCGGAACTTTTGAATTTTACTGTTCGGTGGGCAATCACCGGGCAATGGGGATGAAAGGGACGCTGATAGTAGAATAGCATGAGTTTGGGAAACGCTATAATGCGGGTATATGAGCTGGGTGCAGGTTCTAATTGTTGCGGGGGTGGCGGCAATTACCAGTTTTTCCGGTACGGCGATATACCCATTTAACTGGAATTTGCGAGATGGCTTGAGGCCGAAATGGGTATATATCCAGCGTACCGGTTTTGCAAACATGAGTACGCTGACTATGATCAACAACCGCGTAGTAGCCAATCCCGCGGTTACAATTACCCCGACGGCGGCCGTAAGCCCGACAGCCGAACCCACAAGTAGTCCTACCCCCACGACAAAACCGAAGCCCAAACCTAAACCTAAACCCAAGCCAACTGCTGTCCCCTCTCCCACCCCTAAACCCACACCCAAGTACACTTCCGAGCAGATTTACCGGCTGATAGACAAATTTGCCGGGCAGTACGGCGTGGACGCCAATTTGCTGCGGCATATTGCCGTGTGCGAATCCGGTTTTGACCCGGAAGCGACTAACCTTTCCTATGCCGGCTTATTTCAATTTTCGCCTAATACCTGGGAAAAATACCGAAAGGTTCTGGGGGCTGCGACTGACCCGGAATTGCGGCTGGACGCGCAGGAAGCGGTACAGACGGCCGCGTATGTGCTGTCTGTCAACCAAGCTTACATCTGGCCGAACTGCATGCCATGAGAGTACACTTAAATGGTGGAGGTGATGTTTTTTGGATCAGCGTTTCTGGCTGAAGTAATCGGGACGATGGCCGGATTCGGATCTTCGACCGTATTTTTGCCGCTGGCCTTGCTGTTTTTTGATTTTAAAACGGCTCTGGTTTTGACCGCATTCCTGCATATCTTCGGCAATATTAACCGGATCGGCTTTTTCCGCCACGGGATAGACAGGCGCCTGGTCCGACTATTCGGGCTGCCGAGTGTAGCGGCAACGGTTTTGGGAGCTGTCCTGGTGCCATTTATACCCCAGCAGATATTGAAAACAATCCTGGGATATTTTCTGGTAGGGTATGCCGGACTGTCCCTGGCAAAAGAGACGTTAAAGTTCGGAGCTGCCTGGGAAAACGCAGTGGCGGGGGGTTTACTGTCGGGGTTTTTTGCCGGGTTGATCGGGACGGGCGGGGCTTTGCGGGGGGCTTTTTTGACAGCGTTTAACCTGCCTAAAAACAAATATATCGCAACCGCCGCCGCTATAGCGCTGGCGGTGGATGTAACCCGAATCCCTGTGTACCTGAAACTTGGCTTTTTGGACAGCAAATACACGGCTTATCTAATGCCACTGTTTGCGGTTGCGCTGGCAGGATCTTGGGTAGGGAAAAAAATGGTGGACCGGATACCGCAAAGAATATTCATGAAACTGGTCCTTTTGGCCATTCTGGCGGTGGGACTGAAATTGGCGCTGGGTTAGTGGTAAAATATGGTGCCCAAAGGTGATTATTTGGCCTGGGGTTTTTTTATGACTACAATAAGAAATATCGCGGTAATTGCCCACGTGGATCACGGCAAGACCACGCTGGTGGATGCCATCCTCAAGCAAACCCATGTCTTCCGGGACAACCAGGCGGAAATGAGCCAAACGCTGATTTTGGACCGCAACGCCCTGGAACGGGAGCGGGGAATAACAATACTAGCTAAAAACTGTGCCGTTTCCTACCGGGACGTGAAAATAAATATCATCGACACACCGGGACACGCGGATTTTTCCGGAGAAGTGGAGAGGACCCTGGGGATGGCTGACGGGGCACTTTTGATTGTGGACGCGGCGGAAGGGCCGATGCCGCAAACCCGATTTGTGCTGAAAAAAGCCCTGGAACTGGGACTTAAAATCATCGTGGTCATAAATAAAATCGATAAAAAGACGGGTAACCCCCAGGAAACTTTGGCTAAAATCGAGGCTCTGTTTTTGGAACTGGCGACGGACCACGGGCAGCTGGAATTCCCAATACTTTATGCCGTGGGAAAACGGGGGGCAGTGTTTGACAATATTCCGGATAATATCGAAGCCGAGGGGGATGTGACTCCCCTTTTGGACGCGATTGTGAATTTTGTGCCGCCGGCTCAAAGCCTTCCAGGACCGTTTAAAATGCTGGTCAGTTCTCTAGACTTTGATCCCCATGTAGGGCGGATGGCGGTAGGCAAAATAACTTTTGGAAAAATCGAGAAGGGAATGAAAGTGGTTCTGGCCCATGATCCGGCAAAAGTACTAACGGTGGAAAAACTGATGGTACACGAAGGACTAAATAAAATCGAGACAGACCGGGCAGAGTCGGGGGAAATTGTATGTTTTTCGGGAGTGGACGAAGCTAAAATAGGAAATACCATAGCCGACCCGGCGGAGACGACTGCCCTGCCTGCGGCATTTATATCCGAGCCAACTCTGCGGCTGACGCTGGGAGCCAATACTTCCCCTTTCGCGGGCCGGGAAGGCCGGTTTACCAACAGCCGGCAGATACAAGAGAGGCTGGAGCGGGAGCTGGAAAGCAACTTAAGCTTGAGAGTGGAACAAGGCGGAAACGGAAAATTCGTGATTGCCGGCCGGGGTGAACTGCACCTGGCGGTCCTTCTGGAAACCATGCGGAGGGAAGGTTATGAAATGGAAGTGGGCAAACCGGAGGTGATTACCAAAAAAGTGGACGGAGAAATAAGAGAACCGGTAGAGGAAGTCTGGGTGACGGTGCCTAACAAATACGTAGGGGTAATCTCGGAGGAATTCGGCAAACGCGGCGGAGCCCTTGTAAAAATGGCACCTTTGACGCCGCTGGAAACGGAGTTTGTCTACCATATTCCCACCCGGGCAGTGTTGGGCCTGACAAGCTATCTGCAGACGGCGACGTCCGGCAGTGCCACCGTGAATTCCATGGTATTGGGATATCAAAAAATGGGGAAGGATTTACCCAAATTGCGGCGGGGAGTGCTAGTGGCCAACGAGGCCGGACAAGCCCTGGCTTACGGATTGGAGAACGCCCAAGGGAGGGGTTTGACTTTCGTCGAGCCGGCGACGGCTGTTTACGAAGGTATGATAGTGGGAGTAAACGCGAAGGCCGGCGACATATCCATAAACGTGTGCAAGGGTAAGAAACTGACGAACATGAGGTCCAAGTCCCATGACGGGGTCATCCAGCTGACACCGGCGATGAAAATGTCGCTGGAACAGGCTTTGGATTTTTTGGAAGAGGATGAACTTCTGGAAATAACCCCCCTGACACTGAGACTTCGGAAAAAACACCTGACGGAACTGGAAAGAAAAAGGCATGGCCGGGTGTATACTGAGAAAGATGTTCAAGAGCCCGATTGAGAAATTGACTGGGGAAAACAATTTTTTCCGGCAAGTGCTGTTTACCGGAAAATATGCCCAGCTGGTAGTGATGAGCCTGAAGCCGGGCGAGGAGATAGGCGAGGAAGTGCACCCCAACGTTGACCAGTTTTTCCGGTTTGAAAAAGGTGAAGGGAAAGTGGTAATCGAGGGAGAAGAATTTTCAGTCGGTGACGGCGACGCGGTGGTGGTCCCGGCCGGAAGCAGGCACAATATTATAAATGGCTCTGCAAATGCCGATTTGAAGCTATATACGATTTACTCCCCGCCCAACCACCCCGAAGGGACTATCCATAAAACCAAACAGGAAGCGGAGGCCGCGGAAGAACATCACACTTCACACCTTTAAGGTGTGAAGGCTGGTGTGAAGGCTAGAAGCCGAGTTGCTGTTTGACTAAAATCAGCGTGAGGCGGGAGGGGCGGACTTCTTTGTTGATTATTAATATCTTACTAACATTGCTGCCCGGGAGACCGTAGGCTTTTTGGACCCGGTCAGATTCCAGAGGCAGGATGTAATCATAAATACGGCGGAAGGCGGTGTCCAAATCGGGGACGATTTTTTGAGTCCCCACGACCCAAATAACATGACCGGCGCCGTAGACGTAGGCGGGCAGTTGACTGCCGGTGTTGGAGGCGATCACTACCTGGCCAGACTCAGTAACAGCGTGGACGGAACCTATTGCGTATTCCGGGGCCGCACCCAGCTGCTGCATTTCCCGTTCCTGGGTGGCCCGATCCATGGTTGTCAATTTGGATTTGACTGAAGCAAAGTTACCGGATTGGTTAACAGCTGCGGTGATACCTGTGGTTTCCAAAGTCACCGAGGACATAGCCATGACTTCGACCCCCGGAGGCAACATTTCCAGGGTTTTGGCTTTGGCCCGCTCACCGGTGTCAACCACGATAGCCTGGATACCGTTTACCGCCAAGGCGGCCACTGTTTTTTGGATGGACTTGTCTGAGACTAATTGGGACCAATCGGGCATATACCGATTAATTATATGAGTTAGTCAAGAATCCTAGGAATAACATCACACACCCGGTGTGTGATGGTGGGTGATGGCTGGATGGTGCTAAATTTCGGGTATAATTAGGTTTGGGTTATGAAACCGGTGGCTAGTATCAATTGGTCGCAAAATTTTTTTTGGGATAGATATTACGTGATTAAGTTGTTGGACAAAACAGGAATAAGCAAATCGCACACAGTGGTCGAAATCGGTCCGG
>Ga0209542_10004478_pt1 | contig 28761 bp, 26 predicted proteins | sample RifCSPhighO2_01_FD_184028 | JGI IMG/M metagenome (GOLD analysis project Ga0209542, IMG submission 184028) | Soil microbial communities from Rifle, Colorado - Rifle CSP2_plank highO2_0.1 (SPAdes) (version 2) | ecosystem: Environmental > Terrestrial > Deep subsurface > Rock core/Sediment ...
TGATTTGATAAATAAAGTGAATACTTCACATGTAGCAACAATATATCAAGGAGGGGGGGAACTTATTGTTGGAGCTTACACTGAAGCCAATGGAAACTTCACTGATTCTCATATGATAGACAGGGTTGCTACTCAATTTGATAGCTCATCTGATTATATTATTTTTCCAAATATTGATTCTTTGATAGGGACCTACCCAACAGAGTTTACGATAAGCCAATGGGTTAAGACTGAGAAGTGGACAAGTTCAATTCTGAATTATTATTGGATATTTTACAATGGAACTCCTTTTACTGGTTTGATCAAGACTAATTTCGAAGGTGCATCTGGGCAGATTCCTTATTTTTCTCTTTACAATAGTTCTGGAGGGATTTCTACAGCTCAATTCCCCAGTAACTTTGGACCTTCCAGTCGTCCTACTCTTTGGGATTTTATGGCTATAACATATGATGGGGTTAACATTACATATTATTTTAATTATACCAAAGTAAACACCTTTATTGTTGGCTCAAGTGCTTCCATTGAAGGCTATGGTTTTGCGCTAGGGAATGCAAATGGGGCAATATTAGATATAGATGAAGTGGCAATATTCAACAGGTCATTATCAGGCTCTGAAATTGCAAGCTTGTACGAGCTCCAGAGGTTCGCCTTTGATGATGGGAATTACACATGGAAATTGAGAATGTCTGACAATTCCACATCAAATGATGATGTTTATGAAAATGCCCTTTCTGACTGGAGCAGTGAGCTGAATTTTCAGGTTGATACACTATATCCTGATGTGGCCGTTCAGAACATAACTGCAAATAGGACGACTGGGCAGGTGATAGTCAACAATACAAGCCCCGTGACATATGGTGAAAATTTGACATTAAGGTTCAATCTCACAGATTCAGGAATAGGCCAGATATCAAGCGCATGGATTTACATCTGGGACTCAATAAAGAATGCTGCAGTGCTGTTCTGGGGATGGCTGGTTGAGATAGGAGGAGGATTGTGGGAAATAACAATCCCTGCCCTGAATGCAACTTATGGAACGGGGCAAATTAATTACACCTTATATGTAAACGACACTTTGAACAATACATTTGAGTATGACTCCGATTTCTATGTTGAAACAGGGTATCCTTTCAATGCAAGCTTAATATCCCCCTTGAACCAGACGGTATCAACAAACAGGACGCCGCTGTTCCAATGGAATGGGGCTGAGGACTACTCAGGACTGGACAACTACACTGTCCAGGTTGACAATGATGTTGCATTTACAAGCTTTGACAGGTCATTCACGACACAGGAGGGGGTTATACAGTATCAGGTTTTGGGAGCGGAGCAGCTGGGAGCAGACACGGCCTACTATTGGAGAGTCTATTACTGTGATCAGCTTAATTATTGCAACACTTCAGAAGCGCTTACATATACTGTTGACACAATAAGCCCGACAGTCACGTTAAACAGCCCGGCAAATGGATACTGGAGCCAGGACCAGAGCGCTGATTTCATCTACACACCAACTGATGTCAATCTTGATTATTGCATCTTGTATGGCAACTGGACTGACGGAATATGGAGATACAACACCACGGATTTGACTCCGACTTCAGGGACACAGAACACCCTGTCGGCATCAAGAATATCTGATGGAAGGTATGACTGGAATGTAATATGCGTCGATTCTGCAGGAAACAACAACACGCTGGCAGGCAACAGGACTTTTGGAGTTGACACCCAAAATCCAAAGATCAACCTGACTGTTTTCCCGACTCCAATAGAGTTTGGGGTCGAAAACTCAACTGTCAACTTTACAATAGTTGATGTTTCGCTGAATTATTCAGTCATAAACATCTCATATCCTGACGGAACTCACCTGAACAATGCATCGAACAATGTAACTTTGTTTACAACAAATCTGACAAAAACAGGAAATTACACGATGAAGGCATATGCGATTGATTTCAGCGGAAGGGAGAACACAACTTATGAAAACCTGACTGTAAGGGACACTATCAAGCCTTCAGTGTTGATTAATTACCCTGCAAACAATTCTGTTGTAGGAGCAAGCGGCATCAATTTCACATTCAATGTGTCTGATCTTCACAGCATAGGGAACATAACTATAACAATAAATGGAACCCTGAATTCAAGCACGACGATTGCAATCAATAGCCTTGACTCAATAACCTACATGAACCTCACAGGGTTCTTTGACCAGCAGAATACAATGTGGAATATATCAGTCTATGACAATTCAAGCAATGTCAATATTTCGGAGACGAGAATTTTCAGCGTTGACCTAAGCCCTCCATTGATAGTTAATGTGAACAAGACGCCTGAGCCGAGCTATCCGACGAGCAATGTAACATTGAATGCAACCGTCACTGACTTGTTCCTCCATGAAATATGGGTTGAGGGAAACTGGTCGGGTAGCTACCAGAATTACACTAATTCATCTAATTCATTTGACATCAATTCAGATACAGATGTGTATTCATACAACATAACATGGAACAATTTCACGAATCAGGAATCGGTAATCTACAGATGGTGCGCCAATGACACCAATGGAAACTCCAACTGCAGCTCATGGGGTGAATTCAAGGTCCAGAACAGGGTTCCACTGACCCCTGTTTGGAGATTCCCAGCCATTAACGCCAAAATGCTCAATGACAACTACACGGAATTTGACTGGGATGATTCAACTGATCTGGATTTGGACAATGTGAGCTATGAGCTTGAAGTTTACAATTCAACTAAATTCAACTCAACGTATATGATATTCGCATTCAACACAAGCTATACAAATTACACTCTGCCGATTGAGAGCATGCCTCCTGTTGGAGACTATTATTTGAGGATAAGGGCAAATGACAGCGTTGATTACAACAGCTACAATTACAGCAACTTTAGCATTGTTTATTCCACTCTGCAGATTGTGGCCCCGACCTATGATCAGGTCTTGAGAATCGGAAATTCATACAACTTCAATATAACTGAGATGGGAAACGGGAACTGGGTCAACAATATAAGCGTTACGCTTCAGGGATCCTCATTTACAAGCTATCTTAACTTCACAAATCACAGCTCGCAGGGAAGCTACACTTCATACAATTACAGCTATGATGTTCCGTCAGTCCAGTCCCAGTATGTCACGGTCACAGCATATGGATGGAACGGCAGCATCGGCTCAAGCGCAAACGTGAGCGAAGCTGGAAGGTTCAGAATTACTGTACCTGTCACTCTTACAGCTACATATCCGACAGTAAGCTATTTCTGCCCGGATTACACGTATGTGTCTAATATAGAACAGGCCAATGTCACTGTGAGAGTCAACACTGACCTGTCTGTGCTCTTAGATTCTGTGGATGTATATGTCTATCTTCCAAACGGGACCGTTGATCAATTTACTCCAGTTAGCAACAACGAGGAGGATTTTATACCTGGGGGATTTACGTATGAACATAATTTCAGCTACAGCCCAAAAACAGAGGGAAGCCATACCCTTAGCGTTCAGGTCAGGGATATCAATTATCCTGAAACTGGAATAACCGTCACTTCAAATGCATCTCTGGTAGTTGCAAATAATACGAACATCACTTTTACAGGAGAGGGAATAACAAACTTTACAATAAATGACATCTGCAGCAGCAAGACTGTTTTTGAATCAAACAGCAGCGTGAGCTTCACAAATCCTTCTGGGTACTTTGACTTGGAATTAACAAACAGCAAATTAAATATTTTGGTAGAAAATGTAAGCCTCAGCACAGATCATGGAAAAGCCTGCGCATATCAGGATTTGTCAGAGAGCATTGCAATCCCAACAAATACGAGGGCAATTGACCAATATAACTTCAGCTGTAGTGGGCTGTCCTATGGAGCCAACAGCAGCACACAGAGCGTCAATATGACATACAACTACACAAGTGTCCTTGGAACAATAACGTATGAGGAGAACTTAAAATTTTACAAGTGTAACTCTCAGGCATCATGCTCGTGGACATTGCTGGATTCCGTGTTGAGCACAGATAATAATTATATCAGGGCATCAATGGTGAACCTGAGCGTATTCATGGTTTCAGAGGCAACTACGTCTCCTGTAGCTGTATCAGGATCTGGAGGAGGCGGAGGAGGCGGAGGGGGAAGCAAGGCTGATTATGATTTGGATATAATAGAGCCAGGAGTCATAACGGTAGCAGAAGACAAGCAGGTCACGACGCAGATCATACTCAGAAACACAGGCGGGGTAGACTTGTATGGAATCCGTCTGAGCGCTGACTCTGGAACAGAAGGGTTGGGATTTGTCTTTAGCTCAACTTATATTCCCTCATTGGCAAGAGGGCAGTCAATGCCTGTTGTCCTGACAATAACAAGAGGGGATGATGTTGAGCCGGGGCAGTATGATGTCAATGTCCTTGCTGAAGTTTCAACGCCAAATTTCGAGGATCGGGCAAAGGTCATCATTAACCTTGTTTCAGAGGGGGGAATTGCAGCTCAGTCAAAGCAGAAGATAGAGTTTGCACAGTCATTATTGGAGGCAAATCCAATCTGCCTTGAATTAAAGGAATTAATTGACAGGGCCATTGAAATTTACGAGGAGGGGAATTATGAGGAGGCAATACAGACAACTGAGGCTGCAATAAATTCGTGCAAAGATCTTGTCAACCGGGCGGGGCTGACGTTGCAGGAGCCCAAGAAAGAATTACTGAACGAAACAACGATACTGATAATCGAGATCATTGCATTCATGCTCGTATTTTATTCGATCTACTACTATTACAGAAGGAGAAGGTTTAAAAAGAAAAATGCATTGTAAAATATATATTAGAGGTGCAAGATGAAAGAAAGGGGCGGATTGAGCAAATCTGACATGAATAAGATAAAGTATTATCATGCTCTGTTTCTGAAGATAAGGAATGAGACCAAGAAAACTGTCGTCGGGCAGCAAGAAGTCATTGACGGAATTTTGAGAGGGGTTATATGCGACGGGCATATCCTTGTTGAAGGAGTCCCAGGGATAGCTAAAACGCTGATAGTAAGGACGCTTGCCAAAATTTTGGGTGTTGATTACTCGAGAATTCAGTTCACTGCTGATCTTCTTCCCACAGATATAACAGGCCTCACAACATATGACAAAAATAAGGGATTTATGGTCATTAAGGGGCCTGTGTTCTCCAACTTTGTAATTGCAGATGAGATCAACAGAAGCCCTCCGAAATCGCAGTCTGCTCTATTGGAGGCAATGCAAGAGAAGCAGGTCACGATAGGGAGGACAACCCATAAGCTGCCTACTCCGTTTTTTGTCATGGCAACCCAGAATCCAATAGAAAGCGCAGGAGTTTACAATCTTCCGGAGGCTCAGATTGATAGGTTCCTATTCAAAATTCAGATAAGGTATCCAACTACAGATGAGGAAGTGGAAATTCTCGGCAAAAATATAACATTAAAGAACTTTGATGATTACAGACTCAGCAAGGTAATGGATCCCAGGTCAATACTTGATTTGCAGAGCTTTGTCAAGAACATATTCCTGAGCAAGGATATTGAGAAGTATATAATAAGAATAGTTGAAGCCACGAGGAATCCCCAGAAATACAAGATAAGTCTTGGAAAATACATTGAATGGGGAAGCTCTCCAAGAGCATCCATTGGTATGTTCATTGCATCAAAGGCGGAGGCCCTGCTGAGAGGCCAGACATATGTAACTCCCCATCACGTCAAGACGATAGCCCATGATGTTCTGAGGCACAGGATACTGCTCAATTATGAGGGACAGGCGGAGAATATAGACAGGGATGATGTCATAAATGAAATTCTGAGAAAAGTTCCGATGCCATGAAAAGGAAGCTAAATGTAGATATAGTACCTTCTATCAGAAGGCTTGAGATTGTTACCAAGGGCCTTCTCAAAACAAAAGTTTCCGGGAATTACAGAAGTGTTTTCAAAGGGAGAGGTCTCGAGTTCTCTGAATACAGGCCGTATTGTTCGGGTGATGATGCATCAATGATTGACTGGAAGGCCACATTGAGAACGAACCAGATTCTTGTAAGGCAGTATGTTGAAGAAAAGGAGGTCAGTGTTTTTTTTCTGATTGACTGCAGCGATTCAATGGTCTTTGGGAGCACTGTGAAATTAAAGAATGAGTACACTGTTGAACTCGTTGCCTCGCTTGCATATGCAATCCTTGAGGCGGAAGATAGCGTCGGAATGGCTATGTTCAATGACAAAATTGTCAGCAAGATTTATCCTGCGAAGGGAAGAAGCCAGTTTCATGTCCTTGAAAAGGCCCTGTTGAACCCTGATTATTACTTTGGAGCCTATGACTTTAACAATGCCGCAAAATTTCTCCTCAATTTTCTTAAGGAGGATTCTGTCGTCATCATTGTCTCTGATTTTGTCGGCCTGAAAGACGGCTGGGTAAAATTTTTGGAGATAGTTTCGCATAAGTTTGACACCATAGCAATAATGGTGAGAGACCCGAGGGACAAGGTGCTCCCTGAAGACGCAGGGCAGGTTGTCATCCAGGATCCCTATTCAAAAAGGTCGCTTTTGATAGAGCCTGAATTAATAAGAGAGGTCTACGAGGCGGAGATGAAAAAGCAGGAAAATGAAATAAGGAATGCATTCCTGAGAAACAGGGCTGATTTCCTTAGCCTGACAACTGACAAGGGATTTACAAAACCAGTATTGAACCTTTTCATGGAGAGGTCGCTGAGATGGAGATAAATTTTGTCAATCCAGAGTACCTATGGCTTTTGTTCAGCCTGCCTATTCTTGTCTTCATTCATTTCACGACGCTGAAAAGCACAAAAAGAAGGGCGTTCAAGTTTGCCAATTTTGAAGCCATAGAGCGAATTACTGGCGGAGAGCTGCTGAGCAAGAACCTTTTTCTCCTTGTCACCAGAGTCTGCATTCTGCTGCTTTTCATACTTGCAATCTCCGGAGTTTCATTTACGTATCAGGGCCTGGGAAGCAATTATGATTTCGTCATTGTGATTGACAACAGCAACAGCATGATTGTTGATGACTTCACGCCGAGCAGGCTTCAAGCTGCCAAGACGGCTGCAATAAATTTTCTTGATCAGATAAGCCCGGATAACAAGGTGGGAATTGTTGCATTCTCCAGCACGGCCTACTCGCAGTCCGAATTGACCGATGATAAATTTAAAGTGGGCCAGGTGATAAGAAACATTGAACTAAGCTCCACCGGCGGAACAGACATAGGGGAAGCTCTTGTTACCGGCGCGAATTTGCTGATGGGGAGCGAAAATGCAAAGGCGATTATCCTTATTACTGACGGGCAGAGCAATGTTGGGCTTCCTGTTGCGGATGCGATAGAATACATCAACCTGAGGCAGGTTACTGTCTATACAATAGGAATTGGAACTGAAGAAGGAGCTGACTTTTATGGAGCCCAGCTTGTTCTGGATGAAACCACATTGAAGAACATTGCGCTGAGCACTTCTGGGGAATATTACAGGGCGGAAGACGAGGTTCAGTTGCAGGATGCATACAGCAGAATTGCTAATTCAATGGAAAGAAAAATAACACAGAGGCTTGACCTGTGGTTCACAATAATTGCCTTATTCCTGCTCATATTTGAGTGGACATTGATAAACACAAAGTATAGGACTATTCCATAGGTTGTTTTTTATTTTGATAATTAATTTAAATAAACCCACATCCTGAATATCTATGATTGAATTCATCACAGGATGTATGTTCTGCGGAAAAACTGAAGAGCTGATAAGGAGAATGAGAAGGGAGAGCATTTCAGGAAAAAAAGTCGTCCTGTTCAAGCCAAAAATCGACAATCGATATTCCGAAGAATATGTCACGACCCACGACGGTGTCAGCTTCAGATGCATCACTGCTGAAAATTCGGACGATCTCTACGGATATGACGCCGAGGTTATAGGAATTGACGAGGTCCAGTTTTTGGATGATGGGGTAGTTAGATTCTGCAGGAAATTCAGGAACAAACTGATAATTGTTTCAGGATTGAACACTGATTTCATGGGCAAACCATTTAAATTTAAAGATTCAGAGAGGCATGTCGGGGAATTAATGGCTATGTCCAAAGTTTATTATTTGTCTGCCATATGCACTTACAGGGAAAATGGCGAGATCTGCGGAAGAGAAGCTAATTTTACGCAGAGGCTGGCTAATGGAAAGCCTGTCTATCATGATGATAAGCTGGTTGTCATTGGGGGAAAAGAGCAGTATGAAGCAAGATGTGAAAAACATTTTGTGATAGAAGAGAATTAATAAAATTTAAAGGGCATAGAACAGGGATTTTCAGGCCTTAATTTAAGGTTGAAATAACCTTCTTTTCTGGTTTTTTGGACTTCTAAATTTTCTTTATAAATCTTTCTGTCAAATAACTTTTGTTTTGCCATTACAAGGCTTGTAGTGCTCAAATTTTTGTGTTTTGAGGGAGAAAGATTTTTATATTAAACAGCATTTTTTATTGTATATCTTGGGGAGATTTTTAACAAAAAATAGGGTATGAAAGGCTTGGACTTAATAAGATATTGGGTGGGAAAAAATGAATGGGTACGATGCGAAGAATATAACTGTATTAAAGGATCTTGAAGCTGTGAGGAAGCGCCCCGGAATGTATATAGGAGATACATCTAATAGGGGTTTGCATCATATTTTTTATGAGGTTCTTGACAATTCAATAGATGAGGCGCTTGAAGGACACTGCAATCAGATTGATGTTAAAATTCATAAGGATAATTCTATCACCGTAAAAGATAATGGAAGAGGAATTCCAACTGACATTCATCCTGAAGAAAAGAAGCCTGCGCTGGAATTAGTTCTTACTGTTCTTCATGCAGGAGGGAAATTTGACAAGTCAACTTATAAAATTTCAGGAGGGCTGCACGGCGTTGGAGTAAGTGTTACAAATGCACTGTCTGAGCTTCTTGATGTCAAAATTTCAAGAGATGGAAGAATATTCCACCAGAAATTCTCCAAGGGGAAAAAATTAATGGAGCTTGAAGTCATTGGCGAGACGAGCAAGACAGGGACCGAGATCACCTTCCTCCCTGACAGGGAAATTTTTGAAGTTACAGAATTTGACTATGATTACATTGCAAAGAGGCTGAAAGAATTGGCGTATCTTAACTCTGGGCTGAAGATAATATTGAATGATGAAAGGACTGAGAAGGAAGAAATATTCCTCTTTGAAGGGGGAATAAAACAGTTCGTTGAAGATCTAAACAAGAACAAGAACAAGTTGCATGACCCAGTCTGCATTTCAAAGCAGAACAAAATCTCCGTTGATGTTGCGCTGCAGTACAACGACAGCTACAATTGCAGGATTTACAGCTTTGTGAACAATATCAATACAATTGAAGGCGGAACACATGAAGAGGGGTTTAGGACGGCGTTGACGAGGGTCTTCAATGAGTATCTGAAAAGGAGCAAAACCAGCGATGAGAAACTTACGGGCGATGACGTGAAGGAAGGATTGACTGCAATAGTATCAATTAAAGTCCCAGAGCCGCAGTTTGAAGGCCAGACCAAGACAAAGCTTGGGAATTCCGATGTAAAAGGATTGGTAAGCTCAGTAGTCTATGAAAAATTAAACTCCTATTTTGAGGAAAATCCAAGCATCGCCAGAGTTTTATGCGGCAAAATTATTTTGGCTGCAAAAGCAAGAGAAGCGGCAAGAAAGGCAAGAGAATTGGCGAGAAGGAAATCTGTTCTTGAAAGTGGTTCATTACCCGGCAAATTAGCAGACTGTTCCGAGAAGGATCCTGCCAAGAGTGAACTGTTCATTGTTGAGGGAGATTCCGCAGCGGGAACGGGTGTTTCTGCAAGAGATAGAAAATTTCAAGCAATACTTCCTTTGAGAGGAAAAATATTGAATGTTGAGAAGTCAAGAATAAATAAGATATTCAAAAATGAACAAATTACAAATTTAATAACTGCATTAGGAACGGGGATAAGCGATGATTTTAATATTTCTAAATTAAGATATCATAAAATTATTATTCTTACTGATGCTGATAGTGTTACTGGAGATACCCCCTCTCTTTTGTTTAATAAGGATGGAGAAATTGAGTTTGATTACATTGGAAATTTTGTGGATAATTGTTTAAAACCAAATGATTATTCCGTTAGTTCATTTTCAATAAATCCTGGAAGACATCAGGTTAAAAAAATAAATAACATCGTGAAGCATCCATTAAAAACTAGCTTGTATGAAATAAAAACTAATCTCGGCTATAATGTTAAAGTTACCCCTTATCATAGCGTATTTGTTTATGATGGTAAAAATGTGACAACTAAAAACAGCAATGAAATAACGTCTGATGATTACTTAGTCATTCCAAAACGACTACCGAGAACTGACAGGAATTACATAGTTGATTTAAGTAAAAATTTGAACTTGGACTTTGTTTATTGTAGATTGGATAAAAGTGATTTGGATAAAATTCCAGATGAATCTTATGCCGATTTAGCCTTAGGTGAATGGGATAAATTGAAGAAAATAAGGACAAATTCAAAAATTAGCCGGAAGAAATTAGGTAATTTATTGAATATTTATCATACTATTTTAGAGCAATGGGAATTAAAAATAGACAATGTTATGCCCAAATATGATTTATTCAATAAGTATCTCAAAATAATTGGTGTAAAAGAAAAAGAAATTAATTTTAAATTATTTGTTCCAACAAACAAACTTGACTTGAATCAAATTAAATGCAATGATTTTTATCTTAGGAATCACACAAATAAAATAAAACTTAAATTTAATTTTGATAAAAACTTAGCATATCTTCTTGGATGGTATATAGGCGATGGAACCCGTTCAAGAGGTAAAAAGAATCCATATAGATTTAGTTTGTGCATAGGAAATGATAAAAATAATTATTTAGATGCAATAAGAAATTCAATTAAGAAATCTTTGGATTGTAATTTAATATTGGAAAATAATAAAGGAGGAACTGTTGTGCACTTTAATTCTTATTCTTTTGAATTGCTGCTGAAACACTTTGGGTTGTACGGTAAAAAATCTTTTGATAAATTTGTTCCAAATATTATTTTTAATTTGAAGAGAGATTTGCAAATTATGTTTTTGAAGGGATTATTGTACAGTGATGGTTTTGCATTTGTGGGCAGGAAGGATAACAAAGCAGTTCATGGTCATTCAACCTGTTCTAAACTGTTGATGGAAGGGATAGTATTCTTGTATAGGCAATTAGGGGTTTTACCATCTGTAATTAAATCAAAAGCTAAGGATCATTATTATAATGAAAAGTTGATAAGGTCAAATCATTATACTTATAATATTCTTGTCGGTTCTGTTCAGCAATTGGAAAAGACAAGAAAGATATGGGAAAATCACAAGAATGCCATGGCTTTGAGCGATTATATTTCTCTTATTGGTAAAAAAGAAAACAGAAGATATGTTATTGATGTCAATAATGACTTTCAAGCTGTTAAAGTTTTGTCTGTTAGCAAGATTAATAGTAAAGATAAGTTTGTTTATGACATTGGCGTAGATGTTAACAGAAGTTTTGTTGGAGGTGTGGGAGGACTAACCCTGCATAACTCAGATGGTAATCATATTTCTTGCTTATTATTGACGTTCTTTTATAGATATATGCCTGATTTAATCAAGAATGGCTATGTTTATGTTGCACAACCTCCTTTGTTCAAAGTTATTAAAAATAAAAAAACAACTTATGTTAGAGATGAGGAAAGTTTGAAGAATAAATTAAATGAAATTGGGGATTCTAATGTTGTTGTTCAAAGATTTAAAGGTCTTGGGGAAATGGATGCTAATGAACTTGAAGAAACAGTCATGGATGTAAATACAAGAAATTTGAAACAAATTACTGTTGAAGATGCAGTTGAAGCGGATAATATATTTTCCATTCTTATGGGTGATGAAGTAGAACCAAGAAGGGAATTTATTATGAAACATAGCAAAAGCGCTAATATTGATATTTAAAAATGGAAGTAGTTCAAAATAGATTAATTCAAGAAGAAATGAAGAGTGCTTACATAGATTATGCCATGTCCGTAATAATGCAGAGAGCATTGCCTGATGTAAGAGATGGACTTAAACCAGTTCATAGAAGAATTCTTTATTCAATGTATGGAATGGGTTTGATAAATAACAAGAATTTTGTAAAATCTGCAAGAATTGTTGGTGAATGTTTTAAATATCATCCACACGGAGATAGCTCCATTTATGATGCTTTAGTTAGGATGGCTCAGGATTTTTCTTTGAGATACACTTTGGTTAAGGGTCATGGTAATTTTGGTAGTGATTCTTTTAAGGCAGCTCATATGAGATACACCGAGGCTAAGTTTGACAAAATTGGAGAAGAAATGCTGAAAGACATTGAAAAAGAAACCGTAGATTTTATTCCCAATTTTGATGGTAGTTTGAAAGAACCTGTTGTGTTGCCTGCTAAAGTTCCTAATTTACTGATTAATGGAACTTCTGGCATTGCGGTCGGCATGGCTTCCAATATCCCCCCCCATAATATTAATGAAATTCTTAATGCCGTGATTTATGCTTTGGGAAGGGATGATTACACAGTTGACGAGCTTATGGATTTTATCAGAGGACCTGATTTTCCGACAGGGGGGTTAATTTTAGGAAACTCCGGGATAAGAAAAGCATACAAGACAGGAAAAGGAATAATAAAATTAAGAAGCAAGGTTAAGTTTGAGAAAGATAGAATAATTGTATATGAAATTCCATACCAGATAAATAAAAGTTTATTGTTGGAAAATATTGCTGACTTGGTCAAGAACAAAAAATTGGAAGGTATAAGAGATTTAAGAGATGAATCAAGCAGAAATGAAATAAGAGTTGTTATTGAGTTAAGCAAAAATGTAAATGCAGATGTTGTTCTTAATAATTTGTATAAGAATACCCAATTGGAAGTGAGCTTTGGCATAAACATGATTGCACTTCATGATCTACAGCCAAAAATAATGACCCTGAAAGATTTGGTATTTTATTTCATTGAGCACAGAAAAGATGTTGTAATCAAAAGAACCAAATTTGATTTAAATAAGGCTGAAGAAAGGAAGCATATTTTGGAAGGTTTGTTAATTGCTTTAAAGAGCATTGATGAAATTATTTCTCTGATTAAAAAATCAAAGGATTCAAAGGAAGCCAAGGAAGGATTGATCAATAATTATAATTTATCAGACAAGCAGGCCCAGGCAATTCTTGACATGAAGTTGTCTAGGTTAACAGGACTTGAGCAGGACAAGATAAATGAGGAGCACAGAGGTTTGATTGAACTGATAAAAGAACTAAAAGAAATTTTGGAGAGCAAGATCAAACTGATTAAAATGATTAAAAATGAACTTGAAGAGACAAGAAAAGATTATTCTGATGAAAGAAGAACCGAAATAATTGACGGAGGGGATGAGGTCATTGAAGACGAGGATTTGATTAATGAAGAAAATGTTGTGATTACAATTACAAATAAAGGTTATATTAAAAGCACAAAGTTGGATGAGTACAGGGAACAGAAGAGGGGGGGAAAAGGATTAATTGCAGCGGCGACAAAGGATGAGGACTTCGTTGAAGACCTGTTTGTGTGCAGCAACTTGAATAACCTGCTGTTCTTTACCGATAAGGGGAGAGTTCACTGGCTGAAGGCCTATCATATCCCTCTTGGCTCTAGGTATTCAAAAGGAAAGGCAATTATAAATCTCCTTAACACAAAAGAGAGGGCTACATCTGTCCTGAAGCTTGATGGTTTTGATGAAGGCTATCTTGTATTCGCAACAAGGAAAGGAGTCATAAAAAAGACACAGCTTAAAGAGTACAGCAATCCAAGGAAAGGGGGGATAATTGCAATCAATCTCAGAGACAATGACGATGTCGTTGACGTGCTTTATGTCAAAGGAGAGGAGAATCTGATTATAGGAACCCACAAAGGGATAGCTTCAAGATTCAAAGTTTCTGACATCAATGATGTTGGAAGGAATTCGATAGGTGTGAGGGGGATTAAGCTGGCTGATGATTACGTAATTGGGCTGGTTATCGCCAAAGACAGCCTATTGACCGTCACAAAGAACGGCTACGGCAAGAGGACTGATGTTGAGGATTACCGGCTTATTAACAGAGGCGGCAAAGGAGTTTTGAACATTAAGACTAAATTTATTTATCCTGATTCAAGAAATGAAGGCGTGGTAGGAATTAAGAGTGTTAATGATAATGACCAAGTGATGTTCATTACCAAGAAAGGAGTTACTATCAGAATGAACGTTAAAGATATCAAAGTGATTGGAAGAAGCACTTCTGGCGTTAGATTGATTAGGTTAAGTGGCGATGATGAGGTAGTTGGATTGAGCAGGATTGTTGGTGAATGATTTCTTTTGTGTAGTACATAACTAATTAATTGTTACCTAAAAACAAATAAAAATTAAGAACAACGGATAATGGATTTTAATTCATTCTGTTAGGGAAGGTAGGAAAGTATTGCTGGAAAATTAAGAAGTGAATTGAAGAGAAATGTGAAAATTGCCGGAACTGCCTATGTTCCTCCAAAATGGAGGATATTAACAAAGAACTAAAGAATTTCTTTGTCTGGCATGGATTAAAAAACATGAAGTTACATTCGATCGAGCCTGCGTCATTAATCCATTTGAAACTGATTTCAATTCAACCTTTTGCAGATGGGAATGGCAGATTATCAAGATTGTTAATGAATTGGATTTTATGGAAGAAATCTTATCCTTTAATTGATATTCCTGTAGAAGACTTAGAGGATTACTATGATGTTCTTGATAGATATCAGATTGAAAAGGATGAGAAGCCATTTATAGATTACATCAAAAAGGAATATTTGAGTTGGTTTAAATTTTTAGATAAAAAATAATTTTATAAATTCTGATTATTATTAAATCTTATGATAACCTTGGGCATTGAATCAACTGCACATACATTAGGGATAGCTATTTTAAAAGACAATAGAGTATTGTGCAATTTAAGAGATATGTATGTAACGGAGGCTGGAGGAATTCATCCCACTGAAGCAGCTCTGCATCATAAGGCAATAAAATATTCATTGTTGAACAGGGCTTTGGATGAAACCAGTCTGAGGGTAGAAGACATTGATATCATTGCATTTTCAAATGCCCCGGGATTGGCGCCATGCCTGCTAGAGGGGATGAATCTGGCCAGGGAATTGAATGAAAAGCATAAAATTCCGCTGGTTCCAGTAAACCACTGCATTGCACATCTGGAAATTACAAAACTTGTTACGAAAGCAAAGGATCCTGTCCTGCTGTATGCTTCTGGGGCAAACACGCAGATAATTGCCTATGAGGGGAAGAAGTATAGAATATTTGGGGAAACCCTCGATACAGGAATAGGAAATTTTCTTGATAAATTTGCCAGAGATCTGGGATTCGGATTTCCCGGGGGGCCAAAAATTTATGAGCTGTCCTTAAAATCGCAAAATTTCATTGAGCTTCCGTATGTTGTCAAAGGAATGGATGTTTCCTTCAGCGGGATTTATACAAATCTCAAAAACAAGATAGGAAAATATCCTAAGGAAGACCTGGCCTACTCATGCCAGGAAACTGTTTTTGCAATGCTGATTGAAACTGCGGAAAGGGCCATGGCTCATACTGACAAAAAAGAATTGGCTCTCGGAGGAGGGGTAGCGTGCAATTCAAGGCTTCAGGAAATGGCAAGGATAATGTGCAAAGAAAGGGGGGCCAAGTGCTTCATCCCTGAGAACCAGTATCTTGTTGACAATGCTGCGATGATAGGATACTTGGGAAGCAGGATGTACAAGAAAAAAAAGAATTATGTTATTGACATCAATCCCTCTGAGAGAACTGATGATGTGGAAGTGTTCTGGTAGTTATTTCAAAATAATTAACTGTAAAAAACTTTATAAGTGTTTTAGTATTTTCGAGGGTATGAAAAGACTGTTATTGACAGGTTTGGTGGCGTTTGTTCTTGCCAATGGAAAAGGACTGTCCGCTGAAGATATTGGGTCATGCTTTCCAGAGCAAAGGGTTAGGCTTGTCATTGAGGAAATTCCATATCATTTTTCAGGAACAGGTAAGCCGCATGTTTACCTGATAAGATATGCTCCTGAATCCCAAAATGGATACATGAAGGGGGGAAGACTGACGGTTTATATGCCTAGTGAGGATGATTCTTCCTATGAAGAAGACACAGGGATAATTTTTATATTTGACAGGACTGACAAGGATCCAAGTAAATGGTACTGTGTTTCAAATAGCCTTGAACATATTGGCTGCGCGGATGAAGGAATTTATTTAATTCCGGCGATGAAGGGAGCAAAACTGTCTAAGAAAAATTCTCAAAAAAGGTTTAATGAAGTCATGGAAGATATAGAAGATTTGATAGGAGTGGAGTAACATTACATCATAATTTTTATATACTCAAAAATATACTTTGTTCTTATGAAATTGTCCAAGAAGCAGCTGAATATGGTTAAGAAGGACAGGAATCTCGGTAAACTCCTGACAAAAGAAAAGAAAAAGTCGCACTGGCTAACATTTCTTGTCTTAGCCCTTCTGGTCTATCTGGTGTTCATGAAGGTGAACATTTTTATGCTGTTGGCTTTGCTTTTGCTTTTGATACTTTTAATGAGGAGATAAAATGGGGTTTATTAAGGGGATTTTGAAATTTTTTGGGAGTCTGGCAATCTTTCTTGCCTTGGGACTGCTGTTTGTTTCTGTGTTTGGGAGTAACCTCGTTGACTCGTTTCCAGATTATAAGACTGATATTGACAATGAAATTCTTAATTTGGTTTATACAGACCTTGAGGAGCAGACAGGGTTAACAAGGGAGCAGATACAAATGCAGTGCGAAAACGACAACAGTGATTTTTGCATGTCCTTCTCCGATGAAAACCTGAAAGAGAACAGCCCGTTTACGAAGCTTCAGGGGGACCTGGAAAGGGTAAGGTATTACTTTAATGCTGCAAGGAACATTGGAGCTTTCCTTCTCGCTGTTGGGCTTGCTCTGTACTTGCTTGGGCTTGGGGTAATATCTGGATTAAAGCATGCATTATTTTCCGGGGCGGTAGCTTCAGTATTCAATTACCTGTTCTACAAGTTTGCATTGATGGGGATTGTAAACTCAATGATCAAAGATGCACTTCCAGACGGGCTTGGCGGAATATTGGGGATTATGAAGATTTGGATAAATTCTTCTGTCTCTGAAACCATAAGCTTTATAATGATTGTTGGAGTGATATCAATTGCGTCAATGATAATATTTTTGGTAATCAAGAAAAAATGACTGAAGAGAAGGAAAGCATATACGATTATCAGGACAAGTTTCAGATAACTCCTGAAATGGAAGAGAAGCTCAAGCAGATACAAAAGAAGCTTGATGACTTCAAGAAGGAGATTGTCAAGAAGCACAAGGAAGTCATAGGGATTTCACTTCTTCCAAACGTGAGCCCACTGAGGTTTTCCTCTTATATGGATTCTGGCATCAAGCCTGGGGAGAAGATGCCCGAGGAGGAAAAGGACAAGATAAATGTCTTTATACTGGTTAATGACTATGACAACAAAAATCCATTTGAGCTGAAGCACAAGATTACTAAATCCTGCGAGGATACTGCAAAGGCGATTGACAAGAACATTCTGCTGAAAGTAAGGCTGGTATCTGAGATAAAGGAGGACTGCTATGATGCAAGATATGAATACCTGAAATTAATAAGCCTGAGTTCATTTGTTTATGACCCCATTGATTTTCTTGGGGGCATAAAAGTTTCTGAGATCCACAAGACAATGGTCCTGAAGAAATTTGACAAGTATATCTTCAGCTATATCGCAGCAGGCTCTCTCTTCAGAGGAGACAAGAAGAGCTTTGACATTGACGTTTATATCATAATTGATGACACTGATGTGAAGAGAATGAGCAGATTCGAATTGAGAGAGAGACTAAGAGGGATTATTTTAAGCTATGGTGCTGAGGCTGCGAGAATTGCCGGCGTTAAAAAACAATTTCACGTCCAGACTTACATACTCACGGATTTCTGGGAGGCTGTAAAGGATGCACATCCGGTTATGTTCACTTTTATCCGGGACGGTGTTCCGCTTTATGATAGGGGAATGTTCATGCCATGGAAGCTTCTTTTGAACATGGGGAGAATAAGGCCGACTCCAGAGGCAATTGACATGCAGATGGATTCTGGCGAGAAGCTGCTGTCCAGAACAAGGTTCAAACTGCTGAGTGTTGTTGGGGAGGATTTATACTGGGCGATCATAAACCCAAGCCAGGCTGTTCTGATGCTCTATGGAGTGAATCCTCCGACCCCTCTTGAGACAATTAACCTGATGAAGGACATATTTGTCAGGAAGCTGAAATTATGCACATTGAATGATGTCAAAACCTTAGAGGACGTAAGGGCGTTCTATAAGGGAATCGAACACGGAAAAGTCAAGGAAGTTTCTGGAAAAGAGATTGATGACCTGCTGAACAGGTCAAGGAACTATCTGAAGGTAATCAACAAGATATTCGCCGCGCTTCAGAAGACCAAGGATAAGGAAAGAACTGATGAGCTCTACGACAACGTCATGAATCTGACAAGGGATATTCTGAATTACTATGAAGTCAAGGGAGATCTTGACAATGGGCTGAAATCATTAGTAGGAAAGAATGAAATTCAGAAGAAGTACTATGATCTATTCAAGCTTATTAAAGATTCAAAGTCCAAGAAGCTGAGCAAGGCTGAGAATGACAAGATTGCAAGGGATGCAAGATCCTTCATAAAGGAAGTTTCCGAATTTATGCACAGGAAAAGCGGAATCAAGCTGGACAAAGTCAGAATAAGAGTGAAGCACGGCGACAAGGTCGGCGAGGTCTATGTCTTTGATGATCTCGTTTACATAATAAATGATGAAGTCATTAAAAAGGCAAAATTGAGCGAGAGCGGAGAGCTGGCCAACATCAAAGAGAGCTCCAAGAAAGAGTTTGAAGAGAGCTCAAAGAAATTCAAAGTGCCGAAGTCAATATTTGTAAAGGAAAAATTATTTGAAGAACTGAAGAAAATATTTGGAAATGACATTGAGATTATGTTCAATTATTAGGATATTCAACCCACATTTCAAGGCCATCTAATTCAAAATAATTATTGGTTCTTTTGTTTCTCACTCTGAATTTGTCGTTATGCCCTTTGTTTTCTCCCAAGATGATTTCCCATAAATCATTCTTTTTTATTTGCATAACGTACAGAGAATCACCTACTTTTGCAGGAAATAGATGTGCATTCCTAATGAAGTATCTGATTGTGTTTCCTTCGCTATCTTCTCCTTTTATCTCCGTATAATTATCCCCGGGACGGTCATAGACCGCCGTAACTTCCACTGCTTCTTCTATTCTTGGGCTGCGGTAGACTGTATTTATTGCTACTGTTGAAATAATGGAGCCTGCAATTAAAAAACTAACGGCATTCCTTGTGAAATTTCTCATAATATGGCTTAGTACTAAAAATTTATAACTTTTACTATTCTGGAATTGGAACAATATCAGGTTTTGGAGCCTCGTTTGGCTTTTGAGAACTTATTGGCCTGGGAATTTCTAAGACGGAGATTTTTTTTGGAATGGAAATATTATTAATTGGCAAAGGAGCGTCCATCATCCGGCCTGCCTCATGACTTATTATTCTGTCTGGAACAGGGGGCATCATTCTCTGAATTGGGCTAGATATACTAGCACTCAGTTTCTGCGTTTCAAAAGACAATTCTTTGTTCAGCCTGTCTATGCTTTCCCCCTTCTGCTCATAGTGGTGGCTCTTTACCCCGTACTGCCCCATCAATGAAAGCGTAAAATTCCTAAGGAACAAAGTCTTTTTATCTGTTTTTTTCTTCGGTTTTTTGCTCAATTGATTATCTATCTCAACCAGCTCTTTTTTCTTCTTCTCTTCAAATTCATCCAGCAGAAATTCTATCGTCATTTTACATTGGAGGAGTTTTTTGCCTTACATACCTCTCCAACATCAAGAGCCCCTTTGCTATCGTTTTATTCTGCTCAAGCAGCTCTTCCAGCTTGTCAGTCAATTCTGCAACTCTCTTGTCATCCCCAACCTCCATGACATGCTTTGAGGCCTCTTCAAAGACACTGAGCATCCTGTCTATCTTCTCTATGAGCTTGTTTACTGAGTGCATCATTTCCGCGTCCTTCTTCTGAAGAAGAATGTTGTTTTCGAGCAGTTTCTCGGCAAGATTATTATGGGTTGGATTTGAAGAACTTTTATGAACCGATGTCTTAACGACCATTTATTTCACCTCTTTTGTATTTTGATGATTATTTTAGTATAAAAATGTTATTAATATTCAAATTTGGCGATTTTTGGATTTGAAATTCCCAAAATCCTTCCGAATGCCTTGAGGCTGTTCTCGCTTCTTTCATCCTCTTTATTCTTTATTGAATTGCAGACGCACATCCCCACTTTGTATTTGTTGCACAATAAAACATTTAGCTTCATCTTTCCAAGGATGTTTGCCCTTTCCTTTTCGCCTGAATCCAATACGTAGTTGAAATCAAAGCCGATTGCAACCTTGTTTTTGCTGGCTAATTTGACGAGAACCTGATTAAGCCCAGAGTTTCTCGACTTCATAAAATCCTTATTTCTCGACCTTTCAGGAGAGATGAGAATGTCAACTCTGGGATTTTCGACAGCTTTTCTGTTTACAAAATCTTTGCCCCCTATTATGTAGTTCATTTTAGCATCAAATATGGCACGTGAACTGTTTCGTGCTCATTCTCAATCTGAATTTCTGTCAGGTCTTTTTTTATTATCCTGCCCGAAATATTCTTTACTTTTATGATATCATTTATCTTGTACTTGCTCTTTATTTTCAGCCCCCTGATAAAATTAGGAAAGAAATCTCCGGCAGCCAAGAGCACCGTTATCCCAATCAGGACAACTATTATGATTCCCAATATCTTGAATGTTATCACCCTGATGCCGATTGCGTCAAGCGCTATCACCAATCCAAAGAAGTAGACAATGTACTTTATTATTTCCGGAGCGTAATCCTTGAACTTATTGCTTGTTATCCTACCGATTTCGAATTCATCAATTATTTTTTTAGAGAGATTTGAGAGCACCCTTGCAATTATCAAACCGAAGAGAATTATGATGATGAAGACGATTATATTGAGAATAATCAATGATATGTTCATTCTAACAGTTCAATTGAAATGTTAACCTTGTCCGGTATCGGGACCCTCATTATCAATCTCAAAGCCCTTTCATTAACCTCAAGGTCGACCAATTTCTTATGGACCCGCATTTCATACCTGTCCCATGAAGCCTTTCCCCTTCCGCCAGGGCTCTTCCTTGTCGTGATCTTCAATTTCTTTGTTGGAAGGTTTATCGGGCCGTGCAGTTTAGCCTTCGTCTTTTTAGCAATGTCCTGAATAGAATCCACGATCTCATTGAGCTGATCTATCCTGTTTGACGATAATTTTATTCTTGCCTTCTGCATTTTGAATTATGGAAAGAAATGGATTTATAAATTTAACCCCCAAGTGAGCTGTAAGTTAAAGTCAGTTTTTTATAAAAATTATTGTTTAAGAAATAACTTTTGAAAGAAACTATTTTTCTATAATCTCTTTAAAGGATTTGATAAATTTCATTAATTTTTTAGGTTCCCCCATATACAAACGAATATGATTCTCATTAATACCTTGTATACTATGAAACTCATGCCCCCCTATCAAAGAAATATTTTTCTTCTTCATTCTCGTCGAAAGGAAACTCCCACAGGCTTTAGCCTGTAGAGGAATTTCGTCCTCCTTCTTTAAATTTGTTTTTTGATAAAATAAAAGAAATTAAATTTCTTTCTTGACCACATCGATGCACATTCCTGCTGCAACGGTCTGGCCTGCATCCCTTATAGCAAACCTTGACATGTGCGGTATCTCTGACTGCTTTTCGATCACCATTGGCTTCTGTGGCTTTATCTTTACCTTTGCTGCATCGCCATTTCTAAGCATATCCGGCTTCTGCTGAATTACTTGGCCTGTTGCGGGATCAACCTTCGCTATGATCTCTGAAATCTGGCATGCAACCTGAGCTGTGTGCACGTGGAATACCGGAGTATACCCAACGGTTATGACGCTAGGGTGGTTCAAGACAACAATCTGAGCTGTGAACTCAGTTGCCACAGTTGGAATATTGCTCTCATGTCCGAGAACGTCTCCCCTTGCAATATCCTTCTTGCCGATTCCTCTCACTGAGAATCCTATGTTATCGCCAGGCTCTGCCTCCTGGATTTGTTCATGATGCATTTCTATGGATTTGACCTCTCCCCTTACACCTTTGCCTTCTCTTCCGGGGACCACTATAATCTTATCACCGACCCTCATCTTTCCAGTTTCAACTCTACCGACTGGAACGACTCCGATTCCGGTTATGTTATAAACATCCTGTAGGGGCAACCTCAGTGGCAACTGCGTTGGTTTTTCAGGCTCCTTGAAAAAATCAAGTTGCTCGTTCAATGTCGGCCCTTTGTACCATGGCATTTTGCTGGATTTCTTTACAATGTTTTCTCCATGCAAAGCGCTGATTGCCAAGAATTGTATTTCCTTTGCGTTGTATCCTACGCCTTTTAAGACTGCGGAAACTTCTTCTTTGACCTTATTGAATTTAGACTCGTCAAAGTTTATTGCATCCATTTTATTGACTGCAATTGCGAGCTGCTGAACTCCCAAAGTTCTTGCGAGCCATATGTGCTCCTTTGTCTGGGCCATTACCCCTTCGGAAGCTGCAACTACAATAACTCCGACATCCGCCTGAGATGCTCCTGTAATCATGTTCTTGATGAAGTCTTTGTGACCTGGTGCGTCTATAATTGTGTACTCATACTTGTTTGTAACGAACTTCTTGTGAGCCAGATCAATCGTGACTCCTCTCTCTCTTTCCTCTTTCAGGTTGTCCATGACAAAAGCGAATTCAAATCCGCCCTTCCCCAATTCCTGGGCCTTTTCCTTCAGCTTTCTCATTGTCTGTTCGTCAATGTTTCCAGAATCGTACAACAGCCTTCCAATAGTTGTGGATTTACCATGATCAACGTGGCCAATGAATACTATGTTTATGTGTGGTTTTGCTCTTGCCATAATAAATTACCCCCTAATTAATAGTTATTAGGATGGTTAATTTTGAGGGATTTATAAACTTTTGGTTTTCGTAACTGTTTAGCTCACTATGAAACAGATTTTATTTTAACTCCTGATTAAATTTTTTTATTAAAATAGAGTTTAAATTTACCTTCTTTTTGAGGTAGCTAAACAGTTACGGTTAGCTAAACAGTTACTGAAAACCGATATATATATATATATATCAAAATGCTTTAGGTTCTCTATAAAAATTTTAATTAAAAAAAGAGGTGAGAATGAATGAATAAAATATTTGGAATTTTATTGGTGTTTTTTCTCCTTATAGGCGTAGTGTTTTTGAGTGCATGTCAGCAGTATACTGTTGGAAGAAATATACGGGGATTGTCTGATGATCAAAATCTTTATATTTGTAATAATGGAGAAGATGAAAATGAAAGTTTACTTTATTATGGATGTAATAACCCTCCTTATTCTACGCCCTCATCTTGCGGTAATATTGGTGTAGATCATTACAGAGATGAAGGATATTCTAATGTAGAATTTAAATGTTGTTTTGATCTAGGTCAAGGAAGTAGATTGAGGCGTTGGGATTGTTATTTGGATGATAATATAACTAATAATGATACTGTAATAAGAGAGATATAATTTTTTTCTTTTTTTTCGTAACTGTTTAGCTCACTATGAAACAGATTTTATTTTAACTCCTGATTAAATTTTTTTATTAAAATAGAGTTTAAATTTACCTTCTTTTTGAGGTAGCTAAACAGTTACGTTTTTTAATTTTGAATGCATATCTGCACAACCGTTTTTTTTGACTTTGGTATTTTTGCTGAGATCCTTTTCAGGTAAAATCATAAATTGAAGCTGCGAAATCTTTATATATGACAAAGTATTAAAAAGTACATAATAATGTATAAAAATGGGATATATTAGGTATAAAACAACTGATGAGCTTCACAAGATAATCAGGGAAACATGCAAAAGAATAGGAATAAAGGAGTCAGAACTGTCAAGAACTGCAGTGATAGAATATTTAAAATCCCTTAATGTGTTCAATAGAAAATGAAAACAGTCTTAGAGCTTCAAGATGTGCATAAGATTTATCGCGTTGGAGAGATTGATGTTCCTGCACTGAGGGGAGTTGACTTGACCGTCAGGGAAGGAGAGTTTCTGGCAATCCTCGGAAAGTCGGGATCAGGAAAGTCGACATTGCTTAACAGCGTCGGATGCCTTGACAAGCCGACGAAGGGAAGAATACTCCTGGAAGGAAAAGATATTGAAAGCCTTAAGGAGTCGGACCTTGCCCAGATAAGAGGAAAAAAAATAGGCTTCATTTTCCAGAACTTCAATTTGATAAGATCATTGTCAGCACTTGAGAATGTTATGTTGCCGATGGTATTCCAGAGAGCTGATGAAGATGATAGAAGAACGAGAGCGACTGAACTGCTCAATCTGGTAGGTCTTGGCCACAGAATGAACCATCCGCCGACGAAACTGTCAGGAGGAGAGCAGCAGCGTGTCGCAATTGCAAGATCGCTTTCAAATGACCCTAAAATAATACTTGCAGATGAGCCTACAGGGAATCTTGATTCAAAGACTGAAGAGGAGATAATTTCAATACTGTCGGGCCTTCACGAAAAGGAGGGTAAAACTATAATAATGATAACTCATAACCAAAAATTGGCGCAGTATGCTCAGAGGGTTATTCATTTGGTTGATGGGAGGATTAGATCATGAGAAGAGGGGGAATTTTTGCGCTGATGTTTCTACTGATGACAATGATGACTTATGCGTATGGGTACAATATAACACAGCCTTATTTTGCAGGAGGCCAGCCTGCCCAGCTTAGATTTGACAATCTAAAATATGAGCCCTATCCAGTCACTCCAGGAGATCATTTTGAAGTCTGGCTGAAAGTCACGAATGTGGGGGATGGAGAGGCGCAGAATGCAATATTCGAGCTTGTTGAAGAATTTCCTTTTTCAAACTACGGGACGCTTGACAAAAGAGTTGAGTTTCCGAACCTGAATGCCGGTGCGGGAGTTGTAATCAAATTTGATGTTTATGTTGATCCGAATGCAGTGGAGAGGACAACAAGGCTGAAGATAAGCGCAAGGACAGGAGATGGTGAGTTTCCTGCTGTTCACGAGCTTCCGATTGACATCAAGACGAGGGGAGCATTGATAGAGATAAGCTCTGTTGAGCCGGAGTCAATAGTTCCTGGAAAGAAAACAGAGGTCAGCTTCACTTTTAAAAATCCAACAGGCTCCGTTATAAAAGAGATAACGATAAAGCCTTATTTTGACGGGACTCCTTTCACTCCGATAAATTCCATAGCTGAGAGGAGGATACCCTCGCTTGAATCAATGGAGGAGACAACATTAACCTACGAACTGATTGCAGATCCAACTTATGACACAAAACCCTACAAAATTCCTGTGAACATCCAGTACAATGACTTCAGCGGGAAGGTAGTCAACAAGTCCGATATAATAGGCCTTTTGATAAAGCCTGATTTGAGCTACATGCTTGACATTGAAGAGACAGAAGTTCATTCAAAAGGAGAAGTGGGGAAGGTTGTGGTGAGCATATCTAATGTAGGATTTTCTGACATGAAATTTGTGAGCCTTGAGCTTCTTGATTCAGAATACTACAAAGTCATAGAGAATTCAAGGATTTACCTTGGAAATCTTGACTCTGATGATTTTGAAACTGCAGAGTTCATAATACAGGCGCTGAAATCAAAATCAATTCCGTTGAGGGTGAGGATAAACTACAAGGATTCTTACAACAATGAAATCTCGGAAACGGAAATTGTCAACATGCCTGTCTATTCTTCAGGCGCTGCGATTGCATACGGCCTTTCAAAGCCAAAGGGATCAATATTAAATGTAATAATCTACATAGTCATAATAGTGTTCATCTACTCATGGTACAAGGAATGGAGGCTCCAGAAGGATTTGGGGAGAGGATTCAAGACAGTACTGAGGAGATGGATAATAAATGTCTATAATTTCTTCAAGTTCAGAAACCTGAAGCAGCTGCCCAAGAAAATAAAGAATTACGTTAGGAAATGATAAATGACTATTTCAAGTTCAGCGTCAAGAGCATAAGGAACAGAAAGTTAAGGTCATGGCTGACAATAATAGGGATCATAATAGGAGTTGCAGCCATTGTCTCATTAATAACGATTTCTCAGGGAATGCAGAATGCAATTGAAGAGCAGTTTGAAATGCTCGGGACAAACAGGCTTTTTATCGCTCCGAAGGGATTTACAGGGCCGGGCTCTGCATCAACCGGACTGACTGATGATGATGTCAAAACCCTTGAATCGATGTCAGAGTTTGATTACGTGACGCCTGGACTGTACAGGACGGCGCAGGTTGAGTTCCATGATGAGGTGAAATTTCTCACGGTGCAGGGGGCGCCCGCCAAGGATTATGAGCTGTTCAACGAAGACATAGGGATAAAAGTCGTTGATGGAAGGACGTTAAGATCATCCGACGAGAATTCAAGATCTGTAGTTCTCGGCTACAGAATTGCCTACGGCGATGTGTTCGATGATTTCATAGGCGTCAGGAACAACATCAAAATCAACAACCAGGATTTCAAAGTCATAGGAATCGTGGAGGAAATAGGAAACTCCCAGGATGATAATGCGGTGAGCATAGACCTTGAAACTTATAGAGAAATATTCAATGAGCCTGACAAGGTTGATGCTATAACGGCCACAGTGAAGTCAGGGCTCGATATGGAGGAAGTGAGGAAGAAAGCGGAAAAGAATCTCGAAAGAGCAAGGAACGACGAGAACTTTCAGGTCCTTACGTCTTCAAATATCCTTGAGCAGATAAATTCCGTCCTGGGGATAATACAGGTTGTCCTGGTCGGGATAGCTGCAATCTCGCTCTTGGTTGGGTCAATAGGAATAATGAACTCTATGTATACTTCCGTGCTTGAGAGAACTAGGGAAATAGGAATAATGAAGTCGATAGGGGCAAGGAATTCTGATATACTGTACCTGTTTTTGATTGAATCTGCAATCATAGGCTTCATAGGAGGGGTGATAGGAGTTTTATTAGGGTCAGGCATAGCTTACCTTACAGGATTCATTGCAAAAGGGGCGGGATTTTCGCTGCTGAAGATAGTCCTCGACTGGAGGATAGTTGTGTTTGGACTTATATTTGCAGTGATTCTCGGAATGTTTTCAGGATTCCTTCCTGCGAGACAGGCTTCAAAATTGAGCCCCGTTGACGCATTGAGGTATGAATAGATTTTTTCCCTTTGGGACGACCCCCAGTAAAACTCATGCATAGTGTGGGCTTTATTCTAAATAAACCTAAATACTACACAGGACACAAAGTTTTCTATAGGGATTCAAATTATAGAGAAACTGAAAAAGCTACTTTAAATCAAAAGGCCTTTTAGAGGGCATTGCAGAAGAAGAATGCAAAGGAGGTTTAGGATAAGAACTTATCATAGAAGAGAGATTATTGAGTCTGGTTTTTCTGTGTTGAAAAGAAAGTTTGGAAATAGTGTAAACTCTAAAAAGGCATCGACAATAAGAAACGAAATTTATGGCAGACTTGTTTGTCATAACATTTTTCAAATGTTATTTGAAACTCTTAGGGCAGAACCATTGAATTAAAAAAATTTATAAACCAACCTCTTATCTCTCACTTGTGCCCTAGTAGTCTAGCGGTTTATGATACGGCCCTGTCGAGGCCGTGACCCGGGTTCAACTCCCGGCTGGGGCGGTCTTAATTTGTTCTACGCTCTTTTAGACGTGGTTTATTAGCCACGTCGGGAGAGGTAATTTATGGATTTATACAATCGTAAAAGACAATTTGAGAGAGCTTTAGAAAGTATAGCGGAATCTAAAGAAATTTTAAAAGAGAATAAGAAAATTATTATTAATTTCAAAGATTATCTTTTAAGTGAAGGAATAGGAATTGTAAGAATTCGCAGGTATTTTGTTGAACTAATAAGATATTCTAGGATGTTTAAGAAGCCTTTTGATAAGGCTAAAAAAGAAGATGTTAGAATGATTGTAGCGGATCTTAATCAGACCGCTCTTTCTGAAGAAACTAAAAAGTGTTTTAAGATAATGTTAAGAAAGTTGTATAGATTTCTTAGAAAGGTTGAGGAAAAAGGAGTTTATCCTGATGAAGTAAAATGGATTTCAATCTAAAATGTGATTTTAATATAGTATCAGAAGAACCACCATTCAGAAAATCTATCCCAATATTTCTGGAGTATGTTTCAGTAAATTTATGCAATGAAGACTCAGAATGTAGAGAAGACTCAGATTGTGAAACTAAAGAGTTTAAATCTTGTAGTACCCTAGGATATTCTAAAGAGTATAATGATTTTGGGAATAAATGTATAAAATGCGAATGTGTACCTCTTTGTAGATGGAAAGAAACAGACATTATTCAACATTTTTATGGGTTAAAAGAATAAAAATAGAAAAAAATGAATAGAAAACAATGGTCTGTGTTGTCTTGGAGTTTTATGTTATTAGGAATGTTTTTTATTCTCGTCGAAAGGAAACTCCCACAGGCTTTAGCCTGTAGAGGAATTTCGACGAGAATGAAAATAAGCATAACTGGAGGTTACATAGCAGGTGCAATAATATTCTCGTTTCAATATACCCC